>Ga0209172_10001640_pt1 | contig 45562 bp, 37 predicted proteins | sample LarsenN4metaG_FD_184113 | JGI IMG/M metagenome (GOLD analysis project Ga0209172, IMG submission 184113) | Hot spring sediment bacterial and archeal communities from British Columbia, Canada, to study Microbial Dark Matter (Phase II) - Larsen... ... | reverse complement strand
TTCCAAAAAATCGTCGCGCTCCTCGGTCGTAAAAAGATAATGTCCGCCGTCAATCGGTTTATTGCCAATGCCGATTTCCGGCACATCACAAATCGGTTTTTGCCGGGAGCGCACCACTACATCCCCCGCCTCCACCAAATACGGATTGATGTTTTTCACTTCCGACACGATGGGTTCGCCTTTGATGTCGGCGTATTCGAACAGCAGTCGCCGGGCGGGTTTTGATTTCCCAAAACCGACGATGATGCAATAGACCGCCGCCACGCCGGGGGCTTCGTTCATCCATTTGAACGTCTGGTGGGTAAAATGGATGGTGATGCCGTGTTTTTCGAGCATCGTGCCCCACAACATCCCGACCTGCTCGCCCTGCGTGATGCTATTGGTGCTCACGAAGGCAACTTTGGTGTCGGGGTGTTTGTCCAAATAGGCGGCGGCTTTGATGTACCAGCCGCTCACATAATCGAGTGTACCGCTGCCGGGCGCGTTGCCGAAAAGGGTTTTGATTTCGTCGCGCTGCGCGTCGTCCATGATTTTGGAGCCGATAAAAGGCGGGTTGCCGATGATGTAGGAGAACTCCGCCCCCGACCCCTTCCAATCGGTTTGCAGCGCGTTGCCAGTCACGATATTCGGCGATTCGTCGAGTGGAATGGTCGGCACGGTGACCCCGAAGGTTTGCAGCAGGACGCGGTTGGCCTGATGCTCGGTGAGGTGCAGCGCGACTTGGGCGATGAGCGCCGACACGGGTTTGATTTCCAGTCCGTAGAATTGTTCGAGCCGGACGTTGGCGAGCAGGCTGGTGTCGGTCACATACTGAATGCCTTGCAGCACTTTCACCACTTCCATGTCGAGCACGCGCAGTTCGCGGTAGGTGACGACGAGGAAGTTGCCGCAGCCGCAAGCGGGGTCGAGGAAGCGAAGTTTGGAGAGTTTGAGGCGGAAGGCATGGAGTTTTTTGGTGTCGTGGCGCACGGCGTGGAATTCGGCCCACAGGTCGTTGAGAAAAAGCGGGTCTATCAGCCGCCGGATGTTGGTGTCGCTGGTGTAGTGGGCGCCGAGGGCGCGGCGCTCGGTGTCGTCGAGCACGGCTTGGAAAAGCGAACCGAATATTTCCGGGCTGATGTCGGCCCAGTCGAACATGGCGCAGGTTTCGAGGGCGTTGCGCAGCCCCATGGAGCCGGGTGGGGTTTTGGAGAGTTTTTCGGCAAAAAGACCGCCGTTGACGTAGGGGAATTGTTTTAAAGCAGCGCCCACGTCGTCGCGTTTGCGGACAGGCGTGTTCAAAATTTCAAACAGTTCCATTAGTGCCTCGCCGATGTCGCTGCCGTTTTCGAGCGTGTTGTTCAGGATGTATTTGGAAAATTGTTTTGGCTCGAAAATGCCCGTGTCTTCAGCGAACATACAGAATAACATCCGCACAAGCAGCAATTCGAGGTCGTGGCCGGTGTAGTGCGCGCTTTTTAGCACCATGTGGATGCTGGCGATGCGCTCCACGGCGTCGAGGTTGGCTTTTTCCTCGGCGACAATGAGTTCGCCCGCGAATTCGGGGATGAAGGAAAATTCCGTGAGGCGTTGCGGCAGTTCGGCGATGGCGATTTCCGTGAAAACGTCTTGCGATTTGTCTTCGAGGTCGTAGATCCTGAACCGTTTGAAATTGCAAAGCACGACGCGGCGCGGGCGTTCTTCGGGCGGCAGGCCGTCTACGTATTCCATCGCCTGCCGGAAAGTTTTGTCAAAATCTTCGGGTTTGTCCAAGTGCGCCGACTTATGCTCCACGAGCATTTTGCCTTTCCAAATCAGGTCAATAAAGCCCTGCCGGTTGCCCTCTCGCTTCACCCGGCCTTCGTGGCGGGCGAAACGGCGGCGTTCGAGGTTGAAAATTTTCAGAAAAGCGTCCCAGTAGGAATGAGCCTCGCCTTTTTCGTCGCGCTCGTGCGCCCATTCGTGTACGAAGGCGGTGGCGTTTTTTCGGTAGGCGTCCCAAAGGAGTTGATTCATGTTGGCGTGTCAGATTTGGAGGGCAAGTATAACGCTCTTCTTTCTAACACAATCCCGGCATCGCCCACTTTCCCCTGAACTGAAACCTCGCCGACAAAAATCCCGCGCTTGGTGTGCGTTTGCGAAACCTTCAGGGTGCTTCCCAAACGCAGGAAAACGGGTTGTTTTCCCGACATCGCGCCTTTAAAATTAATAGCGGTAGTAATTATCTGGGAAACGACGCATCAGGTATCCAATAAAAGCATCAATGTCGCCGCGCACAAATTTTTGCTTGCTGCCATCTGTCCAGCGAAGCGTCAGGTCTGCGCCACTACGGTGATGAAAATAGCGAAAATCCTGCAGCATATCCCAAGTGTAAGTGAAAGTTGTCTCGTCAAGATGCCATCCTGGCTTGGTAATCGCCAGATAAAACTTATCCCCGCTGGTCGTGACCTTTGCTCTGACTAAAGTGAGTTTTTCTAAAGCAAGCGTGCTGAACAATGCTGCAAAAGCCAGAACAATAGCGGCAGTCAGAAAATCTATGGACAAATATCTGATTGACAACACCATGATGAAGAAGAGTCCGAAAGGTATCGCGAAAAAAAGGAAAACATGCTGAAAGGTAGTGATGGTGCGTTGGCAGAGTTGAAAAGTTTGGTTATAGTTCAGGTAGTCTGACATGGGTAGTGATTTTGTGATGCAGGTTGGGCATCGTTTTTTTGTTACCAACGGCGTCAACAAAAATCCCGCTTGAAAAATTCGGATAACCAGCGCATATTGCCAACACCGCCCTGTTCTCTCCTCTAATGACAGAAACTTAATGACAGCCGCTCAAATCTTTATATGAAGGGAAAAATATGGCGTTTTGAGAAAAGCCAGCAGTCGTCTTGGCTATTTTTGTTCGGAAATTTAACACAAAAAAATCCGGGCAACGCCACCGCGCGCCCGGATTTTTTTATGCTAAAAATTTAACCAAATCCTGATTTACTGCACCACCACCCGAACCGAACTTACGCTCGTCCCGCTTTGCAAACGCAAGAAATAAAAGCCTTTCGGCAAATTAGAAAGGTCGAGCGAAGTGTTTAAATCCGCGACTTGTTGTTTGGCCAAAACCGTTTGACCAACAGTGTTCACGATGGTCAAATGTGTCGTTTTGGAAGGCAATTCGGCGAATTGAACCGTGAGCGCGCCGCTCGTCGGGTTCGGGAAAACGGACACGGTGCGCAGCGCAGGCTCGTCGGTGCCGGGGCAGACGACAACACTCACCGCCACATCGCCGGAACCCGTGCAGCCGAAAGCGTTGGTCACCGTCACTTCGTACAAATCGGATGCGCCGACCTCGATGGTCTGGGTGTTCGCGCCGTTCGACCAGTTGTAGGTCGCGTCCGCGTTGCCCGCATCGAGCGTCAGCGTCTGGCCTTCGCAAATGGTGGAGTCCTGGCCGAGGTCAACGACGGGGAGCGGGTTGGCCGCCACATTCACGGTGACCGAAGAATCGCAGCCAACGGAGTTCGTATACACGAACAATCGAGTTTGTCCTGCCGGAATCGGGAAGCCGAAGTAATCGTAAAACCCACCTTCACAAGCACTTGCGTTCACAGTTGACACGGAAGGCTGCAATGCTTCAACAATTACTGTGACGACCGAGTCGCAGCCGACAGCATTGCTGAAAGTAAATTCCTGCGTTTCGCCAGCCGCTATTTGGGTGCCGTTATAGGTGAAAAACGCGCCTTCGCAAGCGCTCGCGTTCAAAGTCGAAGCCGAAGTCGGCAACACGTTTACCGCCACTGTGTCGGACGATTTGCAGCCAAAAGCCGTCGTCGCTTGCAAGATGTAGTCGCCTGAAGTATTCACTTCGATTGCTTCTGTTGTTTCGCCGTTCGACCAAGCGAATGTTGCGAATTGGTCGCCGCCAGCCGTGAGCGTAGCCGTTTCGTTGGCACAAATCGTCTGATTTTGACCCGCTTCCACTTCGCAGTAGGGGCTGACGTAGTCGAGGTGTTTATCGGCGGGCAAAGTGTACACGTAGAGCCGCGTTGTTTTTCCGGTCAATACAATTTTACCATCGGCATTGGGCGAGGCGATGCCGAAGTCGTTGTCGTTGATGACCGCAAAAGTCGAGTCGTTCAAAATCGTGAGACCTTCCGGTTTGTCGTGCTGGCGTTCCCAGCCGAGTTCGAGCAGGTCGGCGAATAATTCTTTTTGAACGGGGACAATGCCGTTTGCCGCCAGTCCTGCTTCGTTCAGTTGTTCCAATGTATTGCCGCCAAAGTCGTTACCCGCTACAGGCGTGGCATTGGAAATGTTGAATTTGTAAATATTTTTCGCATTCCAGCCATTGCGCTCGGCGTGTTCGAGCACAAGGAATTCGTCGTTGTTCACGGCCACCATGTCGCCGATTTTCCAGTCACGGCTGCGGATTTCGCCCAAAACCGGGTCGTGGACGTACACAAAGGTGCGCATTTCGCCCGTCGCCGGGTCGAGTTCGATGAGGCGGTGAATGCGCGAAGTGTTGCCCGTCGCCGTGTTCGGGTTGTCAATCGGGCTCTGGATGATGGAGTAAATTTTGCCATTGGGCGTGTAGGCGATGCCTTCGAGACCGCGATTGGCGCGGCGTTTTCCAAGCATCGTGTCGAGCGGCAAATCTTCCAATTCGTTCGGGAAAGGCGTGTAGCGATTGAGCACTTTGAAGTTCGCGTCGAGTTTCCAAATGCTCACCCCATACTCGTCGCAGACCCAGAAATTGCCTTCGTTGTCCTGAATAAGTCCTTCAGAATCAAGCCCCCAAGGGTCGTTCGGCACGACAGTTGCCAGCGTGTCCGACCAGGCGACTTCACCCGTGTTGCCAAAGCCAACTGGCAGCGGCAACCCGGAAACCCCCGTGCCGTCGGGACGTTTTACGAAGTCAAAATCTTCGACTTCGAGCACGCCGTTATTGGGCGTTACCTGCCAAACCTTCGGCGCATAATCTGGGAAAGGAAACACGAGCGCGTTGGCACCGTTGGCGAGCGGGCTGTTGACAGCGTCGGCATTCGGGCCTCGGTCGCCGATGAAACGGAACGAGCCGTCGCGGTACATCATGCCGGAAATGCCGCCCTCGCGGATGGTGTCAATGTACTCACCAATCACCGGCAAATTGTCGAAAGCGTATTTGGTGAGGTCGTATTCGCCCGTTTGGGTTTTGTCAATGTCAATTTGGAAAACCGACAGCGAGCCGCTCACTTCGTTCGACACGACGAGCAAATTGCGCCCGTTCGGGCTTTCATTTTTTGGAATAAAAATAATGCCTTCCGCGCCGAGGTCGCCGCCTTCGTCCGGCCCTGTGATGCGCGTGTTTATCCACTGGACATATTCCGGCGCGGCGGGGTTGGTCACGTCATAGACCACGACACCGCCGATACGTTCGAGTGCGGCAAAAGCGTAGTTTCGGCCTTCTATTGTTCCTAGCGCGATGCCCTCCGGTTCGGGGCCTTTGTCGTCCGAGCGGTTTTTACGCGTGTTGTTTGAGTTGCTGGCGTTAAAAATGGCGCCGAATGTCGGGTCGGCAGCCGTGATACGCTCCAAATCGTCGCCGCTGTCCCACACGAGTTGGCCGGTCGTGGCGTTCCAAATCGAGATGGAGCGACCGCCGTGTGTATGAATTTCGTCAAAATCGCCGTCGCCGTCGGTGTCGCCGGTGGCGGTGGTGACGTTGAGGCGGCCAAGCAATTCAGCGCGTTTCAGGTAGGCTGCGTCGGGGAAAGCCGCCGAATCGAGCTGGTAGTCGGACGAACTCAAACGCGCACCTTCTTCGTAAGCATCCCACTCGCGCACGTCGCCTTCGTTGGCGGTGACGAGGTATCCCGTGCCGCCCGCGTTCCAGTAGGCGATGGCATCGGGTTGGTACATCCCTTTGATATTCCAGTTGTTGAAGAAAATGCCGGGTGCCTGGTCGGAAGCGTCGAGGCTGAAATTCGTCCAGTCTTTCAAGCCGAGCGGGACGATGGCTGTCGCCACGTTATTTTCCAAATCAATGACGGCTACGGCGTTGGCTTCCTGCAAGGTGACCCAAGCCGTTTTGCCGTCGTCGGCGACGGTAATATATTCAGGTTCAATGTTTTTTGAAACAGATTCTGTCGGGCCGAAAATGCGAACACCCGCAGCGCGGAGTGCGTCAACGTCGGCGTCGAATTGGGTGAAACCGATGTTCGTCACGTTGGCTTGCGTCAGATTCGCCGCGCCGGGCGTCATGTCAATCACGCTGACAGAACCTTCCGGGTCAACGGAGTAGTCGTCGGCTGGCTCGCCTTCATTGGCGACGACCAGTTTCGTGCCGTCGGGCGTGAAGTTCACATGGTCGGGCAAAGCGCCTACCGTGACTTGGCTCAGGAAAGTGCCGTCGGTGTTGAAAAAGACGATTTTGCCGGGGTTGGTGATGAGCGTGTCGTCTACCGCGACGGCTACCGCGCCGTTGGAAAAAGCGACCGAGTTGATGCCGCCGCCGTAAGCGTCAATGTCAATCGAAGCGACTTTTGAAAGCGCAGCAGGGTTTTTGAAATCAATGATTTCCAATTGGTTTTGCTCGATATTGGTCGTGAAAAGCCGTTTGCTCAGCGGGTCGTACGCCGATATTTCCGCCGTCGCGTCGGTCGTCGGGTCCACAAAAAAACTGCTGAGGTGCGAAAGCGAAATCGGCGAATTGGCCTGTGGCTGCGGCGCGGGTGTGTCGTCGTCGTTGATGAGCAGGACGTGCTCGACGACGGACCCTGCTTCTGCTGCCACAAAATCAGTCAGTTGCAGGATGAGGTAGCGACTGTTTCGGATATCGCTGTCGTCAATCAATATTACGGCAGGCAAGGCAGGGTCAGTGTCGAATTGCAAGAAAGTCACCACTGTATCGAACAGCACATAATCTTCGCCAGCAATGGCTGTCGAAGCCGAAATGACACGCAGTTTTGCTTCCGCAAACGGCACGTTCATATTGTTCACGTTCACCTGAACAGTGATGGAGCCATCATTTTCCTGCACCAATGTACGAGGGGTTGCGAAGCCAATCGTCGGCAGCGTCACTACCGTCACCGAACCAGGGCTGGCGAAAATGCCGGGGTCGGAAGTCGCCGTCGTGCTGGCTTTCCAGTTCGCGCCGTCGTTGTTGTCGAGGTTGGGCGAGAGCAATTCGGCAGAGGGGCCGAGGCCGTCGGGTTCGAGCGGCCAAGGGAAGGCGTCGTCGTACTGCACGGTGTCAATCAGCGTGCCTTCCGAGTTGCGGACGACGAGGGTGTTGCCGCCATTGGTGAGGGCCTGACTGTTGTTCCACTGGTAAAAAGTTTGACCTGTAAAAAACGCCTCGCACTCGGCTTTGTAAGCAGCGGCGAGGAAAGTGCCGCCGGGTTGCAAAGTCAGTTCGGGGAAAGTCAGGTTTACGAGGCCGCCGAGTTGCAGCCCGCCGATGGCGACGGGCTGGGTTTCGGCGTTGTAAATTTCGATGAATTCGAGCAAGTCCGGGTCAGTGCTCGGCGGGTTGTAATTGATTTCAGTAATGACAAGTTTAGGCGTGGAATTATTGAAAATGAAAGGAAAGGCAAAAGGAGCGTTCGCGTTGCCGGCCAAATCCTGCACGCCGGCGACGGCCAAAGTGTTGGCCTGGCCGTTGACGAATGGCGCGGAAAAAGTCAGGGTTACCGTGTCGCCCGAAGCGTTAAGCGACGCCGAAGCGAGGTTGGCGACACCGGTGTAGTTGGCCGTGTTTTCAGCCGTTGTCGCGTCTAATTTTTCAGAAAAAGCAAGTTGAATCGTCGTGGCGTTCAGCACTTTAGCGTTCAGCACTTCAGGCGCTACGATGTCGCCGTTGGCGCTTACGAGTTGCACGTCGTCGAAACCCGCGTAGTCGGAGCCGCCGTTTTGTTGGGCCAAAAGCCGCAGGCGAACGAACTGCGCGCCTGCCGGAATGGGTACTTCCACCGTCGTCCAGGCAAGGGTGTTGCGGTTCAAATCCACGTATTTCGAGAAATCCCAGGTCGTACCGTTGTCCGTTTCGAGGATGTAGCCGATAGAGTCGGCGGCCTCGTAGCCGATGGTGTAATATTTAAAGGTGAGTGTGTTGTTGGAAAATGCCGACACGTCCACTGGTGCAAAACTCAAGGTGTGAAAAAACGGGCCGCCGCCGGCCGTGTTTTCCAAATCGAGCATGTACCAAAAACGGCTGCCCGACGCGGGGCTGATTTGGTTGGTCGCCGTCGTGTCCGTCCAGAAATCTTCGGAAGCCGGGACATTGTAGGCTGTCGGTGAAGCGGCAAAAATCCAGTTGTCGTCGAGTGTTTGTTCGAAACCCTGGAAGCGGGTTTGCTGCGCAAATGCTTGGTTTGCAAACAGCAGCAAGAGTGTTTTTAGGAAAAGTAGTTTGTAGAAAGATTGTGTCATGCCTTTTCAGATTAAGTGTTTGAAGGAAAGGCACGAAAGTAGACTGGCTCGCAGCCGTGGGTCGTAAAGCCAGTATTAAGGAAAGATGAAATAATGGTGAAGCGGAGGGCGTTTTTCAAAAAATTATCTGCGGCGTTAAACCGCCGCTAACTCGCGTTGTCCAACCCCCGTAATTTCACACCAACAATCTCCCGCTTATGGCATCACTTTCACCTTTGCAAGGTTCGCTGGGGCATCGCCGCGCCGCACATCTGTTGCGCCGAACGAGTTACCGTTTCACCAAAGCCAAAGCCGATCTTATGGCCGGGCAAACAGCATCGGAAGCGCTGGTCTCGTTGCTCCAACTCTATCCCCTCCAACTTGCTCAACCTGTATACAGTAATTCCGACGACACGCCGCCGGTGACCTGGATAAATCCGCCCGGCACTCCGCTTCCCACTGGCACACAGGATTTTATGATGCGACCCTACCTGCGCGGCTGGTGGGTCAATGAGGCGCTACACGACGAAGGCATGGGCCATAAGATGACCTTTTTCTATCACCAGTTTCTGGCGACCAGCATGATTGGTTCGGGCTCGACTGCGTCGTATTTCGACTACCTGGCGCTCTTGCGCTGGGGCGCTTTGGGCAATTTTAAAAAACTGGCGACCAAAATTATTTTGGACAACACGATGCTCCGCTACCTCAACAACAATGAGAATACGGCAACGAACCCGAACGAAAATTTTGCCCGTGAATACTTTGAACTTTTTACTATCGGTAAAGGTCCGCAAATCGGCCCCGGCGACTACACCAATTACACGGAGGACGACATCGTGGCGGCAGCGCGGGTGCTGACGGGGTATCGCGCCCAGAATACACGCGCTACGATTGACCCCGAAACGGGCATCCCGATGGGGCGCGCTTTCCCTAATTTGCATGACGAATTCAGCAAAGAATTTAGCGACAAATTTCAGGGAACCATCATTCAAGGCTCTGATACGCAGGCGGGAATGTTTGCTGAACTGAACGCTTTCGCGGACATGATTTTTGCTCAGCCAGAGACGGCTAAAAACCTTTGCCGACGCCTGTACCGCTATTTTGTTTACCGTGAAATTTCTGACGAAATCGAGAACGACATCATCGTCCCGCTCGCCAACACACTCATTTCCAATAATTTTGAAATAAAACCAGTGCTCGAACAACTGCTGGCGAGCGAACACTTTTACGATGCCGACGACTCGAACATTGCCGACGAAATCGTGGGCGGCATGATAAAATCGCCGCTCGAACTGGCGCTGCAATCCATTTCCTTCTTCGACGTCCAAATCCCCGACCCGCTCACGCTGCCGCGCACGCACTACCGGCTTTTTTACGAACAAGCCATCACTAACCGGATGTTCGGCGCGGCCAACCTGCCGATTTTTCTGCCTTCCGATGTGGCCGGCTACCCGGCGCTTTACTCCGACCCGGAATACAGCCGCCAATGGTTCAATTCGAGCACCATCGTCGCCCGCTATAAAGTCCCGGCGATGTTGCTTACCGGCACCCGGCAATTCGGCGCAGGGGTCAACCAATCCATCGGCGTAAAACTCAACATTGCTGACTGGGTGAAAAACAGCGGCTTTTTCAGCGACCCCGCCGACCCTTACACGCTGGTGCAGGAACTGATTGCCTACATGCTGCCCGAAGAAGTAGACACCGACCGTTTCAACTACTTCTATATCAAAGTTTTTCTCGACGAATTGCCTCCTGCCGACTGGACCTACGAATGGCAAAATTATCTGACCACAGGCAACGACACCGAAGTAAAACTCGCGCTGGAAAGGCTGATAAATGCCGTGATGTACTCCCCCGAATATCAAACTTTTTGAGGATTTGGGGAGATGGGGATTGGGTTATTTGGGGACGCGGTTATTCGGCATTTTTGAGTTGAGTTTCGCGGAGTTTATTGAGTTTGTTGGAAATTTCTTCGATAAGCGGTCTTGTTTCGGCAAGGGTTTTTTCTTCGATAAATTCGAGGTCAACGCCCATGATCAGTAAGTTAAGAACTTCCATCAAACTGCCGTAAGCGATTTCTGTGAAACGTGCTTTCTCCGCCGCTTTGTGCCGACTACTGCCTTCCGCCAGATTACAAGTAATTGAAAGTGCTGCCCGTCGAATCTGTTGTGTTGCTCCAAATCGTTCATCAGCAGGAAATGATTTTGAAATCTGGTAAATCACTTTGCAGAGTTCCCGGCCTCGTTGCCAAACGTTCAGTCGTTCAAATGAAAATTGGTGCATAACATTCGAATTTAAAGGTTTAGAAAAGAAACAAAAATAGCATTTCCCAAATAACCGCATCCTCAAATAACCAAATCACCAACCTTCAATTCACCCAATCCCCATCTCACCGAATCCACAATTCAACAAATCCACATTATGAAAAGAAGAAATTTCCTAAAAATATTCCCCGCCGCGAGCGTAACGCCGTTCGTGGTCAACGGCCATTCCCTCCGGCCTTTTGCCAACAGCAAAATGGCGCGTGTGCTCTCCTCCTGCGAGGGCGTGGAGGACCGCGTGCTCGTGCTCATCCAACTCAAAGGCGGCAACGACGGTGTGAACACCCTCATCCCGCTCAACCAGTACGACACCTATGCCAACCTGCGCCCGGCCATCAAAATCCCGGAAGCCAGTCTCATCAACCTCGACACTACGCTCGGCAACAACGAGCAAATCGGACTGCATCCCTCGCTGCAACAGATGAAGGCGCTCTACGACGATGGCAAAGCCGCTATCGTGCAAGGCGTCGGTTACGAGGACATGAACCAGTCGCACTTCAAAGGCACTGACCTGTGGCTGAGCGGCGGCGACACGGCTTCGCCCGACACCTATAATATCCCTTCCGGCTGGATGGGGCGCTCTTTGCAAGCCCTTTTCCCCGATGTACTCGGCACGCCAACCCCCGAAATGCCCGACCCGCTCGGCATTCAAATTGGCGACTCCAGCCCCTCGCTCGGCTTCCACACCGAGACGGAACACCAAAACGTCATCAACCTCAGCGGGCAGGATGCGGCGGGTTTTTACTCGCTCGTTCAGACCATCGGCGGCGCGCCCATCCTCAATGTGCCGGACTCCCAGCACGGCGACGAACTCTCGTTCATCATGGGCATCGAACAAAGTACGAGCCTCTATGCCCAGCGTATTTCGCAAGTGTTTGCCGCCGGTTCCAACGCCATCAGCAGCTACCCGAATAGCCAGTTAGCCAACCAGTTGCGCACCATTGCGCGGCTCATCAGTGGCGGTTGCAAAACCAAAATTTACCTCTGTCAAATCGGCGGTTTCGACACCCATGCTGCGCAAATTCTCAACGGCGAACCGACCACCGGCACCCATGCCGACTTGTTGCAAAGCCTTTCTGAAGCAGTCAAAACCTTCATGGACGACCTCGAAGGCTTGGGCGTTGCCGAGCAAGTGGTGGCTTGCACCTTCTCCGAATTTGGTCGTTGCGCCCGCGAAAACGGCTCCGATGGCACTGACCACGGCACCCTCGCGCCGATGTTTATTTTCGGGAAAAATATCGCCGCGGGCGTGCAAGGCACCAACGTCAATCTCTCCAACCTGACCAACGACAACCAGTTGCAAGGCGTGCAATATGATTACCGCCAAATATTCACCACCCTGCTGCAAGACTGGCTCGGCGCGAGTAACAATGTGTTGGTAGAAACGATGTTCGAGGGTTATACCAAACTGCCCGTGCTGGAAGGCGCAGCCGTCGTCACGCCCGACTGCTATTTGCCGCAAACGGTCGGTATTTTTGACCCGGTCAGTCGTCCTGTGCCGCTCACTATTTTCCCCAATCCGGCCTCCGTCACAGCGGAAATCAACTTCCAGAGCGAGTTCGCTTTCGATGCGCGGCTCACGCTTCACAGCCTCGGCGGGAATTTGGTCATGTCGCAAAACGTGCGTGTGGAACCTGGGTTCAATATGTTCAACTTCGATGTGATTTCGCTGCCGCCCGCGACCTATTTCGTTCGTTTGGAAAACAGAAATTCCGGCGCAGCCAACGTCGCGAAACTCAGCGTGGTGCGGTAAACATTTGAAAGTCAAATCATTTTACAGGGAAAATGCCCGGTGGTATTCGCTGCCGGGCATTTTGTTTTTGTAAACTTCAGGTAAAACATCTGCCTCAAAAATTAAAAATAACGTAAACGCGCATTCATATCCGCGCAACACTTGCCCCGCACTTTTGCACTCATGCACGGGGCCGAATTTTCCTTTTCATTGCTCGAAAAAGCCGCTCAAATCCGGCTACTGCTCACCGATTGCGACGGTGTGCTGACCGATGCCGGCGTCTATTATTCCGCCAATGGTGAAGAACTCAAACGCTTCTCTCTCCGCGACGGCATGGGTGTGGAAAGATTGCGTAACCTGGCTGACGTGGAAACGGGCATCATCACAGGTGAAAACGCTCCCATCGTCGCCCGCCGCGCCGAAAAACTCCAGATTGTGGAATTGCACCTGGGCGTGAAAGATAAAAAACAAACCCTCTTCGACATTCTCGAACGCCGCCAACTCGCACCCGGACAAATCGCCTACATCGGCGACGACATGAACGACGAAGCCGTCATGCGCCTCGCCGGCCTTTCCGCCTGCCCCGCCGATGCCTTTGAGGGCATCCTGCAAATAGCCGATTACATCTGCCAAAAAACCGGCGGTCACGGGGCTTTCCGCGAATTCGCCGAACTCATTATCGAAGCGAAAACAGGCAAATTTCATAGCCAATCTGAACGCCACGTTTACGAAAACTTGAAGGTTTCGTAAACGTAATCACTTGTTTTTCTGAAAAATAAATTCAAAAACCAACAACCATCAACTAACAATTAGCAAATAGTCATGCTTTGGCTCAACTCGAATAAAAAAATCGGCCCCGGCGAACCCACTTACATCATCGCCGAAATCGGCATCAACCACAACGGCTCGCTCGACATCGCCAAAAAACTCATTGACGAGGCTGCCGCAGCCGGTTGTTCAGCCGTCAAATTCCAAAAGCGAACGCCCGAACTTTGTGTTCCCCGCGACCAGTGGGACATCGAACGCGACACGCCCTGGGGCCGCATGACCTACATGGAATATCGCCATAAAGTGGAATTTTCATTTGTCGAATTTGTGGAAATCAACCGCCATTGTCGCGAACGTGGAATTGACTGGTTTGCCTCCTGCTGGGACGAACTTTCGGTGGATTTTATCGAGCAATTCGACCCGCCGATTTACAAAGCCGCTTCCGCCTCCCTCACCGACCACGCCCTTTTGGCAAAAATGAAAGCCACCGGCAAACCCCTCATTATCTCTACCGGCATGTCAACCATAAAGGAAATTGTAGATGCTGTCGAGGCGATTGGCACTGACAATCTGCTGATTGCGCATTCCACCTCCTCCTATCCTTGCCCGCTCGAAGAGTTAAATCTTCGGATGATTCACACTTTACAAGCGCTTTTTCCCAATAACCTCATCGGTTATTCCGGCCATGAAACGGGCCTGGCGACGACAGTAGCGGCGGTGGCAATGGGCGCGTGTTTCGTGGAGCGCCACTTTACGCTCGACCGCGCGATGTGGGGCAGCGACCAGGCCGCTTCGGTGGAGCCGACCGGAATGCACCGTCTTGTGAAAGACATTCGCGCTATCGAAGAAGCCATCGGCGACGGCGAAAAACGGGTATATGCCAGCGAAATGAGCAGCCGGAAAAAACTGCGTCGGGTGCGGGAGGAAGAAACAGCTGCAGTCTAAAATATTGTTAATCAGGTTTTTGATTTAAGATTTAAAATACATGATTTTAGATTTTTGATGTAATCGCGCACTCTGCGGATACTTCTAAAATCTAAAATCATGTAATCGGCAATCTTAAATCGTTTCAAAAATACATGGCGAAAAAGGTTCTCTTCATCGGCGGTTCGCTCAACCAAACGACCATGATGTGGCGTGTTGCACAGGAATTACCCGAATACGATTGCTGGTTCAGTTCCTATTACGCTGATGGTGTGGTCAAATATTTAGCCGAACGTGGAATACTTGATTTTACTATTCTCGGAGGCGGCGCGGCACGTGCGACGGATGCTTTTTTCGTGGAAAAAAAATTGCAATCGGACTATCGCGGCAAACGCAACGACTATGACTTAGTGGTTACCTCCTCGGATTTAATCGTGCCAAAGAACATTCGCAACAAGCCGATTATACTCGTGCAAGAAGGTATGCTGACGCCCGAAAATCTTGTTTATCATATAGTTAAAGCGCTTGGCTTGCCGCGTTTTCTGGGCAATACTTCAATGACCGGCCTTTCGCACGCCTATCAAAAATTCTGCGTAGCCTCTGAAGGATTCAAGGAAATTTTTGTCCGAAAAGGCGTGAGACCCGAACGCATCGAGGTGACGGGCATTCCTAATTTCGATGATTTGGAGCGCTTCCGGCAAAACGATTTTCCACACCGCGACTTCGTTTTGGGCGCGACTTCCTGCTTGCGCGAGAGTTTTCAGTATGAAAATCGCCCCTCTTTTATCCGAAAAGTGCTCGATGTGGCAGATGGCCGCCAAGTTGTTTTCAAACTTCATCCAAATGAAAATCACACCCGCGCCCTCCGCGAAATCGAACATCACGCACCCGGCGCTATCACGTTCACAAACGGCAACATCAATCCCATGATCGCCAACTGTACGGCGATGGTGACGAAATATTCCAGCGTCATGCTCGTCGCGCTCGGCATGGGCAAACCCGTTTACAGCGACCTCGAACCCGCGTTTGCCGAGCGATTGCGGCCCGTTCAAAACGGCGGCACTTCGGCCAAACGCATCGCCGATATTTGTCGCAATTATCTTTGACATTAGACTTTGGACTATTGGAAATTGGACATAATCCGTTGATAAACCTGAACTTGTCCAACGTCCAAGAGTCCAAAGTCCAAAATCTGATTGCATGAAAATCCTCCTCGTCGGCCTCGGCTCTATCGGTCGCCGTCATTTGAAAAACCTCGCGGCATTGGGTGTGCGGCAGTTAGCGGCTGTCACGCGCAACCGCTGCGCCTTGCCGCAGGATGATTTGCCGCCGTTTTTGTCTTTTGAAACTTTAGAATCCGCTTTGACCTGGCGTCCCGATGCGGTTTTTGTGTGCAATCCGACGGCTTTTCACCTCGAAACCGCCCTTGAAGCCGCCCGTGCAGGTTGCCATCTTTTTTTGGAAAAACCCGTGTCGCACTCGCTCGAAGGTTTGGATGAATTGGCAGAAGTTGTTGAAAAACAGGGTTTAAAAGTCCAGGTCGGCTTCCAATTTCGCTTTCATCCTGTTTTTCAAAAAATAAAAAAAGCCGTTGAGCGCGGCGACATCGGGCGGGTCGTTTCTGCGCACGCTCACTGGGGCGAATACCTGCCCGGTTGGCACCCCTGGGAGGATTACCGGGCCTCTTACAGCGCCCGCGAGGACTTGGGCGGCGGGGTCGTGCTGACGCTTTGCCACCCGTTCGACTACCTGCGCTGGATGCTCGGCGAGGTGGAAGTAGTCGGTGCTGTCGGCGGGCAATTGTCTGATTTGGAAACGAATACGGAGGACACGGCGCTTGTGTCGCTGCGTTTTGAAAGCGGCGTGGTCGGTTCGGTTTATCTCGATTATATATCTAAACCGGCAAAACATACCCTGCAAATTATCGGTACAAGAGGTCGCGTCGAGTGGGACGTGGATTTTGGCAGCGCAAAAATGTACACTGACAACGGCCGAGGTTTCGACGCCATTTCTCCCGGCAAATTTTTCGAGCGCAACGAGTTGTTCCTCGCCGAAGTCGCTGATTTTCTGGATTGTATCAAAAACGACCGCGGGCCTGCCTGTAATTTGAACGACGGCATCCGGGCGCTGGAAATCGCGCTGGCGGCGAAGGCTTTTTGGGGCGGACAGGTTGTTTTTTTACAAGAGGAGTATTCGACAGGATTGACATGATTTGCAGGATTTTTATCCCTCCGCCTTATCCTGCAAATCATGTCAATCCTGTCAAAAAAACAAACCCAAACGTGTCAGTAAATCAAAAAATAATCGCCCTCATTCCTGCGCGCGGCGGCTCGAAAAGTATCCCGAAGAAGAATATTCGGCGGCTCGGCGGCGCGCCGCTGTTGGCATACAGCATTGCCGCCGGCTTGCGATCGGAATGGGTGGACAGAGTAATTGTCTCGACGGACAGCGAAGAAATCGCGGAAATCGCCCTCGAATGGGGCGCCGAAGTGCCGTTTTTGCGCCCGACGGCATTGGCGGAAGACGCGACGACGGATTTTCCGGTGTTCGAACACGCCGTCCGGTGGCTGGAGGAAAACGAGGGCTACCGCGCGGACTTGGTCGTCCAGCTTCGCCCGACTTCGCCGCTTCGCCCGCCGCGTCTGGTAGACGAAGCGATTGAAATGTTGCTGAAAAATCCCGAAGCCGACAGCGTTCGCTGCGTCACGCCTTCCGGGCAAAATCCGTTCAAGATGTGGCGCATCGAAAACGGGGTGTTGCAGCCGCTTTTAAAACTGGATTTGCCCGAACCCTACAACCAGCCGCGACAGGCTTTGCCTGAGACTTTTTGGCAAACGGGACACGTCGAGGTGATTCGCCGTGAGACGATTATGCAAAAAAAGAGCCTGACGGGCGACGTGATTTTGCCCTGCATCGTGCCGCCGGAATACGCCATTGACCTCGACAATTTGTACCAGTGGGATTATGTAGAGCATATTTTGGCGAATTGGAATCTTGAACTTGTAATTCCTTTTTTGAACCACATAGAACACATAGAGAAGTCACATAGCGCTCATTAGGAGCCTGTATTTTCTATGAGAAATCCTGTGTGCTCTATCTGTGAACACGTTTACGAAACCTCCATAGGTTTCGTAAATGTCCAAATGACTTTTAATGACTCAAACTATGCGTGAGCAATTCCTTCGCGACGGCTACATCGTCGTTCGTTCGCTTTTTTCGCCCGAACAAATCGCTTTTTACAAACAGGAGTTGGACCAACTTTCCGTTGGTCGCAGCCAAAAATGGACATTGCCCGATGGTGTTTGTCAAAACCGCCCGTTCTGGGACGTGATTTTTAATGAAAAAATCCTTGACGCTGTGCGAGCCTTACTTGGCGAAGAAGTCAAGTTTTTGCAACACAATGATTTGCACGTTGGCTTTTCGTCATTTCACTGGCACCGCGACAGCGTGTGCCGCACCTTCGGCAAAGGTCCCGATTGGGACGAATCCGTCGAGCCGTACCAACTCGTGCGCGTCGGGATTTATTTGCAGGAAAAAACAGGCGGCTTTCGACTCGGTCTCGTGAAAGGAACGCATCGCCCTGACCGATTGCCGGAAAACGAACGCCATTTTATCGAAAGCAAAACAGGCAGCCTTACGAAGGCGCTCACCTTGCTCGGCGGCAGAGATCCGCTCGACGACCGCGCCGACTGGGTGGCGACGGAGCCGGGCGATTGCGTCATTTTCGACCCGCGCACGATTCACACGGGCAGCGATTTTCAGGGCACGAAATACTCATTTTTCGTCGCTTACGGAGTTGAGAACAGCCACTTCCGCAACCACTACAACTACTACCGCCATTTGCGCGAAGATTTGAATTACAAGCAGTTGCACCCGGAATTGGTCGAACGCCTGAAAGCCGCTAATCTCTACGCCGACGAATCACCCGATGAGGAAAACATCGAGGGGGCGTGGCTGCCATCGAAGGCGTTTTCAATGGTGGCTAAGCAATTCAAATAAGCCGACAAGTTTTTGGTTTGACAGGATTAACAGGATTAACATGATTGCAGAGTTTCAACCAAAATTTCTTGTCAATGATGTTAATCCTGTCAAAAACTCCACCTGTACAAGATGTTCGACCTCGACAAATTGCTGCGCCGTTTACTGCCGCTTATCTGTGTCGGCGTGGTCATCAATCTGGCTGTGACCTGGTATCTCGCCGACCAAAGCAGTGCGCCCGACTGGTCGAAATTCTCCCTGATTTACTTGCTGTTAGCGGCGTTGTTGTCGCTGCTCCCCTGGTTTTGGCACTGCGTCCGGCTGGCGATTTGGGGGCGTTTTTTCGGGGTGAAAATTTCCAGCGTGAACCTGCTGCGCATCGCGGTGGCTACCGACGTGGGCGGCACGGTGACGCCGCAAGCCGTCGGCGGCGCGCCGGTCAAAATGGCCATGCTCGTGCAGCAGGGCTACAAACCCGGCGAGGCCGCGACGCTGACTTTGCTCGGCAATTTCGAAGATGTGGTGTTTTTCGCTTTCGCAATTCCGGTTTCGCTCGCGCTGGCACGACCCTGGGAAAATCCCCTCTGGCAACACGCGGGCAGTTTTTTGGAGAAAAATGGATGTTGGCTTGCCACCGTTTTGCTTGCCGCGCTCGCCGTTTTTTTGTTTTTCAGGAAAAAATCGTTTCCCCAAAACAGGATAACAAAGCCCGAATCGCGCTGGCAACTGCTCGTGTCGGAGTTTCGGGCAGCCCTGCGGCTCATTCGCCAAAAAGGGCGCAAACCTTTCGTTTTGAGTATTTTAGCCTTGAGCGCCCAATGGCTGACGCGGTTTTCCATTCTCTTGGCAGTGCTGCTGGCGCTGGGTTTGCCCGACGATTTGCTCTATTTTTTCCTGCTCCAGTGGATGGTATTCGTGGCGATGGCGCTGGTGCCGACACCCGGGGCGACGGGTGGTGCAGAGGCGGCGTTTTTGCTTGTTTTTGGAAAAATTATACCCAAATCGGCAGTCGGTCCAGCGCTGACGGGCTGGCGTTTTCTTACCTATTATTTTATGCTGTTGGCGGGCGTGGCGATTTTGTGGGCGACGCGGCGCCATGTTCAGCCGAAATTGCCTGACACGTAATTTCGTGTCAGTTCTTGCTGCGGGTTGTTGAAAATATCCGTCGTGCGATTGTGTTCTACCAAGCTTCCGAGGTACATAAACGCTGTGAAATCGGCCACCCGCTGCGCCTGTTGCATGTTGTGGGTGACGATGACAATGCAAAATCGTTCGCGCAGGCGGAGCATGAGTTTTTCGATTTTGTCTGTGCTGATGGGGTCGAGCGCGGAGCAGGGTTCGTCCATCAAAAGCACTTCGGGCTCTACGGCGATGGCGCGGGCGATGCACAGGCGTTGCTGTTGGCCGCCTGACAGTTCGAGCGCCGGTTTGTCGAGTTGGTCGTGCACTTCCTCCCACAAAAAACTTTCGCGGAGCGCATTTTCCACTTGTTCGCGGAGGCGTTCCGGGTGGCGAAGGCCGTTGATTTTCAAGCCATAAGCCACATTTTCAAAAATGGATTTCGGAAAGGGGTTGGGTTTTTGGAACACCATACCGATGCGGCGACGGATGGCGGTCACGTCTTGTTTTGTGTCCAAAATATTTTTCCCATCGAGTAAAATCTGGCCATGCAGCCGAGCCTCTGGGCTGAGATCGTGCATTCGGTTGAGGCTGCGCAACAGGGTGCTTTTCCCACAGCCGGATGGGCCTATAAGGGCGGTAATGGCATTGTCGGGCATGGAGAGCGAAATGCCTTTCAGAATTTCTTTTTTGCCGAAATGCAGGCGCAGGTTTTGGACTTCCAGTTTTGAAGGCATAAGTTGTTTTAGGCAGGTTCAAATTTTTTTGTGTCGCGCTCTTAATCCAAAAGCTAATAAATTGAGCAACAACACTAAACCGAGCAACACGAGCGCCGTACCATAGGCCAGGGGCCGCACTTCCCGAATCGCGTGGTGCTGCGTTGACAAAATAAAAAGATGGTACGGCAACGCCATAAATTCATCCCAAACCGAATCAGGTAAATAACGCAGGTAAAATGCTACGCCGGTAAAAAGTATCGGCGCCGTTTCGCCGGCAGCACGCGATAGCCCCAACAACGAGCCGGTCACGATGCCCGGCATCGCGGCAGGCAGTACGACCGAACGAATGGATTGCCAGTGCGTAGCGCCCAAGGCCAGAGCCCCTTCGCGGTAACTGCCCGGCACATTGCGCAGCGCCTCTTCGCTGGTGGAAACGATGTAAGGCAGCGTCAACAACCCCAGCGTCAGGCCCGAGGCCAGCAATGAGGTGCCCATACTGAAGCCTTGAACGAAAATCGCCACACCAAACAACCCGAACACGACGCTCGGCACTCCCGCCAGATTGCGAATCGCAGCCCTGATAAGTCGGGTTCCCGGGTTGTCTTGGGCGTATTCGTTCAGGTAAATTGCCGCCGCCACACCGAAAGGCACGGCAAACAGCGCCGTAAGCAAAGTCACATACGTCGTGCCTACTACGGCAGGCAGGATACCCCCTTCGGTCATGCCTTTTCGGGGATTTGTCAACAAAAATTCCCACGACAACGCCCCTGCGCCTTTGGTGAAAATATCCCAAAAGACGAAGCCGAACATCAACAGGACGAGCAGGGTGCAAAACTGTAGCCAACGCATGGGTTTTTAAATTTTGTAGCGAAAGCGACGGGCGATTTTTTCAGATAAAATATTGACAGTGAGGCTCAATACAAACAGGACTGCTCCAACAGCAAACAATGCGAAGTAGTGCGTCGTGTCTTGCGCGGTCTCGCCCAACTCGATGGCGATGGCAGCCGTCATGGTGCGCACCGGGTCGAAAAAACTGCCTGGGAAAGCCGAGGCATTGCCCGTCGCCATCAGCACGGTCATGGTTTCGCCAATCGCCCGTCCCAATCCCAGCATCACTGCCGCCAAAATGCCCGACATGGCGGCAGGCAGCGTGACCCGCCACAACGTGACTGGCCTCGACGCCCCCAAGGCGTAAGATGCTTCCCGAAACGTTTTCGGCACAGCGCGAATGGCCTCCTCTGCTACCGTAATGATGGTCGGAAGTGCCATCATGGCCAGCAGCAAAGAACCATTAAGGGCATTAAAACCGTTGCCCAGCCCAAAAACACGCGCTATGGTAGGCCCTACTACGGTGATGCCGATAAAACCAACCGCTACGGATGGTACGCCTGCGAATAATTCGACAGCAGGTTTGACGATGCGATAAACTTTGGGAGGGGCCGCTTCTGCCAGATAGGCAGCAGTCCCGATACCCAGCGGTACGGCGATCAGCATAGCGCCAAATGTGACGAACAAAGTACTGAAAACCAATGGCAGGATACCGAACTGTGGCTTCGAATAAGCAGCCGGATTCCAGTTCGGTCCTGTGAAAAACTCAAGGGGCGAAATGGATGAAAATGCCCTTGCGCCATTGACAACCAACATCGCAAAAATGCCGAGTAGTACTATGACTGCCAACCAACCCGCCAACTGGAAGACGATGGCAGCAATTCGATCGCTGTGACGAGCCGATATTCTCATACAGGTTTATTTGTTGATTGCCATTCCTACTTTTAGCAACTCGAGATTTTCTTCCAACTGCTCTTTCGAGATAGGGTAATAGCCGTTTGCCCGAACAATTTTTTGCCCTTCAGGACTAATGCTGAAAACTAAAAAATCGAGCAAACGGTCATCGGGTGCGTTGTTTACGTACTGGTATAGCGGACGTATGATCGGGTATTGGTCATTCATAATGTGCGAGGGTTGCTGTGGGGAAAAAGCGATATCACCAGTTTTTTCACTGATTTTCAATACTTTGATATGCGGCGGAAGTTGTCCGTCTTTTTCTGACAAATAACCGATGCCGACATAACCAATCCCTCCGGGATCGGTGGCGATGGCTTCTACGATTTGGGCGGTGCCGTTCATTTGTTTCAGAGAAGGAGCGTAGTCAGCGCCGAGTATTTTTTCCCGGAAAAAAAGGAAAGTGCCTGAGTTGCTTTGTCGGCCGTAGAGCGAAATGGCTCTGTTACTCTCACCTGTTTCAGCCCAGTTTTGGGTATCGCCCCTGAATATTTTTCCTAAATCACTCACCGTCAGGCTATCCACAGGATTTTGGGTGTTGACGATGATAGCCAGCGCATCTATACCGAAAATGATGGGTACTGGCTTGATGCCGCGTGTCGCCGCAAAATGTATCTCCTCCGGTTTCATCGGGCGCGAGGCATTGGCAATGTGCGTTTTTCCGCTTATCAAAGCAGCAATACCGGTACCTGAGCCGCCTCCTGTGACGGCAATAGAGACGTTTGGATCTTTTTCCATAAATGCCTCGGCCAACGCCAGCGCGACGTTTACTTCCGTATCGGAGCCTTTTACAAGGATATTCTCGACGGAATGAGTGTTTTTTTGGCAAGAAAAAACCAGAAATAATGGCAAAAACCAGAATATAACGTGTCTCATGGAAGCATTTTTTGCTGCTCCAAAAGTAGAAGGCACGTTATGCAGGCTTGTTAAGTGAAGATTAAGTTTTGCCTGGCGGGAGCGTGATTGTCGTCAGTCTGCCCGGTGACGGCTAACGCACTTTCGCGGTCATCAGAGGCGCAGAGGGGTGCATTTCCGCTCTCGGCAAACTGTCAGCATTGAATTCGCTTTTTGCCAGCTCCATTCTGTTTGCCAGAAAATTGCTTGCCAGATACAAATCATCCGTGCTAATCAAATCCACCCCCGCTTCCAGCAAGGTTTGCCAGGCATTCGGATGATCCGGAATCGCCCAAAATCGAAGTTTTTTGCCTTGTCGGTGGGCTTCGGCGGCAAGCGATTTCAACTTGTTTTTTTCGTGTGCGGGCATCGCGCCCTTGCCGCGCCATTTGAAGTGTTTTTTGAAATTGTCGCTCACGACAGGCATCGCGTGCGAAGGCAGGTTTTTGCTCAAATCAGCCAAACGACCGTCGGCGGCAGCGACTTCTTTTTCGTCGTTCAGGATATGGTGCAAAGCCCGGTTGCCGGAGATAAATACCTGAAAATGAGGATTACACTGAAAAAAAGGATAGTTCAGAAGTTGTTCCCGAAGTGCACGGTAGGTCGCCAGCGAGTCGGTTTTTACGTCAATCATCAGGTAAAAAACACCTTCGTAGGCCGGGTAAATTTTCCCGTTTTGACGAGCCAAAATCGCGTGGAGAGGTTCGAGGTAAAATTCGCGCAGCGTTTTCGCCGGGAACATTTGCGGCATCCAGTGCCCCAGATATAATTCGCCGCCGACAAGATGAACGTCGGCTTCGACGCTCGTGAAACCTTTGGACAGGGCATCGAGCAAGGGTTTTTCGTGCAAATAGTCGTTGTGGGCGTGAGCGTTAGGAAGGGCGGCGGACGCGATGATTGGCTCGGAGTTTTCGGAGGGAAAATTTGTCGCCCAGTCGCCGTGAACAGTGGGGAACATCAGGAGCAGGAGCGAACGCTGCCAATAATTTTTGACTCGCCAGCGCCCTCGCCGGGGTGTTGGAACGTGTTTTTCGTTTTGCATGAGGAATTGGTTTTTACACCGAAATTCTTCGTAAAGGACGAAAAGACACGTTATGCCTGAATTAACCCAAAATCAAGTGTTTGTTAAAAAATCAGGGATTTTCATACCATTTTTCTTCAAAAGTACCGGACTGCGATGCCGGTTCTTTATGCTTCAAGGCAATTACAACTTGCCAGATTACGAGGAAGGGGACAGCAGCCATCGCCACTGCAGCCGCTACGGGGTGCAATTTCGAGATGACTAAAAGTCCCAGCAATGCGATGAAAATCAAAGGAATAGAATTTTCCAGTTTCATGTTCCTGCTTGTTTTTGTGGCGCAACACTATTGAAAAACCACTCTTACGCCCACAAATCCCCTGACTTGTTGCACCGGCGCATAGTTATACGAAGGATCAAACGTGTAGCCGTTCGGATTGTTTAACGGGTCATTTGCCTGCTTGTCGAAAGGGTCGTGCGGACGCATGATGACATCTTCGCGGGGATAGAAATTGAAGAGGTTTTTCACGCCCCCATAAATTTCTAGTCCGCTTTTCCCTTTCCACGTCACCTGAATGTTATGAATCGAAAACCACGGCGATTGCTCCGGGCGGTAGTCGTTCGGGAAAACCGGTAGCCGCATGGGGCTGGTCAAATGGCCGTTGTAGTCGAGGGTCAGATTCCATTTTGTGACAGGGTAGGAGAGCGACCAGTTGCCCGTGAAATGCGGCGTGTGGATTTGCCATTCGCGCAAGCCATTTTCCACGACGCTGACATCCATGATGGTAAAACCCGCCACAGCCTTCAGACCGTTCATGAAATTCCAATCCGAATTGAGCGAAAAACCCATGTTTTCGGCGTAGCCGTTCAAGTTTTGGTAAATAATTTTCTCCGGGTCGGTGTCGTAGTCGGCGATAATTTTATTGAAAAAATAGGTGTAAAAAACCGTCGCGTCGAAGTTGACAAAGCCGAACGAGGCATTTTGAAAACGGGTATAATTCAAGTTTGCGTTCCAGGTTCGCTCCGGTTCCAACGCCTCGGCAAATACAACTTCCCGCCCACCCGTCAGTGCCGCGTGGTCTTCGCTGAACACGTTGACAACGCGAAAACCGCTCCCCGCTGAAAGGCGCAAAACGTTCTCATCGTCAGGGTTAAATTTCAAATTCAGACGCGGCGAAAGGATGTTGCCGTGCCTTTTGTCATAATCCCAACGGAGACCGGAGAGCAGTTTCCATTTTTGGTTAAACGTCCATTCGTCTTGCACGAACACGCCCGGTAGCCACACGCGCTGCGGCGCGTTTTCCAGGTTGTTGTTCGCGGTCGCGGGCGTATTGTCATCGTAAAAAGTGTAACGCGCGCCTGTGCCGAATAGCACATCGTGGCGTTGCCAAGAGTGGCGTTCCCAAGTCAGTTGACCGAAGCCGATGCGCTGGTCGGCGAGGTAAGGCACGTCGCCGTAGTAACTGTCCTGCTGGTGGCGATTGAAAGAAAAACTGAACAGAACTTTCTCATTTTCAATAGGTAACTGGTAATTGCCGATGATTTCGTAGCGGTTGGTCAGGATGCTCTCGCCATATATGCTGTCGGTGCCGCGCCAACGCGGTTCCCACTGCATTTCGCCGCCATAGCGGTCTTCCCAGAGGTAGCGGAAGGCAATGGATGCGATGCGGTTGTCCTTTCGTTCAAAACGCCATTTGTTAAAAACCGACAGCCGTTTTTGCAAAGTCACGTCGGTAAAATTGTCGTCGTTGATGTCCCAGCGTTCGGTGAAATGGAAATAGTTGGCGCTTAGCAAAGTCTTGACTTTGCCGAGCGTGAGCGAGCCGGCAGCGTCGGCGTTGAGTTCACCGTAAGTCGTGCCGTTCAGGTCGAGGCGAAGTTCGGGGCGCTCCGCCGGGTCTTTTGTGATGATGTTGATGAGGCCGCCCATTGCCTCCGAGCCGTAGAGCGAAGCCGCCGGGCCTTTCACGACTTCCATGCGTTGCAACACGCTGTTCGGAATCCCGCTCAGGCCATAAACCGTCGAAAGTCCGCTTACAATCGGCATCCCGTCAATCAGCACCATCGTGTAAGGACCTTCCATGCCGTTGATGTGGATGTCGCCCGTGTTGCACACGTTGCATTGGAGTTGCGGGCGCACACCGTTCACCATTTGTATGGCGTCGAAGAGGCTCGGCGTGGGGTTTCTCAGAAAAAATTTGGGCGAAAAAACCTCCACCGGCACGGGGCTATCGGCCTTGCGCATTTCCTTCATCGTGCCGGTGACGACCACTTCTTTCAAATTCGATTCGTCGGGTGCGAGGCGAATTTCAATTTCTTTTTCATTGGCTTTCAAAACGATAGATTGCCGAACGTAGCCCACAAGCGAGATGTTGACTTTTATTTTTTCAAAACTCTTTGGCACTTGCAGGGTGAAAAACCCCATCGTGTCGGAGAGGGTCCCACCTGAAAATTCAGTCGTTTGCACCGTCGCAAAAGCCAGCGACTCGCCCGTGTTGGCATCGGTGACACGGCCTTTGAGTGTGGCGTTTTGCGCCGTGAGTAAAATCGTTTGAAACAAAAAAATGATGGCGGGAAATATTTTTCGCATCCTAAAATCAAATTTTTAGCCTTGTCTAAAAATTTGAACAAAGTTAGTTTTAAAATTTTTGAACTTGCAAGCGCCGGATGCGATTTTTTGCAAAAAAAATTCCCCGACGCTGGAAGAGCGCCGGGGAATGTGGCCAATATGAGGCGTGTTTTTATTTTCCTGAAATCAAGCCGCCTGCTGAAACAGACTCATTTGCCCATTGTGCAAAAAGGTGTCGAGCAGACGGGCATACTTGAGTTTGTCTTTGCTGTTGGTGCGCAGCGCGATGAGTTTAGCCAGTTCGAGCGTGAGGAAAAAATCCTCGATGGGTTCGCCGGGCCGGGGGCGTTTGGCGAAGTCGCGGTAAGGCTGCGGGCGGCGGATGCCGTCGGCGAATTCGTAGGCGTCGCGGAGCCAGCGTCGCACTTGTGCGCCGTACTGTCGGACAGGCAATTTGAGGGCGGCGTGGAGGTTAGAGGCGGTGACGACTTTGGTGCCGTGCTTGCTTTCAAATACTTCGAGTTTCATAAGATACTCGTTTAGTGGCTGTTACTGTTTTTTGTTTCAAACACGGGACAAAAATAAACAAGTTGTTTTTAAAAACAAATTATTGGGCAATATTTTTTTGAAAAATTTTTTGTGTTTAAAAATAATACTCTGAAAACCAATTCAATAAATCCCAAAACAACTTGCTCCAAACGCTGTTTTGACACCTCAAAAACTCCTTTTACCTTCGCCCCCACTTTCCGTTCGCTGCTAACACCACATAGCGACAATCTTTTCCCTAACCACCTCATCCGTTTACTTTTTTGTCCTGATGACGCGCCGCGTCGTTCGGGCAAAACTTTTGTCGTGCGCTAAAATCACAAATCTACATTCAACAACAAACACACATGGCTTTTCTCCCCATCGGCATTGACGATATGGCTTTTTATGTGCCGAAACTTTACCTCGACATTCGGGCTTTGGCCGAAAAACGAAACATCCCCTACGAAAAACTCTCGCAAGGCCTCGGCCTGCATAAAATGGCTATTTGCGACACACACGAAGACGCGGCGACCATGGCTGCCGAAGCGGTGGCCGAACTCATCGAACGCAACAACCTCGACCCGCGCCGCATCGGGCGCATTTACCTCGGCACGGAGAGCGCGCTCGACATGGCGAAACCCACCGGAACTTACGCCGTCGAGATGCTCGCCCAGCGCTTCGCCGCTCGCTATGGCGCCGACTGTTTCCGCCATTGCGACGTGCTGGACATGACTTTCGCCTGCATCGGCGCGACGGACGCACTGCAAAACACGCTCGACTGGCTGGCGACCGACCGCGACAATATCGGCATCGTCGTCGCCAGCGACATCGCCAAGTACGAACTCCACTCGACGGGCGAATACACGCAGGGCGCGGGCGCGGTGGCGATGCTCGTCCGCTGGAATCCGCGACTGCTCGCAGTGCGGCGCTTGTTCGGCGTGGCGATGGAGAGCGTGCACGATTTTTACAAACCACGCCGGGAAAAATTCAGCGAGACGCCAGTGTTCGACGGACAATTTTCCAACCTCTGCTACCAAAACCGGATGAACGAGGCGCTCGACGATTTTCGCCGCCGGGCGGTGTCGTCCAAAGTGTTCCGCGACGACCAATTTCAGGCGTTGAGCGAGCGCTGGGCACGGATGATTTTCCATTTGCCTTACGCTTTTCACGCAAAACGGATGTTCGTGGAGCGTTTTGTTCAGGAGAAAAAAGAAATTGGAAAATGGCCATTGGAAATGGAGAAATACGGCTTTGAAGAGCCGAAGCCTGAGCAGTTTTCAGAGAGAAAATTGTTTGAAAAGGCCTACGCCGGGTTTTTAAAAAACGTCAGTGAATCAGCGACGTATCGCCGTTTTGTTTCCCAAAAATTGGAAAAAGCCCAGCGCGCCAGTCAGGAAACGGGCAACTTGTACACGGCTTCGATTTTCCTCGCTTTGATGAGTACGCTCGAAAGTGATTTTGAAGAAAACGGCAACTTGACAGGGAAAAAACTTGGCTTCGTAGCCTACGGCTCCGGCTCGAAGGCGAAGGTTTTTGAGGCGGTCGTTCAGAAGGAATGGCGCGAAGTGGCTCGGCATTTCAAGGTTTTTGAAAAACTGAAAAACCGCCGCGCGATTGACTACGACCAGTACGAATTGCTGCACACGGGGCAACAGCGGGGGCCGGTTTTTGCCGAAGAAGGCCGCTGGGGGCTCGAAAGGGTAGGGCAGGAAGGCGTGACGCTGGGGGCGCGGTATTATGCGGCGTTTTGAAGGCGCTCGTAACTTTCCGAAAGTTGTCAACTTTCGGAAAGTTCAGCCTCGCCGATACTTCCACAACCCCTTCACCGCCGCCGTCGCCGCAATCGGCATGGCGGCGACGGGCATTTCCTGCGGAATAATTTTCCAAAAAATGAGCGTCAGCAACGCGAGTGCGCCCGCGGCGATGAAATATTGGCGAATCCAGCCGCTTTTGTGGCTTCGCCAAAAAACGAGCAGGTGCGTCGGCAAAGCCCACAAAAGGTTGAAGTTGGTTTTGGTGGCCGAATGGTCGGTAGCGAACCACAGCAACGCGAGCACGAGACCGGCTACACCCAATACGAACCAAAACAAGGTATCGAAAATCCGCTCCGTTCGCCGATTGAACATACTCGCCAGGCCAATGAGCGCCACGAGGCTCATCACCCACAGCGGACGACCGAAAAATCCGGGGTTGAACTCGGGTTTTGGGAAAGACATTTCGGGGACATGACGCTCGCCGACGACCAACGGGACGGAGCCGTTGATGCGGGCACTGGCGAACATTTCGTGCATGAAATCCGGCAAAAACATAAAATCCTTTGCCAATGCGCGGCGGTCGGCGGCGTAGCCGAGACCGAGATTCATGCCAAAATGCGTCCAGGGTTGGGAAGCCATGTAAGGATTGAGAAGTTGGCGCATCGTCGTTCCCAAAGCGAGTCGGCTGCTATCCCAGGCGAGGGATTGGGCGAAAGTTTTTTCTACGATGTCGCGGATGCGGGTGGCGCAGTTGTCGTAGAAAAAATCGTACTTGTAGTAGCGGTTTTCTTCGCGGGCGTTTTCCTGTAAATGATTGAAAAGCAGTTGTTTTTGTTCTGTATTCAGGTTCAAAATCTGCTCTTTCATGGAGCGCTGATCGAGCAAATTGCCGCGTTCAAAACCTTTGTACGGTTCGATATCGAGGAAGTACAGGAGTTTTCCCCTGCAAAATTTGAGGATAAAATTCGGCTGCTCGAAGTCGAAGGTGCCGTAGTTGTAGCAGCGGTCGAGGCGGTTGGCAGGATCGAGGACCCGGATGGCGCTGTGACCGAAAGTGCTGTACAAAAGTTCGCCTGGCGCCACCGTCATCAGGCTGATGCGGGCGCTGTCGGAGAGTGTCAATACGTTCTGGGAAAACAATTTTCCTGATAAGAACAGGAAGGCGAGCAAAATGAGGTGTTTCATCAAAACAATTTTTGCAGGGCGAATATGCGAGATTCTCCTTTTAGAGCAGACAGATTCCTACGGAATGACAAAAAATTAAAACAGCCCCCACGCCCAGGTCACGAGCATCGCCGACACTTTCCAAATCGCCCAAATCAGAAGCGCGAACAATATGAAAAACAAAATGCCGAGCAGGGCGAGCGACCATTTGGCGTTGGGTTTGGCTTTGCCATCGGCATAATAATTTTTCAAAAGTTCGACGTTGCGGCGATTGGCTTTGTAGCCAAAATCAAACAAATCGCCCGCAATCGGGACGACGCCCACGATGGCATCGAGGGCGACGTTGCCCATCATGCGGAGCATCAAAATCGGCCCGCCGCCGCGCTGAATCATCGTCCGCATCAAAAATCCCGAGACAACGAAACCTGCTACATCACCCAGATAAGGCACAAGCCCGATAATGCCGTCGAGGCCGAACCTAACTTGTGTGCCGGGCACGCGGAACTGGTTGTCCAGAATTTTGGCGAGCGCGTCGAGCCGGGCGAGATCGGGATCGGTTATTTGTTGTTGGTTGTCAGTTGTTGGTTGCTCGTTCATTGTTTTTGAAGAGGAGAAAAAGTTTCTAAAAATTTGAAAATCAATTTTTTGACAGGAAAAAATTTGTAAAACGAACAACCAACAACTGACAACTAACAACCCGCCTCCGCCGAGGCTATGGCGGGCAAGCCAATAACTATTTCACGCGCAGCGTCTGGCCGATTTTCACGGTATCGTCTTTCATGTTGTTCATCTGTTTGATTTTCGCAACAGTCGTGTTGTATTTCCGGGCGATGCTGAACAGGGTATCGCCTTTGATGACGACGTGCGTGCCGGGCGCAGCGACGGGTGGATTGGTGGGGTTTGGCGTCGGGTTGGTAGGGTTGGTTACGACGGGCGGGTAGTTCGTGTTGCCGGTCACCACCGGAACCGGGGCTCCGGTGGCGGGTTTGTCGGGCGTAGTGGTGGCAGGGGGTGTCGTCGGGTTGGCAGGTTGGGGTTTGTTGGCTTCACCGCCGCCGATTTCATCGAGCAGGCCGTCTTCGTCGGGTGTCATGCTTTCGGGAGGCGTGGTAGGCCAGTAGTTATTTGGCTTGTCGGTGTTGCCTGCGTCTGATTCGGCGGGTGTTTCGGATTCGTCGCGGAGGCGCACGGGGTCTTTGGCGGGCCGGCGGCTGTTGAGGCGGATACTGACGCCTTCGGCGGGTTCCTGTCCGCGTGACAGGCCATTGCGTTCCAGCAGTTTATTGAGTTTTATGCCATAAAGTTGGGAGATGTCGAACATAGTCTGGCCGGGTTTGACGATATGTTCGCTGGCCGAGCTGGCAGTCCATTTGTCTTTTTTATTTTCGATAAAAATCCTCGTGTTGGCTTTTAATTTTTGAATGGGCGTGTAACCCCGGTCGTTGTAATCGGCTACTTTTTCCGAGTTCAGGCGGTAGGCTTTTGCGATGTTGGCGATAGTTTCGCCCTCGCGGGCTACCACGACTTTCACGCTGTTGATGCGACCGACGCGATTCGATGCGGTCGGAAGTGCGATATCGGCGTCCGTTTCAGTGCCGTATTGGGGTTTTTCGGGATTAGGGAGGACGTTCGTTTTGTCGTTACCAGGGATGTCGTACTCATAGAGTTTGTAGCGTTCTATGATGTCTATGAGTTTTTCGGCGTAGGTGTCGGAGGTGGAATACCCGGATGCCTCGAGGCCTTCTGCCCAGCCTTTGTAGTCGGTAGGGTCTAATTTGAACAAAAAACCGTAACGAAATTCCTTCTTCGGGTCTCGCAGGAAAAGGCCGTGATCTATAAAACTTTCTTCCACTTTGGTGTATTTGCGGAAGCAGGATTCCTTGAGGTTTCCCTGCGCGTCGCGGTCGTCGTCTTTTTTCTTGTAGGTTGCTCCTTTCCAGTCGTTGCCGCATTTGATACCGAAGTGGTTGTTGGCGTTTTGTGCGAGTTCGCTGGTGCCGGCGCCGCTTTCGAGAATGCCCTGGGCGAGCGTGATGCTGGCCGGGACGCCAATGCGTTGCATTTCCAACACGGCGGCGGTAGCAAATTTGTCGGTATAAACCTGATTGCGGTCGGCGCCAGTGCGCGCTCGTGAAGTAACGCCTGCCGGCTCGGGGTCGGATTTTTTCTTAAAAATACCGCAGGAAGAGGTCGCTAAAATGGTTGCGAAAAGCAGAAAGGGCAAAAAATGTTTCATGACGTAACGGTAGTTGAGTTTTGGAATTTAAGTTGAACGGCCAAATGTAGAAACGCCTTCACGAAAAATCTATTCTGTTGAAAAACAAGGTTCGCAGTCCCTAGAAAAACGAACGGCGACCCCGAATGTCGAGGTCGCCGTTCAGACTTTTTCAGGCAAAGTTTTATTTCAAAATAAAATTGTACTCGATCCAGCCGCATTGCACATCGGCGCCTGGCTCTGCAGCGAAGCGGCAACGTTTGGCTGCATCAGTGGCGGCCTGGCGCAGCGAAGCATCCGTAGTCGTAGAGCCTGACTGCGTAGGTTCGGCGCTGACGACTGTGCCGTCGCTGTTGACACAAACTTTCACGCGGACCGTGCCCTGTTTGTTGGAAGTGTAGGAGGCTTTGGCGAGGCTCAATACTTTTCGCCCGCCGAGGCCACCGCCTACGGAAGCGCCTGTGCCTGTGCCCTGTCCGCCGCCGGAACCGCCGCCGCTTCCGGGGCTTTGTCCGAAGGGATTGCTGCCGGTGCCGCCGGGAACGCCCTGAGTGCCGGGCCTGCCGCCGCTACCGCTGCCTTGTCCTGTGCCGCCCGTGCCAAGACCCGAATTTTTGATTTTATCTTTTCTTGCTTGTTCCTGGCGGGCTTTTTCTGCAGCGGCTTCTTGCGCAAGCCGGTCTTTTTCGCGTTGGACGGCCGCGAGTCTGTCCTGTTCTTCTTTTTTGCGTTTAGCTTCTTCCTGTTGTTGGCGACGCAGAGCGGCTACTTCAGGATCTTCCGTCGTGGGCGTGGTAGGGGGCGGTTGTGTTTTTACCGGCTGTGTCGGTGTAGGAGGAGTGGGCTTGGGTTCTGCGGGTGCTTCTGCGGGTTCTTCCGCATCGGCCACATCGGTAGGGTCGCCTGCGGGAGCGGAAGTGCTGTTCATGCCCCTGTCCGGCTCGCCTTGCGCAGCGTCGTCGCCGCCACCGCCCCAGTCGCTGGTTTCGATATTGATGTAAACGGGTGGCGGTTCAATGGCTTTTTCCGGTGCTGCGAATTTGTAAAAAATAAACAATGCCAACAACGCCATGTGGAGCATGATGCTGGTTAAAATCGCTTTGACGCGGTCTTCGTCCCGGTGAACTATGGCTTTCATAACAATTTGCAGTTTTTATCTGGTGATGAATCGGGTGTTTCAAATTGCATAAAAACGACGGGTAAATTTTAAAATGTGCCGGATTTACTCGTCTTCTTTCAACTGATTTGTCGCCAAAATAGTTTTTACCTTCAACTTGTTGGCAATGTCGAGCACGAACACGACGTCCTCGATGGGGACGCCCTGCTCGGCAGCGATGGTGATGGTGACCGATTTTGGGTCTTTGTTTTCGGCTTTCACCCGCGATGCCAGCGTGGCCTGGAGTGCCTGCCGCGTGATGGTGTTATTGCCGAGATAAAACTGGCCGGTTTTCCTGATTGAAACGGACAATGGGGTGGATGCTATCGGCGAAGAGGAACTGCTCGACGGCAGTTGCAATTGCAGCGAATTGGTCGTCACAAAGTTGGAGGTGAGCATGAAAAACATCAGCAGGAGGAAGATGACGTCAATCATGGCCGCCAGGCTGAATTCCGGCTCTACGCGTTGTCTTCTTTTGAGTCCCATTTTTTTTAGTTGACGGTTGTTAGTTGTTAGTTCCTGATTGTTGTTCTTGGTTGATAGTTGGAAGTTTAAAGTCGGTTTGCATCTAAAAAATAAAGTCAACTCTAAGCAAACCAACAACTAAGAACTGACAACCAAGAACCAAATTATCTCGATGGCTCCTGGAGCAAGTCCATGAATTGCATGGCGGTGTTTTCCATTTTGAAAATTACCTGGTCGAGTTTCGACACCAGCAGGTTGTAGCCGGCCATAGCAATAATCGAAACGAACAGGCCGAAAGCCGTAGCGGTGAGAGCGTGGTAGATACCGTCCGAGAGGGTTTTGGCTGTGATGGCGCCTTCAGCGTTGGCCATTGCCTGGAAAGCGATGATCAGACCGATTACTGTACCCAAAAGACCAATCATCGGGGCGATACCCGAGATGGAGGCCAGTGTGGACAGGTTTTTTTCCAATTTCAGGAGTTCGAGGTTGCCCACGTTTTCGATGGATTTGTTGATGTCGTCCAGCGGTTTGCCGATGCGGTCGAGACCTTTTTCCACCATACGCGCCATCGGTGCATCCACGCTTTGGCAGAGGGCTTTGGCGGCTTGCAAATTGCCGTTTTCCACGCTGTTGCGGATGCTGTTCATGAAGTTTTGGTCTACTTGTCCGGCGCGGCTGAGCGTCATGTAGCGTTCCGTAATAATATAGACGGCGTAGATGGAAAGCAAAGTCAGAATCCCGATTACGAACTGGCCGGAGGCACTGCTGCCGGTGATGATGTCGAAAAGGCTTTGCGAATCGGCGGGTGTAGTGGTGGCATTGGTCGTCCCCGGTTTGGTTGTCGGCGGTGTGGCCTGCAAAAAGAAGAACGAGGTCAGAAAGGCGTTAAGTATCATATTAGGCGTTGCTGTTAGTTGGTGAAACCGATTGTTTTCTTTTTGTGATTGCGAACGCCAAAAGTAGCGCATTTTGTATTCGGCCAAATTTTTTCCTTAACATTTTTCGCTTTTCAGATGCTGTTTTGGCAGGAAAAAGACAAATGTCATTACCTGAAAATGAAAGTGTTAGAATAAGTTCGTTTTTATGGGCGCTCCAAAACCCTTCCCTAAATAATCAGTTTTAAAATTGTGTGAAAATTTTTTTCGCCCCTGAATATTTCTCCGGGAGAGGGGGTGTTTTGCAACTCTAAAGCCCGAAAGAGGTATTCGGTGCTACCTTTGTGATTCAAATTTTTCCGATGAAATCAAAAACTGGTTTTTTCCTGAGTGCTCTCATGTTGGCTGCTTGTGGTGGCGAAACGTCCAAACAATCCGAGAGCGTCTCCGCCCCTTCTCCGGCGCCTAACACGACCGATTCCCGCCCGCCCACCTATCTCGAAGGGGTGTACGCTACCTCCAGTTCACCCGCTCACGAAGTGTTCGATCTCTTCGACGACAACCCCGGTACAGGCTGGCAAACACAGGAAGGCTCGGGCCCCGACGAGGGCATTATGATTTATTTTCAAAACCCCGTCGCGCTTCAGTCGGTGCAGGTGACGCCGGAAGAAGGCAGTTTCCAGGGCGAAGCGGCTTTTATGCAAACCTACGTGAACGGCGCTCTGGGCGCTGGCGGCAAACCCGGCGACAAAATTGATCTGGGCAAAAAAGCCGTCAAATCGCTTTACCTGCGTTTTGTCAAAACAGGTTTGGAACAAACCGCCAAACGCGAAAGAGACGGCAGGGAAATCGAGATAGAATCCTATCCCGGCAACGCTTACATCGGTATCAAAGAACTGATCGTGCTGAACGACAAGGGCGAATCGCTCCGCCTCGTGCCGCCCCAACGCCAAATCGGCAACCTGTCGGCCTCGTCCACGCTGGCTCCTGACATCGCTTACAGCCCGGCCAATTTGTTCGATACCCGCAAGGAATTCGGCTGGGTCGAGGGCAATAAAACATCCGCCGGAGAGGGCGAAACGCTGAATTTTGAGTTCGAAGAGCCGGTCAACATCACCGCTATTCAAATCTGGAATGGCTACCAGCGTTCGAGCGAACACTTCGCCGCCAATGCCCGTGTGCGCAATTTTGAGTTCGGCGCAAAAGGCGGCCCGATGACCGCTTACACTCTTTCTGACTCGAAAACGGGCCAAAAAATCAAGTTGGCGGCGCCGTTGAAGGGGCAAAGTTTTGAATTGAAAATAAAAAATATTTACCCCGGAAAAAAATACAAAGACCTGGCTATCAGCGACCTGGTGTTTTTTGATGGCGAACAGCCCTTTGTCGTTTCGTCCAAATTGCCGGAACAAAACCGCGCCAACCTTCGCAGCCAGGTCGGCAGTTCGCCACTTGCTCAACTGTTCAATCGTCGCATCAGCAATTTGCTCGACGACGAATCCGGCACTATCACCGAACAATCGCTCATCATTCGCTCCGACGGCACATTCGTGTTGTATAGCAATGAAATTTTGCCCGATGATTCTGAAAGCCAGACGCTTGCCGACGGCAACTGGGAACTGGTATCATCCGACGAAGCGGGCGCTACCATCAAGGTTTTCGGCAGATGGAACAATGTGTCCGATTTCGCCGACTACTACCGGGGCAAATCCGTGCAGAATGTGACGCGTATTTTTAGCGACGAACTGACGACCGACGGCAACACGGTGCAAGGCAAGAAAATGGTCGGGATGTTTTATGTTCGGTAACGGCAAGACGCGACATTCGACCCTCTTTTTCTTTTTGTTGGCAGGGCTGGCGGTCGCTTCGGCGTTGCTGCGTTTTTGGGCTTTTTTACAAACGCCCTACGCCAACGGCTGGGACAGTTATTTCTACCTCGTTCAACTGAAATCGCTGGAGGAAACAGGCCGAATGCACTCGTCGGAGGCTTCGTTGATTTACCCGTATCTCCGACTTTTTTATTGGTTGACAGGTGATTATGTGTTGGGTATGAAAGTGGGGACGGCAATTTTGGCAGGTATTTTCACAGCTTCGGTATTTTGGTTTTCGCAAAGCCCGACTCGCGAATTGCCTTTTCATTTTCGGCCTTTGTTTCTTGGCGCCTGGTCGCTTTTTTCGCCGCATCTCACCTATTTCGCAGCCCAGTACCCTAAAAATCTGCTCGGCGTCGTGTTGCTCGTGATGTTTATCGGCAGCCTCGCCAAAATTCGTGTTCGAGACTTGTCTCAAAAACCCAGAGGCTGGATTTTTCCAATTTTTTTGTTGGTCATCAATTATTTCGGTCATCGGCTCACGTTTTCGCTGGCGGTGACTTACCTGGTTTTTTGGTTTGTTTTTCAGTACAGGAATTCATTTTTTTCAAAACTTTTTTCTCTGAAAAACCTGCTTTACGCTTGTGTGGCACTTGGCTTTTTCTTTGCTGCGGGGCAAATATTTCCCGGGCTTTTTCACCTCGCTGATTTCGGGCGGCTCGAAGGCGTTTTGGATTGGCGGCCTCAGTTTGCGCCGTATTCTTTCGTCAGCGAGTTCGGGTTGGGGCGTATTTCGGGTTGGTGGCTCTTCGAAGTGTGTGCGGTCACGGGTTTCTGGTTGCTGGCTGTCGGTTTGGGGTTGAGGCGAAAAAAGTTTTTCAACACGCCGACGCCTCTTTTGGTCCTTTGTTCTTTGCTACTTTTTCCTTTTTTGGAATGGTTGTTCACCGGTATCGCGTGGCGTTTTTTCCTGGTTTTTATTTTGCTTACCCCGCTTCTGGTAATTGATTTTCAAATTGATAATCAGCGACGAAGCGGCTTGATTTTTGCTGCGATACTATCTTTCTGTTCCTTGTTTTCCTGGAAAAGTTACCATCCGAAACAGCACGACCCCGATTACGCAGCGTTCGCACAGCTGACTGAACAGGCGCGGCAAATTCTGGCTGGGAAATACCCCGAACTAATTATTGCGCCCAACGTGCTGTCAGAATTTTTTACCTTCACGACGGGAGTGGATGCGATGCCCTGGTTGCCCGAATATTCGGTTGATTCGAATCGTTTGTGGCGCATCGCAACCGGCGTACATCCCCGAACCCTGGAGTATTACGCAGGCGCCAACCAAGACAAGGTAAGATCCCTCGGTTATCAGTATTTTTTGATGCCGGAGCATGTCTGGCAGAGTATTGTTAGGAAAGCAGAATTGGAAAAAGACGAGGATTTTTTAGCCGATATACGTCGAGGAAGGAACCCTTCACACATACGACCGGATTGGTTACTTCGCAGAAAAAGAAGTTTTTAGTTATTGCAAACTCTACATATTCGACCGTTTCTTCTAAAAAACCCGCCGTTTTCTTGATGATACCGGAATATCACGTACCTTTGACACTATCTTTCGCACACCTTAAACTGTCTCCGTCTTATGATTTTTCCATTTGGCAAAAAGAAAGACAACAATGCCGACAACGAGCAAGACAAGAAAAAACGCTCGCTTGACGACATTGAAGCCGACCTCACTGTGCTCGATAAAGACGAGATGAACAAAGTGGAGGGCGGCAAAACGAACAATTCGTTCGGTAGTCTCGGTGATCTGCGCGACAGCCTCGGCAGCACCATTCCTTTGTAATCAAAACACCTCCCATACTTCGGAAGCCTTCTGTCGCTGCGAGCGGCAGAAGGCTTTTACTTTTTTGGACGTTGGACTACTTGACGTTGGACATTGGATGTTGGATTTCCCAAAATCATTTTTTGTCTAAAGTCACAAAGTCTAAAGTCAAGTAGTCCAACGTCTATTTTTGCCGTATGGAAATTTTGCAACGCCTGTGGGAAGGTTTGCTCGCCACGACTCCGCTCGAATTTATCGCCGTCGCGTTCGGCATCGCCAGCGTCATGTTTTCCCGCATGGAAAACATCTGGGTGTACCCGACGGGCATCGTCAATACCACGATTTACATTTACCTGAGTATCATCGCCGGGCTGTATGCAGAGGCGGGGGTGAATTTTTATTACACGGTGATGAGCGTCGTCGGCTGGGTGTTGTGGGCGCGAAAACGCGAAGGCGAAAAGGTGCTGCACATCACCCGCAGCAGCCAGCGCGAATGGGTCATCGCATTGACTTTCTTCGGTTTGTGCTGGGCAATCTTGTTTTTTATTTTGAAAAAATTCACCGATAGCACGGTGCCAGTGGCCGATGGTTTTGCATCGGCGGCGGCTTATACGGGGATGTGGCTCATGGCTCGAAAAAAGTTGGAGAACTGGCTTTGGTGGATTGTGACAAACATCGCTTCCATCCCGCTTTATTTCGTCAAAGGCTTCGTGTTCACGAGTTTTCAGTATCTTGTTTTTCTCGTGCTGGCGATTTTGGGTTACGTCGAGTGGCGGAGGAAACTGAGAGGTTAACAGGTCGCGGGTTTACGGGTTAACGGGACTGCGCGATTCTCGTCAACCCGTTAACCTGTTAACCTCTAAAAATCTGTAAAGCCAGCCAGAAAAACGGCAGCGCGAAGATGAACGCATCGAAACGGTCGAGCAGGCCGCCGTGACCGGGCAGGAGGTTGCCGGAGTCTTTCACGCCGACGCTGCGCTTGAGCATACTTTCCACCAGGTCGCCGAGCGTACCGAAAACAGCGGCCACCGCACCCAACACGAGCCATTGCGTTTGGGTAAAATCTTTGATGAGGAAGGACAAACCCCAGGCCACCAGCACCGTGCATAAGCCTCCGCCGATGGTGCCTTCCCAGGTTTTTTTAGGAGAAATGCGCTCGAAGAGTTTTCGCCGGCCGATTTGCGAGCCGATGAAATAGGCCATCGTGTCGTTTGTCCAGATGAGGAGGAGGAGGCCGAAGACGCGGAGGGGGTAATATTGAGCATCGGGGGCTGTTGCGATTGAAAAAAGCAAAGTAATTGGGACGCTGATATAAATAACCCCCAACAGATAAAAAGCCATGTGGCTGAAAGGAGATTTTCCGGCAAGAAACAACTCGACTACAAGCAGAATAAAAATTAGGATTGTTCCAAGTAAGAGTATCGTGGCAAAGCAAATAATCTGATGTTCAAAATGTCCGCTTAAAATTTCTTCAGGGGTTATCATTCCGCACCATGCCCAGTTTGTAAAAAGGGTTTGATCCCCCAAAGCCATGACTGGAAGAACTCCTAAAATGCTACCTGTTATTCTCCTGAATCGAAAATAGTTTTCCTCCTTTGGAAGCAACAAACCCATTAATTCCCACAAGCAACCGCCCGCTATTATCACAAACAGCCAGAAAAAAGTGTATTTGCTATACAATATCCCCCCCAGCATGGCGGCCACGAAAACGATAGCGGTGATGACACGTTGTTTCATCCAAGTTGTTGATTTAAAGAGATTTGTTGAAGTCGTAAGTCATGAACGTCATTGCCGCCCGTCCACGATGCGTTCCCACAGTTTTTCAAACGACTCCTCGCTGCCTTTCACGCTGCTGCGGTTGCGGTTGTTTTGTTTGGTGTCCCACTCGCCTTTTTCATTTTTAAAAAGCAAAAACGGAAAAACGTAGTTGTTGCCGCGAATGGAATCGCCCAACAGCCCGAAACGCAAGTCGTTCACCTGCAAAGTGTCGCCGTTGTAAGGCGTGACACTGTAGTAGCCGTCTGAAAACCAACGCAAGAAACGCAAGGCCCGCACATCGGGCGGAACATGGGCGAGCAAATGGTGATTTTTTGGCAAAACGGAAATGGGCGCAAACTCTTTCCCTGCGTCGTTGAAGCCGTACAAACCGATGTAAAATGCCGTGTCGTCCTCTGCCACGCCGCTCCAGACGATGTTGTTGAAAATCGTCGGATTGGTCATATACCGCTGGTATTGAACGTTGCGCGCTTGCATCGTTTGCTCGAAAATCTTGTCGGCTTTCACTTTGTGCCAAGTGGCGTAAATGCCGACATAGCCGACAAACCACGCGACACCCATCCAGGCCAATCCTGCTCGCTGAGGGCTCGTTTTTGGAAATTTCGCAGCAGTAAAAAGAAAAATCGCGAAGGGAATCGTCGCCAGCGGGTCCACGACCGAAATTGTGTTCCACTGCACGCGCAAGTCGCTGAACGGCTGCCAAATCTGGGTGCCGAAGTTGGTGCAACAATCCAGAATCGGGTGGGTGAAAATGCTCCAGAAAAACAGCGAAACCCAAGTCAGGTAGGGAGCCTCCACCAGCTCAAAGTCGCGTCGCCAGTAATCGTTCCAAAGTTTTCGGACAAACCACGCGCCGAGTGCCAGCGTCGGCGCCATCACGTACCAACTTAGCCCTTCGCCCATGAAGACAGGTATAAAATTGATAGCCGCCGCCGCACTGAAAAAAAACAGCAGCCAAATCACCATCGCCCAAAGTTTGTAGCCGCGCAATCGGTACACGTTGTTGTGGTAAAACCACTGCGTCAATTTCGCCAAACCCCAGGGCGCGAGCGCCGCGAACAGGAAGGAGTGCATAAATCCCCGGTGAAACGACGTGGCCGTGATTTCATCGCAGAAAAACGTGGCGAACACGTCCAAATCGGGAATCGTGCCGCCGATAGCGCCCCAGAGTATGGCGCGGTTGCCGAGTTTTTTGCCTGCCACGACTTCGCCGCAGGCCGCACCGAGAACGATTTGAGTGAGAGAATCCATTTTTTAAATGGTCATTAAAGTCATTAAGGGTCAAGTAATTGGAGTCATTAATGGTCATTAGAGGTGTTAAAAAATGACTTCAAATGACCTCCAATTACTCCTAATTTCGCTTTAACGTTGCGCGTTGAAACACCCCGAACGGGTAGGTTTTCACTTCCGGGATTTCTTCTTCACCTTGCTTTGAGTTGCCTGTCGTGCTGACTTCTTTTTCGGGGCCGGCCATGACCTCAAACACCATTGTGTCGTCGCCGGTTTTTTCGTAAGTGCACAAGATGCGACTGCCTTGCACGACAAACCAGCACAGAAATTTCGGCCCCAAAAGGTAACTTTCCATCACAATCGAGTTTTTTTCGTCCACTTTCCAAACGCCTTTTTCGGGGGCGACGGGGACGAGTTCGTAGGGGCGCCAATCCTGTTCTTTCGAGCCATAGACGAGGCCGAAGGTGTAGCGCCCTTCTTTAGAAGTATCAATTTTGTGGATTTCAACCGTCATCTGGACGGACTGGGCTTTGCCTTTGGCGTTGAAAATATCGAGCGTGCCGGTCCAGTCGCCTTCCCAGGAAGCGGGAAAGGTTTCGGTCGTTTGGGAAAAAAGATTTTGAAAGAAAAAAATGAAAACGGCGAGGAGCAAGATGCGCATGAATTCAAGTTTAGGGCAGCAAATGTAGTGAACAAACGTTCACTTCCCGAAAAACGACTACTTTTCGCCTTGCCCGCCGAAGCCTTGGTGCAGGCGAGTTGCTCCAAACATCTCAATTTTCTACATTATCTCAACGATTTCACATGAAACTCCCTTCTCCCGGTTTTTTGCTCGATGCTTTTGGGCAGGCTTCCCGGCGTTTTCCCGGCACGATGATTTGCGCCTTCGTTGGCGTAGCCGCGTTGTTCGTTTTGATTGAAGACAGCAGCGAAGAACAGGTTTGGGCGCCGCTTTGGATGGTTTGCCAATTGGGTCTGGCGCTCCTGACGGGCATCGTAGTTTTTTCAGAATCAAAAGGTTGGGACGAACGACGCGGCTGGCTCTTGCAGGGTTTGGCGCTGGCGGCGCTGGCGGGTTATTACTTTCTGCTCGACGTCAAAGCGCCCGGCTTTGAATACACCGGTCTCCCGCGTTTCTTTACTTTGCTCATCGTGGCGCACCTGTTTGTGGCCGTCGCGCCTTATTTGAACCGCCGCTCACCGCGCCCCGACACCTCGGGGGTGCGCTGTTTTTGGGAGTACAACCGCGAGTTGTTTGCCAATATAATAATAGGTGGGGTATTCACGCTCATCCTGTTTGCCGGGTTGGCGCTGGCGATTTTGGCGGTGAATGAATTGTTCAATCTGAACATCAACGAGCGGAATTACGTACGGCTGTTCGTCCTACTGGCGGGAGTCTTCAATACAGCGTATTTCCTTTTTCATTTTCCAAAAAACTACGAATTCGCCAATGCCGACGCAGGCTACAATGTCGTGTTCAAAAACCTCTGCAAATTCATCCTCATTCCGATTGTGGGGCTGTATTTCCTGATTTTGTATGCCTACGGCACAAAAATTCTGGCGACCTGGAATCTGCCGCGCGGGTGGGTGAGTTCGCTCGTGCTGGGTTTTTCGGTAGCGGGCATTTTTACTTACCTTCTGAATTTTTACCTGCCTGAACACGATGCCAGCGCTCATGTGCGGGGTTACAAAAAATGGTTTTGGTGGGTCGTGCTGCCGCTCACGGTCTTGCTTTTTGTAGCCATCGGCAAACGCATCAGCGATTACGGGGTGACGGAGGAGCGTTTTCTCGTGGCGCATCTCGGCGTTTGGCTCGCGGCGACTTGCCTTTATTTTTTGTTTTCAAAACACGACAACATCAAGTTCATCCCGATTTCGCTGGCGCTGTTCGGGTTGGCATTCGCTTTTGGGCCGCTCAATGCTTTTAAAGTTTCGGAACAAAGTCAGGTCAGGATTTTGAAAAATCTGTTGGAAAAAAACGGGCGCTGGAAGGACGGGCGACTCGCGCAGGGAACTTCGTCTGTGCCGAAAGAGGACGTTGCCCAAATCACATCTGCCCTCGAATATCTCGAACGCCGCGACGTTTTGAGCCGAATGGCTTGGCTGCCGATGCCGGTGGATAGTTTCCCGGAAAACCGCTATGCCTACAACGTGGCAGGTCAAATAGTGGCTTGGGCAGGCATCCAAAGTGCCGAACAAGAAACGATTAGCAACTATTTGAACGTAGCCGGGCCCTCCTACAATTTGTCGGCAGACATTAAAGGTTTCGGTTCGTTTTTTCCGCTCGAATTATTTGCTCAAAGCAATGAGAAACCAGATGCAGGCGATTTTTTCCGCATTTCCGACAATCAGCAATTTTTGGAGTGGAAACAGGTGCAAGCGGGTAAAGTGGCGCTTGTAGAATCTTTCGATTTGCAGCCGACCTTGCGAACTTGGTGGGAGAAAAGCAAAAACGATTACCTCGAGTTATCGCCAAGTGACGCTACTTTCGATCTGAAAGGCCGAAAGGGAACACTTCGCGTCATAGTCCGCAATGTGGATGTGCGAAAGGAAAAAGACGAGGTTAAAGTGTCGCACATCAGTGGTTACCTGTTTCTGAAAAAACAGTAACGGGTTCACTTCCCCGTCACGCTCATCGCTCGTTCCAGGCCGATGGTGACGAAAGTTTTGATGACTTCCGTCGCTTTTTCGAGGATGTGCGGAAGTTCGGATTTTTCGTCTTCCGTCCATTTGCCCAGCACATAATTGACCTGTTTGCCTTTGGAAAAATCTGCGCCGATGCCGATGCGCAGGCGCGGATAAGCGTCGGTGCCGAGCAACTCCTGGATGTTTTTCAGCCCATTGTGGCCGCCGTCGGAGCCTTTAGGGCGGAGGCGGAGTTTGCCGAAAGCGAGATTCAGGTCGTCGAGCACGGTGAGGCTGTTTTCGAGCGGGATTTTTTCTTTTTGCAACCAGTAGCGGATGGCTTTGCCGCTGAGGTTCATGTAGGTGTTCGGCTTCAATAATATTAAGGTGCGGCCTTTGTGCTTCACTTCTGCCAAGTCGCCGTGATGGTCGCCACGCCACGAACCTTCCAGATTTTTGCAAAGAACATCCACGACCTCGAAGCCGATATTGTGGCGCGTGCCGTCATATTCATAGCCTACGTTGCCGAGGCCGGTAATCAGGTATTTCATTTTGATAGCGTCGCTTGCAGGATTGTATCGAGATTGAAAAATTTTCGGCAAAAATAGAGATTGTCAGCCGAGTGCTCCAAAACATCTGTGAAATGCCGACCTTTGCGCCGTTTTTTCACAATTCAACAAATTCATTTTGAAAATACCGACTATGCGCACGCTGATTCTGACCTGTATCCCGGGATTTTTACTTTTCTTTTCCTGCAAAAATACCGCCGTCGACAAGCAGACAAATAACAAGGGCATTAGCCTGCCGCCGGGTACGATTACGGCCATCGTTTCTATTTCGGAGTTAAACTGCTGGGTAGAGCGGGGCCAATTTTTTGTCACAGGCATTTGCGACAGCAAGGCTGATGAATGGCAAAAATTTTGGTTGAAAATGACCCCGATGGATGCGGAAGGTCGGCCTCTCAAAGTCAATGGCGACACAAGTAGCATGTTTGTCACTTTCTCTGATGCCGTACCGCCCTATGGCCGCACGTCCTTTTTCGCTGGCTGGCCGCTCGAAGCATTTTCAGGCACGCCTGATTCATGTATCGTAACAGGCGCCGCTGCTTTGCCGGTTAATCCAGGCCCCATACTCGTCACGAGTGCGCAGAGCGGCGTTCGCATGCTCGTACCAGCCAGCCCTGGCGATACTGTCAATGTGGAAAAAGCCTGGCAGGTAAGCGTGACGATAGAAAATCCGCTGGACCTTCCGGCATATCATCCGCGCATCGAGTTGCTTCTATACGGTACCGACAAACGGCTTTGGTTTGCGACCGTGCTCAATCCCGATGATCCTGATCAAAAATCCTATCTGTTCTCAGAACGTCAGGGGGCTATGGAACCAAAGGAGAAGCGGAACTTTGGTGCAAATATTACTTACGACAACCTGCCACAGGCATTGCAAAGTAAAAAAATAGGGCGAGTCGAATTTCAGCCGTTTGAATCGCGATAGGTAACTGCTTTTTCCATGACCTCAAGGTTATTTGGCGTTTCAAAGTGACCATCCGCCTCAAGCATCGTTTCAAACACCTGTTCGGCAAGAAGGCGTTATTTGACCAAAGTAAATTTTTTTGAAAAAAAATGAAAAGGGTCTTGGCAAAACAAAATTCGTTTCTACCTTTGCGCCCGCTTTCCGAAAAGACGGACTGACATGAGAAGAAATTCACACCTGGTGTTGAAAAAGTGTGAAAAAAAATTCTTCTAAAATCTCACAAAGTAAACCTGATGTAAATATCTTTGCCCTCCCTTTTTGAGGGGTTCAAAGAAATGCTTTTGAAATTTTTTCCCGCAAGTGGGATTTAAATACGAGTTCATTGACAGATTAGTAAGCGAAGGATTTTGTAAGGTTTTATTCAGTCATTGTTGTAATGATGATGGTTGGAGAGATCGCGCGAGAGGGGTGGATATGAGGAGATAAGAGTTCAGGATT
>Ga0209172_10001639_pt1 | contig 45577 bp, 31 predicted proteins | sample LarsenN4metaG_FD_184113 | JGI IMG/M metagenome (GOLD analysis project Ga0209172, IMG submission 184113) | Hot spring sediment bacterial and archeal communities from British Columbia, Canada, to study Microbial Dark Matter (Phase II) - Larsen... ... | reverse complement strand
TCCGCCACACGGTAGAAGATGCCGCTATTGCCGGCGGGGCTGATCCGCCATTCCAGCTTCAGCTCGAAGTTGTCGAACTCTTCGAGTGTGATGATGTCGCCGCCGGGGCCGGTGCGCACCAGGCAGCCGTCCCTGACCTGCCAGCCGGGCTGGCCGTCCGGGCCGGCGGGGATGTCCTGCTTCCTGAAGCCGCGCCAGCCGGCGGTGGTCTTGCCGTCGAACAGCAGCTTCCAGCCGGCGGCCTGCTCCTCGTCGGTGAGCAGGTTCTGCGGCGGCTGGGGCGGCCGCGGCTGGACCGTGCCCACGCGGTCGGTGGGGATCACGTTGAGCGTGTACCAGGCCTCCGTGCTCCAGGGCAGCTCGCCGTCCTCGCTGACGCACGGCGGCAGCAGGCGGATGTAGACGACGTGCGAGGGTTTGAGGTCGGGGATTTCGAGGAAGACCTTGCGGCGATCGGCGGAGACGCTGGCGGACTTGACGGGATAGACGACGCCGTCGCGGCGCGGAGGTCTGACGTCCTTCGGAGACGGTTGCGGAGCACTCGCTTGCGCTTCGTGCTCGGATTGCGCGTGCTCCGATTGGCCCGTCACTGCCGCTCCGGGTTCGGATCCAGGGCGGTTCGTCGCTGCCGCTCCCGGTTCTGATGGACTCCGGCCGGTCACTGCCGCTCCGGGTTCTGATCCCCTGTTCCCTTGATCCCTCGATCCCTTGATCCCTTTCAGTGAGAAGGGCCACTGCTCGATGTAATACGACTCCGGCTCCCAGCCGCAGCGTGGATCGAGCGGCCTGGTGAACTCGATCTCGAAGCCATTGGTCATTGCGCGGACGGTGAGGATTTCGAATGGTACAGAAGTGTTGCGCTCGACACCGAACGGATGAAGCCCATCGCCGGACGCGAAGCGGAATACAGACGCCTGACGGATATTGTCAACAGTGTCGGGCACCAGACGGTCAATGGAATCGCCCAAGGCGATCAGCCAGTGGCCAACATACGGCGGATCTTCCAGCGCGCGCTGCGGCCCAACGCTCAGTGCCACGCCGTCCGGCCGCAGCCACGCGAGGGGTGGATTCGCCAATTCTGCCGAGGGCACACCGATGATGGCGAGGAGTTGATGGTTTATGGCCGGCGTGATTGGTCTATCGAACCGGACCTCGACGCGATGAAAGCCCGGGTGCATCCCGCCCACCGGCGTCCCATCGCCCGGCCGGCCGCGGCGGAGCGGCGGGATGATGCGCTTCGGGCCGGGGGCGGTGTCGCGCGGGGCGCCGCCGTCGTGGCTGAGCGCTGATGCCGGAATCAGGGTGAATCTGCCGGCGCTCGCTGATCCCTTGATCCCTTGCTCCCTCGATCCCTCGATCCCTTCCTTGATCCCTTGATCCCTAGCTCCCTCGATCCCTTCCTTCGTGCCTTCGTGCCTCCGTGCCTCTGTGCCCTCCGCCCATTGCAGCGTGAGCTGCTCGCCGCCGCCGGCTTCGAAGTGCGCGATCCGCAGCGTGTGCACCCCGGCGGTCAGCTCGAGCGTGCCGTCCTTCGGCTCGGGGCCGTGCAGGCCGTCGTGGTCGATGACCAGCACGCCGTCGAGCCACAGCTTCGAGCCGTCGTCGCTGAGCAGGCGGAACGTGTACTCGCCGGGCTTGTCGATGGTCAGGAAGCCCTCGACTTCCGTGTAGAAGCCGTCCTCCAGCGGGGCGAAGCCCTGGTTCTGGGCCGTCAGATCGATCGTCGGCACGACCTTGGCGACGTTCGGCAGTTGCCCCTCGACCAGCTCCGGCAGCGACTGCGGCGTCTGCTCCATGGCGTAGAGGCGCACCAACACGCCGGGCTGGCGCGAAGGGGCCACGTCTTGGGCGGGCGAGCGTACACCGGTCAACAGCAGGGGCACACACGCAGCGAACAGTGAGTAAGCCAGCGTCAAACGCATCTGGAGCCTCCGGAACGGCGCCGACAACACGCGGGAGAAGACCTCGCGAAGTGTATCCGCGTTCGCGACCGCCTTCAGCGGCTTGTCGCGTCTTGCGACCGGTCTTGCGACCCGACCTACCGGTTACTTACGGCCGCCGCCGGGGGCCGGCCGCTACCCCGTCGTGCAGCACAGCCGAAGGCGGCCTCAGGGTCCGCCCTCCTCATCCTCGATCTCATCGCCTTCGTCGTTCTCCCCGCCGAGGTAGCCCAGCGCCTTGAGCTGCTGCCGCGTGGCCGGGTCCAGACCCTCGTGCCGCGTCACGTTGCCGACCGGCGTACGTTCGAGCCACTCCTCCAGCTTCGCCCGCAGCGCTGCCGTCGGTCCGCTGCCGTACAGGTTGTGCTTCTCAGCCGGGTCGGCGCGCAGGTCGAACAGCTCCGGCGGGTGCTGGTCGTTCGCGTAGACGATCAACTTGAACGGCCCGTCGTAGACACACCAGGCTTCGCAGCGCCGGTCGCCGCGGCTGCGGCGGGCGCGGGTCGTTTCGGCGAAGACCGGGCGGTCCTCCAGCGGCGCGCCACGCAGCCCGGCCCACAGCGAGCGGCCCTGCACGGTCGACGGCACGGGCGCGCCGACGGCCTCCAGCAGCGTCGGCATCACGTCCATGTTCTGCACACGGGTCGCGATCCGCCGTCCGGGCGTAAGCCCCGGTGCGCGGACGATCAGCGGCACGTGCAACAGTTCCTCATACAGCGTGTGCTCGTGCCCCTTCTGTCCGTGCTCGTAGAAGCCTTCGCCGTGGTCGGCGGTCAACACGATGATTGTGTTGTCGTACAGGGCGCGGTGCTTGAGTTCCGCGACCAGGCGGCCGACGTGCTCGTCGACCCACGCGATCTCGCCGTCGTACAACGCGATCACGTGCCGCAGGTCGCGCGGGCTGATGTGCTCGTTGATCCGACCGAACGGGATGTAGCGCGACCCGTCCGGGGCCGGCGGATAGTCGGGGTCGAAGCGGGTGTCGAAGGGCGGCGGCGGGGCGTAGTCGTGATGCACATCCCAGTAGTGCAGGAACAGGAAGAAAGGCCGCGGCCCATCCAGGGCGCGGATGGCTCGTTCGTTCACATCCGGGCTGTTGACGGCGTTGCGCCGGTACGGGCCGAGAAGCAGATCATCGTCGTAGATGTCGAAGCCCTCCGCGTACCCATAGCGCCGCTGCAGATAGGGCCCGCTTACCACCGCGTGCGTGCGATACCCGGCGGCCTTCAGCAGCGAGGCCAGCGTGGGCGTGCCGGGGGCGACGCGCCGCCCGCCGCCGGTCGCCTGGTGCGTGCGGCTGTAGAGCGACGTGAGCAGCGTGATGTGGGATGGCAACGTCCATGGCGCCGGCGCGACGGCGTTCTCGAACAGCACCCCGTCGGCGGCCAGCGCGTCGATGGCGGCGCTGGTCGGGCGGGAGTAGCCGTGGCAGCCCAAGTGGTCGGCGCGCAGGCAGTCGATCGAAATCAGGATGATGTTGGGCCGGCCGGGCGCTGCAGCCGCCCGGGTGGCCGGCGCGCTGCCGCAACCGGGGCCCGTCAGGGCCAGCCCGAGCAGAACGGAGCACCCGAAATACCGGAGGGTGGAAACGTGAGCCGGCGATGCCATACGCGCGCGCCCCCTCGGCCCGCGATCACGCAGCGCGACGGGCATGTCAACCACGGCGACGAACCGCGCCGCAGGGCTTCCCGGCTTCACGGACCTTCGTCCTGAGCCGATGATGAGTGCCCGGGTTCCGGGTCAAGGTAGGGCCGGCCCGACCCGTAGAGCGCGATGCGGGCGCGAATCTCAGACGACAAGGCCTCAAGGCCCAGCTCCTCGGCCAGGGACAGGGCGCGGCCGGCCGTGGCGACCGCCTCGCGGAACTCCTGCCGCGCCGCGTGCGCCGCCGCCAGCGCATCCAGCGCAAACGGGTTGTCGGGCATGCCCTGCACGACGCGTCGGGCGACATCTACCGCGGCCGCTCGCTCCTGCCGCGTGAGACCGGGCAGCGTCGCCAATCGCCACGCCAGGCGGCGCGCGGCCTCCAGATCGGTCGGAGCCAGGCGGACCGCGCGCTGCAGGGCCTGGATGGCCGCGCGCGGCCGGCCGCGGGCCACGTCGATGTCCGTCGCGACGATCAGCGCATCGACCAGGTCGGGTGCGGCGCGCAGCACGCGCTGGCAGTACGCCTCGGCAAGGTCCAGCTCCTGGCGGTGCAGACAGATTTGCGCCAGGTTCAGCAGGCTCAGCGGGGAATCGGGGCGCAGCCGCAGCGCCTCGCGCACATGCGCTTCAGCCTCGGAATACCGCCCCATCGTGATCAGCGCAGCCGCGAGGCTGTTGCGGATGCGCAGGTCGCTGGGGCTGAGGTCGGCGGCGGTGCGAAAGGACGCCAACGCCTCTTCCTGCCGCTGCAATTGCATGTATGCCCAGGCAAGCTGGTCATAGAGCATGGCTTCTTTCGGATGTTGCTCCAGGGCGCGGCGCAGCACGCTCAGCGCCCGCTGCGCCTGGTTGTACTGAATCAGAACCGCTGCGAGGACGGCCGACGCACCCGCGTCGGCCGGCGAGATCTCCAGCGCTCCCTCCAGGTAGCGAATCGCCGTCTGCGGGTCCCCCTGTTGCGCCCAGACGCTTCCAGCGCACTGGTAGAAATGCGCCCGGCAGTCGACGGCCGCGTCGAACTCGATCGCCGCGTTGATGGGCCCCAGCGCCACGCCGCCCGCCGTCGCCAGCACGGTCGGAACCGTCCATTGGGGCGTGGTGCGCCAGGACCACGCGCGGGAAACGGCCAGCGCCGCCAGGCCCGCCAGCACCGGCACCGCGGGAAAGCGGTATCGCGGGCTGTAGTAGAAGAAGATGACGGTCAGGAATGGGATCAGCACGAGCATCAGCTCCGGCAGGTTGCGCAGCGGCCGGCGGCACAAGCCAGCGAAGGCCACAATTGCCGGCAGCGAAAGCCAGGCGACCGGCACGGGGGCGAGCCACAGTCCGCGGGCGAGTCCGTGACGCAGCTCCTCGCGCGGATAGTAAATGTCGCCATAGTTGCGGGCCGACAGGAACCAGTAGGCCTTTGTCAGCATCAGGCGCATTGCCCGCACCCAGTCCTCCTGCCAGTATTGCAGCCCCTTGCTGAAGAAATGTCGACCGGCGGCGCGCCAGCTCGCCGCCCGGCCCGTTTCCTCCTGGAAGCGCCGCAGCACGTCGAGGTTCTGGACCTCCTGATACCTGGCGATTCCCTCGACCGGCGTGTAGATCCCGAACGCGCTCGGCGCGTTGCCGTGGCAGAACGTGATCCCGGCCTGCGCGCTGACCGGGATGAACTCGCCGCAGGCCAGGTAATTGTGGATCGTGGCTGGCGCGATGGCCGCCAGACTCGCTGCCAGCGCGGTCATCCCGCAGAGCAGACCGCGCCTCACCGCGTGGCATTGGAGGGCGACCCAAGCGACCACAACCGGCAGCGCCGCCAGCATCGGCGGAGTCGCCAGGCAGTTCAGGCCGGCCAGCAGCCCGGCGGCGGCGCCGGCGAGCAGGCCGGGGCGCTGTCGGGCGGCCAGAAGCTGCCGCCACAACAGCGCGACCAGCAGACCCTGCAGCGTGCAGCTCAGAATGCGCCCGGTGAAGTAGGCCGCATCGGTAAGCAACAGGAAGATCCCCGCGGCGATCAGCCCGGCGGCGGGTGCGGCGCGCTGCGCGACGGCGCCCGCGATCAGTGCCGCGGTCGCCAGATGCATCGCAACCTGTACGCCATAGACGGCGGCCAGGCCGCCGCCTAGCGCGCACACAACCGCGAGCAGGTAGGGATAGAGCGGTGCGGAGAAAAACGGGGTGGAGGCGACTAACTGCCCGCCGGCGATCCGCTCGGCCCACTGCCAGTAGGTCTGCGCGTCCTCGATCGGATGAGGCGCGAAGGGATTGGCCCGCCAGTCAGCGGCGAGGTACACGATCCGCGCCAGACCCCCGGCCGCCAGGATCAGCCCCAGCGCGTATCCATATCGCTGCGGCCGGCCGCGCGCCCGCGGTGCGCGGGCGGCAGGAGGCGGCGGGGAGCGTGTGCGGTTTCGGACGGCCGGCATCATAGGGTTCATCCGCATTTCCGCGGTGCATCGCCAACCGCGGACGACGGACAGGGCAGGCGCGGGGCGTTGCGACGAGTTGAATCACGGCTCGTCGCCGCCTTCGTGCTCGTCGGCGACTCCTTCGCCCTCCGCAGCGGTTTCCTCGTCACCCTGGTCGCCCAGATAGCCCAACGCCTTCAGGCCGCTCTTCATCGAGTCTTCCATCTCGCCGTGCGCCGCCGCCACGCCGACCGGCGTCTGCTGGAACCACTGGTCGAAGCGGGCCCGCAGCGCCGCATACCGCGGTCCATCGCCCAGGTTCCGCTGCTCCAGCGGGTCCGCGGCCAGGTCGTACAGCTCCGGCGGATAGCGGCCCGGCTCGTAGACGATGAGCTTGTGCGCGCCGTCGATCATGCACCAGGCTTCGCAGCGCGGCTCGCTGCGGGACTTGCGGGCGTGCGTCGTCTCGGCGAACACCGGCCGGTCGGGCAGCGTCCCGCCGCGCAGCAGCGGCAGCAACGAACGTCCCTGGACGCCGGCTGGTGGCTTGGCGCGGACGATTTCGAGCAGGGTAGGCATGAGGTCGACCAGCGAGACATTCTGCGCCACGCGTCGCCCGCGCTGGAAGCCCGGGCCGCGCACCACCAGCGGCACGCGCAGCAGCTCCTGGTACAGCGAGTGCTGGTGACCCTTCAGGCCGTGCTCGAAAAACGCGTCGCCGTGGTCGGCGGTGAAGATGACGATCGCGTCGTCGTACAGGCCTCGGGCTTTCAGCTCCGCGATGATCCTGCCCACGTGCTCATCGGTCCAGGCGATCTCGCCGTCGTACAGCGCGACCCAGTGCTGTAGATCGCGCGGGTCGCTGTCGAGCGCGATGTTCCTGCTGTCCAGGAACTGTGCCGGCGACAGCCCACCGGGGTAGTCCGGGTCGAACCTGGTGTCGAACGGCGGCGGCGGCAGATACTCGTAGTGCACGTCCCAGTAGTGAATGAACAGGAAAAACGGCGGCTTGAGGCGATCGAGGGCCTTGAGGGCCGCATCGGTCACCTGCGGACTGTTGACCGCCCGATGCGCCCGCCGGCCGCCGATGCGAGCCAGGTCGTCGTTGTAGGTGTCGAAGCCGGCGTCCAGCCCGAAGCGCGCGTGCAGCAGCGGCGTGGCCAGGATGGCGTGCGTGCTGTAGCCGGCGGCTCTCAGCGACGACGCCAGCGTGGGGGTCTTCGGCGGCAGGCGGCGGTAGATGAGCTTCTGGCGCTTGGAAGGCGCGGACGGCTCGTGGGCGTCGTCGCCCTTCAAGGTAACGCTGGTGGTCTGGTGCGTGCGCGGGTAGAGGCCGGTGAACAGCGACGCATACGACGGCAGCGTCCAGGGGGCGGGCGCGACGGGGTTCTCGAAGAGCACGCCGTCGGCAGCCAGGGCGTCGACATTTGGACTGGTGGAGCGACTGTAGCCGTAGCAGCCCAGGTGGTCGGCCCGCAGGCTGTCGATCGAGATCAGCACGATACTGGGCTTCGAGCCGGCGATGCCCGGCGCAGCGGCGCCGCTGGTCGGCTTCTGGCCACAGCCGGTCAGCGCGGCGAGCGTGATCCCGAGGAGCGCAGCGACGAGGGACCTTGCCACGAATCCCGGGGATTCCGGCGTTCGCGGCCGGATTCTCTCTCGCGGAGCCTGTCCTGAGCGTAGGCGAAGGGCTCGTTGGAACGACATGCGGTCGCCTCAGCGTCCTACTCGGCCTTGAACTTCAGCCCCTCGAGCGTGCCGCCGTCCGGCGCCCGCACGCCGCAGCACACGCCCCAGCCGCCGCCGCCCTGCACGATCTTGAGCTGCAGCGTGTTCCAGCCGCTGCGGAGTGCGACGTGGACCTTGTCTTCGGCGGGGTTGACGGGGCGGACGGCGTAGTGGCTGTGCACGAGCTGGCCGTTGAGCCAGACCTTCACGCCATCGTCGCTGCCGACGTCCAGACGGGCCGGCTGCTCGCTCGGCGAGAACACCTGTGCCTGGACGAACACGCAGCGATTCGACCCGGAATCGAGCTTCGTGAAATCGAAGATCCACGGGTTGCCGGGCGACGCCGCGCCGCTCAGCGGCCGCCACTCGATGCCCGCATCGTCCTGCTCCGGCGGCAGCTCGGCGTCGAACAGCTCCTTGGCGCGCTTGCCCTCCTCGCTGTACGGGCCCGCGACGAGCCAGGTCGAGACGTAACCCTGGAAGCGGCGAATCAGGTCCGTGGCCTCGTCGGCCGTCTTGCGGGCCGCCTCACCAACCGGCGCCGCCCGCACCTGCTCGATCGCGGCGATCGAGCGCTCGCGATCCTCGGCCGCCAGATTGCGGGCAACCGAGATGACGGCCAGCGCCGCTTCGTCGCGCAGGCCTTCGCTGCTCAGGCACGAGCGCGCCAGCGCCAGCGCGTCCGCGTGCGGGACCTCGGCCAGCCCGCCCAGCACCAGCTTGCGCTCGTCGTCCTGCCGGGCGAGCTGCATGGCTTCCTGGAGCAGCGCGGCCGTCGCGGCCGCCGACCGATCGCTCGGCTTGCGCACCAGGCGCACGTACGCCCGCAAGGCCAGCGTGGCGTGGGTGGCATTCGCTCCCGCGCCGGCCAGCGCGCGCAGGTCGTCCAGCACGACCGGCGCTTCCCAGTTGCAAATCGCCCGCACGGCGGCGTCGCGCACGTCCGCATCCGTTTCCTTCAGAGCCGCGCGGATCGCCGCCAGCGCGCGGTCGCCTTGAATGCGCCCAAGAACACTCAGCAACCCTGCCTTCGCAGGGCCGCTCGCCCCGGCCAGCGCGGACAAGACCGGCACCGCCCGCCGCTCGCGGTCGTCGATCCGCAGGCAGACGGCGACGACGGCGTTAGCCGCCTCTTCGCGGCCAGCGGGCGTAACTTCGGCCACGACGCGCTCCACCATGGCCGGCAGGTTCGCTTCGCCCGCCAGCTTGCCGAGCGCGAGATAGGAAGCGACGCGCACAGCTTCGTCCGCGTCCGTAGCCGTCTCCAGCAGCGTGCCGACGGCCTGGCGGCAATGGCGCTCGGGCAACGCGCGGATCATCTCCGCCCGCACCAGCGGGCCGAACGGCTCGCCAACCAGCACGATCAGCCGCTCGTCGATCTGCCCGCCGCGCAGCCGGGCCAGCGTCCGACGCGCGGCGTCCCGCTCAGCTTGGCCGCCGGCCGCCGCGGACGTGGCCAGAAGCACCAGGTCGTCGGCGTCGCCCAGTTGCTCCAGCCCGCGCAGGGCCGCGACGCGCACGCGCTCGTAATCGCTCCGCAGCGCGTCGAGGATCGCGGGCTTGGCGGCCGCGTCGCCGCGGGCGGCCAGCGCATCCACCAGCAGGGCCTGCGTCTCTTCGGGCGCCAGGGGCAGCTCGTCGAGCAGGGCCTTCGTGACACCCTCGCCCGGGATGGCCTGGGCCAGGCGTACTGCCCTCAGCCGCCGCGCCGGGTCGTCGCCGCGGATGCCGGCGAGGAGTTGCGGCAGGGCCCGCTCCTGCCGCGCGGCCACCAGACCGCGCAGCGCTGCCACGCGCGCCGGCTCCCCCAGCCGGGTGCTGGAGTACAGGCTCAAGAAGATGTGCGCAGACTTCTCCTGCTGCCCTTCGTCCAGCAGCCGGTCGGCCAGGCGCAGCAGCCCCGCCGCGGCTGCGTCGCGCCGCGGTGCGTCGTCGCTGCCAAACAGTGCGAACAGCCCGTCCAGGGCCAGGTCGCCGCCGAGGTCCGCCAGCGCCGCGATCGCAGCGTCAGAAACGGGCCGCTCGGCTGCGTACACGAGCTGGGCGAGCTGATCGACGCTGGCGGCGTCGCGCCGCGCGGCCAGGGCATTGATCAGCGCCGCACGCCAGGCCGCGTCCCGGGAGCGCTGCAACGCCTCGCGCAGCGGCGCTGCCGCCGCCGGGGCCGGGTTCCGCTGCAACGCCCGGCGGGCGGACTCGCGAACCAGGGGATCGTTGTCGGACAGCAGCCGGGCCAGCGTCTCGACGCACTCGCCCTCGCCGATGTATTCGAGCTGCCGGATCATCCAAATACGCGCCGGCTGCGGCTTGTCGACGTCGAGCCGCGGGAGGATGGAGCGACACATCGCCGTTCGCTCGGCGGCCGCCCCCGGCCGCGTGGTGTGGAGGCAGATGCGCTCGAACGTCCGCTGGGGCTGCTCGCGGTCTTCGATCTTCTGTGCGCCCATGCCGGGCAGCAGCGCGTCGATCACCGCACCGCACGCGGCCTCCAGCTCCGCCGCCGTGCGCGTCTTCGCCTCGGCCTCGCCGCTGAGTTCGCGGACGAGCGCGTCCACGTCGGCCTGCTGCGCGTACGCGGCGCAGCCCGCGCCAAACAGCGCCGCCGCAACACTCAGGCACGTCAGGGGCATGTGCTGGCGCCTCTTGCACCTTCTGCACTTTTCACTTTGCATTCTGCATTTCACAGATGCGTTCTCCACGGAGCGCGCTTCGGCCGGTCCAGCCAGCGGCTGGCCTCGGCGTCGTCGATGATCTCCTCCTTGACCGGGTCCCAGCGGATCGCGCGGCCCAGCCAGTACGCAATGTTGCCCAGGTGGCAGACCGTCACCGAGCGGCACCCGATCTCCACGTCGGCAATCGGCCGCCGCCGCGTGCGGATGCACTCGACCCAGTTCTGGGCGTGGTCGTCGCTCTCGTAGAGCCGCTGGTCGTTCGGGCCGATCGGCTCCCTGCCGATCTCCTCCGGCCAGGAGCGGAAATAGTCGCGGTTCACCTCCACCTTGCCGTCCGTGCCGGTGAACAGCACGCCGTTCGCCCCGCCGTGATACATCACCACGCCGTTGGCGTACTTGTACACCACCCCCTGACCGGGCTGCGGGACGGTGCGGATGTCGGGCGGCGCAGGCGGGGCGCTGATCTCCACCGGGCCGGATTCGTCCGCACCGATGCCCCACTGGGCAATGTCAAAGTGGTGCGCGCCCCAGTCGGTCATCATGCCGCCCGAGTAATCGCGGATGTGCCGCCAGCCGCCGCCATAGTTGCCGCTGCAGCGCTCCGCGTTGTACGGCTGCCAGGGTGCCGGTCCGAGCCAGCGCTCCCAGTCCAGGCCCTCGCGCAGCGGCTCCTCGGGCAGGTATTTCTCGCTCGATGGGCCGCCGACGTCGACGTGCACCGTCAGCAGCTTGCCGATCCGCCCATTGCGGACCAGCTCGCAGGCGTAGCGGAACTTCGCGTCCGAGCGCTGCTGGCTGCCGGTCTGGAAGACCGTGTTGTACCGCCGCGCCGCACGCACCATCTCGCGCGCCTCGCGGATCGTCAGCGCCAGCGGCTTCTCGCAGTACACGTCCTTGCCCGCCTTGCACGCCGCGATCGCGATCAGCGCGTGCCAATGGTCCGGGACGGCGATCAGCACGGCGTCGATGTCGTCGCGGGCCAGCAGGTCCTCGAACTCGTTGTACGTCTCGCAGCCGCGGAACCTGCCGCTCTCGCGCTCGGCGGCGTAGTGCTGCTCGACCTGCTCGCGGGCCTTGTCGCGCTTCAGGCGGTCTACGTCGCAGATCGCGACCACCTGCACCTCGCGGTTGCCCAGGAAATTCGGCAGGTGGGCCGAGCCCATGTTGCCGACGCCGATGAAGCCGAGCGTGATCCGCTCGCTGGGTGCCAGCCGCGTGGCGTGCCCCAGCGCCGCCGCCGGCACGAAGTACGGCGCCGCCACGGGCAGGACGTATCTCGCCGCCGCCACCGCCGCCGCGCTCCGCAGGAAAGTCCGCCGCGTGATCGTGGTTTGCCTGGATTTCTCTGCAGCTCGCATGGCCAGCAAAGTGTAATCCGAGCCCGAAGCGCAAGCGAGGGCAACATGCCGCATGAGCGCACGTTGCCCCGATTCGTCGACGGCAGTCAGCCGTCGCTACAATGCGGCCCGGCCGATTACGGCGCCAGGAGCGAAACCATGGCCCTTCCCGATCTCCGCCCGCAGGCCGTCCGCCGCACGCCCGAGCAGTTGCTGGCGCACCTGCGCACGTTCGAGCTGGAGCTGAAGTTCTCGGCCGGCATCTGGTACTTCTCGCCGCCCAACAGCCGCTTTCACGAGAAGTACCAGCCGGAGCTGGACATCCGCCAGCGGCTGGAGATCGCGGCCAGGCTGGCGGACTACGGCCTGAAAGGCCTGGAGGCGCACTACCCCAACGAGATCAACGAGGAGAACGTCGAGTTCTGGAAGGAGCTCTGCCAGCAGACCGGCCTGCGGCTCCTCACCGTCATCCCGCTGCTCTTCTGGGACAAGCAGTTCGAGTTCGGATCGCTTTCCAGCCCGCTGGAGGGGCCGCGGCGGGCGGCGATCGAGCGGACACGGCGAGCGTTCGAGCTGAACAAGGAGCTCGACACCGACTTCGCCATCGTCTGGCCCGGCATCGACGGCTACGAGAACCCGTTCGGCATCGACTTCGTCGCCATGCGCGAGCGCTTCGCCGACGGCCTGGCCGAGGCCATGGACGCCGTGCCGGGCGTGCGCGTGGCGTTCGAGCCGAAGCCGTACGAGCCGCGCGGGCGGATTCTCTTCGGCACGACGCCGGAGGGCCTGCTGCTGGGGCACATGGTGGAGGCGAAGCTGCGGCACGCGACCAACCGGAAGCTGCTGGAGCAGGGGCACGGGCTGGTGTGCATGAACCCGGAGGTCGGGCACGTGCTGATGGGCTTCGAGGACCCGGCGTACGCGTTCAGTTGGCCGCTCTCGGAAGGCCGGCTGGCGCACAGCCACTGGAACAGCCAGCCGCTGGGCAACTACGACCAGGACCTGAACGTCGGCGTGGTCTCGCCCGAGCAGCTCGAAGCCCTGCTGTACACGCTGAAGATGTACGGGTACCGCGGCTGGTTCGGCATCGACATCAACCCGGAGCGCATGCCGGTCGAGCAGGCGCTGCAGATCAGCATGGACGCGCTGCGGGCGGCCAACGACCGCATCAACAGCCTTGACCACGAGGCGATCCTGTTCGCGCACGCACACCCGGATACAGCCCGCGGCTGGTTGGAGGCGTACCTGCTCCGCGCCCGCGCCCCGCGACCGGAGAAGCTGCCGGCATTGAGGAGACCGATGTAGGCGAGGTAGCGGCCGGGCTCTGCCCCGGCCGTCTGACACGGCTTGCATGAGGGCTGCATGAGCCCGGGCGCCGGGACGCGGTTGTGATCGCTCCAATCAAACAGCACCACGTCGTAGCCATCCATGTCGGCAGGCCGGAAGCCAGCCAAAGGCGCGCTACCGACCTTGGCGAAATGACGCTCCAGGAACGCCACGAGGTCTTTCTGGCGCTCACTGCCCATGTCGCCGGCGTACAGGACCCGGACCGGCTGTCGCGGCTGCTGTGCAAGGGCAACGGCGCCGGCCAGGCCCGCACATAAGGCAAGAACATACGCTGGCATGTGGTCCCTCCGAATGGATCGGCTCGCGCTGATCCAAGGTTGGATCGTAAGCGTGGCGCGGCAGGTCGGCAATGTGGCTGCCCCCGGCGCTGGCCGCCATCCCGACTGCGTACGCCTGGCAGCGCGCCTATCGCGTCCGGCCGGGACACCGTCTGAAAGCGGCTACAACCTGACCGGCAACCTACCAGCTACCAGCCATCAGCCCTGTAATTGCGAGACCATCAGCCGGGGACGAGCGGACACCAGCGATTACCGCTCATCCATCAACCGCGCGCGCCGAGGGCTTGCCCGCACCCGCTGCGGCCCGGTCCGGCGGGCAGGGCGCGGCGCCCCAGATCTGCTCCGCGTACTGCCGCACCGACCGGTCGCTGGAGAAGCGGCCGATACGGGCGACGTTGAGGATGGCGCTGCGCGTCCAGGCGGCCGGGTCGCGCCAGTGCTGGTCGACGCGCTGCTGGGCCTGCAAGTAGGAATCCAGGTCGGCCAGCAGCAGGAAGCGGTCGCCCTCCTGCGTCAGCCAGTCGAACACCGGGCGGAACAGTCCCGGCTCACGCAGGTTGAACTCGCCTCGCGCGACCGCGTCCAGCGCCCGGCGGACCTCCTCGTTCTGCCAGTAGATTTGCCACGGAGCGTAGCGCGGCCGCAACCCGCCCACCTCGTCCGCCGTCAGCCCGAACAGGAAGAAGTTCTCCGCCCCGACTGCCTCGCGAATCTCGATGTTCGCCCCGTCCAGCGTCCCGATCGTCAGCGCCCCGTTGAGCGCGAACTTCATGTTGCCGGTGCCGGAGGCCTCCATTCCGGCCGTCGAAATCTGCTCCGAGAGATCGGCCGCCGGAATGATCAGCTCCGCCAGCGACACCTGGTAGTTGGGCACGAACGCGACGCGCAGCCGGTCGCCGATGCGGCCGTCGCGGTTGACCGTGCGGGCGACGTCGTTGATCAGCTTGATGATCAGCTTGGCCCGCCAGTACGCCGGCGCCGCCTTGCCGCCGAAGATCGCCACCCGCGGCGTGAGCGGCGCCTTGGGGTCGTCCAGCAGACGCTGGTAGCGGACGATGACCTGCAGGATGTTCAGGAGCTGGCGCTTGTATTCGTGAATGCGCTTCACCTGCACATCGAACAGCGCGTCGGGCGAGACGCCCAGCCCCAGCGTGCGGCGCAGGTGCTCGGCCAGGCGCTGCTTGTTCTCGTGCTTGACGCGGCGGAACTCCTGCTGGAACTCGGGGTCGTCGGCGAACGCCTCGATCTTGCGGAGCTGCTCCAGGTCGGTGATCCAGCCCGCGCCGATCCGCCGCGTGATCGCCGCCGCCAGCCCGGGGTTGCAGCTCAGCAGCCAGCGGCGTGGCGTGACGCCGTTGGTGACATTGACAAGCTGTTCCGGCCAGAGGGCGGCGAAGTCGGCGAAGACGCGCTCGCGCAACAGGCGCGTGTGGAGCTGGGCGACGCCGTTGACCGCGTGGCTGCCGACGATCGCCAGGTGGGCCATGCGGACGTAGCGCGGGCCGGACTCGTCGATCAGCGACAGGCGCCGCAGGCGCTGGGGGTCGGCGGGCCAGCGGCGGTCGACCTGCTGGAGGAAGCGGCGGTTGATCTCGTAAATGATCTGCAAATGCCGCGGCAGGACGCGCTGCACGAGCGGGACGGGCCAGATCTCCAGCGCCTCGGGCAGCAACGTGTGATTGGTGTACGAGAAGACCGCCCGCGTCATCTCCCAGGCCTGCTCCCAGGCCAGGCCGCGCTCGTCCACCAGGATGCGCATCAGCTCGGCGATCGCCAGGGCCGGGTGCGTGTCGTTGAGCTGCACGGCGATCTTGTCCGGCAGCGGGTCGATCGTCTCGTGCTCGCGGTCGTAGCGCCGCAGCACGTCGGCCAGCGTGCAGGCGACGAAGAAGTATTCCTGGATCAGGCGCAGCTCGCGCCCGGTGTCGACCGCGTCGCTGGGGTACAGCACCTTGGAGATGGTCTCGCTGCGGACCCGCTCGCGCACCGCCTCGATGTAGCCGCCGCGGTTGAACACCTCCAGGTTGAACGACTCGCTGGCCCGCGCCGCCCACAGCCGCAGCAGGTTCACCGTCTGATCGCCGTACGCCACCATCGGGATGTCGTACGGCACGCCCATGACCACCTCCGTGTCGCGCCAGGTGGGGCAGTAGCGGCCGCGCTCGTCGGTATACTCCTCGACCCAGCCGTACAGCCGCACGGGCGCGGCGTATTCGGGCCGCACGATCTCCCAGGGCGAGCCGTAGCGCAGCCAGTAGTCCGGCCGCTCGGACTGCCAGCCGTCGAAGATGTCCTGTTCGAAGATGCCGTACTCGTAGCGGATGCCGTAGCCGTAGACGGGCAGGTGCAGCGTGGCGGCGGAGTCGAGGTAGCAGGCCGCCAGCCGCCCCAGGCCGCCGTTGCCCAGCCCGGCGTCGGGCTCGAGGCGGCAGATGGCCTCCAGGTCGGCGCCCAGCTCGGCGAGCTTGCGGCCGCAATCGTCATAGAGCCGCAGAGCGACCAGGTTGTTGCGGAGCTGCTGGCCCAGCAGGTACTCCAACGACAGGTAGTAGACGCGCTTCACGTCGCGTTCGCTGAAGCGCCGCTGCGTCGCGATCATGGCGTCCACCAGGCAATCGCGCACCGCCAGCGACAGGGCTACGAACTGGTCGTGAGGTGTGGCGCCCTCCCAGTGGCGAGCCTGCGTGAAGCGCAAGTGGTCCTGGAAGCGCTCGATCACCAGGTCGGCCGTGGGATGCTCGGCGCGACGCCTGCGGACCGGCTTGACGGCCTTGTTCATGCGGCGACTCGCGATTCAGGCGGAAGGCGGCGCCAAGAACCCAGCGGGTTCGTGGCTACGACTCCGCCGCTGCCGGGCCGAATTCGGACTGGCGGGCAGAGTCGCAGCACGCCGGGCGCGCTTCTCAGCGTACTCGGTCGGCGCGGGGCGTCAATCACAGCCGCAGCCGCCGGTTGCGCGGCGGCTGCGCCGCGAGTCGGACGCAAGGTGCGGGGGTCTCACGAACCGCACGCGCCAGGGAGTGCGGGCGTCCCGCCCGCCCTCTTCCGTTCCGCACGTGCGCACCTTGGAGAGCTGGCGAATGCGGCCGGGCCTGTGCCGTGAACCGGCCCGGCCCGAAGCCCTGGTCGCGCGGCTGGTAAGCGCCGCTCCAACGTTGGTTGCCGCCGAGGGCCGCGCTAAGGAGTTTGCGGATCCGCTTCCTACTTCACTTCACTCATCTTGATTGCGCGGCGCTCGCGGGCGGAGAGCAGGGCCGCCTCGAGCACGCGCTGCGTCTCGTAGGCGTCGGCGAAGCTGGGCAGCGGCACGATCGGCTCCTGGCCCGCCAGCACCGCCATCATGTCCGCCACCATGTTCACGAAGGTGTGCTCGTAGCCCAGCACGTGCGCGTCGGGCCACCAGGCGCCGGCGTAGGGGTGGTTGCCGGCCGACGTGCACATGATCCGCCGCCAGCCGGCGGTCTTGCGGCTCTCGCTGTTGTCGTAGAAGTGCAGGATGTTCATGTCCTCGAAGTCGAACCTGATGGCGCCGCGCTCGGCGTTGATCTCGATCTGGTTGCGGTTCTGGTTGCCGGTCGCCAGCCGCGTGGCCTCGAAGCTGGCCAGTGTGCCGCCGCCCATCCGCGCGATGAACAGCACGCAGTCGTCGACGTCGACCTTGGCGGTGGTCTTGCGCTTGCGCAGCGGGAGCACCGCGTTGCGCTGCGCGGCCTCGAGCATTTCGCGCTCGTGCACGAAGGTCTCGGCGGCGGCGCCGCAGATCTCAGTCACCTCCTGGCCGGTGATGAAGCGGGCCATGTCGATGATGTGGGCGTTCAGGTCGCCGTGGGCGCCCGAGCCGGCGTACTTCTTCTGGAAGCGCCAGGTGAGGGGCGTCTGCGGTCCGCCCCAGTCCTGGAGGTAGGAGGCGCGCACGTGGTAGATGCGGCCCAGGCGGCCCTCGCGCACGAGCTGGTGCGCCAGGGCGACGGCGGGGCAGCGGCGGTAGTTGAACCAGACGAAGGTCTTAGCGCGGCGCGAGCGGAGCGCGGCGTTCTTCATGGCCCGCGCGTCCTTGAGCGTGGCGGCCAGCGGTTTTTCACAGGCCACGTGCTTGCCGGCGGCCAGGGCGGCGAGGGCCTGCTCGTCGTGCATGTGGTTGGGCGTGCTGACGTCGACCAGGTCGATGGCGCTGTCCTTGACCACGTCCTTCCACTGCGTGCTGTACTTCTTCCAGCCCCAGCGGTCGGCGAAGGGGGCCAGGGCGATCAGGTCCAGGCCGACGATGGTGTGCATGAAGGGGCGGACGGGCAGGTTGAAGAAGCGCGGGGCTTTGAGGTAGGCGTTGCTGTGCACGCGCCCCATGAACTTCTGGCCCAGGAGCGCGACGTTGCACACCGCCGACATGCAGGCTCCTCGGTCAAAGCGACCGGGAAAAAAACCGGCGGGATGATACCGAACCGTCCCCGACCTGTCGACAGGGCGGCGCGGACATTGCGCGGCGGGCGGGGATGGCCGCAAGTTGCGTCTTGCAAATGAGTTACGGCACCAGCCAGGAAACCGGCTCGTCTTTGTCCTGACGGGCGATGGTCACGAAGGGGGGATGCCGGATTCCGGGTTCGGGGCGGAGTTCGTAATCCGTTCGGGACTGGCCCAGTTCTCCCTTGGCCGCGTCTTCCAGCGCCGGTGTGCCCAGAGGTATTGCTCGGGCCAGCGGCGGATCGCGTTCTCGAGCGACGAGGCGATCGTCTGGGTGATCCATTGCAGCGGGTCGTCGCGGCCTTCCCACTCGTGCGGGCGGACGATCCGCTCGGTCGCGATGCGGTAGCCAAAGCCCTCGCGGAAGCGCACGGCGTAGCCGACGACCAACGGCACGCGGTATTGCATCGCCAGCAGGCCCAGCGACTTGTACCACGACGCCGGGCGGCCGAAGAACTCGGCGAAGACACCCTTGCGGCCGGCGTCCTGGTCGGCGATGAAGCACAGCGCGCCGCCGCCGGCCAGAATCTGTCCGGCCTGCTCGCTGGCGCCGCGCTTGATGAGCAGGTGCAGGCCGGCGGCGCGGCGCGACTCTTCCAGGAAGTCGTTCAGGAGCGGGTTGTCCAGCGGGCGCATGACGGCGTGCAGCGGCAGGCCCAGGCGGTTGATGGTGTAGCCCAGCAGCTCGTAGTTGCCGAAGTGGGCCGTGAGCAGGATCACGCCGCGGCCGACCAGCAGCTCGCGCAGCGCGGGGCCGAGGTCTTCCAGCTCGACGTAGCGGCTCCAGCTCCACTCGTTGACGATGCGCGGCGTCATGACCAGCTCCACCAGGTAAAGCTGGGCGAAATGCTCGAAGGAGCGGCGAGCGATGCGGCCGAGCTGCTCGTCGCTGTAACGGTCGCCGAACGCGGCACGCAGGTTCTCCATGGCCCGCTGGCGGTGGCGTTTCATGAGCAGCCACCAGAGGCGGCCGAGCAGGCGGGCCGTCCGCAGGTTGGTCTCGATCGGGAAGCAGTTGATCAGCAGGGACCAGAGACGGACGGCGGCGTACTCAAGCCAGTAGCGCAGGGCGATGCGGCGACCGGCCGTGACGCGCCAGGCGCCGGTCCGGCGAGCCAGCCAGCGGCGGTTGCGGCGAGTCATTCGGGACTGGAGGGGCCGGGGTCGCCACCGGCGGCGTTTGAGCCCAGCGCGACCGGAGTTCTCGCCTGCTCGCCTCGCTCTTCGTACGCTCGACGTGCTTTCTCCACCCGCGCTTCCAGCCAAGCCGTGTCGGGCGCGGGGCTGGGCGGCGCGTGGTTGCCGAACAGCACATAGCGATGGTCGAGCCGGCCGACGCGGGCCACGCGCCAGACGTAGCTCGGCGGCATGGCGCGGCCCTCACGGGCGAGTTCCACCGGGGCGATGGCCTGAAACTCGATGTAGTCTTGCGGGCTGGCGACGAGCAGCACCGGCTGCTTGCCTTCCAGAGCCGCGATCATTCTGCGCGCGTAGTGTTCTTTCTCGAAGGCGAGGTTCCGCCGGCCGCCCTGCCTCTCCAATAGCTCCAGCGGATCGAGCAGCCGGCCGAAGCGCACGTCGCTGTACCAGATGATGCGCGGGTCCTGCTGGGCGATCTGCTGGAGGCCGGCGCGCTGCTCCAGCGGCAGCTCGCGAAGCTGTGCGGCGAAGTCCTTGAACGCAGCCTGAGAGACGAGCACGGGCATTACCTGCGGCCAGGCCCACAGCCACGTGGCCCACATCGTCCCCACCAGCGCCCCGAACGACGCGTGCTCCCGGCGATGACTGTACAACCAGGCGCTGAGCATGGCGCCGAGAGCGAAGATGGCCGCGGCGACGGCGAGCGGGGGCCAGACCTCGCTCCAGGGCGGGAGTCCGAGCTGCGTGTTCTTCGTCCAGGCGTGATGCAGCCCGTAGAAGCCCGCAGCGATGCCGGCCGGGACGAGCAACCAGACGCTGCGAAGGCCGAGGCGGTCCAGGGCGGGCGTCGGCCGACGTTGCGGGTCGAAGAAACGTGCCAGCTCGATGCCCAGCAGCATCAGCAGCGGCGGCATGGCCGGCAGGAAGTAGCGCGTCTCCTTGCCGCTAGCGGCCGTGAAGAACGCCAACAGGCTGAGGAGCCAGATCAGCAGGAACCACGCGCCGCGGCGGTGCAGTTCTGCGCGGCGGCGGAAGGCGTTCACGATCGTCTGCGGAATGGAGAGGCTGTAGGGCAGGGCGAAGACGAAGGCCGCACCGAGGTATAGAAAGTACAGGCGCCAGTCGCTCTGCTGTTCGGCGACGTTGGGCAGGTCGCCGGTGAAGCGGTCGAAGAACTCGACCCGCCACTTGAACAGCGCCCGCGGCTCAAACTGCACAAACGCGACGGCCCACGGCAGCCACGGCAGTAGGAAGAGCAGCAGGCCGACGAGGTGCCACCCGCTTGCCAGAATCCGCCAGCGGTTCAGCAGCAGCACGTAGAGCAGCGCCGGCAGGCCGATGCACACCAGCGGCATGGGCATCTTGTAGAGCATGGCCAGGCCGGCGGCGAAGTAACCCAGCAACCACAGGGCGACCTGCCGGCGGCCGGGCGGTTCGCATTCGCTGCCGACCCACAGGGCCGCCAGCGCGATCGTCATCAGGGTCGTGACGCCGAGGTCGCTGGCGCCGCGGTGCGACCAGTACAGCAGCATCGCGCACGAGGAGGTCGCCAAGCCGGCGAAGATGGCGGCGCGGTCGCCGGCGATGCGGCGCGTGAGCCAGAAAACAGTGACCACGAGCAAGACGGCCGCGATCGCGTTCGGAATGCGCGTGGCCACCTCGTCCACCGGGGTGCCGCGCAGCTTCGCTGCCAGCACCACAGCCCAATACGGCCCGGGCGACTTCTGTGCCCGCACTTCGCCGCAGAACGTCGGCACCACCCAGCCGCGCAGGTCGCCGCGCTCGGCCATCTCGCGCGCCGTCTGCGCCACCCACGCGTCCGTTGGCTCGAAGCCGGCCCCGCCCTGCAAGTGAAAGAACGACAGCAGCGTGGTCCAGCCCAGCAGGGCCGCCAGCCAGGCGGCGGCCGCGCCGCTGATGCGCGGGTGCGGCGGCGGGCAGATGAGCGGCGGGGGCGGGGTCCCCGGGCCGGCGGGGTCGGTCGGGGCCGCTTCGCGCGGGGTTGTCAGCACGGCTGGAGCGTCCATGGGTCGAGCGGATCAGTGCTCGGCGGCGGAGAGCAGCCCGACGAGCGGCTCCTCCATGGCCTGGTTGATGCGATGCATGAGGTCCAGGTAGTCCACCTGCGTGCGGACGAAGGTCTGCAGGGCCTCGTTGCTGGCCATGCGCTGCTCGCAGTCGGCCAGGCGGCGCTTGTCCTCCGGCTCGATCGGCTTGCGCTGCGCCTCGAGCTCGTGGATGCGGCGCACGGCCTGCTGGTATTCGTCCAGCAGCTTGCGGGCGTCGGCGTCGTTTTGCAGCGCCCGCTGGGCTTCGTCATACGCGCGGATGCGCGGATGGGCGGCGATGGCCTTGCCCAGCAAGCGGGCCTGGTCCAGCAGTGCGTCGGCTTCGGGCATGCGGCACCTGTGCTGAGGACCGTTTCGGTTCGCCCGGATTCTAGCCGCGCGCGGGATTCTTCGCACGCCGCCGGCTATTATCCCGCCCGACACGCGAGCACAGGAGCAAGGCATGAGCATCAGCAGGCGGGATTTCGTGCGCGCCGCCGCCGGAGTGGCCGCGGCCGGCGTGGGAGGAGGTGCGGCCGGGATGGCGCAGGCGCAAGCGGTGCAAGCCGGCGGCGAAAAAGGTCCGGGCGGGCCGGTGTTCGTCTCCAGCCCCAACGGGAAGCCGTCATGCGAGAAGGCCGTGGAACTGTTGAAGGGCGGCATGGCGTTGCTCGAGGCGATCGTCAAGGGGATCAACCTCGTGGAGGAGAACGCGGAGGACCACTCGGTCGGGCTGGGTGGGCTGCCGAACGAGGATGGCGTGGTCGAGCTGGACGCCTGCGTCATGGACGGTGCGACGCACAAGGCCGGCGCGGTGGCGGCGCTGCGGAACATCAAGAATCCTTCGAGCGTCGCGCTGCTGGTCATGCGGCGGACGGACCACGTGCTGCTGGTGGGAGAGGGTGCGTTGCGGTTCGCGAAGGCGCACGGATTCCCGGAGGAGGAGCTGCTCACCAGAGAGGCGCGCGAGATCTGGCTGAAGTGGAAGGAGACGCACTCGGACAACGATGATTGGCTGCCTTCGGAAGACGAGAACCAAACCGGCACGGAGAAGAAGCCGGCGCAGCGCTGGCCCGCCGACGGCCCGGAGTTCACCTGGGGCACGGTCACGTGCCTGGGGCTGACGGCGGAGGGCAACCTGGCCGGCTGCACGAGCACGTCCGGCTTGTCGTACAAGATTCCGGGCCGGGTGGGCGACTCGCCGATCATCGGGGCCGGGCTGTACGTGGACAACGATGCGGGCGCGTGCGGCTCGACCGGCCGCGGCGAGGCGAACCTCCAGAACTGCTCGTCCTTCATGATCGTCGAGCTGATGCGCCAGGGCCGCACGCCCAACGAGGCAGCCCTGGAGGTTCTGCGGCGGATCGCGAGCAAGACCGAGAAGCGGCTGCGGAACGAGAAGGGCGAGCCGAACTTCGGCCTGTGCTTCTACGCACTGCGCAAGGACGGTCTGGCGGGCGGCGGGTCGATGCACCCGGGTGGAAAGATCGCCCATCACGACGGCAAGGAGTGCAAGATCATCGAGGTCCCGTCGCTCCTGATGTGAGCCGCGGGCCTTCTGAGGCCGGATGCTGCGCCGCGGGCTCCAGCTCGTCCAGCGCCTCCACCAGCGTGCGCAGGAATGCCTCCACGTCGGTCGGCAGGCCGATGGTCTGGAACGAGCCGCGCTCGGCCACCTTGGACAACACCGTGGGCGACAAATCCACGCACACCGCCGGAACCCAGGCCGGCAGCAGGTGCACGGCGGCGATGGAGTGCACGCCGGTGGCCAGCAGCAGGGCGAAGCCCACGTCGACGATGCTGGCTCGCAGGGCGTCGCGGGCGGCCAGCGTGTTGATCATCGTGTCCGGCAGCGGGCCGTCGTCGCGGACCGAGCCGGCCAGGATGTAGGGCACGCCGTGCCGCACGCAGGCGTGCAGGATGCCGCCGGTCAGCACGCCCTGGGCCACCGCCTGGGCGATGCCGCCGGCGCGGCGGACTTCGTTGATGGCGCGCAGGTGGTTGTCGCGGCCGGTGTCGGCGGAGGTGCCCTTCTCGACGTACACGCCCATGCTCGTGCCGTAGAGGCTGAACTCGATGTCGTGGGCGGCCAGGGCGTTGCCAGCGAACAGCACCTGCACGTAGCCGCGCTCGATCAGCCGCACGACGTCGGCGCTGCCGCCGGAGTGCACGATGGCCGGCCCGCCAGCCAGCAGCACCTTCTTGCCGCTGCTGCGGACCTGCGAAAGCAGGCTGGCGCAACTGCGGATGACGGCGTACATGGGCTTGTCGGCCGAGATGTCGGCCGAGATCAGGCCGAACAGGCCCTTGGCGCGGTGGCGATCGGCGGGCACGACCTTGATGCCGCGCTGCCCGCAGACCACCGGGTCGCCCCGGCGGACCTTGGTGATCGGCACGCAGCGGAAGGAGCGGTCGGCGGGGTTGAGGACCAGCCCGCAGTCCATCTCCTGGCCGCGGACCTCCAGCCACTCCCCCTGGTAGCGCACGAACGTCTGCTGGTCGGTGGTGACGTAGAAATCGGGCGGGAAAGCGCCGTCGCCGTCGGCGGGCCTGATTTCGACGTCGCCGGACTCCAGCCAGATGGCCCCGCAGCGGCCGACGCGGGCGAGCACCTTCTGCATGCCTTCGACCGACTCGGTGCGCAGCTCGATCAGGGCGTGGCTGCGGTCGTCGCGGCTGCGGCCGATGTGGATTTCGAGGATTTCGAACTCGCCGCCAGCCGCGAGGATTTCGTCCAGCACGCGGGCCAGCAGGTTGGAGTCGATGATGTGGCCTTCGAGCGTGATGACTTCGGTGACCATGGCGCACCCTCGGGCCGGCATCGTACGGCAGGACGTGGAAACGTGATAAGGTGATAACGCGATGAAGTGATAAGGGCCTGCGCCCGCGGTGCTGCTCGAAACGGGCCTGAGCCGCGGCGGCCGCAGCGCCACAGGGGGGAGGAGGACGACGAAGCCTGGGGGCTCTACCTCCTGGTCCCCTCGGTCTCTTGGTCGCTCGGTCCCTGGGTCCCTACAATACTTGCGGCAGAGTGGGCCAGGCGGCCGCTCGCGGCGCGCCGGACGTGCCGCGGGAGGAAAGTCCGGACTGGACGGGCACGGTGGTCGCTAACGGCGACCGGGGGCGACCCCAGGGAAAGTGCCACAGAGAACAGACCGCCGATGGAGGCCGCTGTAGGGTGGGCGGCGCCCACCAGCCAGGGACTGCGGTCGATATAGATGGTGGGCGGTGCCCACACCCTACAGCGCTTCACAGGCAAGGGTGAAACGGTGCGGTAAGAGCGCACCGCGCGTCCTGGTGACAGGCGCGGCACGGCAAACCCCACCGCCAGCAAGCCCAAGTAGGGGGCGATGAGCCGGCCCGGCTCGTGACCAGCCCCGGGTAGGGTGCTTGAGCCGGTCGGGAACGACCGGCCCAGAGAAATGGCCGCCGCCCGCTTTCGGGTGGCACGCTCTGGCGAAGCCAGGCCGTGCGAGCCCGCAGGCGGGGACAGAATCCGGCTTACCGGCCCACTCTGCCGATCTTTCCCGCCCGCCGTTGCGGCGCAGAAGCGCACCTGCCGTCGCTTGACATCTAGCGCAACACATTGTAACCTGAGCTACAATCTACCTGCGCGGGCAGCCGCCGGAGCCGACCCTGACCGCCTCAGGACGATGCACCCGACGCACGCGGCCGCACCGGGCGGCGTCGGCCTGGCTGGCCTGCTGGACGGCGCTGCCGCCTCCGTCGCAAACCGGCGGGCCGCAGACGCAGCCGGCCCACGCCCCGCCGGCGACGCAGCCGGCCGCCCGCGCGCCCGAGTCCGATCTGTGGCGCTGGCAGCCGGCGGCGCTGACCGAGCCGCTGGTGACGGACCGGCCGGACTTCACCGAGAGCACGGACGCCGTTCCGCGCGGGCACGTGCAACTCGAGGGCGGCTACACGTTCGCGTACGAGCGTGCGCACAAGGATCGCCGGCGGAGCCACACGGCGCCGGAAGCGCTGCTGCGGGTCGGGCTGTTCGACAGCTTCGAGCTGCAGCTCGGCTGGGAAGGGTATGCGTGGAGCGAAAGCCAGTTCGAGACGCAGACGCGCGGCGGGCGCCGCGTACTGCGCGAGGAGTGGAGACAGGGCGCGACGGACGTGTCGGTGGGCTTCAAGTACAAGCTCCTCGAGCAGGATGGGCTGCGGCCGCACTTCGGTCTGATCGGCGCGTTCGCGCCGCCGTCGGGCAGCGCCGGCATTTCATCGGGCGACGTGGACCCGGAAGCCAAGCTGTTGTGGGCCTACGATCTGGGCGACCGCGTGGGGATCGCCGGCAACGTGAACTTCGGCGTGCCGCACGACGCGGGCGACCGGTTCTTCCAGACTTCGGCGTCGCTGTCGTTGGGCGTCGGGCTGACGGATCGCCTCGGCGGCTATGTCGAATACTTCGGCTTCTATCCGCACGCAGAGCAGGCCGACTGCGCGCACTGGCTCAACGGCGGGCTGACGCTATTGCTGACCGACAATCTGCAGCTCGACTGGCGCGTGGGCGCGGGGCTGAACGAGGAAGCGGACGACTTCTTCGCGGGAGTGGGGTTCGCGTGGCGCTGGTGAAAGAATGCAACCGCGGAGGGGCGGAGGGCGCACAGAACGCAGAGCGGAAGTTGGGTGAGACCGAGAACCCAGGGGCGCAGAGAAGCAGGGAGGGCGCAGAGCATGGCGGAGGAGGACGACGGATGAGCGCAAGACGATCGACGACGGGCCGCGGCTGGAGCGCAGCGCTGGTGAGCGGGATCGTGCTGAGCGGCGGCTGTGCGGCCACTAATGCGCTGCTGGACGGCGTGTATGTCGGGATCAGCGACACGGTCGCGAGGGTCGTGTCCGGGCTGCTGCTGGCCGCGCTGGGCGTGGAGTGACGCTGTCCGACTGCGCGCAAGTCGCGGCGGTTGGCGGACTTGCAGACCCCGTCGTGGACAGCCGGCCACAAGAGTTGTATGATGCTACTGAATGTATGCGAGGCTAAAGGCCGCGCCCGGTCCGGCCGCTGGCCGATAGACAGGCAGGTCTGCACGCGGAGATTCCTGCAATGAAACGTACGCAACTCGCAGCCGGCCGTCGCCTTGCAACGCGGATCATCGCCGGCCCGTTGCTGCTCGCCTGGGCGACGGTCTTGCTGGGCGCGGCAACGGCTGCCGCCCACATCGTGCCGTCGGAGAAGCTGCACCCCGTGGCGGAGGCGTACCGCCGGGCGACGTTCATCCTCAACCTCAATCCGGTGGTCTGGGAGCAGGTGGGGCCGGACGTTGGCACCATCGCCGAGCACTGGCGGGCGCTCGATTCTGCGGCGGCCGGCGAGTTCGTTACGGAGTTGAACGGCATCATCGCCGAGGCGACGCGGCGGGGGGACGAGGCGAACGGCAGCGCGCCGCTGCCGCGGGCCGTCGCCGCCCGGCAGGTTTTCGAGCGCATGACGCGCGGGGTGGCCACGATCGGCCGTGAGCTGCTGAGGCGGGCGGAGCAGGAGCTGGGCGACCGCTACGAGGTCGAGTCGTTGCTGCGCGCCGCGCAGGGCGTGTACGGATCGTTCGACGATGTGCTGCCGGCCGTGGACCCGCAGGCGTACCAGCGGCTGGGACGGTGCTGGCTGGCGATGTCCAGCGCGCTGGGCTCCGAGGGTCTGCTCGGACGGGGCGCAGCCCAGGTGGATCGCGAGCGCTTCGTGCGCGAGGCGCGCGAGATCGTCGAATACATGGATGCGCACTTCGGCCCGCAGTTCGCATCGATCGAGGGCCGGCGGCTCGCGCCCTGGCCGATACACAGCCCGACGTTCGATCGCAACGCCGTCCTGCCGGCCCGCCTGCCACCGGGGGCGAACACGAACAAGCAGCTTCCGCGGCCGCGGCAGATTCTGAACATGACCGCCCGCGGCGTGAACGAGAGCGAGACGGCCTTGATCGCGCTGGGCGACATGGCGTTCGACAGCCCGTACATCTTCGGCGAGCCGGCCCGCGCGTTGGCGATCAGTTGCAACACGTGTCACAACAAGAGCATCACCAACCCGCAATTCGTGGTTCCGGGGCTGTCGGCGCGGGCCGGCGGGATGGACGTATCCAACAGCTTCTTCGCCCCGCACGCCAACAACGGGCACTTCAACCCGCTGGACATCCCCGACCTGCGCGGCATCCGCTTCCTGGCGCCGTACGGCCGCAACGGGCGGCTGGAGTCGCTGCGCGAGTTCGTCCGCAACGTGATCGTCAACGAGTTCAACGGCCCGGAGCCGGACCCGACCCTGCTGGACGGTATGGTCGCGTACATGTTCGAGTTCGACTTCCTGCCCAACCCGTACCTGAACCCCGACGGCTCGCTGAGCGGGAAGGCTTCCGCGGCGGCGCGGCGGGGCGAGGAGATCTTTCGGCGGCCGTTCGAGCAAATGGCCGGGATGAGCTGCGCGAGCTGCCACATTCCATCGGCCAACTTCGTGGATCACAAGCGGCACGATATCGGCAGCGTGCGCGGCGCGAGCGAGCATTCGAAGGACGGCGCGCTCGACACGCCCACGCTGCTGGGCATCCGGTACACGCCGCCGTACTTCCACGACGGCAGCCAGCCGACGCTGCGGGCGGTGAACGAGTGGTTCAATGACGTCTACACGCTCGGCCTGAGCGAGCAGGAGCTGGCGGACCTGACTTCGTACGTGGAGACGGTCGGGGACGGCGTCGACGCCTACGAAAACACGGTGCACACGCTGGAAGCGGAGCTGGAGGAGTTCAGCTTCTTTCTGTCGGCGTTCGAGTTCCTGGAGCAGCAGGGCAAGCGCGACCTGATCGATGCGACGTGCCAGACCATTGCGTTGGAAATCCGCGCCCACAAGTGGGACTTGCAGGACTACGCGCACATGCCGGTGCTCGACCGCCTGGCCGAGCTGATGGACCAGGCGTACGCGGCGAACCAGAACGGCGCGCAAGAGGAAGTGCGCGCGCTGGTGCGCGAGTATCGGGAGACGTACCGCAAGCACGCGGAGGCGTTGAAATGAGCCTCCGAGGAGGATGCGTTTCGTTCGGGGCGCTTGCGGTCGCAGGCGCGCTGACGATCTGTGCTGCTCAGGACGGCCCGCCTCGTGAGCGCCCGCCCAGGCCGTCCACGCGGCCGATCGACGAGCAGGCCGCGCCGCTGAAGATCGCCTTCATCTCGTATGCCAACCCGCAGCAGGTGGCCAAGGACAGTGATGCGATTGCGAAGTACCTGGAGCCGTACGTCGGCCTGCGCGTCAAGGCGTTCGTCACGAGCGACTACGGCTCGTCGGTCGAGGCCATGCGCACTGCGCAGGCCGACCTGGCGTTCGTCGACCCGCTGGCGTTCATGATGGCCCACGAGCAGATCGGGGCCAAGCCGCTGCTGCTGGAGGTCTACGCCGGCGGCAAGCCGTCGTATTACTCCTGCATCTGGGTCCGCAAGGACGCCGGCATCAAGGACGTCGCCGAGCTGAAGGGCCGGACGATCGCGTTCGCCGACCAGGTGGACATGTCCGGCCATCTGCTGCCGCGCAGCATCTTCGTCGACCGGGGGCTGCTGCCGCCCGACAAGCTCGAGGGCGGCTTCTTCAAGCAGGTGTACTTCGCCGGCGGCGACGAGCAGGCGATCCGCGCGGTGGTGAACGGCTTCGTCGATGCGGCGGGGATCAGCCAGTTCGCGTGGCTGCTGCTGCGGCCGGAGGAGCGCGAACAGGTAACGGTCCTGGCGCGCTCGATCGACAGCCCGTCGCACCTGGTGATGGCCCGCAAGGGGCTGCCCGACGAGATCTGCGGGCGCATCCAGGCCGCGCTGCGGGCGCTCGACCGCGACGAGCCCCAGGACCGGGCGCTGCTGGGCAAGCTCTACGGCGTGGAAGGCTACGTGGAGGCGAAGATGGGGGACTTCGCCGAGGTGGCCAAGATCGCGGCGCGGTACGGCTTTGTGAAGAAGCCCGAAGCCTTCGCGGCCGGGAAAGCGCCCTAGCAGGCCACTGAAAGACTCGGGAAGCCGGAGGTAGCGGCCGCCCCCGGTGGCGGCCGTAGGTTGGTTTGATGGCCTAGGTCGGCCACGGGGGCTGTGCTGGCGGCCTGTCAGCGCGAACAGCCGCGGACTTCAGTCCGCGCGGTGCGGGCTGAGGTCTGCGGCCGCCCGCGCCTCTGGAACCGATGATTCAGCTTGAATACGTCGAAGTGCGCTACGGCCGGCGGGCGGCAGCGCTGGCGATCGAGCGGCTTGAGATTGCGCGCGGCGAGCGCGTCGCCATCATCGGCCCAAGCGGGGCCGGCAAGAGCACGCTGCTGCGCACGATCAAGGGCTACGTGCGGCCCGTGACCGGCAAGGTCGAGGTGATGGCCGTCAACCTGGCGGCCGCACCGCGCCGGGCGCGCAAGCGCGTTAACCGCCGCCTGGCACTCATCTACCAGCAGTTCCACCTGGCGCGCAAGCTCAGCGTCCTGCAAAACGTGCTGTGCGGCCGCCTGGGGCGAACGGCCCGCTGGCGTTCCCTGCTGGGCTGGTTCTCGCGAGAAGACCTCCGCATCGCCTGGGCGGCGATCTGCGAGGTGGGCCTGGCCGCGCAGGTGCACCAGCGCGCGGGCACGCTTTCCGGCGGCGAGCAGCAGCGCGTCGCCGTGGCCCGGGCGCTGGCCCAGGAGCCGGCGATCATCCTGGCCGACGAGCCGGTCAGCAGCCTCGACCCGGCCTGGGCGGAGGACGTGCTCGCGCTGATTACCGAAGTTCAGGTGCGGCACGCCGCCACCCTGGTGATGAGCCTGCACCAGCCGCAGCTTGCGCGGCGCTTCGCGCAGCGGATCGTCGGGCTGCGTCGCGGGCAGGTCGTCTTCGACGGCCCGCCGAGCACACTGACCGATGCGTTGCTTGAGGAGCTTTACCGTGGCGACGACGCCATCCATCTCGACACTGCCGCCGCCCACGCCGCAGCGGGTGTATCGCGCGGCGCGTGACATCACCGTGACGCTGATCGTCATCGGACTGCTGGTGTGGTCCTGGCACGGCACGGAAACCAGCTTCGTACGTCTGCGCGACTCCGGCCCGGCCCTGCTCGAATTCCTGGACCGCATGTGGCCGCCGGACCTCACCTGGACGCCGACCGAGCGGCGCCCGTTCGAGCCGCCGCTGCGCCTGGCCGCCAAGACGATCGCCGTCACGCTGCAGATTTCGCTGCTCGGGACGGCGCTGGCGACGGCGGCAGCGCTGGCGCTGGGCTTCCTGGCGGCCGAGAACCTTACCCCGCACTGGGTGCACCATCCGCTCAAGGTGCTGCTGGCGCTGCTGCGCTCGGTGCCGATCCTGCTGCTGGCACTGCTGTTTTGTGGCGCGCTGGGGTTGGGGCCGTTCCCCGGCGTGCTGGCCGTGGCGATCCACTCGATCGGCATGCTCGGCAAGCTGTTCGCCGAGGAGTGCGAGACGGTCGAGCCGGGCGTCTGGGAGGCGCTGGACAGCGCGGGGGCGAACTGGCTGCAGAAGGTGCGCTACGCGATCTGGCCGCAGGTCGCGGCGCAATTCTGGTCGCTGACGCTCTTCCGGCTGGATATGAACGTGCGTGAATCGGCGGTGCTGGGCCTGGTGGGCGTGGGCACGCTGGGCTTCTGGATCGACAACTACCGGCGGGCCTTCGACTATCCCAGCGTGGCGACCATGGTCATCGTGACGATGATCGTCGTGCTGGTCGTAGACCAGATCAGCGTGCAGATTCGCCGACGGCTGAAGTAGCAGACCACGGCGCGTAGCGGCGCCTTGTGGCAGCGTCGGCCCACGAGTGGCACGGTCTGGCGGAGCCAGGCCGTCTCTGGGGCACGACCACGGCCAAGCTTCGCTTGACCGCGCCACCCCACCCGAAAGATCAAAGGTGACATAGCACTAAACGTGCGGATCCAGTTGCGCCCCCACCGGCAGCGGCGCGCCTTCGGCCGGTGCGATGACCGCGGCAACCGGCTCCGCCTTGAAGAGCTGGATGGTCCGCCAGACGCCGGAGCGCCAGCGCTGCCAGAGCAACCCGCCCAGCACGATGATGTACAGGGCGCACATGGCCCACGGGCCGTGGAAGCCCCACTGCGGGGCCAGCCAGACCAGGCTGTAGCCGCCGGCCACGAAGATGCCCCAGCAGCACACGAAGAACAATACGGCCGGGACGCGCGTATCGCCGGCGCCGCGGGCCGCGAAGCTGTACGTGATGCACATTGCGTCCGACATCTGAAACAACGCCGACCACAGCAGCATGTACACCGACGCGCTGATCACGCTCGCGCGCAGGACCGCGTCCGGCTCGAAGCAGAGCAACTCCGACAGCGGCTCACCGGCCAGCACGAAAACCACCGCGATCAGCCCCATGTAGCCAATGATCACCCGCCGGGCGACGTGCACACGGAGGTCGGCCTGATCCGGCTGGCAGGCGCCGATCGCATTGCCGACCTGCGTCGTCAACGCCAGGCCCACGCCAAGCGCCGGCATGAACGACAGATGCATGTACTGAATCGCCAGGTTCGCGCCGGCCATGGCCGCCTTCTGGTAGGGCGGCATCATCAGCTCCAGGAACACCAACCAGGCGCCGATATCGACCAGCCACTGGACGGAAACCGGCCCGCCGACCCGCACAATGTCCGCGAGCTTCTCGGCCGAGGGGCGGAAGCTGCGGCGGGTGTGATAGCGGCGGTCGATCGCTGGCCAGAACAGGGGCACGGCCAGCACCGCCAGACGCACGCACCAGGCCAGCACGGTGGCGACGCCGCTGCCGGCGATGCCCATGGCCGGGAAGCCGAGGTGTCCGAAGATCAGCACCCAGTTGCCCAGCCAGATCGCCGCCAGCGAGGCCAGCACCGCCACCAGGCCGATGATCGGCCGGCGGATGCCGTTGTAGAAGCTCTCCAGGCCGGCGCAGGCGGTCATCGGCCCGATCGACCAGAGCGCGAGCGCCAGAAAGTCGATCTCCATCTGCTGCACGTCCGCCGGATGCTGGCCGATGAAGCCGAGCGTCGGGAACCAGTGCGGCGTGAAGAGCGCGATCGGCGCGCTGCCGAGCGTCGCCAGCAGGGCGATGTGGATCGTCTGCCAGACGTAGCCGCCGGCCCGCCACGGCTCCCCACGGCCGTCAGCCTGAGCGACGAAGGTCTGCACGCCCTGGGCCATGCCCATGCCGACGCAGGCGATGGTGAACAGCAGTAGCGCGGACGGCGAGATCGCGGCCTGGGCCGCCGTCCCGAGCTGCGAGACCATGGCGAAGTCGATGAAGCCCATGAGCATGCGCGAGACGGTCATGCCGATCATGGGCGCGGCGAGGATCAGCAACTCGACGGTCGGCTGGGTCGGCCGGCCGCGGCGGCCGACGGGCGGCAGCGCGTTTGCATGGGATGAGGACATGCTTCTATCCCGTTGCGGCCGAGCGATCGACCGCGCATGGACACAACAAAAGGACCCTGACGGCTGCGTGCCGCCAGGGTCCGTGTGTTCACCAGGTTGCGAAGAGGGACCCTATGGCGGCCGGCGCAAGGCACCCACGACCTTGTTGCCGGAATCTTGCGTGGTCGGCCGCATTAGGTCTCTCCCAAATCCGCCGCCGACGATGAACCCGCCGGCCGGCGCTGAGTATTCTTAGTGGAGATACATAGCCGCCGACAGACGCTTCGTCAAGCCTGCGTGCGAAGAACCGGCAGCAACTATAATTGCAACCGCTGCCGCCGGCAGGATAGCGTCGCCAACCTCGGCGGGCCGCGAAGCGCGGAAGTCGTTTGCCGGTCTAGCGCTACAGCGAACACTGGCCTCGATCGCTGAGCTGCCAGAAAGGTCGAGAAGTGTCCCGCAACAGGCTGCGCGTGTGCGTGCCACTGGGAGCGCTGGCGGCTCTTTGCGCCTCGTCGGCGATCGCCCAGCCGGTGCAGGGACGCATCGAGTCACTGGGCTTTCAGGCCCGCGGGCAGGCGCGCTACGTCGTCCGCCGCGGGCAGTGGTTCCCGGTCCTGCTGACGCTGCGCGTGCCGGGCGACCAGCATTTCTCCGGCTCCGTGCGGATCGAGTGCAGCGACCTGGACGGCGACCGCGTCGCCTACACCGAGCGGCCCGTCACCGTCACCGCCAACGCCGAGCGGCGCGCGTGGTGCTACGCCGTCGTGGCCCGCTACGCCGCCGACCCACTGCGGGCGGACATTGTCAGCGACGACGGGGTGCTGATCCAGCAGCTCGACGCACCGTTGTTCGAGCCGATCAGCAACGACACGCAGCTCATTCTGGATGTCAGTGATGAGGCCGTCCCGCTCGTCGCGGCACTGGATACGTCGCCGGTCTCGTACAGCGAGTGGACTTGGGGCCAGCGGCGGTTCTACCGCAACGTCTGCGTGGCCAACCTGCGGGCGCGCGATCTGCCCGACCGCTGGTTCGGGCTGGAGGCGGTCGACCTGCTCGTGTGGGACGAGCCGAACCCCGACGCCCTCAGCGAGGCCCAGCTCCGGGCGCTGATCGAATGGGTCCGCAACGGCGGACAGCTCGTGGTCGGCCTGGGCCCGGCGTGGACGCGCGTGGCCAAGAGTCCGCTGGCCGAAATCCTGCCGCTGTCCGGCGACGCACCGACGGTCGAAGTCCGCGAGCTGCCGCTGTTCCGCGGTCGCTACGCGACCGAGCAGGCGGTGGAGAACAGTCCGCCGATCGTGGTCGCGACGGCCGGGCCGGCGTCCGGGGCGCAGGTGACGCTGCGGGAGCGGCTGCCGGACGGCGGCAGGCTGAACTTCATCACAATGCGGCAGGTCGGCGCGGGCCGCGTGATGGCGTGTGCGGCCCGGTTGCGCGATCTGGGGGCGGCGGGCGCGGTCAAGCCGGAATTCCTGCCCGAGCTGTTCGATGTGCACGTCAACACGGCCGAGTTTCTGAAGCGCGAAGTGGACCAGGCGATGGCGCTGAGCTTCAAGGGCCCGGCGCCGCTGTACAACGGCATCGTGGAGCTGACGGAGTTCCGGGCCGGCGCCGGCCTGCTGGTGGGCCTGGCCTTCGTGTTCATCGTGGGCTACGGCGTTGTGGCCGTGGGAAGTTGGTGGTGGCTGCAACGCCGCTCGCTGGCCCACCTGAGCTGGCCGGTGTTCGCCGGGTTCGCAGTGGCCGGCAGCGCGCTGAGCCTGGGCGGGGTGTGGCTGAAGCGCGGCATCCTGGACGTTGTGCACACGTTCAGCTTCGTCGATCTGGAAGCCGGCAGCCCCCAGGCGACCGCGTTCACCTACTTCGGCTACCGCAGCTCGACCCGCAAGCAAGTGGACCTGTCGCTGCCGGGCGACGGCGGCTTCCTGCGGCCGCTGGCCGGGAGCTTCGCTCAGCCGGCCACGCCCTATGCCACGCCCGAGCGCTATTCGGCGCTCACCGCCCGCGCCGCGCTGGACCAGACGCTGGTGCGGGCCACGCTCAAGCAGTTCGAGGGCTTCTGGCGCGGCACGCTCGACGGCACGCTGCACGGCCAGCTCACGGCCAATCGCACCAGCGGCCAGATCACACCGGATAGCTGGCTCCAGAATGACCTGAATGTCGCCTTGTTGGGCGGCTACCTGCTGTACATCGACCCGCGCCTGGAGGGCGGCGACGGCGTGCCGCAGCGCGCGGCCGGGCTGACACGCCGCACGGACCGCAGCGACTACTGGGACCACAAGCAGATGCCGCCGGCCGCCAACGTGCTCGTGATCCAGGTCCCCGGGCTCAGGCCGGGCGAGAAGGTCAGCGGTGCCGGGGGCCTGGGGCGGCCGGAGTACGGACGCTACGAGCGCGAGTATCCGGCTTGGAGCAGCAAGCCCAACCCGGCGAAGCGCGATGAGCCGATGCTCCCCACGCTCTGGTCCGTACAGAACGAGCAGTGGATCGCGGCCTTCAGCCTCATGGGGGCGATGGCGCGCGGCGTCGATCAGTCCTGGGACGCCGCGGCGCTTGCTTCCACCCGCAACCTCTATCTGCACAACGGCGGCGGGCAGGACTTCACTGCGGTGGGCACGCCCATCACGACCGACGGTCTGGCCGATCTGGACGTGACGCACTGGCTTGCGGGCGGCCCGCGGCAGGGGCAGGCCGTGCTGCTGCTGATGGCCGACGACCCTGGGCCGGCGGTGTTGCAGGCGGCCGGCAAGCCGATCTCCCGCCGCAGCGGCCGCACGCTGTATCGCGTTCGCATCCCGCTCACGTATGCTGGCCTTCCGCCGCGGGGAAGCGGGCCATGATGGTCCAGACGATCAACCTGACGAAGCGCTACGGGAAGCTGGTGGCGTTGAACAATCTGCATCTCAATATCGAGGAGGGGGAGTGCTTCGGATACATCGGGCCGAACGGGGCGGGCAAGACCACCACCATCCGCATCCTGGCCACCCTGTTGCAGCCGACCTGGGGCGAGGCCCGCGTGTGCGGACACGTCGTCGGGTATGAGAGCCGCAAGATCCGCCCGCTGATCGGCTACGTGCCGGACTTCTTCGGCGCCTACGAGGACATGGTGGTGCAGGAGTATCTGGAGTTCTTCGCCGCCGCCTACGGCCTGACCGGCAAGAAGCGGGCGCAGATCGTGGGCGACGTGCTGGAGCTGACCGACCTGACGTTCAAGCGCGACGCGCTGGTGGACTCGCTGTCGCGCGGCATGAAGCAGCGCTTGAGCATCGCGCGCGTGCTGCTGCACGACCCCAAGGTGCTGTTCCTGGACGAGCCCGCCAGCGGGCTGGACCCGCGGGCGCGGATCGAGATTCGCGCCCTGCTCAAGGAGCTGCACCGCATGGGCAAGACCATTCTGATCAGCTCGCACATCCTGCCCGAGCTGGCCGATTTGTGCACCTCGATCGGCATCCTGGAGCGCGGCGAGCTGGCCTATCACGGGTCGGTGGCCGAAGCCCTGCGCCGCGCGCGGGTCGGCACGGTCGTGCACGTCAAGACGCCCGACGACCAGGAGAAGACGCGGCAGATCCTCTCCGGCCTGCCGGGCGTGCAGAGTGCCGCGATCCGCGATGGGATGGTGGTGCTGAACCTGAACAGCGACACGACCGACTTTTCGTTCATCGCGGCGGCGATGCTGGCCAACCGCCTGCGCGTGCACGAGATCAAGCAGGAGGACGTGAACCTGGAGACGGCGTTCATGCGGCTGACGAAGGGGATCGTGCAGTGAGGTCCGGCCGTGCATCTCATGTATGTCGATGAATCGGGACAACGCATTCCTGGAAAGGCAGCAAGACAAGTCGGGAATGGTGATCCTTGATGCCGTCGAAGCCACCAACGACGAGAACCTGCGCTACTTTCAGAACTATCTGCTTACGTTTTCGGACCACATCGAGCGGCGGCGCATCGTTGAGGGCACCCTGTTCATGCCGTCGCACGCCAGCACTCTCCTCCAGCTCGCTGACGTGTGCACGAACGTGTGTTACCGGCGGTTTGCCCGACGGGACGGCAACGTTGAAGAATGGGAGCGCATTCGGGAGCGGGTCGTGTCGGAGAAACTGTGGCCCTAAAAAAAGCGCGGCCAAGGAGGAAATAATCCTCACCAGTCGCCGGAGCGGCTGTCTTGGTCGCACTTGGAGTATACCGCCTCTACCGCCAGTTGGCTGGTAGAAAACCTGAAATGGGGCGGTTCATCAGTGACCGGAGGGGACGGTCGCGTTATTATCGGACTTTGGGGCCGTAATGCATGGTCCCATGCCAGACAGTTGGCGCCTGTTCCAGCACGCTCGACGTGCTGTCGGCGGGGAGCGGTCGCTGCGCGGGTTTCCGGTACAGCGTGTGGCGGGCGCGTTCTCACAGCGGTAGGGGAGCCCGATGGGCGTACTGAAGGACATCGCCCGCTGGCTGTGGCACCTGCTGCCGGGCAACCCGATCCTGCTGCGGGTGATCGCGGCGGCGGGGAAGCGCAAGCGGCATCTGTTCGTCCGCTTCGCCTACCTGGCGGTGCTGGTGATTGTCGTCTTCGTTCTGGGCAGCAGTGTCCTGAGCACGCAGGCCGCGTCGCTGGCCGAGCTGGCCAAGAAGGCGACCGTGATCTTCATGGGCGTCAGCCTGGTGCAGCTCTTTCTCATGAGCTTCGTCGCCCCGGTCTTCGCCGCCGGCGCCATCACCCAGGAGAAGGACGCCAACACCTTCCACATCCTGCTCACCACGCCGCTGTCCAACGCCCAGATCGTCCTCGGCACGCTCTTCAGTCGGCTCTTCTTCGTCTGGGTCCTGCTGCTCTCGGGCCTGCCGATCTTCTGCATCACCATGCTCTATGGCGGCGTGACCGGGGCCGAGGTGTTCCAGAGCTTCGGCCTGGCCGCCTGCACCGGCCTGGTCACCGGCTCGCTGGCCATCATGATCAGCGTCGCCCGCGTCGGCACCCGCCGCACGATCTTCTCGTTCTTCCTCGGCGTCGCGTTGTACCTGCTGGCGGTGTACGCGATCGGCGCGTCTTCTTACGGGCTGCTGGCGGAGGCGCCGTCCGGGACCGGTTTCTTCGTGCCCAAGATGAGCTGGCTGGCGCCGGTGCATCCGTTGCTGGCGTTGCTGGTCGTGACCGGGCAGACGCCCGCGCCGCCATTGTACGCGGTGCAGCACTATGGCTGGCCCTGGAGCTGGCTGCTGGCCAATCCCGAGTACGGCTACATGTGGATCACGACGCTGGCATCGACGCTGATGATCCTGATCAGCCTGTTCTTCGTACGCCGAGGCGCCAAGGAAGGCGAAACGAATCTCTGGAAACGTCTGCGGGCATTCTTCTCCGGTGGCTCTGCGGACGGCGAGCGCCGCCGCCGGCCGCGCACCGTCTGGAGCAACCCCATCGCCTGGCGCGAGGCCGCCACGCGGGCTTCGGCCGGCGGACGATCGCTGCTGCGCTGGGCGTTCATCGGCGGGGGCGTCCTGATCGGCCTGGCGCTGCTGGCCGCGCACGAACAGAAGTGGCTGGGCATGAACCCGTCCGCACCGGGCACGACGAGAGACTGGCTCACCAGCGTCGCCTGGATCGAGCTGGGCGTCATCCTGCTCGTCGTCACCAACACCGCCGCCACCACGCTGACGCGCGAGAAGGAGTCGCTGACCATCGAGCTGCTGCTGGTCACGCCCCTGACCAGCAAGTACATCATCGCCGGCATGCTGCGCGGGCTGGTCAGCTTCGCCCTGCCCATGATCGCCGTGCCGGCCAGCATGCTGCTGATCTTCGTCTTCGCCGACCTGGTGCGCAGCGGACCCAGCGTGACCACGCCCGAGGCGCTGCTGCTGGCGCCGCTGCAGATGACGGCCTGCGCCGCCCTGGCCGCCATGACCGGCCTGTACTTCTCCCTCCAGTCCAAAAAAACCGTCCAGGCCGTGATGACCAGTACCGCCCTGGTGATGCTCGCTGCGGTCCTGCTGTGGGGCTGCGGGCTCACCGTGCGCAGCGGCGGCGGCGGCGTGTTTGCAGCCGTGGTCCAACCATTGTCGCCGTTCCACTCGGTGCAGATTCTGATCGACCCGCTCTCGGCCTTCAGCCCGCGCTCGGGCACGCCCAGCGCTTCCGAGCTGCTTGCCGTGCGCTGGACGCGGCTGCTCTTCAGCCTGATCTCGACCGCCGCCTACGCCGGCGCCACCTATTGGGCCTACAACGGCATGGTGCGCAGCTTCGACATGACCGTGCGGCGGCAGACCGCGTGAAGGAGGAGGAGTCAGAAGTCAGAAGTCAGAATGCTGAAGTCTGAAAGCGGTTCTCTGGCGCAGCGTCAGCGGCGCAGGAAATACTCCATCAGATCGCACGCCTGCTCCAGGTGCAGTTCGCCGTCCGCGGCGCTCGCCTCGTCGAAACGCTCGCCACGGTGCGATTCGATGTCGTGGCCGGCGATCAGGAAGATTGTGCCGCCCGGGTTGTGCCGCCGGGTACAGATCGGCGTCGCGTGCGCGGGCATGACCAGCAGCCGCCAGGCCTCTTCCTGCTGCAGCCGCCGCGCCAGCGGGGCGACAATCTCCGCGTCGATGCGCTCCAGCGCGCGGACCTTGTCCGCCGTGCGGCCGAGATGCGACGCGGTGTCCGGCGCCTGCACGTGTACGACGACCAGATCGACGCGCTCCAGCGCGTCGATCGCGGCCTGCGCCTTGGCGGGATAGTTCGTCTCGATCAGCCCGGTCGCGCCGTCAGCTTCGAGCACTTCCAACCCGAGCAGCCGGCCCAGGCCGCGCAGCAGGTCGATCCCGCACACCACCGCCCCGCGCACGCCGTAGCGCTGCGCAAACCCCGGCAGCTCCGGCCGCGGGCCGTTGCCCCATAGCCAGATGGCGTTGGCGGGGTTCTCGCCCAGGTCGCCGCGCACCACGTTGATGTCATGCTCCGCGAGCTTCGTCGCCCGTTCCATCAGCCGCAGCAACGGCTCCGCCCCGTGGCCGCGCGGCAGGTGCGCCTCGACCGGCTGGTCGAGCACGTCGGTGGGCTGCGTCGTGCGCACCTGCGCGGCCGCCGCCGCGCCGCCCCTCCAGATACACAGGTTCCGATGCCCCGCGCCGGCGTGCAGCCGCAGCGCTTCCTCGCTTGCGTCGGCATTCAGCTCGTCCAGCAGCGCGCGGGCTTCGCGCGACGTGACCAGTCCGGCCGTGTGGTCGCGCAGGCTGCCGTCCACCACCGTCACCAGGCTGCAGCGGAACACCGCGTCGTGCGCATCGACCGGCAGGCCGCGGCCGAGCGCCTCCAAGGGTCCGCGCGCCACGGCGAACTGTCGCGGATCGTAGCCCAGCAAGCTGAGCAGCGCGGACTCACTATGCGCGGGCATCTCCGGCGGGATGCTGCGCGCCGTCCCCAACCGCCCGCGCTTCGCCAGTTCAGTCAGCACAGGCAGGCTGGCGGCCTGCAGCGGCGTGCGGCCGTCGAGCTCCGCCAAGGACTCATCTGCGGCGCCGTCGGGGATGACGATCACGTGCTTCATGGAAATCGAACCGCACAGCGGTCCACGGCGACGGCCAGGGTCGCCCCGCGCGTCGCCGGCTACGGCGGAATGATATCGCGGCAGGGCAGGTGTGCGCCGCTCAAGGCGTCGCCAACTGCGGGCGGGGGCGGTGCGATTCGGCTTGGGCCGATCTGAGCAGCGGCTTGCCTGGCCCCGGCAGCCCGGCCGGCACGCCGCCCACATGCGCACCCGGCCGCACGTCGCGGATTACGACCGCGCCCGGCTGCACATGGGCCCGGCGGCCAATGCGCCGGCCGGGTATCACGCACGCGCCGATGCCGAGCGTCGCCAGGTCCTCCACGTGAACGCCGCCTGCCAGCCGCACGGCCGCGTGCACGAACACGCCGCGGCCGATGCGGTTGTCGTGCTCCACGATCGCTCCGGCGGCGATCAGCGTGTGCTCGCCGATGCGGGCGTGCACGCAGACGGTCGCGCGCGGCCCGATGAACACGTGCTCACCGATGCGGGCCGACGGAGCAATGCTGGCAAGCGGATGAACGGCGGATGCCAGCCGCAAGCCGCGCGCCCGCAATTGCTCCGCCACGCGGACCCGGGTAGCATTCTCCCCGATCGCGACGATCGCGTCGGTCGCGCCTTCCCAGCGCAGGCGTTCGATCTGCTCGATCCCGCCGCGCACCGGGACGCCGTACAGGCGCCGCCCGTGCTTCCGCGGGTCGGAGTCCAGGAAGGCGACCACGCGATAGCGCCCGGTTTGTCGCAACGTGTCGTCGATCAGGCCGCCCAGCCCGCCGGCGCCGAAGATGACGACCTCCGTCATCGAAGTGCTCCCGTCTACGGTGTCTATCGGCGGCGACGGAGGCAGCGGCGCGGAGTGCGACGCGGCGGGCGCGGGTTTTTCGGGGCCAGGAGACGTGCGCGACGCGCGGTTTCCAGTCGGTCAGGAGCGCAGCCATGCTTGCGGACGCCCTCGCCGGAGTGCTGACGACTCTCGTAGCGATAACGGCCGGGCAGCCGCCGCCCGCCGCTCCGCCGTCGCAACCGGCCTCGCAGCCTGCCAGCCAGCCAACGCTTCGTCCGCCGCCGCAGGCTGAAGTGCTTAAGCAGCTTCTTCGCGAGCAGGAGCGGCCCGCGGGAATTCCGCCGCAGGAGCTGCGCGGCGGTGGGGCTCGCCGCGAGGAGGGCGGCCTGCGACTGCGGGGTGCGACGCTTCTGGCCGAGGGGACGCGGCTGAGGGAAAAGAGTGGGCGGTTTGTGCAGGGCGCGCGGCAGGAGTTTCACTTCGATGAGCCGGACTTGCCTTCGATGGAGATTCTCAAGAACAGTTGGCTGGAGACGATGGAGCGGCTGTCCGAAGGCGGAGCGGCGAAATTCGTGATCTCGGGGGAGGTGTCGCGCTACCGGGGGCAGAACTGCCTGACGCTGTGGAAGGTCCGCCGACAGCCCGACAACGGCAACCTCGCTCCGTAAGCGTGATCTCCCCGGTTACGCTGAGGTCCGCATAAACCGCCGCGCACGCCCACATATGGCCCGTAGCGATCATTTTCTGTCAATAGGTGGGAGTTGTCCGTGGTGGGCAGCGATCTATGCTTCCATTGTTACACGATTTTGTTAAAATCGCTAAAAATTCTCTTGGGACCCATAAGAGGACTGGGTATGATTACCGATGAGAACAAGGACGAACCAGCGAGCTTCGGCTCGCCGGTTTGTCCGGTCGGTGGGGCCGCTCAGGGAAGGGCGCGAACGACCGAGCGCACTGGACGGGCACGGAGGCCGACGGCCAGTGCGTTGCTTGACCCACCGACCCAAGCGCGAACAAGACGGATTTTGGGTGGATTCACCAGGCGGAGCGTCCTTAGGCCATCAAGACGATTCGAACAGAATCCGCTTTTGATGGCCCCCTCGCTCGAAACCCAACCCCCCTGCCCCTGAGGGCGGCCGCCGGGATTCACCCAAAATTTTTTTGCGCCCACCCCACGCTGTGCGACTTGGCCTACCCCGTTTGCCACGCCAGTCCCAGCTCCGTTACCAGGCCGCCCAGTCGATGCTCGAGGCGATGCCGGTCCAGCAGGTGCCTGGCCGCGGCACGGGCACGCTCGGCCGCGGCCGGAGCGTTCCGCACCAGCGATGGTAGCTCCGCCGCGAGATCGCGCACGTCAGCGAAGCTGACGTAGTGCTGGTTCGCATGCAGAACTCCACCGAGATCAAGTTGTCGCGCCCTTCCGTCCGGCGCGTGCAGCAGCAGCGGTATGCCGAGCGCGCCGGCCTCCAGCAGGGCCGGACCGAGCCGGTCGGGTTGGCCGGCGAAGATCGCCGCCAGAGGGCGAACCCGCAGGGCAGCCCAGCGCGGCTCGAGCGGGTCCCCCAGGGCTGCAAGCGAGTCCTCGGCGATTTGGTTCCAGCCGCGGCCCATGGTCAGCGGCGTGAAGCCCGCGGTGCGCACGGCGGCCGCGATCCGCGGCTGCACGACGCTTGGGATCAACACCTGGGCGACCAGCCGCAGCATGCGCTCCCGCAGCTCCGCATCGCGCAGCGCGACCCTGCCGCGGCGCTCGGCCGCCTGTAGCAGCCCCGACGGGTTGTAGATCAGCGGCGACTCCCAGGAACTGGCGGCAACTTCGAGCAGCGTCCGCCACAGCAGCCTGTGCGTCGGCTGGTCAATCCCGCACGCCTCAGGATCAGCGTCGGGACAGTCGCCAATGAGCAGCACCGTGTCCGTGGCAACGGGCCTGTCATCAAGCGTGGCCGCCAGCGGCGCGACGCCCCAGAACAGGTTTCGAATCCGCTCCGACCGCAAGCCCGCGGAACGCAGCGCGTCACTGATGCGCGGCGACGCCGCCAGGTGGACGACGACCGCGTCGCCGGGCGTCTCCGGTACGTCGCGCAGCCGCACGTGCCACTGGCAGACTATGCCGGGCAGATCGAGCGGAAGCTGGGGCGGATGGCCGACGGCGATGGTCAGGCCGGGGCAGAACTCGACCAGCCTCTCGCAATGGGGCAGGGGGTGGACGCGGTCTGGCCGGTCGCCGACGCATACGCAGACCTGCAAGCCCAACCGCCGCGCAGCTTCACCGAGGCGAGCGGCGTGAACATGCGCGGCAAAGTCGGCCGAGAGCGCGAGCACGGCTAGCCGCGGTTCGTTCGCCGGCCGTTGCGCCGCGACAGCGCCCAGCGCGTTGAGCCGCTGCAGGCGCCAACGGGCAGTCGAACCGGCGACCTGCTCGCAGACCGCGCGAACGACCTGAACCCTCGCCGCAGCGACGTACGGAAACTGCAGGATCGCCATCGGCGGCATCAGGCCCGGCCGCCGCTGCAGCAGTTGCTCGAGATACTCCGCCTCGCGGTCGGGCGGTACGAAGATGCAGCGGCCGGCGCCTATGGCGCTCGAAAGGTCGTGCAGGCGCAGGACCGCCGCGAGCCGCTGCAGGTCGTACTCGAACACGAACACCGCCTGGGTTTTCGGCAAGCGCTCCAGCAGGAGTTGCAGCTCGGCGCCGACTGCAAAGGTCGGCAGGGCGGCATTGTTCTCGCCCGGACGGAAGCCGGCCAGCAGCGCGCTCGCACGCGTGCGCGGCGCGGCCGTGTCATCGAGCCAGGCGGCCGGATCGCCAGGCCGCTCGACGCGGTACGTCGCAAAGCCGTCCAGGGCCGCGGCCGGCCGCCAGTGGTCCGGCGGGGCGAGGCGTTCGATTGCCTCGGAGAGTCCGGGCTGAGCGTGCTTCAGCGCAGCGAGATTGGCAGCCCAGACGGAATCGTCCAGTTCGAAGGTGCGCACTTCGTCCAGCGCCGCCAGTCGGATCGCATCCATGCGCGGTCGTTCAGCGGGCGGGGTGCTGGACGGCCATCCAGACCAGGACGCCGAACCAGAGCACGTACAGCAGCCCCCACAAAAGGATCGGGAAGCGGGAGCGGCGGACTTCAGTCCCGAAGGGGGCGTCCGATTGGTTGCGGTTGGAGCGGCGGTTCACGTTCCGTTTTCGGCTGTGCTTTGTACCAGTTCGGCTTGCCCGGCGGCCGAGGGAGCTGCCGGACGCTGCGTCGCCTGCGGCGCCGGTTCCGCGGCCGGCTGCCCGCCGGCCGGAGGCGTCGCGCCCGGGTGTCGCGCCAGTCGCCGGATTTCCGGCAGCACGTACTCCGCGCCAAGCGACTTCAGCGTACTGGCGACGGGGATCGCCAGCAACAGGCCCAGCAGCCCGGCGAGCTGGCCGCCGATCATCAGCGCGATCACGGTCGTGATCGGGTGCAGGCCGGAGGCTCTGGCCTCGATCAGCGGCGTAAGCAGGAAGGACTCGATCGCCTGCACGGCGAGGAAGACGACCATCGTGAGGGTGACCGGCCCGACCCAGCTCTGCTCCGGCGGCACGCCGAGGTAGGCGAAGATCAGCGCGGGCGGCAGCGCGAGCAGGGAGAGGTACGGTACGAGGTTGAGCACGCCGGCCAGCGCGCCCAGAAGCAGGCTGTGCTGGACGCCGACCATCAGCCAGCCCAGCCCCAACAGGAACCCGATCAGGAAGCAGACGATGAGGCGGCCGCGGAAGAAGCTGGAGACCGCCCGGTCGATAGTCGTTAGCACGCGGACCACCGTCGGCCGCGACGCGGCCGGCAGATGGTCGTGCAGCGTCTGCAGCATCTGGTCGAACCGCAGCAGGAAGAAGAACGCGAACAGCGGCACGAGCACGATCAGCGTCAGCCAATACCACAGACCGGCCGCCAGCCCGGTGAGGAAGTCCAGCAGGAACTTGCCCGCCGTCAGGCCGTGCGTCTGCGCCAGCGTGGTCAGCCGTTGTGCGTCGACGCCTTGCAGCAGGTTCGGGAAGCGCGCACTGAGCCAGCTCACGAAGTCGCGCACGTAGCCGGGCACGTCCTCCGCCAGGGCCGCGATCTGGATCACCGCACCGGTCGCCGCCGCCAGCACCAGCACGATTACCAGCACCAGCCCCATGCTCACCGATGTCACCCGCCCCACGCCGAAGCGCCGCTCCAGCCAGCCCACGGCGGGATTGAGGATGTAGGCGATCGCCAGGGCGGCGACGATGGGGGTGAGCGCGTCGCGCAGGCGGATGGCGAGCCAGACCAGCACCGCCAGCGCGGCCAGCAGCGCGAGGAAGCGCGTCCAGCGCGCGCCGCGCTCCGACATCGGCGGCAGGTACTCCTGCATGCGATCGTCCTGTTCGGCCACGCGATGGATGCCGCGGCCTATTCTGACGCGGAATGTCTGCTGCGTCGAATGCGGCGTGGGTCCGGCGTCGACGCGCAACGCTTCCGGCCGCGATGCGAACGCGTCCAGTAAGCGACCCAGCGCTCCGAACCGCGAGCGAGCGCAATCCGAGCCCGCGCCAGTTGCCCGGTCGCTTTCGAGCGTCAGCACCGAGGGACGTCCGAACCCCGCACGCCAAGTGCGGGGCGCTGCGGAACCGGCCTCCGGCCGGTCGCTGTGCCACACGCCGGGGTGGGGGAGGACGGAGGCGTCGGGTATTCCGGGGCGCTCCTGCGGAGCGATAGAAGGGGCCGCCCACGATGGGAGGCACGCGACCCTCGCTCGCGCTTCGGGCTCAGATTGGCCGGTCGCTGCCGCTCCCGGTTCGGTTCGCATCAGCCCCGCCCTTGGCGGGCGGGGTTCGGACATGCCGCAGCCGCCGGGGGTGGCTGTCCGGGGCGCGCCTGCGGAGCGAGGGCCGGTCGCTACCGCTCGCGGTTCGGATCGCCCCGCCCTTGGCGGGCGGGGTTCGGACATGCCGCAGCCGGGGGCGGCTGCGCCACAGGCG
>Ga0209172_10001638_pt1 | contig 45590 bp, 41 predicted proteins | sample LarsenN4metaG_FD_184113 | JGI IMG/M metagenome (GOLD analysis project Ga0209172, IMG submission 184113) | Hot spring sediment bacterial and archeal communities from British Columbia, Canada, to study Microbial Dark Matter (Phase II) - Larsen... ... | reverse complement strand
GCCCTTGCTGTTGCCCTTGCTGTTGCCCTTGCTGTTGCCCTTGCTGTTGCCCCTGATTCCTGGCTCCTGACGCCTGACTCCTCTCCTGTTGCTGGAGTTCGCGCGCCAGCTCTTCGGCCTCGCGGCGCAGCTCGGTCTGCTCGCGCGTGAGCCGCTCCAGCTCGCGCCGTACCTCTTCCGGCGACAGCTTCTCCTGACGACGCGCGAGATCCTGCTGACGCCGAGTCAGTTCATCCTGCCGGCGTGCGAGATTCTGAATCTCGTCGGCCGTCTCGTCCGACGACTGCCGGTCGCGAGTCTCGCGACTCGCAGGCGTCTCGTAGTTGGTCTGCTGCTGGCGCGCCAGCTCGCGGTCGAACAGCGACGACATGTCCTGCTGCTGGCGGTTGGCGCCGCGGCCGCCGGCGCCGTTTGCCTGTTGCTGGATCTGCCGTTGACGGACCTCGGCCTGCGCCCGGAGGAGCTCGTTGAGCGCCGTCATCTCGTGCGGCAGCGCCTCGGTGGTTCGGAGTCCTTCGAGCTGTTTGTGCGCCGTCTCCATCGATTGCCCCGCACGGCCGATCGCCTCGACCATGGCGTCGGCGTTCGGAGCGGTACTCTGGCTACCGCGGCCGGCCGGCAGCCGCCGACGCATATTGCTCGCCCGCTGCATCTGACCCTGGAGCGCCGCGGTCTGAGCGCGGAGCGTCTGCTGCGCCCTCGCCACCGTTCGGACGTCGTCCTGGGAGCGCCCGCCCGTCTCGCGCGCGCGCCGGTCGAGGTTCCACGTCGCCGTGATGATTTCCTTCTCTCCCTGGATCAACTTCTCGAGCGACTGCTCGTCCTCGCTGCCACCGGCACCCATGCCCTGGCTCTCGGCCGCGGTGAACTCCTCCTCGAACGGCGTCACTTCGAGGAAGAAGATGTCGCTGCGCGCTTCACTCGCCCGCTTGCCCCGGCTGACGTCGCGCGCGCGGGCGTAGTAGGCGATGAAATCCCCGGGGCGCACCCCGAGATCCTCGAGGTACAACATGCGGCTGCCGGTGACCGCGGTCGAGGAACCGCGACGATCGAACGGCACCACCTTTTCCGCGCCGCCGCGGACGGAATACACGAGATCGAGGGAGGCGACGCCGAAGTCGTCGTCTGCGCTCGCTTCGATCGACACCTCTTCGACCGCCGTCACCTGTCGATCGCTCGCGGGTCGGACGATGCGAACGTCCGGCGGCCGGTCCTGAAGCGTGCGGATGAAGTATTCCGTCTCGCCGCTGTTCGTGAGCCCGTCGGCATCGAGGAGCGCCACGCGGTACGACCCATCCTCGGTAATCGTCAGCTCGCCGACCATCGTGTCGCCACGCGCCGACAACGCGATCGGGTTCTCGCCGGTGAGATTGAGGGCGGCTGACCGCACCGGCTTGTCCGTGTGGATCGTCACGCGGACGCGGGTCCCCGCGGGACCATAGATGTCACCGCCGTCCTCCTCAGTACGCGGCGGCATGCCGAAGTCGGCGGGATAGTCGTAGTGGAGGTCGATCCGCTCGACCCGCGGCGGCCGCAGCACGGTCACGGCGTATTCACGGGTAGACGCGCCCGCGGCGGTGACGAGGTAGTGGAAGCTGCGGTCGACGCCGTCGATCGTGACGGCAAAGCCTTCCGGCGACAGCTCCATTCGGCTCTCGCGGCGCGCATCACCCTCGCGCACGCGCAGCACCGGCACGATCGCCGTCCCCCCGGACGTTCGCGCCACGATGCGCAGCGACTCGCCGGCGCGGACCTTCGCGTCGCCCGGGGTGACCTCGAGCGCCAGCCGTGCCGGGAAGAGGTATCCTCCCGCAACGGCCGCCGCGCCGCGCGCGGGGCCCGCCGAAAAGCCCATCCCGACGAGGAACGCCACCGAGGCGGCCCCGGCCGCCAGCGCCACCCGCCGCAGCGCGCGCCGGCTGATGACGGCGTCGAGGTCGACCCGCGTCGCCCGGTCCGCCGCGTCGCGGACGACCGCCGCGGCCATCGGGTCGACCTGCCGGTTCTGGTGCGCCACGGCGGTGACGAGCGCATCTTCCAGATCGGGACAGCGCTCCTCGATGAAGCGCGCCAGCTGCAGGTCGCGGGGCGCGTGCCGCAGCGGCAGGAGCGCCGCCGCGAGCACGGCGAGCACGATCGCGCCGGCTGCCGCCCACAGGAAGACGAGCGCGGTGCCCTCCGGCTGCGACAGCTGATGCACGATCAACGCGAGGCCGACCACCCCAGCCGCGATCGCGGCGCCGACGGCCCAGGCGCGCAGCGCGGTGATCGCTCGCCACCGGTTCCTAACGGCCGCCACGAGCCGCGAGAGCTGGAGGTAGTGCTCGCCCATCACCCGAGCCTCCGGCCGAGCAGTCCCTCGGCAGCCAGGCTGACGACCAGCAGCAGCAGGCCGTACCACCACAGTCCCTGCGCGTCCTCTTCGCGGCGGGCTTCCGCCTGCGCCGCGACCACCGCGCGCGCCTGCAGGCGCGATATGCCCGCGTGGAAGGCCTCGACGGTCATGCGCCGCGGGTCGGACTCACGCGGGTCGGTGTTGACGGCGACGCGCCGGGCACGCCCCTGCCGCGCGTCGAGCTGCACCACGCCGGGTGTTGGGCCTGCCGCGGCCGGCAGCTCGCCCACGAGGTACTCGGTGCGCGTGGCTCGCGCCGACGCGAGATAGCGGAGTGTCTCGTGCACGAACGGGACGAAGGCCGGCTGCAACGGAAAGTCGTTCCACCGGTAGTTCAAATCGGACGCGAACACGAGTACGCGGCCGGCGGTCGTCCACTCCTCGACGAGCGCAGGAGTGCCGTCGGTATAGCGCGCCAGCACGCGCGCGCCGTCGGGCGCATCGACGAGCGCCGCGCGCGTGAAGGTCACGTTGCCGAGCGTGCCGACGCCGCCGAAGGGACGGAATACAGGATGGCGGCTGTCGTCAGGCGCAAAGCTCACGGCCGCGGGCGGCCGCAGACGCCAGCCCGTCGCCACGACGCCGCTCAGCGCCTGAGAGAGGATGGCGGCATCAACGTCGGGCCCCGCGGCCACGAGCAGCCCGCCGCCTGCTCGGACGAACTCCGCCAGCCGCTGGCGGCCGCGTTCGTCCAGGCCGTTGCTTCCGGCGACGATGACGACATCGAGCTCGCCATCGTCGAAGCCGGCAAACGCCGCCGCGCGGATCGCGCGGAAACGGAAGCCGCCAGGACCGTCGGCGACCGCGAGCGCGCGCTCGAGGTAGAGCGACTCCGACGGATGACCCGAGGCCGTCAGCGCGACCACCGATACGGCACTGCCCCGATCGAACACTGCGTGGCGCGCGTTGTCGGCCACGAAACCCTCGCGATCGCTGATGGCCGCCATCAGGGCGCCGGCCTGGAGATCGCCGAGCGGAAGTCGAGCTTCGGCGCTTCCACCCGCCGGCAGCGAGATCGGCACGGCGCTCAGCCGGCGCTTCTGCGCTCCGCCTTCATCCGCCGTGAACACCACCTGCTCGGTCACCGCCACGCTCGAGAAATTCTGCACGACGGCAAGTGCCTCGCCCGACTCCAGGCGCAGCGACGTCACGGCGAGATTGGCGTTCGGTCCGTCGATCTGCTCGACCTCGACCGTCGCCCCTTCGGGGATGCCGCTGTCGGTGGCCGCGTCCCACCCGCTCTCCTGCAGGTCGGTCACGACCACGATGCGTCCCTGCCGCCCTCCCAGCTCCTCGCCGGCGCGCTCGAGCGCGGCGCGGAAGCGTGTCGCGCCCGCGCCCGCCTTGAGCTGCGCGATCGCGGCGAGGGCGCCGGCACGGTCGGCCGACAGCGGCGACACGACGTCGGCCGCGTTCGCGAACGCGAGGACGGCCACGGCATGCGTGGCCGGCGCGGCGCGCACCACGTCCGCCGCGCGGTCGCGCGCACGCTCGAACTGTCCCGGCGCCGACATGCTCGCCGACGTGTCGACCAGCACGACCGTCGCTTCACCCGATGCGCCCGCGGCCCCGGCCAGGTACGGGCGCGCGAACGCCAGCGCGAGCAGGACGAGCGCCGTCACGCGCAGCGCGAGGAGCAGCAGCTCGCGCAGGCGGCGCCGCCGCGACTCCTCGACCGGCGCCTGGCGGAGGTACCGCATCGCGGCAAACTCGATCACCGGCTCGGTGCGGCGATAGAAGAGATGGATCGCAATCGGGATCGCCGCGGCGGCCACGCCGACCAGGAACAGCGGGGAGAGGAAGGACAACCCGAACATCACCGCCTCTTGACGCGCGTCGACAGATAGGCCATCAGCGCGAACTCCAGCGGTGTCGACGTGTCGAGGAGCTGGTAGTCGACGCCGACCGAGCCGAGCTCCCGTCTGTAGCCGTCGATGGCCCGCTGCAGCGCGTCGAGATACTGCTGCCGCACGATCGACGGTACGGCCATCAGCTCGTCGCCGAGCTCGACGTCGCGGAACCGCGCCGCGCGCTGGAACGGGAACGTCCGCTCGGCCGGGTCGACGAGATGGAACACGATCACGTCGCTGCCGCGGAACCGGAAGTGCCGCAGCCCCTCGATCACCGCTGCGGGTTCGTCCAGCAGGTCGGAGATGAGCATGACGATGCCGCGCTTGCCGATGGCATCGGCGACCAGGTGCAGCGGCTTCGACACATTCGTGCGCCGCCCGAGCACGATCCGATCGAGCGTAACGAGCATCGACCGCAGATGGCTCGACCGCGCGCTCGGCGGCAGCATCGTGACGATCGCCTCGTCAAACGTCGTGAGCGCCACGCGGTCGCGCTGCCGGTTCATCAGATAGGCGAGCGACGCGGCGAGCATCGAGCCATAGCGAAGCTTGGTGACGCCGCGCGAACCGTACCCCATGGAGGCGCTGATATCGAGCAGGAGGTGGCAATCGACGTTCGTCTCCTCCTCGAACTTCTTCACGTAGTAGCGGTCGCTGCGCGCGTAGACCTTCCAGTCGATCGTCGAGAGATCGTCGCCGGGGAGATATTGCCGGTACTCGGCGAACTCGACGCTGAACCCCTTGAAGGGGCTGCGGTGCAGGCCGGAGAGGAACCCCTCGACGACGGTGCGCGCCTTCAGCTCGAGCGATCCGATGCGCGCGAGGATGGCCGGATCGAGGAATCGGAGCTCGTTGCCACGCCTGTCCGCCGCCTCCGTCGTCATACGGTGAGCCCACTCGTCGGCACGGGCACGTGCTCGAGCAGCCGCGCCACGATCGCGTCGGCGTTGAGGTTCTCCGACTCGGCGTAGAAATTCGTGACGATGCGGTGGCGCAGGATGGGCGCCGCCAGCGCCTGAATGTCCTTGATCGAGACGTGGTGCCGCCCGCGCATGAGCGCCCGCGCCTTGCCGCCGAGAATCATCGCCTGCGATGCGCGAAGCCCGCCGCCCCACTTGACATATTTCTCGACGAAGTCCGGCGTCCCCGTCTGACCCGGCCGCGACGCAGCCGCCAGACGGACGGCATAGCGGGCGATCTCCTCGCTGACAACCACCTGACGCACGACGCGCTGGAACTCGAGAATGTCGGCGCCGCCGAGCACGCGCGCCACGTCGGGCACGTCCACGCCGGTCGTCTCCGTGACGACCCGCACCTCGGCATCCTCGGGGAGATACGTCATCACGATGTTGAACATGAAGCGATCGAGCTGCGCCTCGGGGAGCGGGTACGTGCCTTCGAGCTCGATCGGATTCTGCGTCGCCAGCACGAAGAACGGACGCTCGAGCGGATAGGTCCGTCCTGCGGCCGTGACGTGGTACTCCTGCATCGCCTCGAGCAGCGCGGCCTGCGTCTTGGGCGGAGTGCGGTTGATCTCGTCGGCGAGGATGATCTGCGCGAAAATCGGGCCGTGCACGAAGCGCAGCGTACGCGCGCCGTGCTGCTCGTCGAGAATCTCGGTGCCGGTGATGTCGGCGGGCATCAAGTCGGGCGTGAACTGGATCCGCTTGAACCGCAGATCGAGGATCTCGGCGAGCGTCTTGATGAGCAGCGTCTTGGCGAGCCCCGGGACGCCGGTGATGAGGCAGTGGCCGCCCGTGAACAGCGCGATGAGCACCTGGTCGACGACCTCATCCTGCCCCACGATCACGCGGCGCAGCTGTTCGAGGATGCGCTCGCGCCCCTGCTGCACGCGCTCGGCGAAATTGGGAACCGCTGTTGAGATCGACATGAATGTCTCGAGATCAAGGCTCCTAATGGGTCAGGCTGTAGATGATCTCGTTGATGAACATGCGGTAGGCGTCGGCGGTGTACTTGATGTAGCCGGGATACTCCTCCGCGTTGGACCACTCCACCCCGTCACCCATGTCGGTGTTCCAGTTCGCGAGCACCATCGGGCGGCCGCGGTCGTCGAGAATGGCGCGCAGGCGCGCGACGAAGCCGCCTTTCTCCCACGTCCGGCCTGCAAAGAACGACCCAAGTCCGGCCACCTGGGGATAGCGATCGAGCGCGTAGAACACCGAGTAGATCGGATGGGGCGGCTCCAGGTCGACAATCTCACGATCCGGGAAGACGCGCCGCATCTCTTTGGCGAAGTTGTCCCACTCGTACGGCCCGTGGAAATCATCGAACGTCGCCGTCCCGCCGCGGAGCAGGAACTCGCGGAGGATAGGAACCTCCTCGTCGGTGAGCCGCAGGTTGCCCGGCTCGACGAAGTAGATCCAAGCGTAGTCCCACAGCTTCGGGTCCTCGAGCGTCAAGACGATCGGATCGTTCACCTCGATGGCGGTGGCCGTCCGGAGCCGCCGTGAGAGGTTCTGCTCGGCGGCCGGGGCGTCGATGGCCCAGGGCTCACCCCAGTAGTCGAGGCGGTACCGGTTGTCGACGGTGAAGGCCGAATAGCGAATCCGGACGAACGTCCACTGCAGCCCCGCGAAGCGCTGGTCCTGCAGCTGCGGCACCTGCGCGATCGCTTCTGTCAGCCGCAGCGGCTCGAGGAGCAGCACCGCCGCGAGCACCCCGCTCAGCGCCACGCTGATGCGCTTCACCGCGCGCCTCCGTCCGGCTGTGCGCTGATGATCTTGAGAAGCAGATCCTGCGCGCGCTCGAACGCCGGCGCGATCTCGAGCGCCGCGAGCGCCTCGCGCTTGGCGTCGCCGAACTGCCCGGCCAGCAGATGCGCCTCTGCGAGATCCGTATGGGCGACAGCCTTGTCCGACGGCCCTGCGGCGACGGCAGCCTTCAAGGCGCGAACCGCCCGGCCCGCGTCCTTCCGCTGCAGCGCGTGCCGGCCGACGAACGCCTGCGCCTGCACGTCGAACGGATCGAGCTCGGCGACCCGCTCGTACGCCGCGGCCGTCCGCGCGGCGTCCCCGCCTTTGACGAGCAGCCCGGCCAGCTGGCGCGCCGATTCGACGTCGTTAGGATCGACCTTGATGACCGCTTCGAGCGCCGCAATCGCCCGCGCGGTATTCCCCTGCTTGGTCGCGATGGCGGCGATCGCCACGTTCGGGTTCTGATCGCCGCTCGCCTGCGGCAGGATCTTCGACGCCCGCTCGAGCGCCTGAATGGCACCCGCCGCGTCGCCCGCCTCGTTGAGCGCCCCGGCCAGCGCCATCTGCACCGTGAAGCTGTCCGGATTGGCTGCCGCGAGAGTCTTCAACTGATCGAGCGTTGCCTTCGGCGGGATCTGCGGCCCCTTCAGCGCGCGGCGGATGGCGGCATACTGCTTCTCAAGCCGCGCGTCGAAGCTCGGCTGGATCTCGTCCAGCGCGACGCCGTACGCCTCCTTGAAGGCAGCATCGGTCTCGAGCCCCTTGCCGTAGGCGCGCAGCAGCCGCCACCACGCCTGATTGCCGTACGTGTCGATCAGATGCTCGACCACCAACGACGATTGGTGATACAGGATCGACCACATTCGCGGGTCGCTGAATCCCTCCTGGATATCGCGAATCTTCAGGAGCTTCCCCGCATCGAGGGCCTGGGCAAATGGGATTTCCATCTCCCGGCCCCACTCGGGCCGCGCCCGCCGCTCCTCGTACACCGACATCCCCTCCGAGAGCCACCGCGGCACGCGGTTGTTCGACATCTGCAGGCTGATGACGTGCGCCATCTCGTGCCAGAGCGTCGCCGCCCAGCTGAACTCGCCCGGCTGCCGCGCGCGCGGCGAGTCGAGCGTGACGACCCGGCCGAAGCAGGCGCCGAGCGCGCCGATGAAGCCGGGAATCCCGATCGTGCGCACCGCGAAGTCGTCGTGCTTCGGGAACATCTCGATCAGGATCGGTCCGGCCGGCTTGAACTGATGCAGCTTCGACAGCGTCTCGAGCGCCTGGCGCGCCAGCGGGACGACGTGCTCGCGCATCACGCCCGCTTCGTCGGGATGGAGCCGGACGATCAGGTCGCCGTCGCGAAAGGTCTCGAACTTGTCGACCGTATCGAGCATCGCGAGCTGGTTGAAGACGACCACGTCGTACGGGTCGGCTTTGAAAGCCGTCTCGAGTGCCTGGCGCGCGCCAGCCTCGTCTCCGGTGCGCAGCAGATGGCCACCCAGATCCGCGTATGCCTTCGTGTTGGTCTTGTCCAGCGCGAGCGCGCGCCGCGTCATCTCCACCGCCTCGTCGAACCGGTAGTTGCGGCCGAGATGGTCGCCGGCGACGCGGTACACGTCGCCGTAGGCGGAATTGAGCTTCAGCACGCCCTCAGCAAGGGTCTCGAATTCCGCCGTTCGTCCTTCGAGCAGCGCGATGGCCGCCTCAAGCGACCGCGCCTCGATGCTATTGGGATTGACATCGAGCGCGCGCTTGATCGAGGCGCGCGCCTCCGCGCGCTCGCGGTTGTCGAGCGCCAGCTCGGCGAGGAGCAGATGCGCCGGCACGTAATTGGGGTTGATCTTCAGCGCCGATTCGACCGACGAACGGGCCGTGGGCGGATTTTCTTCGAGCAGCGCCTGCGCCACCCCCAGCAGAGCAGGCACATGCTCCGGCGCCGACTTGACGGCCGCCTGAAACGACTTCAGCGCGTCGGCGCGGTTGTATTTCTCGAGGAACAGCTCGCCCCACGCCGTATTGATCACGGCGTCGTCCGGGGCACGTGAGTTGGCGCTGCGGAGAAAGCCGTTGGCGTCCTGAAAGCGACCGAGCGCGCGCGCCGCAAGGCCGAGGCGGAGGAGGTCGAGCGGTGTGTCGTCCGAACCGCGCGTCAGCACCAGCTGGAGCGTGCGGGTGCCCTCCTGCCGGCGGCCCAGGTACAACTGCAGCAGCCCAAGCTCGAGTGCGGCATCGCCCGCACCATTCGCCGTCGCCCGGGGGATCAGCAGCTTCTCGGCCTCGGCATAGCGCCCCCGCGCGATGTGCGCCCGCGCCCGCAGCACGACCGACCGCTCATCCGTCGCGGCAGCGAGGAGCCGCTCGATCTCGTCGTATTGGCCGGCATTGAAGGCTCGGGTCGCCGCGGCTGCCGGCGAGCTGTCCACGGCTGGCGTCTGGCCCGAGGATGAGGTAGCGATCGCGATGGACAGCGCCGCACAGACGGCCGTAAAGCGCTGCCACGTCAGCACTGCAGCCCGCGGTGTCCGCCCGTCGCGCGCGTGTGTCATGTCGAGATCTCAGTTGCGCCGTAAGTATAGTTCACGTGCTCGGCGCTACTGAGCCGTCTCCGTCGTGTCGCTCACGAGCAAGCCGGGTGCCCAGAGCCCGGTTTTCGACGCGGATTCGCCGCCGGAGCACCAGACTGAAGGCCATCGTGGCGAGCGGTCCCGAAAAACGGGCGCCGACGAGGAGCGCCATGCCGACGAGCTCGCCGACCACGGCGATGTAGTTGGGGTGGCGCGCAAACGCATACGGTCCGCGCGTGACGAGCGGTGCCCCAGGCAGGACAAGGACGCGAAACGTCCATCGCGGTCCGAGCGAGGCAATCACCCACGCTTTGAGGAGTTTCGACGCCATCAGGACGAGCAGACCGGCGATGGTCGCAACGCCGGGCTCCGGACCGATCGCGGCGCCTTCGATCGCCATCAGCACGAACGCCGCCGGGTACGTCCACCGCATCATCGGATAGACGTCGTCCGGCGGCTCCCACGCGCCCCGCGCGCGCAGTCGCAGCTCGTTGCGGCGCGACACGAGGAGCTCCGCCAGCATCACGAGGAACACGACGATCAGCGAGGCAGTGGCGACGGAGAACGGGGTCACTCGGGTCTGACCCCATGTACGTCTCCGGCGACATCGATGAGCAAACGGAAAGGCGCCTCCCAGTGCGACGCCAGCGTCGCAGCGAGCCTGACGCCGCGCGGCCACCCGACCAGCGCGCGCAGGATGCGATTGAGGCGCCGCTTGGGCGCGAGCTCGCGGCCCAGCGCGGCACCGAGCCGCACGTGGGCGGGACGGCCGGTCGCCAGCTCGTCCAACGCGGCCTCTGCGGCCAATTCGCCGCCGCGCAGCGCAAACCGAAGCCCGTCGCCCGTCATCGGATCGACGAACCCTGCGGCATCGCCGGCGAGCAGAAGCCCCGGACAGCCGGCTTCCGCGGCCTCGCACGCCAGCGGACCGAGCGACACGACGGGCGACACGCGTCGTGCGTGCGTGAATCGATCGCGCAGTTCGGGATCGCCGGAAATAGCGTTCGTGACGACGGCGTCGAAGCAGGGGCGTGTGCGGTTCGCCACGGGCACCGCACGACCACGGCCGGCCGACCGGACCACGCACACGTTTGCGACGTCGTCGCCGAGCGGCGCGATGCCCACGTATCCATCCGTGCGTACGTGCATTTCACCCCGCGACGTGACGCCATCGACGCCGGTGAAATAGGTGCCAAAGGCCCAGCGCTTCGGCGAGCGCGCGAACCGCGTCAGTCCGAGAGCCGCGCCAAGCCGCGAATGCCGTCCTTCGGCAGCAATGACGAGCCGGGCACGCATCTCGGACACGCCTGCCGGCGTGCGCACTCGCGCGCCGGCGATGCGATCGTCGCCGTCCACGAGCGGCGCCAGCGCGTGAACGCCGGGCAAGAAGTCGACGCCGGCGGCGATCGCCGCATCCACGAACAGGCTGTCGAGCGTACGGCGCTCGAGCGCGACGCCGTGCAGGCCGTGCGAATAGTCGGCAGCCACGGCCACCCCCCCGGGCCCGGTGAGCCGCATACCTGTGATGGTTCGTGCCCGCGTCCTCACGATCGAGCCGATGCCCAGGCGATCGGCGATGGCGAGCGCGCCGGGATTGATCGTGTCGCCGCAGAGTTTCGCGCGTGGAAACGAGGCGACATCGACGAGCCGCACGTCGGCGCCAGCCCGTGCGAGCACGAGGGCGGCCACGGACCCAGCCGGCCCCGCGCCGACGATCAGGACGTCGGTCACGTGGCGCGCCCGAGCACCAGCACGCTGTTCTTCGATCCGAACCCCAGGCAGTTGCACAGCGCCGCCTCCACCTCCGCCGGCCGCGCCTCCTTCGGGAGGAAGTCCATATCGCATGCCGGATCCGGGTCGTCCAGGTTGATGGTGGGCGGCAGCAGCCCGCGGGTCAGCGCCAGGGCGGTCGTGACGACGCCGGCGGCCCCGCTTGCCCCCTGCGGGTGTCCGATCATCGACTTCGTGGAGGAGCCGGGCACGCGGTCCGCGGCACAACCAAACACACGGCGCACGCAGCGCGACTCGACCGCGTCGTTCAGCTGCGTCGACGTACCGTGATAGTTGATGTAGCCGATCTCCTCCGGCGCGCGATGCGCGCGCGCCAGTGCCGTTTCGATGCAGCGGACGATCTCGGCGCCGTCGGGATCCATCTGCACGCGGTGGTACGCGTCGCACGTGGAGGCGTAGCCCTCCACGCGCGCGTACGCCCTGGCGCCGCGGGCGCGAGCGCGATCCTCGCGCTCCACCACCACCATCCACGCGCCCTCGCCGAGCACGAACCCGTCCCGCCCGCGGTCGAACGGGCGCGACGCCTCCGCCGGCCGGTCGTTGTAGTGCGTCGAGACGGCGCGCATGCGCGAAAAGCCGAAGATCATGCCGGGCAATACGCATCCATCGGTGCCGCCCGACAGCAGGACGTCGTACTCGCCCGACCGCACGAGCGAGACGGCGTAGCCAATGGCGTCGGTCGAGCTGGTGCAGCCGCACGACAGGACGTGGCTCAGGCCGCGGAGCTGGAGCGCGATCGAGATCTCGCTCGACACCATGCCGCAGATGCCGATCGCGATCGCGTAGGGCGTGACGTGCCGGCCCTCTCTGGTGAAGAAATCCTCGTACTGCTTTTCGCCGACGTCGATCCCGCCGCCGCCGCTGCCGATGATGACGCCGGCATTCGGCTCGCCCGCGCGGAGGCCGGCGTCGCGCCACGCCTCGCGTGCCGCGATGACGCCGAAGAGCGCCGCGCGCGAATAGCGCTTCGGATCCGCGTGTCCCTCGCCGGTGTTCCCCTCCAGCGGCGGCGCCTCGTCGACCGAGACGGGCGGCACCCACGCTGCGACACGGCAAGGATAGGTCGACACGTCGAACTGCGTGATCGCCTTCGAGCCGCTCTGCCCGCGGCTCACGTGATCCCAGAAGCGCTCGCGTCCGACACCGAACGGCGAGACGACGCCGATGCCGGTGATGACGACGCCAGGCCGACCGTTGGCCGTCATGCGCTCACTATAATAGGGGCCCGTGCGCGCCGGGTCGTCGGCGATCGCGCGTCTGTTCAGCTGGACCGGCGCGCTCCTCTTCGTCCTGTCGCTCGTCTACTTTCTGGTCGCCTATCTGACGTGGTTCGGGGCCGCCGCGTCGGCCGGAACCATCTCTGCCGCCGTTACGTGGAACGTAACGCTGTTTACGGCGTTCGCGCTGCATCATAGCCTCTTCGCCCGCGCGCGCCTTCGCGCCTGGGTCGCGCGCGTCATACCGCCCGAGCTCGAACGCTCGCTGTACGTGTGGATTGCGAGCCTGCTGTTCGTCCTCGTCTGCGGGGGGTGGCGTCCCGTGCCGGGCATCGCGTGGCAGGCAGACGGCGTCGCGGTCTGGAGTCTCCGTGCGGTGCAAGCCGCGGGCCTGTGGATCATCGTCCGCAGCGCCCGCATCCTCGACGTGTGGGGACTGGCAGGCGTCACAACGGGCGGCAGGGCGGGTGAGGCGGGTGGGGAGTTCAAGGCGATCGGCCCCTATGGCTGGGTGCGCCACCCGATCTACGCTGGCTGGTTTCTGTTCGTCTTTGCCGCGTCGCCGATGACGATGACGCGGCTCGTCTTCGCGATCGTCAGCGGCGTCTATCTCCTGATCGCCATTCCGTTCGAGGAACGGACGCTGCGAGCGGGGTCCGACGGCGCCTACGAGCGCTACATGGCGGCCGTGCGCTGGCGGCTGGTGCCGGGGGTGTATTGAAGTTGTCAGTCGGAAGTTGTCAGTTGTCAGCCATCAGTTCTCGGTCGGCTGGCTGAGTGATGGGACAACTGACAACTGACAGCTACTCGTCGTAGTCCTCCTGTGGCAGCCCTTCGAGCTCCTCGAGAAAGATCAGACCGCGATGTGACGGAATCTCGAATCGCTTTCCACACACTTTGCACGTGACGTCGTCGTCAACCCGGATGAGGTGGTCCCTGACCTTGGCGAAGAGCGCGCGGTCGCGGTCGTTCGCGCCGGACGGAATCTGCGCCTTCTTCGTGCGGCGCATCCAGCGGACCGAGTACTCGCTGGTGCGGCGGCAGCGGGGGCACTGCAGCCTGGCGGGCCGGTGCTCGGGTTTTTCGGTGAAGAACTGTCTCTCATCCATAGGGTCCAAAGTCTAAAGCCTGAAGCCCGAAGCCTGCTGATAAACTGGCCCTGAGCCTTATGGCCGACGCGACGCCGCCGACGCTCCCCTCGGAGCTTCCCGTCCTCCCGCTTCGCCGCACGGTCGCGTTTCCGCTGACGCTGCAGCCGCTCGCCGTCAATCGCCCGGTGTCCGTGGAGTCGGTCAACCGGGCGCTCGGCGTCGACCGTCTGGTGCTGCTGCTGCTCCAGCAGACCGACAACGACGACCCGGCGCCAAACGACCTGTCTCGCATCGGCACGGTAGGCGTCATCCGGCAGATGGCGAAAAGCGGCGGTGGGCTCAACATCATCGTCGAGGGCGTGGCGCGCGTGCGTGCGGACGTGGTCACGCGCACCGGCACGTCGATGCGCGCGCAGATCACGCAGCTGCCCGAGACGGTCGAGCGGACGATCGAAATCGAGGCGCACGTCCGCCGGCTGCAGGAGCTCATCGAAAAGGCGCTGTCGCTGGCGACCGGCCTCTCCGAGGAGCTGCGCGCCGTCGTCCTCAACATCGACGATCCGCTGCGGCTCGTCTACGTGCTCGGGACGCTGCTCGATCTGAAGCCGGCCGACAAGCAGGCGCTGCTCGAGGAAAACGATCTGAAAAAGAAGCTCGAGTTGATCTCCGCGGCGCTCACCCGCGAGATTTCGCTGCTGGAGCTCAAAGGGAAGATCGAGTCGCAGGCGCAGCAGGAGATGAGCGACGCGCAGCGGCAGTACTACCTGCGCCAGCAGCTCAAGGCGATCCAGCAGGAGCTGGGCGAGGGCGAAGGGAACGAGCTCGCCGAGCTGCGTAAACGGATCGACGACGCCAAACTGCCGGAAGCGGTTCACACCGCCGCGATGCGCGAAGTCGACCGCCTCGGCCGTATGGGCCCGGCCTCACCCGAATACCAGATGCTTCGCACCTACATCGACTGGCTCCTCGACGTCCCCTGGGCGGTGACGACGACGGACCGCATCGATCCGGTCGAGGCGCGGAAAGTGCTCGACGAGGACCATTACGACCTCGACAAGGTCAAGGAGCGCATCGTCGAGTACCTGGCGGTACGGAAGCTCAAAGGGGACATGAAGGGTCCGATCCTCTGCTTCGTCGGGCCGCCGGGCGTCGGCAAGACGTCGCTCGGACAGTCGATCGCCCGCGCGATGTCGCGGAAGTTCGTGCGCCTCTCGCTCGGCGGCGTCCGCGACGAAGCGGAGATCCGCGGACATCGCCGCACCTATATCGGATCGATCCCGGGCCGCATCGTCCAGGCCCTGAAGCAGGCCGGGTCGATGAACCCGGTCTTCATGCTCGACGAGATCGACAAGGTGTCGGTCGGCTTCCAGGGCGACCCGGCCGCGGCGCTCCTGGAGGTGCTCGATCCCGCCCAGAACCACACCTTCCGCGACCACTACCTCGAGGTGCCCGTCGATCTCTCACGCGTGCTCTTCATCGCGACCTCGAACCAGCTCGGCACGATCCATCCGGCGCTGCTCGATCGGATGGAGATCATCCAGCTGTCGGGCTATACGGAGGACGAGAAGGTCCACATCGCACGGAAGTACCTCCTGCCGCGACAGATGAGCGAGCACGGGCTGCCGGACGGCGCCCTCGAGCTGACCGAAGCCGCGCTGCGGCTCGTGATCGCGGAATACACGCGCGAGGCGGGCGTTCGCAACCTCGAGCGCCAGCTCGGAACGATCTGCCGAAAGGTGGCGGCGCGCCTGGCCACGCAGGCGGCCGATGCCCCGCCGGCGGAGAAGACGGTCGTCGACCGGGCGCAGGTCGACGATTACCTCGGTCCCGCCCGCTTCAAGAAGGAGATGGCGTTCCGGACATCCCGGCCGGGGGTGGCCACGGGCGTCGCCTGGACCGAGACGGGCGGCGACGTCCTCTTCATCGAAGCCACCTTGCTTCCAGGCGGAAACCAGAACATTATTCTCACGGGCCAGCTCGGCAATGTCATGCAGGAGTCGGCGCGCGCGGCGCTCAGCCACCTGCGGGCGCGCGCCGCGGAGCTGGGCATTGCTCCGGAATTCCTCGCCAAGCACGACCTGCACGTCCACGTCCCGGCGGGCGCGATCCCGAAGGACGGTCCGTCGGCGGGCGTGACGATGGCGACGGCGATCCTGTCGGCGGCGCGCAATCAGCCGGTACGGCGGGACGTGGCAATGACCGGTGAAATCACGCTCAGCGGGCTCGTCCTGCCGGTCGGCGGGATCCGGGAGAAGGCGCTGGCGGCGCGGCGGTTCGGGATTCGGACGCTGATCCTGCCCGCGCTGAACGAGCCGGACCTCGAGGAGCTGCCGCCCGACATCCGGCGCGAAATGACCTTCGTTCCGGTGGAGACGCTCGATCAGGTGATCAAGGTGGCGATACCGGACGGTGGAGCCGTGAGCGAACGCGAGTCACAGGAAGTTCCAACCGAAGCGCACTCGGACCGATAGCGTGGCAGCGGCGATCGTCTTCTACGTCTCCGGCCACGGCTTCGGCCACGCGTCGCGCGTCATCGAGGTCATCAACGCCATCCTCGCGCGACGTCCCGACACGCGAATCGGCGTCCGCACGGCGGCGCCGCGCTGGTTGTTCGATCTCACCGTCAAGGGGAAGATCGCGTTCAGCACGCTCGAGACCGACACGGGCGTCGTCCAGACGGACGCGCTGACGCTCGACGAGGCGGACACGATCCGGCGCGCCGCCGCGTTCCACAGCGACCTGGTCACCCGCGCAGCGAGCGAAACGCGGGTGCTCCGCGAGCTGGGCGCGGGACTCATCGTCGGCGACATTCCGCCGCTGGCGTTCGCCGTCGGCGGCGCGGCCGGCGTGCCCTCGATCGCGCTCGGCAACTTCACGTGGGACTGGATCTACAGCGACTACCCCCGCGTGCGCCTGGCGCCGTCGCTGCTGCCGACGATCCGCGGCGCCTATGCGAAAGCGTCCCTGGCGCTGCGGCTGCCGATGTCGGCCGGGTTCGAGAGCATCTCGAACATCAAGGACATCCCGTTCATCGCCCGGCACTCGACGCGGACGCGGGAAGAGGTCTGCAAGATTCTCAAGATCCCCGCGGACAAACCGCTCGTGCTGATGTCGTTTGGCGGCTACGGGATCCCGAGCCTCGATACGGACGTGCTCGCCAAGTTCAAGAAGTACATCGTCCTCAACGCAACCAACAAGCAGGTGCCGCGGGCGCGAAAGGAGACGCCGCTCGTGGAGCGCCAGGGCTCGTTCATCGCGTTGAACGAGGAGCCGATGTACGACGCCGGGCTCCGCTACGAAGACCTGGTGCGCGCGGCGGAGGCCGTCGTCACGAAACCAGGGTACGGGATCATCTCCGAGGCGATTGCCAACGACGCGGCGGTGCTGTACACCTCGCGCGGCCACTTCCCCGAGTACGACGTGCTCGTGGAGGACATGCCGAAGTACCTGCGGACCGCGTTCATCAGCCAGGAGGAGCTCTTCGCGGGGCGATGGGAACCGCACCTCGACAAGCTGCTCGCGCAGAGCCGGCCCAAGAACTACAAGAGGCCGGACACCAACGGCGCCGACGTCGCCGCCGATCTGCTGCTGAAAGCGCTCGACAAGCCGCCACGGAAGCCGCGCGGCCGACCGAAGGTCAAGGCCTGATCTTTCAGCGGCCGGTCCTGGGCGCCCAAGTACCACACGTCCAGGCATCGATAGACGCGAGGCGATTTTCGTAGCCAGCTACCTCTTCGGCCCGCTTCCCGGCGACTTCTTCACTCGCCCCAAGCGACCGCCGCGCGTCGTCCCGATAGCCCATTCGCAACGCGCGTGGTGCCTCTGCTTCTTGGCGTTCACCCCAATCCAGGCCCCCGCTATAATCCGCCCGCTCGACCAGCATGGCACTGGCGCCGGGGGACCGGGTAGGTGCGTATGAAATCGTCGCCGGTTTGGCGCGCTGAGGGCGCCCAGCGACGGAACGATTCGAGCCGTTCCGCACGACTGAGTTCAGTTGCGGATGCAGCTCACCAGGGTCCAGATCCGCGGCCAGTTCACCTTCTGAGCCGACACGGCGCGCAGGCCTGCCGTCTCCAGCAGCGTCTCGAGATCGAGGTCCGTCCGAAACCCTGCGCGAATCGTGAGCGGCAGCAGCGCGCGTTCCACCGAGGCGAGCGCCGGGTTCGCGCTCTGGAAGTGATTGAGGATGACGATCAGGCCTCCCCGGCGACAGACACGTCGCATCTCGCGCAGCACCTGAACGGGATCGGGCACGACGCTGATGACGTACGGCGCGAAGACACGATCGAACGACGCGTCGGGAAACGTCAGCCGGGCTGCATCGGCCGCAAGCAGCCGGACGTGGCGCAGTCCTCCGCGCGCGAGCCGCGCCCGCGCCCGCCGCAGCATGGACGCAGAGAGATCAACGGCGGTGACCCGGCAGTGACGCGGATAGAGCGGCGCGGTGAGCGCGGTGCCGGTGCCGATCTCGAGTACGCGATCGCCGGGGCGCAGCCCGAGCGCGGCCATCGCCGCTCTGCGGCCCGGCTGCAGTGGCGCCCCAAAAAGCACATCATAGACCGGTGACAGCGTCGCGTAGATTCGATCGATGAACGCGTTCTCGAACGGGCGAGGACGCGGTCGCGTGCCGGCGGGCGGCGCGTAATAGCCGTGCTCGCGAAGAGATATGGCCATGCTGCCTTGCGTGGCAACCGGCGTGCCTGCAGGTCCGGCGAGAGCCGGACGCCACGTGCGGACGGCGTCAGTCCTTCCTACAAATGACGAGCGACCACAACCGCGGGACGCTGACCTTCTCGATCGAGACCGGGCGCAGATCCGCCTGCGCGAGGAACCCCGGCAAATCCAGATCCGACTTGAAGCCGATGTGGACGGTGAGTGGCGAGAGCGCGCGGTCGAGGCGCGAGAGCACGCGGTTCGCGCTTCGAAAGTGATTGAGAATGACGATCTTTCCGCCCGGCCGGCAGACGCGCCGCATCTCGCTGACGACCTTTACCGGATCGGGCACGCAGTTGATCAAGTACGGCGCATAGACGATGTCGAACGAATCGTCGGCGAACTTGAGCGCGGCCGCATCCATCTGCATCAGCCGGATGTGCGAGAGCCCTTTGCGGCGGATGCGCGTGCGCGCCTTCTCGAGCATTGACGCCGAGAAATCGATGCCGACGACGTGGCAATGCCGCGGATAGAGCGATGCGTTGATGCCGGTGCCGACGCCGACCTCGAGCACGCGATCGCCAGGCCGGATGCCGATGCGCTCGAGCGCCAGCAGGCGGCCCGGATGCAGCAGCGGCCCGAAGATCAGGTCGTAGACCGACGACAGCTTGTCGTAGACGCCCTCGACGAAGTCGTTCTCGATGGCGATGACCGAGAGCGCCTGGCTGCCAACGTCCGGTCGGAACTTGTCGTGCTCACGCTCGAAGAGCGATATCACCTGCCTGCAACCTCTTGGGATAACTGAGCTTGTGACGACCGGGTCCCTGGGACCGTGCTCGGACCGCCCGGGCACTATACACCAAAGTAGGCAGTAGGCAGTAGGCAGTAGGCGGTGGGGCGGTGGACAGCAAAACGATGCAAGGCCTAGCTGCCGGCTGCCTGCTGCCGGCTGCCTACTGCCTACTGCCTACTATCCCGTCGAGCACGTCGAGCGCCGCCGCAATCCGGCCCGACGGCGCCGACACATGGACCCCCTGGGCGATCCCCTGCACGGCCCGACCGATCTCGCGGGCGATCGCCACGCCTTCTGCCGCGGCCGCCTCCGGCCCTTCGACGCGGCGCATCCGTTGTAGCACGCCGGCCGGCACCTGCACGCCGGGCACCTCGTTCGCCATGAACTCGGCATTCAGCACGCTCTCGAACGGCCACAAGCCGACGAGAATAGGGATCCGTGCGCGTTCGACGCGGCGGTAGAAGCGCTCGAACGCCGCCGCATCGAACACCGGCTTGGTCACCGCGAACTCGGCCCCCGCCTCGACTTTGTACTCGAAGCGGCGAATCTCGCCCTCGATGTCCTCGGCGCCCGGATTGATCTGCACGCCGACATGAAACGCAGTCGGCCCGCCGATCGCCTGCCCGCCGATGTCGAGCCCATGGTTGAGGCGCGCGACGACGTTGGTGAGGCCGATCGAGTCGACGTCGAAGACGGCTGTTGCGTCCGGGTAGTCGCCGACCGAGCGCGCGTCGCCCGTCACGATGAGGAGGTTCCGCACGCCCATTGCGTGCGCGCCAAGCAGATCCGACTGCATGCCGAGCAGATTTCGGTCGCGGCAGGAGTACTGGAGCACGGGTTCGACGCCCGCCTGCTGCTGCACCAGGACGGCCAGCGACAGCGCGCTCATCCGCGAGCCCCGCAGGCCGTCCGGGACGAGGACGACGTCGACCCCGTGCCGCTTCAGCGCGCAGGCGTCCGCGATGACGCCGTCGCTCGAAAACCCCTTGGGGGGCGTGAGCTGCACGCTGATGGCGAACCGCCCCTCGGCGAGCGTGCGCGCGAGCCGGGACCGCTCCGGCAGTGGGACGACGGCGGCCGGCGGCTCGCTGACGACGCGACGCGCCCGTGCGGCGCCCGCGCCGGCGCGGGCCGCTTCGGGCGCGTACTTCTTCACCGCGATCTTGATTTGCCTGATGTGCTCCGGCGTCGTCCCGCAGCAGCCGCCGACGAGCCGCACGCCCTGGCTCATGAAGCGGCGCGCATACGACGCCATGTATTCCGGCGATGACAGGTAGATGTTGCGTCCCTCGATGTCGCGCGGCCGGCCCGCGTTCGGCTGCGCCGAGAGGCGCGCGCGGGTGACGGCCGCCATCCGCTCGATCGTTTCGAGCATAGGCGCGGGGCCGATGCTGCAGTTGACGCCGACGACGTCCGCCTCGGGCGCGAGGGCCGGCGCGAACTGCTCGGGCGGCGCGCCGTCGAGCGTGTTGCCGTCCTCCTCGATCGTCATCTGCGCGACGATCGGCAGCGCGCACACGCTCCGAATAGCGCCGATGGCCGCGCGCAGCTCGTTCACGTCGCGAAACGTCTCGAGGATGAACAGATCGACGCCGCCGGCTACGAGCGCCTCCGCTTGCTCCCGGAAGAACGCCTCGGCCTCGTCGGTGCCCGTCTTCCCCCACGGCTCGATGCGGATGCCGAGCGGCCCGATCGCTCCGGCCACGTACACATCGTCGCCCGCCGCGCTGCGCGCGAGCCGCGCCCCCTCCATGTTGATCTCATGCAGCCGGTCGGCCAGGCCAAAGCCGCGCAGCTTCACGCGATTGGCGCCAAACGTGTTCGTCTCAATCACGTCCGCCCCGGCGTGGACGTACTCCTGATGTACTTCCGCGACGCGGCCCGGATCGGTCAGATTCAGCGCATCGAAGCACCGGTTGATGAAGACGCCCTTGGCATAGAGCATCGTCCCCATGGCGCCGTCGCAGACGAGCACACGTTCGTCGATCGCGTCGAGAAACGGCTTCATGCGTCGTCGTTCGGTTTTTTCATTATCTCATTGATCCACCTTCTGGTAGGCGAGCGTGGCGGCGTCGATCAGGAGGTACGAGCGGTTGATGCGGTCGATGCAGACCGACCGCACGCCCTCGCGTTCGGTCTCGACGAACCGATGGTGATGGCCGCACAGGTGCAGGCGCGGCCGCAGCGCGGCGAGCAGCTCGTTGATCGGCGGTCTGCCGGCCTCGCGCCGCAGCGGCGTCCCGCCAGGGCGCGGCGGCTCGACGATGATGAACGGGCGCGGCGCTTCGTGCGTCATCAGGATGTCGACCCTGCCGAGCTGCTTGCATCGCTCGACCTCTTCACGCACGAAGTGACGCCGCTTGTCGTCCACGCGCGCGGAGCGCGCCGACAGAGGCTGCCGACGAGCCGCGGCTGCGACTCGTCCATGCGGAAGCTCCGCCGCCGGCGTGTCGTACCAGGTCGGCGCGTACGTGCCCCCCAGTCCCGCCACGATCAGCGGTCCGACCCGCGTGGATGTCCCGTTGCGGATGTAATGAAGTTTGGGCGCGGGATCGCGGCCGGCTTCCCACGCCGCGATGCGATCGAAGTTCTCGTTGTTTCCCTTGATCCAGTAGAGCGGCGCCGGCGGTTCGGGATACGCGCCGGTGCTGCTCGCCACATCGCCGACGCAGATCCACAGCGACACATCTGTGTGTCGCGCCATCGCGCGGTACAGCGCCTCGAAGTTGCCGTGAATGTCGGCGACGGCGCCGATGATCAAGAGGCCAGGGATGCCGGCGCCTCAGCACCGACGGGCGGCGGCACCAGCAGGTCTTCCTTGTCCCAGATGAAGTCGTCCTTGCTGTAGACGGCGAGCTCGTAGTCCTTGCCCATGAAGATCGCCGACACCGGGCACGCTTCCTCGCAGTAGCCGCAGAAGATGCAGCGGGTCTGGTGAATCTGGTAGACCTTGGCATACCGCGGGCCCGCGAGCACGGTGCCGTCGTTCTCCGCCGCCTCGAGATAGATCGCATCGGCCGGGCACGCCACCGAGCAGAGTCCGCACGCCACGCACTTTTCGAGCCCGTGCTCGTCGCGCATCAGCACCTGCTTGCCGCGATATTTCGGGAACATCGGCACCTTCTCGTCGGGATAGTTCACCGCAATCTTCCTCTTGAACATGTGCCGGAAAGTGGTGGCAAGCCCGACGAGGAACGGTCGAATCATACGAGGATCATATCCCACCGGCTGCCAGCTGCCGGCTGCCGGGTACCGGCTACAATGGCTCGGTGCTCGAGGAGCCGCAGTTTCTCCCGGCCGACCAGTTCCTGCTCACCACGCTCATCGTCAAGCTGGCCGTCATGGCGGTGCTGGCGACGATGCTGGCGCGGTTCCGGCAGTTTCGGCACATCCTCATCTTCGAGCGCCGGGGCTGGAGCGACCGCGTCACGTTCGCGCTCGCCATCGGCGTGCCCGTCATGGCGGGCGTGGCGGCGCGGCTCCTCCTCAGTTACAACGCCGCCGATCTGACGCTCGAAGGCGCCTTTCTCGCCGGTCTCATCGCCGGTCCGTACGCCGGCGCCATCGTCGGGCTGCTCGCCGCGGTGCCGGCGCTCATCGCGGGCGAGATCATCGCGCTCCCCTTCGCGATTGGCTGCGGATTTGCGGGCGGCGGCCTGCGCGAGGTCTGTCCGAAGGAAGCGATCTGGCGCTTCACGCCGTTCATCTTCGTCGACCTGCGGCGCCACGTGTGGCAGGTGGTGCGCCGCCTGGAGCCGAACTGGCAACTCGCGCTGCTGGCGGCGCCGGTCGCGCTCGAGCTGCTGCGGCAGGCGCTCGGTTTCCGGTTCGGCGCCGCGCGCCTCTTCTTCCTCGATCCCGCCTCGCCGTGGATGACGGCGCTCGTCGTGCTGGCGACGGTGCTCGCCGTGGCAACGCCCATCAAGATCTGGAACAGCGCCCGGATCGAACACCGTCTGCAGGAGCAGGAGAAGCTCCTGATGGAGGCGAAGATCGAGGCGCTCAAGAGCCAGATCAATCCTCACTTCCTGTTCAATACGCTCGCGTCGATCTCCTCGCTCATCCGCTCGCACCCCGAGACGGCGCGGACGCTCATCATTCGGCTGTCAGGGCTGCTGCGGCGTCTGATCCGCAGCCACCAGCACTTCGTGACCCTGCGCGAGGAGCTCGACGCGATCGACGAGTACCTCGACATCGAGGTCGTGCGCTTCGGGTCGAAGCTGCAGGTCCGCAAGGAGATCAGCCCTGATACGCTGGACGTCATCGTCCCGAGCATGATCCTGCAGCCGCTCGTCGAGAATTCCATCAAGCACGGGCTCACACGCAAGGTCGGCGACGGATCGATCGTCATCCGCAGCTGGCGCGACAACCGGCGCGCCGTCATCGAAATCGAAGACGACGGCGTCGGGTTCCGGGCGGACCGTCTCGAAGAGCGCCCGACCGAAGGGATCGGCCTGGCCAACGTGCGTGAGCGGCTGCGCGTCATCTACGGCGCCGCCTTTCAACTGACGCTCGACAGCAAGCTCGGCGTCGGCACGCGCGCCCGAATCGAGATCCCGGAGCTGCTCGCGGCGGAACAGATCACTGCGTAAAATCCCCAATCCCAAATCCCACCTTCGACATCCTGCTTGGGATTTGGAGCTTGGGACTTGGAGCTTGGGATTTGGGTTTTGATTTGACCGCAGATGAATGAACCTCTGAGGGTCATGGTCGTCGACGACGAGCAGCTCGCGCGCGACGAGCTCTGCTACCAGCTCGAACGGCTCGGCGACGTGCAGGTCGTCGCGCAGGCGGGCAACGGGTTCGAGGCGCTTGCCGCCGCCGACCGCGTCGAGCCCGACCTCGTGTTCCTCGACATCCAGATGCCCGGCCTGAGCGGCTTCGAGGTCGCGCGGCGGCTCCTCAATCGTGACGCCGATACGCCGGTGGTGGTCTTCGTGACCGCCTTCGACCAGCATGCGATCGAGGCCTTCGAGGTCAACGCGGTCGACTACCTCCTCAAGCCGGTCGAAGCGGGTCGGCTCGAACAGGCACTGGCGAGGGTCCGGCGCCGCCTCAGCTTACGGCTGAACCTCGCACCCCCCGACGTCAACAACCAGCTCGAGCGTATCGTCAAAATGATGGCGAATCGGCAGGTTCGCCGCGAACAGGTGGCCCTGAAGGTCGGGGAACGTTTCCTGCTGGTTCAGACCGACGAGATCATCTATGCCTCGCTGGCCGACGAGTCGATTAACATAGTGACAGCCCAGGTGTCGGGCACCTCCAACTACCGGACGCTCGACGAGCTGCAGGCGCGTCTCGATCCGGAGGTGTTCTGGCGCGTCCATCGCTCGCACCTGGTCAACATCAATAAAATCAAGGAGATAGTCCCTTGGTTCAGCAGGAACTACATCCTTCGGATGAAGGACGCGAAGAGTACGGAAATCCCGGTCAGCCGGGCGCAGACCCGGCGGCTCCGGGAGTATCTGAAGCTCTGACGCTCCTGCCCGAGGAGCCCGGTGAGGCGGGTATGGAATCGGTGTCCGCGGCGGCCGGTGAGGCTGCCGCACCGGCGGACCTGCGCCTGACGATCGACGACCGCCGGGTCGCCATCATCCGCCGGCTGACGATCCTCAAAGACGAGGCCGTCGCCTGGGTCAAGACGCTCGCCTCGGCCGCGGTGTACGCGACGCTCATCGTCACGTTCGGTTTCCAGGTGGCGCGTGTCGAAGGCCAGAGCATGGCGCCGACGCTCGCGGATCAGGATCGCCTCATCGTCAACAAGCTCGCGTACCGGATGGGCGAGCCGCGACGCGGCGACATCGTGATGCTCTATTACCCGCTCAATCCCGACAAGTCGTTCGTCAAGCGCGTGATCGCCGAGGAAGGCGACCAGGTGCGCATCGTCGACGGCCGCGTCTTCGTCAACGACGTCCCGATGGACGACAACTTCGTGCCGCCGGAGTACCGCAGCCATGACGACTTCGGCCCCTCGGTCGTGCCCGAAGGCTACTACTTCGTGATGGGCGATCACCGGAACAACAGCTCCGACAGTCGGCACTGGGGGTTCGTGCCCAAGAAGTACATCATCGGCAAGGTGCAGCTGCGCTGGTGGCCGATCCCCAACGCGCACATCTTCTGACGCGTCTGACGACGGACCGATATTCCGAAGTCGTCCGCGTCCTCAACCGCGTCCTCGTCCTCAACCTCGCGGTCGCCATTGTCAAGATCGCCCTCGGCTACGCGACCGGGGCCGTCTCGATCCTCTCCGAAGGCTTTCACTCGCTGACCGATTCCGCCTCGAACGTCGTGGCGCTCGTGGGCGTGTCGATCGCGCGGCGCCCGCCCGACGCGGATCACCCCTACGGTCATCGCAAGTACGAGACGATGGCCTCGCTCGGGATTCTCATCTTCCTGATCGTCGTGCTCGTGCAGGTGCTCGCAGCCGCCTACGATCGACTCGTCCACGGTGGCGTGCCGCGCGTGTTCCCCGAAGGGATTGGGGTGATGGCGGCGACGCTCGTCGTCAATCTCTTCGTGGTGCAGTACGAGATGCGGGAGGCGCGGCGGCTGAACAGCGAGGTGCTGCAGGCCGACGCCATGCACACGAGGAGCGACGTGCTCACGTCGGCCACGGTGCTCGCGGCGCTGCTCGGCGTCTGGCTGGGTCATCCCTGGCTCGATCCGTTGGCCGCGATCGTCGTCGCGGCGTTCATCGGCCGGGCCGGCTGGCACATCGCGCAGGAAGCGTCGCGGATCCTCGGCGACCAGATCGTCATCGCGGAAGACGACGTGCGCGCGGTGGTCCGATCGGTGCCGGAAGTGCTCGGCTGCCACCACATTCGCACCCGGGGCTCGGCCGATCACGTGTTCATGGACCTGCACGTATGGCTCGACGGGCGCACGCCGCTCGAGACGGCGCATTCGACGTCGCACCTCGTGAAGGACCGCCTCATGAAGCGTTTCCCTCACCTCGCCGACATCGTCATCCATATCGAGCCGCCGCCTTCGACCTCCCACTCCCAACACGCCAACGTCCAGTAATCACCGCGCCAGCGGAGCTGGAGGTTGGGAGTTGGGCGTCGCGAGGTTGGAAGTTGGTCCCTGGATTGCTCCCGCGTTGCGTGTTATGACACGCCCTGACCTCGTCCAGAGTGAATCGATCGGGAGCCTGCTGCGCGGCATCTTCGCGGATCTGCGGACGCTCGTCCGCGAGGAAATCGCGCTCGCGCGCGTCGAGCTTCGCGAGCAGGCAGGCCGGGCGAAGGCGGCCGGCATCAGCCTGGCCCTCGCAGCCGCCGCGCTGGTCATCGGCCTCGTGTTCCTGCTCATTGCGATGGCAACCGCCATCGCCGACGCGCTGAACTGGCCGGTATGGGCCGGCTTCCTCGCGCTGTCGGTGCTGCTGGGCTGCGCCGGCGTCGCGGCGATGCTCTTCGGCCGCAGCCAGCTCCGCCGTGTACACGCGGTGCCCACCGAAACGGTCTCGACGCTCAAGGAGAATGCGGCATGGATCGCGAAGCGGCTGACATCCGGTCCGAAATGAGCCAGACGCGGGCGGACCTCGACCGCAAGCTGTCGCGTCTGACCGCCCGCGCCAGCGAGATGAGCCCGCGCCGCGCCGTGCGGCGGCTCATGCCCGAGTATTTCTGGGAGCGCGTGATCGGCAGCACGCTCTTCATCACTGGCGGGCTGATGGCGTGGCGTCGCCGTCCGCGGCGAGTGCGCGCGTAGTAGCGGCGAGGCCGCGCGTATACTAGCGTCCGGACGCTGCGCTCGTGGCCTCTCGAGTCGTCATCGCGCTCCTTGTCGCACTGGCCCGAGTCGCGGTCCACGCCGAAGACTGGCCTCAGTTCCGCGGCCCGACGGGTCAGGGACACTCGACCGAGCGCGGACTGCCGCTCGAGTGGAGCGAATCGCACAACATCATCTGGAAGACGCCCGTACCCGGCCGCGGCTGGTCGTCGCCGGTCGTCGCCGCCGGCCGCATCTGGCTGACATCCGCCGTCCGCGAACGCGACGGCGCGTCGCTGCGCGCGCTGGCCTACGACGTCGCGACCGGCCGCGAGCTCCTGAACGTCGAGCTCTTTCGGCTCCGCGACGCGAAGCTCCTGAACCCGAAGAACAGTCACGCCTCACCCACGCCGGTAGTGGACGGCGACCGTGTCTACCTGCACTTCGGCGCCGAGGGGACGGCGGCGATGACGACGGCAGGCGAAATCGTCTGGAGGACGCGCGTACCGTTCGTCAATCAGCACGGGAGCGGCGGCTCACCGGTCTTGTACGAGGACCTGTTGATCTTCAACTGCGACGGGTGGGACGCAGCGTTCGTCGTCGCGCTCGACGCGCGTACCGGCAAAGTGCGCTGGAAGACGAACCGCCGGTCTCCGGCGGATCAGGCGTACACGACGCCGCTCGTGATTCGGGTCGGCGACCGCGACCAGGTCGTCAGCGCAGGCGCCTATCGCGCGGCGGCCTACGATCCGCGATCCGGCCGGGAAATCTGGCGCGTCGCGTACGCGGATGGCTTTTCGAACGTGCCGCGTCCCGTCTACGGCCACGGCATGGTCTTCATTGCGACGGGCTTTCAGCAGCCCTCGCTCATCGCGGTGCGCGCCGACGGGACCGGCGACGTGACGAAGACGCATACGGTCTGGACACAACAGCGCGCGGCCCCGCTGACGCCGTCGCCGCTGCTCGTCGGCGAGGTGCTCTACACCGTCAGCGACATTGGGATTGCCGCCGCCCTCGACGCGAGGACCGGCGCGCCGCACTGGATCCAGCGCCTCGGCGGCAACTACTCCGCGTCGCCGGTGTTCGCCGACGGCCGCATCTACTTCCAGAGCGAAGAAGGCGTCACGACGGTCGCCGCGCCCGGGACGGAGTTCCGCGTGCTCGCGAAGAACCAGCTCGACGGCGGGATGCTCGCGTCGATGGCGGTGTCGGACGGCTCGATCGTCATCCGCACCGAGAGCCACCTGTATCGGATTGGTGCCTCGAGGTAGTCAGCGCGCCGCCCGTCGATAGAGTCCCGACCGGCCACCGCGCTTTTCGACCAGGTAGATATTTCCGATCACCATGGCCTTGTCGACGGCCTTGACCATATCGTAGATGGTCAGCGCGGCGACCGCGACCGCAACGAGCGCTTCCATCTCGACGCCGGTCTGCGCGCTGGTGCGGACGCTCGATTCGATCAGATAGCCACAGCGTGTCGGCGTCAGCTCGACCGCGACGTAGGTCAGCGGAAGCGGATGGCAGAGCGGAATGATGGCGGAGGTCTGTTTGGCGGCCATGATGCCTGCCAGGCGCGCCGTCTGAAGTGGATCGCCCTTGGCAACGGCGCCGCGGCGAATCAGACGCAGTGCCGCGGGGGCCATCGTAATCTCTCCGCGCGCCACCGCTTCGCGAGTCGTGACCGGTTTGTCGCCGACGTCGACCATCTTGATGCGGCCGCGGGGGTCGACGTGCGAGAGTGCGCGGGTGCGGCGTCGCACCTTACGCACCTTCCTCGTCCCCCTGCGCCAGATAGAAGGAGAGGCTCTCGAGCGACACCGTGAGATCGACGCTCTTCAACTTCACCTCCGGCGGTACCTTCAACGCACCGGGCGAGAAGTTCAGAATCGCCTTGATGCCCGCCTCGACAACGAGGTCGACGACCGGCTGGGCGTGCGGCGCGGGGACGGCGATGACGGCGATGTCGTAGCGCTCACGACGCGCCAGGCGTCTGAGCTCCCTGACATCGTGAATCGGCACGCCGCACCGCGATTCGTGGCCGATCTTCTCGTTCGCGATGTCGAAGAGCGCGGCGATGCCGAACCCTTCCTGCCTGAAGCCGGGGTAATCGGCGAGCGCGAGACCAAGATTGCCGGCGCCCATGATGACGACACGCAGCCGCCGGTCGAGACCGAGGATCTGCCGCAGGTGGCGGCGCAGTTCCTTCACGTAGTAGCCGACGCCGCGGACGCCAAACTCGCCGAAGTAGGCGAGATCTTTTCGAATCTGCGCCGCGTTGAGATGGAACTGTTCGGCAAGCGCCTGCGAGGAAATCGTCTGGACACCGGCAGCGTCGAGCTCGTTGAGGCAGCGGAGGTACACGGACAGGCGGTTCGTGGTGAGCTCGGACACCTGGTCGGGCAGCTGCCGACGCTTGTTCGGACGATTCACAAGCTCCAATGCTACCATCTCGCGCCATGGCGCACCTGACGACACCGTCGACTCCGGCGACGCGCACGGGCTTTCAGCCGTACGTCCCCTCCTCGCAATCACCCGCGGAGTTCACGCTCAAAGCGATCGTCCTCGGCGCATTCTTCGGTCTGCTGTTCGGCGCATCGACCGTCTACCTCGGCCTGCGCGCCGGCCTGACCGTCAGCGCGTCGATTCCGATTGCGGTGCTGGCGATCTCGGTGCTCAAGAAGCTGGGCGGATCGACGATCCTCGAGAACAACATCGTCCAGACGATCGGATCGGCCGGCGAGTCGGTCGCCGCGGGCGTCGTCTTCACGATCCCCGCGTTGATCTTTCTCGTGCCGTTCGGCCCGAGCTATTTCAACTATCTGCAGATCACGCTGCTGACGATTGCCGGCGGCATTCTCGGCGTGCTGATGATGGTGCCGCTGCGCCGGGCCCTCATCGTCAGAGAGCACGGCGTGCTGCCCTATCCGGAGGGAACCGCCTGCGCCGAAGTTCTCGTGGCCGGTGAGCGCGGCGGCAAGATGGCGGGACTCGTCTTTGGCGGACTCGGGATTGGCGCGCTCTGGAAATCGCTGTCGTGGATCTTCGGCCTCTTCCGGTCCGAGATCGGCTACTCGATGCCGCGCGCCTCACAGTTCCCCAACGCGACGGTCGCGGTCGACATCTCACCGGAGTACCTCGGGGTGGGGTACGTGATTGGGCCGCGCATCGCCGGCACGATGGTCGCCGGCGGCGTCCTGGCCTGGCTGGGTCTGCTGCCACTCATCTCGATCCTCGGCCAGTTCATCACCGAGCCGTTTCCACCGATTCATCCCAGCTTCGCGGTCAATCCCGCCACCGGCCGGCCGTTCCTGATCTCGGAGATGAGCGCCGGTCAGCTGTGGAGCGCCTACATCCGCTATATCGGCGCCGGCGGCGTGCTGGCCGCGGGCCTTATCACGCTGGCGCGCACGATTCCTACGATCGTCGCCTCCGCGCGCGGGAGCCTTCGCGACTTCGCGGCGGGCGGCGCCGGCGGCGGAGCCGGCGCGCGCACCGAGCGCGACATCCCCATGACGATGGTCCTGGGCGGGTCGGTGGCGCTGGCGATTTTCCTGGTCGTGACGCCGGGGCTGCCGACGCAGGGCAACTTCCTTGCGGCGGTGCTGATCCTGATCTTCGGCTTCTTCTTCGTGACCGTCTCGTCGCGCATCACCGGCTTGATTGGATCGTCGTCGAACCCCGTTTCCGGAATGACGATCGCGACGCTGATTCTCACGTGCCTGCTCTTCGTCGCGGTGGGCTGGACGGGCGCCATGTACGCGCCGATCGCGCTGATCGTGGGCGCGATCGTCTGCATCGCCGCGGCAAACGCCGGCGCCACGTCGCAGGACCTCAAGACCGGCTACATCGTCGGCGCGACGCCGATCTACCAGCAGACCGGCCTCATCATCGGCGTGCTCGTGTCGGCGCTGATCATCGGGCTCACCACGCTGTACATGCACCAGGTGTTCGGGATCGGTTCCGCCGCAGTCCCGGCGCCGCAGGCGACGCTGATGTCGACGATCATCAGCGGTCTGCTCGATCAGAACCTGCCGTGGGGCCTCGTGCTGGTCGGGATTTTCATCGCGGTAACGCTCGAGCTGTGCGGGGTCCACTCGTTGTCGTTTGCCGTGGGCCTCTATCTGCCGATCGCGACCACGGCGCCGATCTTCGTCGGCGGGATGGTCCGCTGGTGGGTCGAACGGAAGATGGGGACCGCGGCCGAGAGCGAGATCAGCGCCGGCACGCTGTTCAGCTCCGGCCTCATCGCGGGCGGGTCGATTGCCGGCATTCTGTACGCGATCCTCGTCGGCACCGGCACGATCGAGCCATTGGCCGCGCTGGGCGCCATGTTCCCGTTCTTCGCCGGCGACACGGCGCTCGGTGAGCTGGCCAGCGCCGCGCTGTTCTTCGGCCTGGCGGTCATCGTGGCCCGCATGGCGATGCGCAAAGTAGAATGACCGGGTGAAGGCCATGCGGGTGCCGGCGGCGATCGTTCTGCTGCTCGTCGCGGCCGGCCCCGCTCCGTCCCAGGGTCCGGCGCGTCGTCTCACGACAGTCGCTGCGCTTCGCGAGTATCCCAGCTACTTCCACCTGCAGAACGTGCTCCTGCACGGCGAGTTCGTCGAGAGCGGCACGCAGATCGTCGTGCGCGGCGGCGAGCGCGACATCCCCGTCATTCTCAGAGATACGAGCACGCCGTCGGGCCTCGTCGAGGTCCGCGGTCAGCTGATTGACGTCGGCCGATTGGAAGCGGGCGACGCGCGGGTAGCCGCGTATGCGCAGGCTCGGAACTTCGATCCATGGCCGCGGCCAGGCGAGGAGCTCGTGCTGCTGGTGACCAACGTCACCCCGACGCAGCCAGCGGTCACGCCGTCGGTTCGTGCGCTCGCGCTGCAGCCGTGGCGCTTCGATGGACAGAAAGTGACGATCGTCGGGCAGTTCCGCGGACGGAATCTGTTCGGCGATCTCCCGAGCGCGCCCGGGAAGAGCCGCTGGGACTTCGTGCTGCGCTCGGCCGACTCGGCCGTCTGGGTGACCGACCTTCAGCCGCGCGGACGCGGGTTCGTGCTCTCCGTCGATGCCCGCGTCGACACCGGACGCTGGCTCCAGGTCAGCGGTACCGTCGCGGTGACGCGCGGGCTGTCGACAATTGTGGGGATGACGATCGCGGAGGCCGAAGCGGAGGCGGGACCGCCGACGGAGGAAGAGGCGCCTCCCCCGCCGCCTGCCGAGCCGGGCGAGGTCGTCTTCAGCTCGCCGACCGAGGGCGAAGTCGATGTGCCGGCAGCCGGCCGCGTTCGCGTGCAGTTCTCCCGCGGGATCGATCCGATGTCGCTCACCGGCCGCATTCGGGCGGGCTATGCCGGCGCACCGGCCGGCGCGGATCCGTCTCCGGAGTTCACGGTCGCCTATGATGGAGCCAATCGCGCCGTTGAAATCCGCTTCGCGCGGCCGCTCGAGGCGTTCCGCACGATCAGGATCGAGCTGCTTGAAGGCATTCGGACGTTCGACGGTGCGCCGGTCCGACCCTGGACGCTCACGTTCTCCGTTGGCGGTAACTAGCGGTCAAACCCAAACACCAAATCCCAAATCCCAAATCCCAATGCGCATTTATGCCCCAACGCACTTGGTATCCCTGAGGTAAGGAGTACCAGCGCACAGATTCTTCGCGCGCGCGCACGCTACTCTGAGAGTGAAGGCGCTCATGGACCGCTACGCGCCTTCTTCAAACTGAGACACTACCCGACGGGCTGTTGGCTTGAAAGCAATTCGCTGTTCAGACGCAGGCCGCCTGATAGGCCACGCGAGCGAAGGACCCGTGGTCGGCGAGGTCAAGCAGACGTGTAGCCTTCAATACTCGAAGCCGCACACGTGTCTCCTTGATTTCGCGGAGTACGATCCGCTCTTTTCGCCACGACGTCTCGTCGGCTCGAACCATCGGCCGACTCCGCGGCATTCGATGCAGCGGATAAGGCTGCATTGGCGAGCTGTGCAGAAAGTGCAGCACCGACGCCGCTCCGCACGTGCAACCCCTGAGCGACTCGAACGACGTCGCACGCGAAGACGAACAATCTCTCGCGGATTTCGTAGGGTTTGGCGTTTTGGTGCCGCCATGATTCCGCTGCCGTCATGCACAGTGCATTCCAGCCGCGACGGTGATTGGGATTTGGGATTTGGGATTTGGGACTTGGGATTTGAACTTGGTATGTGCGGTTCGGGGTTCCTTCAGTCCCAGAGAGAGCCCTGTCTGCGGAGCTCCTCGACCGCGCGGCGCGCGCGCTCGATGAGGGTGTCGCGGTCGTCGAGCGTCAGTCCCGCGGTGGCAATGGGCGCGCCGATCCGCACGCTGACTTTGACGGGACGAACCAACGCGCTCCCTTTGCGCATCGCTGCCCGTCCGCCCTGGACGGCGACCGGGACGATCGGCGCCTGGGCCTGGATGGCCATGATGAAGCCCCCCTTCTTGAACGGCAGGAGGTCACCCGTACGGCTGCGCGTGCCCTCCGGAAAGATCAGGAACGAGTTGCCGGCCCGAAGCGACTCCGCCCCTCGGGCGATGGATGCCATCGCCTTCTCGCGGTCGCTCCGCTCGATCGGCACGAATCCCCCCACGTCGAATACTGTCGCCATGATCGGAAACTTGCGCAGTTCCGCTTTGTAGAGAATGTGCAGCCGCCGATGCAGCGACTGGAACAGAACGGGCGGATCGACGTTGCTCTCGTGGTTCGAGCAGAAGACGACCGCCGCAGCGGGCACGTGCTCGCGTCCGGCCACGCGGTACCGGATGCCGGCCAGCGCCAGCGCGAGCCCGACGCCTGCATGGCCGAGCGCGTACAGGCCCGCCTTCCAGCGGAGCACGCCGGCCACGAACAGCCCGACGGGTCCGGCTACCGCGATGTAGGCGACGATGACGACGTACGTGACGATTGAACGAACCGCCGCGAGCAAGTCGGCCTCTGAAGGAGTGACTGTACAAAAAAATTGCCCGGGGGACTCGCCCCCGGGCGGCGAAGAAGGCAATTGGGCGAACGCTAGGACGCGCGGGCGGCGCGCCGGGGGACGGCGGCCACGACGGTCGCCTTCACTGGCTTGGCCACTTTGGCGCGGGCCGTGGCGCGGGCCATGTTGCGCGCCTTGACCATGAAGCACTTCTCGAGCGCGCGATCGACCTTCTCTTCGACCTCCACGGCCTTTTCCCGCATCACTTCCGACACCTCGGAGACGATGAGCGCACGGGCGCGGTCGAGCATCCGCTTCTCGCGGAACGACAGGCTCTTCGACTTGCTCAGAAACGTCAGGCTCTTGAGCACGTCGGCCATGTCGTAGATCGAGCCGGTCCGCATCTTGTCCGAATTGTCCTTGAACCGGCCCTTCCAGTTCTGATGGTTGTCGATCTTGCCGTCGGTCAGGAGCGAGAAGAGGCGCTCCACCTCTTCGTCGCTGATGGCCTTCCGCAGACCGACGCCATCAACGTTCGAGACCGGCACCAGGACGGTGGTGTCGTTGGACACGATGCGCAGGTGAAAGAAGCCGCAGGTAGTACCCAGAATGGTTTTTTCTTCGATCCGTTCGACGATGCCGAGTCCGTGGTTCGGGTAGATGACCTTGTCGCCGACCTGGAATGTCACGTTTCCCCCGTTGGAAAGGTTGGTGGGTAGGACCGGTTTCGCGCCGGAAACAGCACCCACGAGTATACCGCAGGGCAGCCCCCCGATCAATGGAATCGGGCCGAAAAACGGCCGTTTTGGGCAGTTCGCCCCGTCCGTTGGCCCCTTGCCCGCCACCGAGACTCGATGAGCTGCGTCGATAACCCACGATGGCACGTGAAGTTGCCGGCACCTCAGCCGTAACCTTGAGTCGTCCCGTATATGGGGGCCCAGCTCCCCCGTGGACAGGCCGTGCCGGGGTCTGATCCCGGTGACGAGAGCGCTAGGGTCTGACCCCTGTCTACAATCAGGCATGCTGCACAAGGCCGCCGTCTTGGTGGTCGCCGGCACTCTGACTGCGCAGACGGCACCCTTCGTTGCCACCCCGCCGGACGTCGTCGAGCGGATGCTGGCGATCGCGCAGGTGCAGGCCAGCGACGTCGTCTACGACCTGGGCTGCGGGGACGGCCGCATCGTCATCGCGGCCGCGCGGACCTATGGCGCACGCGGCGTCGGGGTCGATATCGATCCCGTACGCATCGAGCAGGCCCGCCAGAACGCGCGCCTGGCCGGCGTCGAACACCTCGTCGCGTTTCGGGTGGAAGACGCGCGGACGACCGACCTCACCGACGCGACGGTCGTCACCCTCTATCTCGTCGCCGCGCTGAACGCGCAGCTCCGCCCCCGCCTGACGACGCAGCTTCGGCCTGGGGCGCGCATCGTGTCGCACAACTTCCCTATTGGAGATTGGGAGCCTGACCGGGTGGATGTCTTCAGGAGCGCCGATGGCCAGACGCGGACGCTCTATCTCTGGCTCGTGTCAAATCCCAAACCCCAAGACCCAACTCCCAAACCACAGTAACCGGATCTTGGGTTTTGGGTTTTGGGCTTTGTCAGGCGCGGGCGACGGCAAGCTCGACGATCTCCTCGACGAGCTGCGTATAGGTACGCCCCGATTTGCGGGCTGCCATCGCGAACTCGGCGCGTGAGGCCAGCCATGGATTCGGGTTGACCTCGATGACGTGGATGCGGCCATCGGCCTGCAGCCGCATGTCGACGCGGCCGTAGTCTCGCAGCTCCAGCGCCTGAAAGGCGGCAATCGCCGTCTGCTGCAGCAGCTGGACCGTCTCCTCCGCGAGGTCGCTGGCAATCGCCGACTTCGTGTCGCGGTACGCGCGCGTGCCCTTGCCCCACTTCACTTCCGCCGCCGCGATCCGCGGCGTCCCTTCCGGCAGCTTCGAGAGATCCAGCTCGATGATCGGCAGCGCTTCGGGCTTGTCGTTTCCGATCACGCCGACGTACATCTCGCGCCCCTCGATGTACTCCTCGATGAGCACCGGCGAATCGAAGTGCGTGTGGAGCCAGTCCATGCGCTCCATCAGCTCGCGAATGGAATTGACGACGGCGCTGAATTCGATCCCGATCGAGCCGTCTTCGCGCGCCGGTTTGACGATCACGGGAAACTGCAGGTCGTGCGAGAAGTCGAGCCGGCCGCGGAAGCACTTGGCGAACGTGGGCGTATGGATGCCGTGGAAGGCGAAGATCTTCTTCGCTACCGCCTTGTCCTGAGCGAGCATCAACCCATGGCTGCCGGACCCCGTGTACTTCTTGCCGAGCAGCTCCAGGAACGCCGCGATCTTGAAGTCCGAGGTGTCGTCGTCGGCAAACGACTCCGCGAGGTTGAAGACCAGGTCGCAATCGACGCGCGCCAGACCGAGCAGGCTCTTCTGGGTGCCGTCCAGCTCGTACATGACCGGCTCATGTCCGAGCTTCGTCAGCGCTTCGGCGACTTCCTCCTCGACCTCCTTCTTGTCGAGCGTACGGACGACGGGCGACTTGTCGCCGGCGGTGTCCTCCGCCTCGTCGACGAGCACACGATCGTACAGAACCACGACCTTGAGCTTGCCCATCTGACCTAACTATGTCTCAAATCGGCCGCGCGTCAGAAAATTCATCGCGAGCGTCGTCGTCAGCGCGGTGACCTCGACGAGGTAGCGCGCCTCCTCACCCCGCTCGCCCCAGAGCTTCATCCGCTCGCACGTGCGGCAGATCGAGTCGATGAGCCCGCGCACGATCGCGCGCTGCACGCCGGTCCAGTACGTGATCTTTTCGACGAGCTCCGGACGGTGCCTGTTTACGATATCGGCCGCAGGCCTCGCTTCCTTTCGCTTCCGCGTCAGAAAGATCTGCGGCAGGTGGGCGTCGAGCGCGATGTCGATTCGCGCCTGACGTTCCTGCGCCGCCTGCTCGTAGAACTGCTCGACGGTCACCCCGATGTCCTCGGGGGTGATGTCGACCTCCCCCGTCTTGACGATCGGCTCGACGTCGGCGAGCGCCCGGGCGACGCGCTCCACGTAGCGGAGCTTCTGCATCGCCGGCCATCCCTTGTATCTGCGGCGCCAGGCGCTGTGCGGCGTCAGCCAGACCGCAAACGTCTCGGCGAAATCCTCGTCGGGATGCTTTTGTGCGTACCACCCTTCGATGTGGCGGACGAAGTTCCGGCTGAACGGAACGGGACGGTAATCATCGCGATACGGGCGAAAGAACGGACCAAAGAGCCGCCGCCATTCCGGCGTCGTGTACAGGCGATAGGCATAGTTGAAGACATGCCCCGCCTCGTGCCGCATGTACATCATGATCTGGCGCTCGGTCTCGAGGACGTCGACCGCCTTTTCCAGTTTCCGAAGCTTTGGATCGGCGAGGTAAAAGGGAATACCGAGCACCGGCTGCTGGTCCGGGCACCCCCACTCGTCGGTCAGATAGCAGACAGGCCGGAACTTATGGAGTCCTCGGCGCTCCAGCTCGGCATACAGCTGCCGCACGTACGCCTCGACCGGTGACCCCTCCACACGCAGCCCGAGCTCGCTGACCTTCTTGCCCAGCACGCCGCGGATTTCGGGATCGAGCGACTCGAACTTGACCACGAGAGCGATTATAGGAAGGGTGCGAGGTATGACGGTGCGAGGTGCGACGGTCCAGCCTGAGCCGCGTCCCCCTCAGAAACCACGGGACGAGCCGCCCGGGCCGGACCGCGGTGCGACCGATGCGGGCAGCGAACGCCACCCGCCGCACGACGAAAAGCGGATCGAGCGCTACCCCGAGCGCTAGGGCTTGAGGCCGTCGTCGCCGGGACGACGCTCGTCGCGGCTGCTGCCCTCGTCCGTACGCCGGCGTGAGCGATCCCAGTCGCCGCGCGCCTGATCACGGTTCGGATTGCGGTAGTGCGTGGCGGCGTTGTCCTGAACGATTTCCGAACCGATCTCGTCCAGGACGTCGCGCCGCACCTGCTGGTCCTTCTTGAGCTCCCTGCTTTCACCCCGCCGACGGTCTGTAATGCGCATGACCTGTACGGGTCCAAGAGGTGTGCCAGGCTACGACGCGCACTCCCCGTCCATGACGACGGTCTCGAACGCCTGCGTCTCGCCGAGATCGACGTAATCGTCTGTGGTCGCTTCGTGCCGGGCGAGCTCGGCGAGATCCTTGAGCGCGTCGGTCGCAATTGCCGCCGGTATCCGTCGGAAGAACGCACCGAGCGATTCGCCAGGCGTCCGACGCTCCTGGTACAGCGTCAGCAGCCGATCGATGGCCGCCGTGAGCCGGCGCACCGGCACCTTCGAGACGACGCGGCCGAAGGCCGCGCCTGTCTCGGTGCTGCCGCCGCCGACCATCACGAAGTACTGCGGCAGCGCGCGGTCGCCGACTTTCCGCACGCTCCCCTGGAAGCCGATCGCGGCGATGTGATGCTGGCCGCAGCCGTTCGGGCACCCGCTGATCTTGATGTCGCCTTCCTGCACGAGCGTCACGAACTCAGGATGACGATCGAGGTACTCGGTGAGCACGCGGCCCAGCCCGCGCGACTGCGTGACGGCCAGGCGACAGCTTTCCGCGCCCGGGCAGCTGACGACATCCGCGACGGTGTTCGCGCCCGCCGCGCACAACCCGGCCGCCTGCAATCGCTGATAGAGCTCCTGCAGCGCGCCCACTTTTACCCAGCGGAACAGGACGTTCTGTCCGATCGTGAGGCGGGCCGTGCCGTCCGCGTACGCCTCAGACAGATCGGCGAGCACCCGCATCTGGCCAGCGGTCACGTCGCCGAGCGGCAGCCGCACCGTGACGTGGACGTAGCCGGCCTGCCGCTGCAGCCCGACGTTGGTGTGCATCCAGGTGAGATAGGCGTCGGAGAACGTCTGCAGCCTTACGGTGCCAGGCATGATTCCTGGCCCGTGCACCTCCACGCTCGCCGCCGTCCGCTTGACGGTCTCGACGTCGGGCGCCGGCAGCGGCGTCCAATCGGGCGCTTCCTCGACCTCCGCGGCGGCGGCGGCCGAGCTGAAGGGGATGCCGCCCTCCGCGCGGATTTCGGCGAGCGCCTCCTCGAACTTCCCGCGCCATGTCTGCCAGCCGAGCTGCCGGATCATGAACTTCATCCGGTTCCGCTGACGGTGCTGGTAGTCGCCGTTGCGGTGATAGACGCGGACGATCGCTTCGGCGACCTCGAACATCTCGTCGGCCGGCATGAAGTCGTAGACGAGCCCGCCCGAAGTCGGCAGGATGGAGGTGCCGCCGCCAATCGTCACGCGGAACCCCCGCTTGCCGTCGACAATCCGTGCGTACCAACCGATGTCGTGGATCGACGCGAGCGCATGGTCCTGGGGACACCCCTCGAACGCGATCTTGAATTTCCGCGGCAGCACGCCGGCAAGCGGATGCCGCAGGAAATAGCGTGTCAGCGCCTCGGCGTACGGCGTGACGTCGAACACTTCGTCGTGCGCGATGCCCGCGTAGGGGCACGCCGTGATGTTGCGAACCGAGTTGCCGCACGCTTCGCGCGTGGTGAGGCCCACGTCGCCCAGATCGCGCAGGGCGCGCTCGGCGTCCGCCAGCAGCACGAAGTGGAACTGCATGTTCTGGCGCGTGGTGATGTGACCGAAACCGCGCGAGTACTTCTCGGCGACGCGGCCGAGCGCCCGCAGTTGCTCCCCGGTGACGATGCCCTGCGGGATCTTGATTCGCAGCATCTGGACGCCGTCCTGTCGCTGTCCGTAGGTGCCGCGGAGGAGCCTGAAGCGGCGCCAGTCATCCGCGGAGACCTCGCCGCGCTCGTACCGGCCCAGCATGTCGACGAACTCGTCGATGTCCCGTTCGTCGGCAAACGACAGGCGTCCGCGCCCGAATGTCCGCCCGTCATCGATTGCGGCCATAACTCACCTCTTCGGCATCATCCGTCTCGCGACTGGATGCCGCTGCAAGCACCTCACGCACGCGTACCACGTCGCCCACGACCAGAACGCCCGCCAACCCGTCCGGCGGCTGCGCCAGCCCCAACTGCGCGAGCGAACCGGTCCAAGTCCATTCATCGGACGTCGACGCGGCGCAGACGATCGCCGCGGGCGTCTCGGGCTTCCATCCCCGCGCGACGAGGCGCGCCGCGACCGTGGCGCGCTCGGCCAACCCCATCAGCACGACGAGCGATACCCCGTTCGGCCGGACCGCCTGGACTGCCGCTTCGAAGGCTTCGATCGTGTGCCCCGATACGACGAGGAACGCGGACGCGATGCCGCGGTGGGTCACCGGAATTCCCGCGAGCGCGGGGGCGGCCGTGGCCGACGTCACGCCCGGCACCACCTCGAACGGAATGCCCGCCATGGCGAGCGCCAGCGCTTCTTCGGCCCCGCGGCCGAACACGAACGGGTCGCCCCCTTTGAGTCGCACGACGCGCTTCCCTTCACGCGCCGCACGGATCATCACGCGATTGATCGTCTCCTGCCGGACGCTGCGGCGACCAGCCCGCTTGCCCACGCAGAAGCACGGCGCGCGCGTCACCGCGCAGAGCGCGGCAGCATCGACGAGTGCGTCATAGAGGACGAGGTCTGCCTCCTCGAGCCGCCGCACGGCACGCACGGTCCACAGCTCGGGATCGCCGGGGCCTGCGCCCACGAGTGAGACGAACGGTCCGCGTCTATCTCCGCTTGGCATACAGCTCGTTCAAGGTCTCCAGGAGCTGCGGCCGCCGCTCTTCCATCGGCACCCGCTCTGCTTTCCATCGCCGCCGCGCCTCGTCAGCGGCCGAGAGCCACTCATCCAGCCGCGCGGGCAGCCAGGCATCGAGCGCTTCGCGCAGCAGCCCCGCCAGCGCGGGCGCGCGGCCGTCGGTGGAAAGGGCGATGGTCACGCCGTCGCGCCGAACGACGCCACCCAGGTACGCCGTCGCGTGCGCAGGATCGTCCACCGCGTTCACGAACACCCGCCGCGCATCGGCCGCCGCGCGCACGCGCCTGTTCACCTCTCTCGGCGCGGCCGCCACCACCCACCAGACCCCGTCGAGATCCGACTCCTCGAAGGGCCGCCGCACGACCGTCACACCGCGCCGCTCGATCTCGGGCACCACATCGGGCGCCACGACCATCACATCGGCCCCTGCGTCGACGAGCGCGCCGATCTTCGCCGCGGCGACCGCCCCTCCGCCGACGACGACGACCCGCCGCGAGCGGAGATCGAGAAAGGCTGGAAACATCACCAAACAAAAAAGCCCGGAACCTCTGGTCCCGGGCTTTCGATCTGTGTCGCGTTCTGGGCTGTCTTACTCGTTACCCGCGTCGTGGATCGAGAGCGCCGGGACTTCGATGGTCCCCATACAACAACAGGCGCACGCACACCCACACAGGTTGAACACGGTGCTAGGGATTGTAGACCGCGGCCGCGTTTTCGGTCAAATTTCGCCCGAGCGCCCGTTCGAAGTCGGCGAGCCCGCGTCCGATCCGGGTGGGCGCGGCAACGCGACCGAACATGACGTCGGCCGTCTTGTAGCCGTTACCCGTGATGCACACGACGACCGAGTCGTGCGGCCTGATGACGCCGAGCTGCACGAGCTTGCGCGTCACGGCCAGCGTGGTGCCGCCCGCCGGCTCGGTGAAAATGCCTTCCGTGCGGGCGAGCAGCTCCACGGCCTCGAGGATCTCCTCGTCGGTCGCGCTCGCGCCGGTCCCCCCGGTCTCGTGGACCACCCGCACCACCTGGAAGCCGTCGGCGGGGTTGCCAATCGCCAGCGACTTCGCGATCGTGTCGGGCTTCACCGGTTCCGGGAATTCGAGGCCGGCATCGAGCGCGCGGATGACGGGAGCCGAGCCGGCCGCCTGCGCGGCGTGAATCTTCGGCAGCGGACCGGCGACGAGGCCGACGTCCTTGAGCTCACGGAATCCCTTGAAGATGCGCGGGAGCAGCGTCCCTCCGGCCACGGGCGAAACGACATGGTCCGGGAACCGCCAGCCAAGCTGCTCGGCGATCTCGAACCCCATCGTCTTGGCGCCTTCGGCGTAGTACGCGCGGAGGTTGATATTCGCGAAGCCCCAGCCGTACCGATCGGCGATCTGGGTGCACAGCCGGTTCACGTCGTCGTAGTTCCCCTCGACGGCGACGACGTGCGGCTGATAGATCGCCGCGCCGAGAATCTTGGCCGGCTCCAGGTCAAAGGGAATGAAAACGTAACAGGGCAGCCCAAGACGCGCCGCGTGCGCGGCCACGCTGCCGGCAAGATTGCCGGTCGATGCGCAGCCGAACACGGAGAACCCGAGCTCCACCGCCCGAGTTGCCGCCACCGATACAACACGGTCCTTGTACGAGAAGGTCGGATGGTTGACGGAGTCGTCTTTGAGATAGAGCTCCGACAGACCGAGCTCGCGCGCAAGCCGTGTCGCACGCACGAGCGGCGTGAAGCCCGACGCGAACCCCGTGCGCGGCTCCTCGACCGGCAGCAGCTCGAGATACCGCCAGAGCGACCGCGGACGCGACTCGATGAGCGCCCGGCTGATGACGCCGCGGACGGCCGCATAGTCGTACGAAACTTCGAGAGGCCCGAGACACTCGGCGCAGACCCACGAGGCCTCGGCCGGATAGGTCGCGCCGCAGAGATGACAGGTCAGTCCTGCGACGAACTTCATACTGGTTTCCCTACCGCCTCCCGACTGCGCTCGAGGCGAGCCAGTGTCTCACGCGCGCCGACCGTCTGATGGACGTCCAGCGTCCGCACGGTTGCCGCGGAGCCCGCGCCCTCGTAGATCGAGGCCAGGAGGCGCTCGAGGCGCGCGAAGTCACGACGGGCGACGAGCGCCATCGACGGCCCGGCACCCGCCAGGAACGCCGCCAGAATCTCCGGATCCTCGAGCGCCAGCACCGTCGTCAGTTGCGGAATGAGCGCCGTGCGCGCCGGCTGATGCAGACGATCCCGTGTCGCTTCCCGCAGCCGATCGTACTCTCCGTGCTGCAGTGCGTGCACGAGGGAGAGGACGCGCTGCAAATTGAAGACCGCGTCCCTGCGCGGCACGGCCTCGGGAAGCGCCGCGCGCGCCCTGGACGTGGACAATCCCGCGGACGGTGTGACCACGACCAGCCGCAGATCTCCGGGCCAGTGCCAGCGGAGCGCGACCGGGTCCTCACCGTCCCGCTCGACGACTGACGTAAGCCCGCCGTACAACGCGGCGGCGGCGTTGTCGGCATGTCCTTCGAGCGACGACGCGACGCCGAGGAGCGTCCTGCCGCTCAGCTCCGCGTCCGTCACGTGCTCGAACACGCGCAGCCCGGCGACGGTCGCCGCGGCGCTGCTGCCGAGACCGGCGGCCATCGGAATCTCGCTCTCGACCTCAACCGACACTGACGGAGCATTCACGCCGGTTCGCCGGACGATCGTCTCGAACGCGCGCTCGACCGCATTCCGTCCCCGCACCTCGGGCGTGCTGCGAACCACGGTCAGCCGCGCCTGCCCGTCGGCGCGCACATCGACGACGCGGACGCGCAGGTACAACTGCACGGCCACGGCCAGCGTGTCGAAGCCGCCGCCGAGATTGGCGACCGACGCCGGCACGGCCAAGTCGGACGTGGGGCGGGTCTCGCCGAAGGCAGACCCGCCAGAAATGCCCTTAAGTGACACGAATTCCAGAAGATATCACGGCCGCGGGTCGTCGCCCAATAACATCGGGAGTGCGAGCGGCGGCTCGGCGTGGAAGTCGAGGTTGCCGATTTCTTCGAGACCGGCACGCAGCGGCACATCCTCGCACGCCTCCACCGTGATCACGAACGGCAATGCGTCCTTCGGGTAGCCGGGCTCCTGGAGCACGGCATCGAGGTTGATCCGCTGTCGTGCCAGCGCTGCCGCAATCGACGCGAGGATGCCCGGACGGTCGTGAACGACGAACCTGAGGTAGTACGGCCGCGCCGGCGGCGGAGCCACGGACGCAGGCGGCCATTCCTCACCGCGTTCGTGTGTCCGCTGCGTCAGCGATAACACGTCCGAGATGACGGCGACCGCCGTCGCGAGGCCCCCCGCCCCGGCGCCGCTGAAACTGTTCTCGCCGCCGTAATGGCCTGCGATCGTCACTACGTTGTTCGCGCCCATGTTCAGCCCGAAGTGCGAGCCGCGCAACACCAGCGCCGGTCCGACGAACGCATGGAACGCGCTCGCCTGATTCGCCTCGACCATCGCAATCTGGCGGATGGTGCAGCCAAGCCGGCGCGCGTAACGGAAGTCGGCGTCGGAAATGGGCCGGATCGACTGGCGCGGGACGTCCGCCAGTCTCAGGTGCCGGCGGAACGCGATGCCCGCAAGGACGACGAGCTTGGCAGCCGCATCATGGCCATCGACGTCGGCGCTCGGATCGGCCTCGGCGTAGCCGAGCCGCTGCGCGTCGGCAAGGACGGCGCTCATCGCCTCGTCGCTGCCCGCCATCCGGCTCAGGATGTAGTTGGACGTGCCGTTGAGAATGCCGGCCACGCGCAGCAGCCGATCGCCCGCGAGCCCCTCGCGCACGCCGTGGATCAACGGCACGCCGCCTGCCACCGCGGCTTCGAACCGCAGCTGTGCGCCGTGGGTTGCCGCCAGATGCAGCAGCTCGGGCGCGTGCGCCGCGAGGAGCATCTTGTTGGCGGTCACGACCGAAGTACCTTGCATCAGCGCGCGGCGCACCCACGTGCCGGCGGGCTCTATGCCGCCGACGACCTCGATGACGGCGTCGGGCTTGGCTGCGAACAGCTCGTCGATCGCATCGGTCCAGACGACCGAGGCGGGCACCCAGCTCGTTCGCTTGCGCGCGACGTCGCGGTTGAAGATGTGGGTGAGCTGAACGACCTGTCCCAGTTCGGGGCGCTCGACGAGGATCTTCGCAACCGAGCTCCCGACCGTACCGAAGCCGAGGAGCGCGACGCGCAGCGGTTTTCTATGCATTTCAGCGACGTCCGTAGCGGCCGGCTCTAGCCGGCCCTGGTCCGCCTCAAGGCGGACGCTACGTTACGCTAGCATAGGGCAGCGCATGTTCACGATCGGCATCATCCAGGATCACGCCGACACCGCCGTCGCCGGCAATCTCGCGCGCGCCGAGCGACTCGTGCGCGACGCCGCGCGCCGCGGCGCGCAGATCGTCTGCCTGAAGGAGCTGTTCAACACACCCTACTTCTGCAAATCACAGCAGTGCGATCGGTTCGACCTGGCCGAGCCGATTCCGGGGCCGACGACCGAGCGGATGCAGCGGCTGGCGCGTGAGCTGGCCATCGTGCTGATCGTGCCGATCTTCGAACGGGAGGCGGCGGGCCTCTATCGCAATTCAGCGGCGGTGATCGACGCGGACGGGACGCTCCTCGGCGTCTACCGGAAGATGCACATCCCGGACGACCCGCTGTTCTACGAGAAGTACTACTTCACGCCAGGTGACGGCCACTTCGACTATCACGGCGAGCGGCCGGGCGACCCGGCGGGCTTCAGGGCGTGGCAGACGCGCTACGCGACGATCGGCGTGCTGATCTGCTGGGACCAGTGGTACCCGGAGGCGGCGCGCATTACGAGCCTGATGGGCGCCGAGGTGCTCTTCTACCCCACCGCAATCGGCTGGCATCCCGCAGAAAAGGACGAATGGGGACGCGCGCAGGTCGACGCGTGGCGAACGATCCAGCGCGCCCACGCCATCGCCAACGGCGTCTACGTCGCCTCGCCGAACCGGATCGGCCACGAGGACGAGCCCGGCACGAACGGCATTACGTTCTTCGGCCATTCGTTCGTCGCCGATCCCTTCGGGCGGTACGTGGCGGAAGCCGGTGACGGCGAGGAGGTGCTCGTCGTTCAATGCGATCCCGCGCTCATCGAGAGCGTGCGGCGCAACTGGCCGTTCCTCCGCGACCGCCGCGTCGACGCCTACGGTCCCATCC
>Ga0209172_10001636_pt1 | contig 45641 bp, 43 predicted proteins | sample LarsenN4metaG_FD_184113 | JGI IMG/M metagenome (GOLD analysis project Ga0209172, IMG submission 184113) | Hot spring sediment bacterial and archeal communities from British Columbia, Canada, to study Microbial Dark Matter (Phase II) - Larsen... ... | reverse complement strand
CCTCGAAGCGCGTGTTCCTGACGATGACCACGCCCTCGCTGTAGATGGCGCCGCCGCGGGCGCTGCCGTCATTGTCGCTGAACTCGGCGTCCTCGATCTCGGCCCGCGCGCCGTCGCCCACGAACAGACCGGCGCCGGTGACGGCCGAGTTGCCGGCGATGCGGCTGCCGACCACGTAGACGGTCCCACCGCTCAGGGTGTAGACGCCGCCGCCGTAGACCGCGGCCCGGTTGAAGCCCACCAGCGTGTCGCCCTCGATCCAGGCCTGGCTGTCAAAGTAGTTGTAGATCCCGCCTCCGGCGTCGTCCGATTCGTTCCCCAACACGAAGGTATGGCGCAGGTGCAGCACCCCGCCATTGCCGATGCCCCCGCCAAGCGCGGCGCGGTTCTGCACGACCTCGACGTCGATCAGCGTCAGGTCTCCGCTGTTGAGAATGCCGCCGGACGAGTAGGCGTACCCGTTGCGGACTTGGAGGTCACGGATCTCGACCGTCGCCCCGGCGTGGATCTCGAGGATCCGGTCCTCGCCGATGCCGTCGAGGACGGTCCGCGTGTCGCCGGTGCTCCAGCCGCCGTCGCCGCGAATCGTGACGTCGTCGGTGATGTCGAGGTCGCCGACCGCGCCCAGGTCGTCATCGCCGATGAGGGTCAGTTCATAGACGCCGGCCGGGACATGGATCTGATCCGGCCCGGGCCGGCCGTTGGCGGCCAGGATGGCCTCGCGCAGGGAGCAGTCGTCGAGGGTACAGGCACCGTCGTTGGTGTCGGCCGTCTTGGTGACCGACAACTCGGCCGGCACCTCGTCCAGGGCATCCTCCAGAAGATCGAGGGCATCCTCGTAGGAACAGGCCAGGCCTGCCAGGAGCAGGGCGCTCGGGACGATGGCGAGAAGGGCGGGAGGTCGCCGCATGGCCGGCAATCGGAGCGGGTCACTCTAGTATAGCGCAGGTCGACCTGCGGAACGCCCCGGAGACGACGGTCGTCAAGGCCGTCTGGACGGCGGTCAGCGCCGAGGGCGTCCAGCCTAACTACGTTCTCGGGGAGACGGAATTCGAGACCGGCGATGCTGTCGTGACCTTCGACCTGTCCAACGACATGCTCTGGCCGGCAGGCAGCTACAAGGTGGACCTGTACCTCGACGGCGCGCTCAGCAAGACGGTCGAGTTTCAGGTTCAGTAGCGGAGGGGGAGAAACCGGGTTTCTGAACGAAACCCGGTTTCTCCCCTTCTACCAGCCAGTCCAGGCCCTTCCAGTCGACGGAAGCCGGAGACGCTTCGCTGCGACGGCGAAGGCCCGGGGCAACCGCCCCTCCAGATACCTGCCTTCGATCCTCTCTCAGCGCACCCAGATCGCCTGGTCGACTTGCCCGTCGAACGTTCCGATCCGTCGGCGGATGAAGTCGGGGGCGCTCAGCGCATACAGTCCGCCGTCGGCCGCGGCGACCACCAGGACCTCATCACCGCGGGGGTCCCACACCATCGTTTCGGGGTGGAGGTCGATCACCACCTTGGCCGCCTCCCCCGGACGCATGATCTCGATGAAGCTCTTCGAGCCGTCGATCACCTTCCACGCCACCCGCCCGCCCGACGAGACGGCCGGCTCGAAGTAGTTCCCGCCGGGTCGGTCCACTCGAAGGCTGCCGTCGCTCGTCGCGAGGCCGAGAGGGTAGGCGAAGAACATGCTCCCCTCTTCGAGCCAGTCGATCTCCCATGCCTGCTTGTCCCACACTCGGATCGGCGAGGCCGCCCGGGGCGACAGGAGGAATGTGCCCTCTCCCCATGGGCTCCCGCCGCTGTTCCGGGGTCGACGGCGACGAAATCCTTCTGCGGACATTCGTCGTCGGCCGAATGTAGATACCGACCGTCCGCCTGCCACCCCACCAGATTGTGCGGATAGAACGGTGTCTCCGGCTGGCGGATCACCTGTCCATCCGCCGAGCGCACCGCCCAGGCCCCGTCGGACCGGGTGGGCCCGATGATCGCCCCTCCGAACGGCCCGACGAAACTCCCGCCGAAGTGCAGAACGTACCCGCCGTCCGGAGACCACGAGGGGTAGAACGCTTGCGACGGGCCGTCGGTGAGGCGGCGCATGGTCCCGGTCGCGAAATCGTAGAGGTAGAGATCCGCCGTCGGGCCGTCCATCGCCCCGATGAAGGCCAGCCGCCCACCCTCTCCCGGCTCCCAGGCGACGTTGTCGTACTGAGTGATGACGAAGTAGGCGAACGCCTCCGGCGTCAGGCTCTCGATCGGGACGTCTTCCGGGATCACGTTCTGGAGCGTCGCCAGGACCTGCGACGCTCCGTGCGGAAGGTCGATCCGGACGAGGGTGGGGCCGTGTTCGTCGGGAGCGATGTAGGCCAGGGCGTCGCCCTGCGGCGAGACGGCCCGATGTAGATCGGCCGGACCGACGCCCCCGTCGGAGACCCGCGTGAGGAACGTCCCGTCAGGGTTGGCGATCCAGATGCCGCCCTCTCCCTCGAAGAGGAGGTAGGGTCCCAAGGGGTTGAGCGAGGTCGGGGCGGCGGTGGGCAAAGTCGCGGGCGCGGCGTCAAGCGTCGCTGGCGCGGGCGCGACGGTAGACGCCGAGGACGGCAGCGCTTCGATCTCCCGAGGCACGGATGAGAGGCACGCGATTCCCGCCGCCGACACGACGATCATCAAGCCCGCCACGCGCTTCTTCATGGTCGCTCCTTACTCGGCGGAAGTCCGGGCAACACGCTGGCTCACGGTGGTCAGCGATCCAGTGGGAACGCCTGCAGCAGGGCGGCGCGCCCCTGGCGGCGCGGACCGGTGCATCCGGTTGACGTCTACGGAACAGCCGCGCGGAGGGCCCACGCCTACCCCTTCCCCAGGACTAGCGATCCCTGGACCCCAGAGTTGTCCGCCTCCGCACCTGCGAGGAGGGAGCGAGGCCGAAGACGAACAGGGCCATCGAGATCAAGGCCAGGGTGGTGGTGTGCGCGTCCACCTTCCGAACTCCACCACGTCGCCGGCGGTGTTGATGCGCTCAAGAAGCTCCGCCTGCCGCTCCGCCTTTCCCTGTGTCTGGTCTTGCTGCGACTCATTGGCGGCGGATTCCTCGTCGGCGCGATCCTCCGGGCTTGTCGGCGGATTCCTCTCGGTGAACTCCCTCACCTCCGAGCTTGAGGCCTGCCCGACCCCAGCCGACCTGCTCTGCAACGCGTCGGCGTCGATCGTGAATATGGTGCGCGACGGGCTTGCCATGGGCCGGGCCAGTCTGCCTCCCGCGAATTGCCCCGACACCTCCCCGGACCCGGCCAGCGGCACCCGGTGGAACTCCTGGCCGCCATCCTGGAAGGCAAAGGCGACCGTGCGCAGATCGCTGTCCTCCGGCGGGGCCGTTCCTTCGGGGAACTCATAACGAAATCGTGGCCGGCGTGTCGAAGTAGATCCCCTCCGGCTCGATCTGCACGGCCGCCTGATAGCCCCCGCTGAACGGATAGCCCTGGATCTCCTTCACCGGCGTCAGGGCGAAGATCGTGGCGAAACGAAGAGCGTTCTCGGGGATCGTCAGGGTGTAGACCACACCATTGCTTCCCGTGATGGACAGACTCCCACCTTCGGGCCCGATACGGGTGAGAGCCGTGACCGGCTCGGGGCCGACGGAGCATGCCCTTGCCACCGAGGCCCTGGCGCGTGAGGTCGGCGACCTGTGGTGCGTGGCCGTCTGCCTTCTGGTACAGGGTCGGGCGGCCCTGCGGCGCGGCGATCTGGACGCGGCGGCCGTGAGGTTCGGGCGGAGTCTGGAGCAACACAGCCGGACGCGCGGCTTGTCGGGAATGCTGATCGTCCTAGAAGCGACGGCCGAGGTGGCCGCGGCCGACGGCCAGCCGCAGGTCGCCGCCAGGCTTCCCGGCAGCAGCCGGTCCTCGAGGTTGCGCCTGGCCATCCCTCTCCCGCCGGTCTACCACAAGTCGCTGCGCGCAACCGAGAACCGCCTCAGGGCCGCCCTGGGCAAAGCCTCGTTCGACCAGGCCTGGGCCGCGGCCCGCGCCCTCCCGATCGAGGAGGCCGTCGGCCTGGCGGACAGCTACCTCGCCTCGCGAGCGGGAACACACGCCCCCGCCGACCCCGACGGCTTGGGGCCAAGGCGGGACGCGCCTCGTCCCCCGCTGACCCAGGCCGACGCCTGACGCGACCTGGCCCTGCGCTGCGGCGGACCGATCCGGCTCGGGTGTGGCCGGCCTGCTTGACGGACAGCGGAGTTGTATATATAGTTATACAGGTATACATGTTCGCCGCCACCGCCCTCGACAAGTCGAGCCCAATCCCCCTCTACTTCCAGCTCGCCGGCCGTCTGGAGGCGCTCATCGCCGAAGGGGCATATCCGGTCGGATCGAAGCTGCCGCCGGAGGAGGAACTGGCGCGGCAGTACGGCCTCAACCGCAACACCGTGCGCCACGCCCTGTCGCTGCTCGCCCGCAGCCGGCTGGTGCGCACCGAACGCGGGGTCGGCAGCTTCGTCCGCCGCAGCCGGCTCCTGGCCCCGATCCATCGCCTCGACCGGATCACGTCCTTCGTCGACGACTTCAGCCTGGACCAGGTCGAAACGCAGGACCGCCTTCTGGCTCGGGCGCGGGTGCGCGCGACGCAGGATCTGGCGGAGAAGCTGGGCGTGGCGCGCGGCGCCGACCTGGTGCGACTCGACCGGCTGCGCATGGCCGACGGCGAGCCGTACGTGCTCGAGCGGCAGTACTACGACGCGGCGCGCTTCGGCCGGCTGCTCGAGATCGACGTCCAGGGCTCGCTCTATCAGCTGCTGGTGCGCGAGTTCGGCGTCGATCTGCACCACTCGGTGCAGACGCTGCGCGCCGTGCTGCCGCCGCGCGACGTCGCCGCCAAACTGCACGTCACGCCCCAGGTCCCGTGTCTGTTCCTCGAAAGCCTGACGTCCGACGCCGACGGCCGCTGCCTGGAGGTGCTCCAGGCCTACTACCGCGGCGACCGCTACACGTTCCGCGTCGAATCCGGCCGGTACGCCGCCACCCCCCGGAGGTCCCCATGACCATCGCCACCGCCAAGGAAATCCTGATCCAAGCCACGAAGGATCGGTACGCCGTCGGTGCCTTCAACATCACCAGCCTGGTGCAGCTGGAAGCGGTGGTCGACGCCGCCGTCGAGACGAAGTCGCCCGTGATCATCCAGACGTCGGTCAAGCCGTCGCAGTTCTACCGGCCGGAGGTGCTGGTCGCCGCCTATCGGGCGCTGGCCGCCTCGGCACCGGTGCCGATCGCCCTCCACCTCGACCACTGCACCGACGTCGCCTACTGCAAGACCTGTGCCGACCTCGGCTACACCAACGTCATGATCGACGCCTCGAAGCAGTCGTTCGACGAGAACATCCGCCAGACCAAGGAAGTCGTCGACCACTGCCACGCCCGCGGCGGGGTCTCGGTCGAGGGCGAGCTGGGGACGGTCGGGGGCGTCGAAGACCAGGTGAAGGTGGCCGAGGACGAGGCCCAGCTGGCCAACCCCGAGCAGGCCGTCGAGTTCGTCGAGCGCACCGGGGTCGACTTGTTCGCCCCGGCGATCGGGACGGCTCACGGGGTGTACAAGACCAAGGAGCCCAAGGTCCACTTCGACCGCCTGGAGAAGATCCACCGCATGCTCAACGGCAACGGCGTGCGCGTCCCGCTCGTCGTGCACGGCGGCACCGGCCTGCCGCCGGAGTACGTGGTGCGTCTGATCGAGGTCGGCGGATCGAAGTTCAACGTCTCGACCGAGCTCAAGTACACCCTGATTGATACGACGTTCGACTACATCCAGGCCAAGCGCCAGGAGTACGATCCCGGCAAGATCGATGCCGCCGTGCGCGAGGCGACGCGCCAGGCGGTCATCCACTGGATGGAGATGCTGCGCAGCCCCGGGAAGGCGTAGGCGGCCGGGCGATTCCGAGCCACCCGGGCTCGACGATCAGCGGTAGCCGATCGGCCTGACGGCACCGCGGCGATCGACCACCGATCACGGACCACCGACCACGCCCAGGAGACACCGCATGAAGCCGATGGAAGACTACTTCGTCCCGTGGCTCAAGGGCCAGAAGATGTACATCTCGTCGCACATCGAACTGGCCTGGCGCGATCCGGGGCTGCACCGCATGATGTCGAACGAAAACCCCAACCCGCCGTCGCCGCGGGTGCTGGAGGCGATCGACCGGTACGCCCGCATGGCCCACCGCTACCCCGATCAGGGCCTGGTCGTGCGCGGCCGGATCGCCGAGATCAATGGCCTCGACGGCCCGCAGAACGTGATGCTCGGCAACGGCTCGAGCGAGATCTACGACCTGATCTGGCGCAGCCTGGTGACCCCCGGCGACGAGGTCATCCAGCACACGCCGTGCTTCGGCATCTACAAGCTGCGCTGTGCCGCCGTCGGCGGCCGGCTGGTGTCGGTGCCGATGCGCTTCACCGGCCAGGAACTCGCCTACGACCCGGCGGCCATCGTCGCCGCCATCACCCCGCGCACCAAGGTCATCGTCGTCGCCAACCCCAACAACCCGACCGGCAACTTCATGGACCCCGACGGGTTCGTGCAGATCGCCGAGACCGGCGTGCCGTTCGTCGTCGACGAAGCCTACGTCGAGTTCGCCGGTCTCGAACGATCGCAGGTGGCCCTGACCCGCACGTACCGGAACGTCATCATCACCCGCACTCTGTCGAAGGCCTACGGCCTGGCCGGCCTGCGCTTCGGCTACCTGATGGGCGATCCGGAGGTCGTGGCAACGATCTCGGCCATGCTCATCCCATGGAACGTCGGGACGATCGCCATGTGGGCCGGGCTGGCGGCGCTGGAGGACACCGACGGATTGCAGGAGCGGGTCCGGTTCAACAACCGCGAGGTCATGTTCATCGAGGAGTCGCTCAGCGACCTCCCCGGCCTGACGGTCTTCCACTCCTACGGCAACTACATCCTGTTCGATGCCACCGACGCCGGCAAGAAGGGCAAGGACATGGTCGACTTCGCCCTGCAGCGGGGCCTGATCTTCCGCGCCCAGTCGGAGATGTACGGCCGCGATGGCTGGTTCCGGATCACGATCGGTTCCGAAGAAGAGAACCGGCTGGCGATCCAGGCCATCCGCGACTTCGTCACGAGCTGACAGGGAGGCCGATGTGACCACCATCCAGGCCATCTTCTTCGACCAGGACGGGGTGATCATCGACACCGAGCGCGATGGGCACCGCGTATCGTTCAACGAGACCTTCCGCGAGTTCGGCTTCGACTTCGCCTGGGACGTCGACGAGTACCACGCCCTGCTTCAGGTCGCCGGCGGCAAGGAGCGGATGAAGCACTACTGGCAAACAAAGGGCTTCGGGAAGCCGCTGGCGCCGGACGAGGTGGACGACCTGATCGCCCGCATGCACAAGCGCAAGACGGCGCTGTTCATCGAGATGGTCGAGAGCGGCCGCCTGCCGCTCCGGCCGGGAGTCCGCCGCTTCATGCAGGAAGCCGTCGCCGCCGGACTCAGGCTCGGGGTGTGCACGACCTCCAACGAGAAGGCGGCCCACGCCATCGCCTACCAGATCCTGAAGGACATCCCCTTCGAGTTCGTGTTGGCAGGAGACGTCGTCGAGAAGAAGAAGCCGGCGCCCGATATCTACAACCTCGGTCTCGCGAAGACCGGCCTCACGCCCGACCAGGTGTTCGTCGTCGAGGACTCGCGCAATGGTGTGCTGGCCGGCAAGGCGGCCGGGATGCGCGTCCTGGCGACGACGAACGTCTACACCGAGAAGGAAGACCTCTCGCCGGCCGAGATCATCGTCTCGTGTCTCGGCGATCCCGACGGCGAGAAGGCGATCCTGCGCAAGGGACCGCCCGAGGTTGTGCGCGACGGCGTCGTGCACGTGGCGGCCGTAGTGGAGGCGCTTGGCGGATGAGATCCGGAAGGACCACGGCCCTGCCGGGGACTTGAATCCAGGCCCGGCCAGACGGCTGGCCATCGGGCGCCAGGCCACGCCGCGCCCCCCGCCACACGCGGTCAGGCTGACCTCTACGTCTTGATCCTCTCCCCCTTCGGGTCGAACAGCGGCTCCTTCTCGACCGTCGACCCGATCCGCTCGCCGAACAGCTCGACTTCGAGGCGGGTGCCCGGCCTGGCCAGCGCGACGGGCAGGTAGCCGTAGGCGATGCTCTTGCCGACGGAGTAGCCGTACCCGCCGGACGAGATCCAACCGACCACCTTTCCGTCCTGGAAGATGGGTTCGTTGCCCAGACCAATCGCCGTCGGGTCGTCGAGCGTCATGCAGCACAGCTTCTGGCGAATGCCTTCCTTCTTCTGTCGCTCGAGCGCCTTCTTTCCCCGGAAATCCCCCTTGTCGAGGCGTACAAAGAAGCCCATCCCCGCCTCGTACGGCGTGTAGTCCGGCGTGATGTCGGCGCTCCAGTACCGATAGCCCTTCTCCAGCCGCAGCGTGTCGATCGCCTTGTACCCGGCCGGCACAAGGCCGTCCGCTTGGCCGGCCTCCCACAACGTGTCCCACAACACCTGGCCATATTCCATCCCGGCGTAGAACTCCCAGCCCAGCTCCCCGACGTAGGTGACGCGCATCGCCAGCACCGGAACGCTGCCGATGGCGATGCGCCGGGCGGTCATGTAGGGGAAGGCCTCGTGCGAGACGTCGTCGCGCGTCAGGCGCTGCAGGATGGCCCGCGCCCGAGGTCCCCACAAGCCGAAGCATAGGTACGCCCCGCTGACGTCGTCGACCGCCACCGAGCCGTCGTCGGGCGCGTGCAGGCGGATCCAGTTCAGGTCGTGCACGCCGAACGCCGTCCCGGTGACGATCAGAAAGCGATCATCGGCCAGGCGCGTGATGGTGAAATCGCACTCGATCCCGCCGCGCTCGTTGAGCATCGAGGTGTAGACGATGCTGCCGACCGGCCGATCGACGTCGTTGGCGCACATGACCTGCAGGAACTTGAGCGCCCCCGGCCCGCGCACCTCGATCTTGCTGAACGAGGTCTCGTCGAACAATCCGGCGGCGGCGCGCGTCTGTAGGTGCTCGTAGCCGATGGCCGGCGACCAGTGGGCCGCCGCCCAGCCGCGCGGGCGGTAGCCGTGGTCGGCCCTGGCTTCGTGCGGCGCGTACCAGTTGGGGCGTTCCCAACCCGACTTCTCTCCAAAGACCGCCCCCAGGTCGCGCTCGCGCGCGTAGGCCGGGCTCAGCCGCAGCGGCCTCTCGGTCTGGCGCTCCTCGCCCGGCAGGTGGATGTCGTAGTAGCGCGAGTTGCTCTCGATCGTACGATTCAGCGTGACTTGCGGGCTGGCGTAGTGCGGGCCGAAGCGCCGCACGTCGAGCCGCCAGCAGTTCCACTCCGGCGTGCCCTCGATGATCCACTCGGCCATCGCCTTGCCGATGCCGCCCGCCCCGGCCAGGCCGTGGGCGCAGAAGGCACACGCCACCCAGAAGCCGCGCACGTCGGTCGGGCCGAGCAGGAATTCGCCGTCGGGGGTGAATCCCTCCGGCCCGTTGAGCAGCTGCACGATCTCGGCCTTCTCGATCGCCGGCACGCGGTGGATCGAGTTCTCCATCAGCGGCGTGAAGCGTTCCCAGTCCGGCGGCAGCAGTTTGTACTGGAAGTTATCGGGGATCCCCTCGAGGCCGAAGGGCTGCGGGTTTCGCTCGTAGCCGCCCGTCACCAGCCCGCCGACTTCCTCGCGCCAGTAGACCAGGTAGTCCGGATCGCGCATCGTCGGCACGTCGTGATCCAGACCGTCGATCGGCTTCGTGATCAGGTACAGGTGCGCGAACGGCACGATCGGCAGGCGCAGACCGACCATGGCGGCGATCTCGTTCGCCCACTGGCCGGCGGCGTTGACGACCACTTCGGTGCGGATGGCACCGTGCTCGGTGAGGACGCGGTCGACGCGGCCCTTCCTTAAGCCGATCCCCGTGACCTTCGTCTGGGTCAGGAAGCGCGCCCCGCGGTTGCGCGCCCCGGCCGCCAGAGCGTTGGTCAGCCCGGTGGGATCGATGCTGCCATCGGTCGGGGTGTAGACCGCGCCCAGCACGCCCTCCGGATTCATCAACGGCCACATCCGGTGCGCTTCGGCGGTGCTGATCAGCTCGAGCGGCATGCCGAACGACCGAGCGAACCCGACATGGCGCTTGAGCTCCTCGATCCTTTCCGGCGACGATGCCAGGCGCAACCCGCCGACCTCGCGCCATCCGGGATCGATGCCGGTCTCCTGTTTGAGGCTCCGGTACAGGTCGGTGCTGTATTTCATCATGCGCGTCAGGTTGAAATCCGACCGCAGCTGTCCGACCAGACCGGCCGAGTGCCAAGTCGAACCGCAGGTCAGCTCGCCGCGCTCCAGGACGACGACGTCGGTCCAGCCCATCTTCGTCAGGTGGTAGGCGATGCTGCAGCCGCCGACGCCGCCGCCGATGACGACGACGCGCGCCTGGGTGGGGAAGTCAGACCCCATGCGAAGCCTCCCGGAGCCACGTGCTCCATTGCGGGTCGCCGATCCCCTCGGCCGCTCTGCGAAAGTGCTTCTCGGCGTAGGCGCGGAAATCGAAATCCAGGTGGGAGATGCCGCTCTGCAGCAGCCCCCACATCGCCTCGCGCAGATCGGAGGCAACGCGCATCAGGCGCAGGCGCGCCAGGCGCGGCGCCGTCGCCTCGCCGAAGTAAGCCTGCAACAGCACGCCGTCCTGGTCGAGGCTGAAGTCGTGGTTGCGCGAGAAGTTGGCCAGGTCGAAGAAGACGTCGCCCATGCCGGCGTACTCCCAGTCGAGCAGCATCAGCCGGCCGGCGTCCAGGAAGTTGGCGTTGAGCAGATCGTTGTGGCACAGGCGCGGAGTCCAGGGCGGCAGGGCGGCCCGAATCGACTCGAGGTGGCGACGCAGCAGGTCGAAATCCGGCGGGAAGATGACCCCCCGCACCCGGGCTCGCTCGGCGTAGCGGTCGACGACCTCGAAGGCTGAGAAGGTCGCCGGGACCGGCGGCAAGGCGTGGACCGTCCGCAGGACTTCGGCCACACGGGCGATCATGACCGGGGCGCCGATTGCCTGGGGCTCGATCGGGCGGCCGTCGACGAAGCGCGTCACCAGGCAGCCTTCCGGCTCGATGACGTAGACGACCTCGGGTGCGACGCCCGCCCCGGCCGCGGCCCGGTTGGCGGCGGCCTCCACCTTGCGATCGATGCCCAGCAGGTCGGTGTTTTCTCCGACGAGCCGCAGGACGAACGACTCGCCGCCGACGTCGATGCGGAAGTTGTGGTTGGTGATCCCCCCGCCGAGGGGCGTCGCCTTCAGGTCGGCGCGGTCCCAGCCGGGGACGCGGGCGAGGGCCTGCTCGAGGTTGAGGGTCACGGGATCCCCTTCAGAACCGGTGGTCCGCGGCCGCGGGCCGCGCTGGCCGTCGGCGCACTCACGAGCGCCAGACCGAACCCGGCCGGGCCATTGCGTTCACGATGTCGTAGCTCGAGATGATCCCGATCGGCAGCGCCTCCGGCGACGCGGGATCGACGACCACCAGCCGGTGCAGGTGCTTCTCGATCATCTGGTTGGCCGCCTGTCGCAGCGAGGCCGACGGCAGGATCGTCGACGCCGGGTGCATCAGCTCGCCGGCGGTCTGGCCGCCGCCATCTTGGCCGTCGACACAGACGAGGAAATCCCAGCCGCTGACCACCCCCCGCAGCCGGCCCGATCTGTCAAGCACGACGACGGATCGAAAGCGGGAGTCGGTCAGGCCGCGCGCGACTTCCAACATCGGCGTATCGTCCCGGCAGACGAGCATGGCGTACGACATCACGTCCGCGACCGTCGCCCGGTCGAGCGGCGCCTGCGCCGCCAGATGCGCCACGACATCCGACATCGACAGCACACCCGCCGGCCGGCCGCCTTCGGTGACGATCAGGCGGTGCAGGCCGCGCCGGCGCATGGCCTCGGCCGCAGCTCGCAGCGTCGCACCGGCGTCGATGGTGTCGAGCGGGCTCGACATCAACTCGCCGGCGGTCATGCGCCGCATCACCGCCAGGCTCTGGGCGTCGGCCGAGAGCCATTCGCCGGCCAGCAGGTCAAAATCCGACAGCAGCCCCACCGGCTCCCCGCGATCGTCCACGACGACCAGGGCGTGAATCCGGTGGCGCGTGAGCAGGGCGGCGGCTTCGCCCAACGGAGTGGCGCGCGGGCAGGTGATCAGCCCGGGGTGCATCAGGTCGCGGACCAGGCTTGTCATCTGAGTTTGTCCCTTGCCGAGACGGGCGGCGCGTGGCCGGTGGCCGGTCCCCGGCCCGGATCGCGGACCGAGGTCCCGGGGTCTCGGCCGGCCGGAAGACGCCGCGCGTCGCGACTTGCCATCGCCCGCACTCGCAACTTCGGCGCTCCGCTCACTGCACCTCGTCGACGTCCTTGTACCACTTGACGCGGTCGCCGACGCGCGCCCGCAGGCGCCAGGCCATCGACTTCGGCTCCTTCTCCAGGCGCGTCAGCGCCTGATCGACGGCCGCCGCGATGTGCGCCTTCTGCTCCGACTCCAGCTGGGGGTAGCCCGGGGCCAGCCGCCGCACCTTGTCGAGGTTCATCGTCACCGTGCGCCACAGACCCCAGTCGGCGGCGCACAGCGCCGCCACCCGATCGAGGTTGATCGTCTCGTGGTCGCCGCTCCCGAGCGGGTGCTCGAGCAGGAGCATGATGGTATCGATGACGTCCTTCTCGTTGATCTGCACGATCTGCATCTTCTCCAGCAGCATCTCGGCCAGCGGGATGGTCAACGCATCGGACTCCAGCCGTCCGTTCCACGGGATGACGTGGCAAAAGTCGAGCTTCTCGTAGAAGACGTCGACGTGCAGGCCATTCGAGCCGTTCTCGAAGATCGCCCGCAGCCCTTCGGTGACGACGAAGATCTCGCGGTTCTCCTGGTATCCCAGCCCCGTCAACAACTCACTGACGCGCCTGGCCTGCCGGTTGTAACTGGCGAAGTCGATGTCGGTGTAGGCCCGCCCCATCTTGGCCTGCAGGCCGCCGTAGCGCGGGCAGTGCAACTGGAAGGCGAGCGATCCCAGCAGGCGGAGCATCACCCCGGCCTGGCGGGCGGCGCCCAGCAGGCGCCGGACCTCCGACTCGAACCGGTCCCGCTCGGCCGCATCTTGCGGCCCCATCCCAAGACTGGTGTCAGGCATGCCAGGCGCCAGGGGGAGTACCAGCGCCATTGTACATGAACCGGCAGCTTGTTGCAAAATGATTCGAAATCCTCCATAATGTGGCGACCGTCGTCGGTTCCTTTCCCTGCCCCCCACCGGGGAGCCATGGTCAAGAGCCTGATCCCGGCCGAGCGGCATCACCGCATCCAGGCCCTGCTAGAGCAGCGCCGGGTGGCCAGCATCGCCGACCTGAGTGCTCTGCTGAGCGTCTCGGAAGCTACCGTCCGGCGCGACCTCGAGACGCTCGAGGGGCGGGGCCTGCTCGAGCGGACACACGGCGGCGCCATCCTCACCCGCCGCCTGCCGACCGAGCCGTTCTACGTCCAGAGCGCAGCCGTCCGCCCGGAAGAGAAGCGTCGCATCGGCGCCGCCGCGGCGGCGCTCGTCGCCGATGGCGACGCCGTGTTCCTCAACAGCGGCACGACGACGACCGAGGTGGCGCGCCACCTCGCGACGCGCGGCGACCTGACGCGGGCGACGATCATCACTACCAACCTGAGCGCCGCTCTGGAGACCCGCCACGCCGGCCTGGAGGTCATCCTGCTCGGCGGGAACTTCCGCCCGCAGTCCAACGCCGTGGTCGGCGAGGCGGCGCTGCGCATGCTGAACCAGATGTACGCCGACAAGTGCTTCCTGGGCGTCGACGGGTTCAGCCTGCGGGCCGGCCTGACGACGCCGGTCCTGGCGGAAGCCGAGATCGCACGCCTGATGCTCGAGCGCACCGTCGGCACGACGATCGTCGTCGCCGACAGCAGCAAGTGGGGCGTGGTCTCGAACTACGAGATCGCACCGCTCGACAAGGTTCACGTCCTGGTGTGCGACGACGGGCTGCCGGCCGAGGCCGTCGACGCCCTGGCCGAGCGCGGCACGCGCTCGATCCGCGCCGACGGCGGGCTGGGCACGGCCGTCGGCGGCGCGACCGGTCGCGGCACGCACGACGATTCCGACGGAAGGCGCTAGCCCGCGAACGGAGCCGCCATGCCCTTCGGCAAGTCGAAGAAACCCGTCACCACGCTGTTCTTCGCCACCGACGTCCACGGCTCCCAACGAACCTGGCGCAAGTTCCTCAACGCCGGCAAGTTCTACGGCGCCGACGTTCTCGTCATGGGCGGCGACATCATTGGCAAGGTCGCCGTCCCCATCATCCGCCAGAAGGACGGAAGCTACCGGGCGACGCTCCAGGGGACGACTGAGCACTACGCAGACGGCGAGCAGTTGCGCGGCCTGCTCGAGCGCCTCGGCACGCTCGGCTTTTACAGCCGAATCGTCGACGAAGACGAATTCCACGCCCTCCAGGCCGATCCGGCCGCCGTCGATCGCCTGTTCCACGACCTGGCCCGCCAGCGGCTGGAAGAGTGGGTCCAGCTGGCCGAGGAACGCCTGGCGGGCACCGGCATCCGGTGCTTCATCACCGGCGGCAACGACGACTACAGCGACGTGCTGGCGGTGCTCCCGCGCGCCGGCGACGGGCCGGTGCGCGCCTGCGAGGGCGAAGTCGTTGCGATCGACGAGCAGCACACCATGGCCAGCCTGGGCGTCAGCACTCCCACGCCGTGGCATACCCCGCGCGAGGTGACCGAGGACGAGCTCGGCCGGTTGATCGAGGAGGTCATCGTCCGGGTGCCGGACCCTTCGCGTTGCGTGTTCAACTTCCACGACCCGCCCGTCGACTCGACCCTCGACACCTGCCCCATGCTCGACTGGACCACCGACCCGCCGTCGCAGATCGTGCGCGGTGGGCAGGTCGTGCTCTACGGAGCGGGCAGCCACGCGGTGCGCCGGGCGATCGAGACCCACGCCCCGATGCTCGGGCTGCACGGCCACATCCACGAAGCCTCCGGGGTCATCCGCATCGGCCGCACGATGTGCGCCAACCCGGGCAGCGAGTACGGGGAGGGCGTGCTGCGGGGTTTCCTGGCTTCCCTGTCGGACGGGGAGGTGAAGAGCTACCAGCTGACGGCCGGCTGAATCCTGCCCTGGGCTTGCAGCCGTCGTGCTCCGCCGATCAGGGGGGCGGCGCCGGAGGAGGTGCCTATCGAGGGTACCGCGGAGTGGCCCCTCGTTCTTCGATAGCCTGACTTCATGAGGAGGAAGCAAGCATGAGCGCAATGGCGGCGAAGGCCGAGATCTTCACCCGCAAGGCCTCCGGCCTGGTGCGGGTGATGTCGCCCTACTCGGCCTTCATCTACAACATCCTCACCATGGGACTGATCTTCCCCTGGACTTACCTGTGGGCGCCCGGCGCGCTGCCGGGCGGCAAGCTGGTGTGGGGGATCCTGCTGGCCATGCTGTTTCAGATCCCCATCGCCTTCAGCATCGTCTGGCTCTCGACGGCGCTGCCCCGGTCCGGCGGCGACTACGTCTTCCAGAGCCGCGTGCTGGGCGGCGGCGTGGGGTTCACGTCCCTGATGTCGGGATTCGTGATCTGGATCCTGCAGTGGGTGGCTCTCTCGGGCTGGCTGCTCTCCTACCTGGGCTTCGCCCCGCTCTTCCTGGGCCTGGGCGCCACGCTGAACAACGCCGGCCTGTCCTCCATCGGGGTCTGGTTCACGTCGTCGACCGGGATCATCGTGACCAGCATCGCCAACGCCGCGATCGCCGCCGGCATTCTCGTCAGCGGCTTCAAGAACTACGTGCGTTTCCAGTTCGTGATGTGGTACGGCACGCTGGCGGCGTTCGCCGTGATGTTCGTCGTGCTCTTCACCACTCCGGCCAGCGAGTTCGCCGCCCGCCTCAACGCCTTCGCCGTGGCTTCGGGCGGGGCGCCGAACTTCTTCGAGACGGCCGTCGCCGCGGTTCAGGCGGCCGGTATCGACCTGAACCCGCCGTTCAGCCTGCTCGCCACACTGCTGGTGGCGCCCATCGCCTGGACCTCGCTCCAGTGGTCGACCTACTCGGCGGAGCAGAACGGCGAGATCAAGGAGGCCCGGTCGTTCCGCAACCAGGCAATGATCATGGTCGGCTCGCTGATCGTCACCGGCCTGCTGCTGGCGCTGCTGGCGGTGGGGCTCGAGCGCCTGGCGGGTTCGCAGTTCCTGTACGTCGCCGGCGCCGGCTACTGGTCGCTCATCCCGGAGGCGACGATCAACGGCTTCTACCTGTGGCCGAACATCCTGGCCGTGGCGATGACGGCCAGCCCGCTGGTGGTGCTGATCATCGGCCTCGGCTACATCCTGAACTCGCACCAGATCGTCCACAACTGCTACATCGGAGTGACCCGGATCATGGTCGCCATGAGCCTGGACCGCGTGCTCCCCGAGTGGTTCAGCCGGGTCGATGATCGGCTGCACACGCCGGTCAACGCCCACCTGGCTTACTTCCTGGCCAGCATTCCGGTCATCCTCGCCTACAACCTTGTGCCGGGGTGGGTGGGCCTGACCCTCGGTGTGACCTTCGCCGGCGGCTACGTCTTCGTCCTGAGCTGCCTGGCGGGGGCCTTCCTGCCCAAGCGGGCCAAGGCCGTCTACGAAGCCTCGCCCGGCTCGAAGTACAACGTCAACGGCATCCTCGGCGTCCTGACGATGGCCATCGGTGCGGCGGCCTTCATCTGGGCCTCGTGGGTCTTCGCCAGCAACTTCCCCATCGGCCCGGTCGTCTGGCTGATCCGCGTGGCGGCGATCGCCGCGACGCTGTGGGTGCTCTCGAGCTTCCGCGACGACATTCCCCGCTGGCTGTCGGGGAAACCGATGCCGTGGGTGACGGCGGTCGGCCTGCTGGGCTCGGGCTTCGGGTTCCTGATGGTGGAGGCCTTCCTGCTGGCGCCTGAACTCGGCGTGCTGGGGAACTGGGACTTCGAGAACTTCCCCGCCGGGCTGTGGGCGCAGATCATCGCCTTCGGGATCGTCCTGATCTCGGCCATCTGGTACGCGTTGGCCAAGCGGGCCCGAAGGGCGGAGGGGATCAACATCGAGTTCGCCTTCAAGGAGATCCCGCCGGAGTAGCGTATCGCACACCGTCGGGAGGGGCCGTCGGCCCCTCCCGACTTGGCCTCATCTCTTCATCGATGAACGCCCCGCCGCGCCGCTCCAGCCCACGCCCTCGGGCCCGCCTCGCCGTCACGCGGGCGCATCCGTCTCCGCCGGCGCCGCCTCCAGGCAATGCGCCCCCGCCGAGGACGGCGGTGCTCTTCGCCGGCCGCCACGGCCTCCCATCGCCGCCGATCCTCTCCCGCCCCCGGAGGTCTCCATGAAAGACCAGGCCCGCGCCGTCGTCGTCGGCGGCGGCATCATGGGCGTCAGCGTCACCTACCATCTGGCCCGCCTGGGCTGGCGCGACGTCGTCCTGATCGAGAAGAAGGACCTCGCCACCGGCGAATCGGCCTTCGCCGCCGGCCTGGTCACCCAGTTCCACACCTCGCCGACGTTGATGCAGATCCGCAAGTACAGCATCGAGCTCTTCTCGGAGCTCCAGCTGTTCCACCACGTCGGCAGCCTGCGCCTGGCGTCGACGCCGGCCCAGTTCAAGGAGCTCCAGCGCAACATCTCACAGGCGCGGGCGATCGGCCTCGAGGTCGAGATGCTCACCGCGGCCGAGGCCGTACGCCTCTTCCCGGCGATGACCGACCGGGAGCTGTACGGCGCCATCTACCTGCCGCGCGACGGACACCTCGACCCGTACGGCGCCACGACCGGCCTGGCCCAGCACGCCCGCGCCCTCGGCGTAACGATCTACACCGGCACGCGCCTCACCGGGATCCGCCTCTCGCCGCGCGGCGAGGTGACGCACGCCGTCACCGATCAGGGGGCGATCCGCACCGAAGTCGTGGTCAACGCCGCCGGTCTCTGGGGTCCGCAGGTGGCGGCCTTCGCTGGGGTCCACCTTCCCACCACGCCCGTCGACCACCAGCACATCGCTCTCAAGGCCGTGCCGGGCCACGAGTTGCCTCACGAAACACCTTGTCTGCGCGATCCCGACAACCTGATCTACCTGCGCGAGGAGCAGGGGGGTCTGGTCATCGGCGGCTACGAGCTGAATCCGAACGCGCGCTGGATCGACGGCGTGCCGTGGGAGCACGGCGGGCAAGCGCTGGCCCCGGACTTCGAGCGTTTCGACCCGATCCTCGAAGGCGCCATCCGTCGCCTGCCGTTCCTCGAAAGGGCCGAGGTCGTGTCGCTCGTCTGCCACCCCGGCGCGTACACCCCGGACTCGCGGCCGATGCTCGGACCGGTGCCGGGAGCGCGCGGGCTGTGGATGGCCGCCGGACTGTCGCTGAACGGCTTCGGCGGCGCCGGGGGGATGGGCAAAGTGCTCGCCGAGTGGATCGTCGAGGGCGAACCGTCGCTCGATCTGTTCTCGTTCCACGCCTGGCGCTTCGGCCGCGCCTACGCCGATCCGTTCTACGCCGCCGAGCGGACGCGCGAAGGCGTCAAGTACTACTACTACCTGCGGTTCCCCCACGACGAGAACGAGTGGGCCCGGCCGAGGCGCGTCAGCCCGGTGCACTACCGTCTGCAGGAACTGGGCGCGGTCTTCGGCGAGAAGAACGGCTGGGAGCGAGTCAACTACGTGCAGCCCGGCTCGGCCTGGAGGCGGGCCGGCGCCGATCAGCGTGCGCCCGAGTGGCAGTGGGGACGCCCGCCCTACTTCGAACGCCTGCGTCAGGAGCACACGGCGGTGCGCGAGCGCCTCGGTCTGTTCGACATGTCGTCGTTCGGCAAAGTCGATGTCCGCGGGCCGGGCGCGCTGGCGCTGCTCCAGCGCGTCGCCGATAACGACCTCGACGTCCCTGTGGGGAAAGTCGTCTACACGCAGTTCCTCAACACCCGCGGGGGAGTCGTCGCCGATCTGACGATCACCCGCCTGGCCGCCGACCACTGGCGCGTCGTCACCGGATCGGCCTTCATCGGCCACGACCTGGGGTGGATCCAGATGCACGCCGATCCGGCCGACGGCCCGGTGGAACTGCGCGACGTCACGGAAGACTACGCCTGCCTCGGCGTGTGGGGACCGAAGGCGCGCGAGGTGCTGGCCTCGGTCTCGGACTCCGACGTCTCGAACGCCGCCCACCCCTACATGACGGCGCGCACGATCCGTGTGGCCGGTTTCGAGGTCCTGGCCCAGCGCGTGACCTACGTCGGCGAGCTCGGTTGGGAGCTGTACGTCGTGCGCGAGCGCGCCCTGCCGGTGTGGGACGCCCTGTACGCCGCCGGCGTCGCGGCCGGCGGCGAGGTCGGCGGGTACAAGGTGCTCGACGGCCTGCGCCTCGAGAAGGGCTACCGCTACTACGGCATGGACATGACGGTGCTCGAGACTCCCTACGAGGCCGGGCTCGGCTTCTGCGTCCGCCTCAACAAGGGCGAGTTCATCGGACGCCAGGCCCTCCTCCGGGCGAAGGCAGCCGGCCTGCGCCGGAGGTTGTGCACGCTGACGATCGGCGGTGAGGACTATCTACCGCTCTACGGAGGGGAAGCCGTGTTGCGCGAGGGGCAGGTCGTCGGGCGCCTGCGCAGCGCCGGCTACGGGTTCACCGTCCGGCGCAACATCGCCTATTCCTACCTGCCGAACGAATGGGCGACGCCCGGCCTGGAGATCGAAGTAGAAGTCTTCGGCGAACGCGTCGCCGGCCAGGTGGCGCCGGACGTGCTGCACGATCCGAAGGGCGAACGCCTGAACGCGTAGGGGACCGGCATGCACCCGTCCCTGTTCTTCTCCGCCGCTCTCGCCGTTGCCGACCTACCGGCCACCGGCCACTGACCACCGGTCCCCGCCCATGCCCCTCTCCATCGAAGACGCCATCCAGCGCATCCCCGAATGGAACGGCCGCCTGGTCGAGATCGAACCCCTCGGCGGCGGGCTGACGAACAGCAACTTCCTGGTGCGAGTCGACGGACGGCCGCACTTCGTGCGCATCCCCGGCGAGAGCACCGAGCTGCTGGCGATCGACCGCCGCAACGAGATCCACAACTCACGCGCCGCCGCCGAGACCGGCGTGGCGCCACAACTGCTGCACGTCGTGCCGGAAGCCCAGGCGATGGTCTTCGAGTTCATCGAGGGCGAGACGATGTCGCCGGCCCGACTGCAGGCGCCCGGCTCGCCGCGCCGCATCGCCGAGTCGATGCGGCGGCTGCACGCCGGCCGGCGCTTCCTCCTCGACTTCGACATGTTCCGCCTGGTCGAGACCTATCTGCGGATCGCCGACGACAACGGCATCCCGATCTACGACGGATACCGCGATCACCTGCCGACCGTCGCCCGCGTCGAGCAGGCCATCCGCCGTCACGCCCTGCCCACCGTTCCCTGCCACAACGACCTGCTCGGGGAGAACATGATCGACGACGGACGCCAGTTGTGGCTGATCGACTTCGAGTACAGCGGTAACAACGACCCGTGCTTCGAGCTCGGCAACACCTGCCAGGAGCTGCAATACGACGAGGCCCAGTACTCCGAGTTGTGCCGCGCCTACTTCGGGGAGGCGACGCCCTCCCTCCTGGCGCGCATGCGCCTGTTCGCGCTGATGTCCGACGTCGGCTGGACGCTGTGGGGAGCGATCCAGAGCCGGATCAGCAGGCTGGAGATCGACTTCTGGGACTACGGGCGGACGCGCTGGAAGCGGGCGCTCGCCATCCTCGAGGGCCCAGATCTGGAGCGCTGGCTGCGCGAGGCCTGACGAGTCGGCCGCGCGGCGGCGCACCGCGCCCTCGCACCAGCACGCGCTTTGCGTCCACGCCGAGCCAGCGCGCCGGTTCGTCGGCCATCGGCGCCAGGAGGCGCGCTTGCGGACCGCCGGACGGTCCGGCGCGTCTCGGCCGATCTCATTCCAGGTCGAACGCGTGCGGCTCGATCCCGAGCTCGACGGCCATCGCCAGCGCCAGCTGGGCGACGCGTCGAAGGTAGTCCGGATCGATCCGGTCGGCGGTGTCGAGAGCGTTGTGCTGGTACTCGACGTGCTCGCCGTCTTCGATGAACCGGACGGCAGCGATGCCGGCCTCGGTGAACGGAACGTGGTCGGAGTAGCGGCCCGGCCGGTCGAGCGCGTCCTGGACGAGGACGGGCAGCTCCGGCACCCACCGCGCGGCGACGTTCGCCGTCCAGCGCGCCAGGCGGCGCGACGGCGAGCCTTCGGGGCCGGCCGCGAAGACGCGCAACGCGCCCGAGCCCGACGAACCGCTGCTGTTGCCGACGATGTCGAAGGCGGCCATCGCCACGACCGGATCCAGAAGGCTCTCGGCCACCAGGCTGCGGCTGCCCTGGAGGCCCGTCTCCTCGGCGGCGAAGGCGATCAGGTAGATCGTGGCGCGCGGCTCGAAGCCAGCCAGCGCTCGCGCCACCTCCAGCAGGACCGCCACGCCGGTGGCGTTGTCGTTGGCGCCGGGCGCGGGGCCGGTCCAGTCGCCGATATCCACCGTGCGCGAGTCGTAGTGCGCCCCGAGGACGATAGCGCCGGCCGCCGGATCGCTGCCGGGGAGGACCGCCACGATGTTCGCCGGCCGCGTACGCACGCCGCGTAACTCGAGCGCGAAGGTGTGTTCCCGGTGCGCGACCCCGGCCTCGGCGAAGCGGCCGCCGATGTACGCCGCCGCTTCGCCGAGGCCGGGGCTGTGCACGTGACGCGTCGCGATCGCCGACAGGGCGACGACGTCTTCCATCAAGCGGTTCTCCGAGACGTCGGGCAGGCGCTGCGACAGGAGACCCGCCGGCGAAACTGTCGTCGGCGCCGTCTCACGGAGGACCGCCGCCGTAGCCGGGGGTACCGAGGGGGACGGAGGGAGGTCGGTCGTCGGCGCTCCGCAGGCCAGGGCGAGCACGCCGCCGACCCCCCACGCGACCCCCGCCTTCAGCCGCGGCGAAAGCCGTCTGGCCATTGGCCGTCGCTCACTCGAGGAACCGCTCGCCATAGCCGGCCATCGACGTCCGACACGTCGCCGGCTGGCCGAACCAGCGGCGCCGGTTACGGGCGACGACGTCGTAGAGCGAGTCCCGTACAGCGCGGGGCACCCAGCGTCCGATGCCGAGCGCCGGCCACGGCCATGGCAACAACTCGCAGATCCGCAGCACGGCGTCGCTCCTCGTGCGGCAGCGGCCGCCCTCGACGAGCACCAGGGTCTGCGCCGGGTCCTCCACGCCGCGGCAGCGGGCCAGCGCCTCGGCCCCGGCCTTGGATGCGAGGGCGGCGAAGCGGAATCGCGCCCGTCGGTCCCAGCGCAGGACGAACGCCACCCACGCGCTGCACAGGTTGCACCACCCGTCGTACAGCAACAGCGGTGCCGCCGTCTCACCCGGCGGCGGACTCACGGCGGCGCTCTCGCCGGCGGGCGCGGCTTTCGCCGCCGCCCGCCTCGCGGTGCGCCGCCAGCCAGGCCCCGCAGTTCTCATCGTGCCCCATCATGACGTCGGCCGCCAGGATCGCCTTGCGGATCGACTCCTCTAGCGGGTTGGTGATGGCGCAGGTCAGGCCGCTGGCGATGGCCATCGCCAGGAAGGCGGCGTTCAGCGCCGGTCGGTCGGGCAACCCGAAGGAGATGTTCGAGGCGCCGCAGATCGTGTTGACGCCCAGCTCGCCGCGCACGCGGCGGACGATCTCGAACAGCGTCGTGCCGGCCGAACGCACGGCGCCGATGGGCATCGCCAGCGGATCGATGATCACGTCCGACCGCGGGATGCCGTACGACTCGGCTCGCTCGACGATCTTCCTGGCGACGGCGAAACGCACCGCCGGGTCTTCCGAGATGCCGCTGTCGTCGTTGGCGATGCCGATGACGGCTGCGCCGCGTCGCGCCACCAGCGGCAGCACGGCTTCCAGCCGCTCATCCTCCCCCGTCACCGAATTCACCAGGGGCTTGCCCTGGTAGGCTTCCAGGCCGGCCTCCAGGGCGCGCACGATCGACGAGTCGATGCACAGCGGCACGTCGACGACCGACTGCACGACGCGCACCGCCTCGGCCAGCAGCGCCGGCTCGTCCACCAGCGGGATGCCGGCGTTGACGTCGAGCATGTGGGCGCCGGCCTGCACCTGGGCCACGGCGTCGGCCCGCACCCGTGCGAAGTCGCCGGCCGCCAGCTCGCTCGCCAGCCGCGAACGCCCGGTGGGGTTGATCCGCTCGCCGATGATCACGAACGGATGATCGGGGCCGATGCGCACTTCGCGCGTCGGCGATCGCAGGATGGTCTCCATCGGCGCTATGCCTCCCCTTCGCCGACCGCGGCGGTCCGCGGCTCGTCGCGTGCGACGCGGCGAGGCAGCAGCCCGGCGCGTTCGATGATCTCCGCCACGAGCTCCTCCTGGCGGTAGGCCATGACGTGCACGCCGCGCACGCCGTCGATGGCCCGCAGCTGTCGGATGATCTCGATGCAGATTTGCTTGCCTTCCTCCGCCTGGCGCGGCGGCGGCACCCCGCGCAGCCGCTCGACCACTTCGTCGGGGACGACCACCCCCGGAACGTGCGTCCGAATCCATTCCGCCGCCCGGGCCGAGCGCAGCGGGCCCACCCCGACCAGAATGGCGACAGACCGGTCGAGCCCCAGGTCGCGCACCCGGCGCATGAACGCCTCGAGGCGAGGCACGTCGAAGCAGAACTGGGTCTGGATGAACTCGGCGCCGGCGGCGACCTTCTTCGCCAGGCGCCGGGCGCGTTCCTCGAACGGCGGAACGAACGGATTCTCGGCCGCCCCCAGGAAGAACTTCGGGGCCACCTCCAGCGGCCGCCCGCTGAGGAAGCGGCCCTCGTCGCGCAGCGTCGCCGCCGTGCGGAGCAGCGTGATCGAGTCGAGGTCGAAGACCGGCTTGGCCTCCGGCTGGTCGCCGGCCTGGACGCCATCGCCCGTCAGGCACAGGACGTTGCGCACGCCCATCGCCGCCGCGCCGAGCAGGTCGCCCTGGATGGCGATCCGGTTGCGATCGCGACACGAGACCTGCATCACCGGCTCGTAGCCGGCGCGCGTCAGCAGGGCGCAGACGCCGACACTCGACATGTGGACGTTGGCGCCCGAGGCGTCGGTGGCGTTGATCGCGTCACAGACCGAGGCCAGGACCAGCGCCCGGTCGTAGACCGCCTGCGGATCGGCGCTGTCGGGAGGATTGAGCTCGGCGGTGACGGCGAAGCGTCCAGACCGCAGGACTCGCTCCAGGCGCGATCGCCCGCTCCCGGCGCTCTCGTCGATCGGCCCGGCGCGATTCATCGGGCCGCCTCCTGCGGGCGCGGCGCGGCGCCTGCGACGCCGAGTTCGGCGATCCACGCCGACGACCCGATGCGCCGGCGGTCGACCGGCGGCTGGATGATCTCGATATCCCGTCCGAAGATCGCCATGCGGTCGGCGCGCGCCCAGGCCAGCACCCACGGGCAGTCCAATTCCGGTAACACCTCGCACTTCCCGTCCGGGCGCACCCCGCCGCACGGGCCGTTGCGCAGCTCCTTGGGGCACGTCATCGGGCACGTCATGCCCGTCTGGTGCAGGACGCACTGCCCGCACATGCGGCAGTCGAAGACGGGGCCTTTGGTGAGACGTTCGCCGACGACGAAGAGACGTTCGACCGCGCCGCCAGGCCGCAGCCAGCGGCGGAAGGGCAGGAGCCCTCGGGCCGTCGCCCGGTAGGCGAATTCGAGGAGGCGTGGGTGATCCTGGAGGAAGCTCATCGCCGAGACCCGTGGCGATCCGCCGGCCTCACGCCTCCCTCCCCCCGCGCTCGACCAGCGCCGCCAGGCGTTCGTCGGAGTACTCGCGCTCGAGTTCGGCGGCACGGCGTGCGGCGGCCTCCTCGGGCGTTCCCGGCTGCTCTTCCCAGCTCGAGGCACGCCACTCGCCGAGATAGGCCTCGGTCTCGGTCAGGCCGACCCGCATCGCCGCGGCGTCGATCGCCTCCTGGAAGCGCTGGCTGAGCACCTGCGCCGCCCGGTCGCGCCCCCGGCGCGCCTTGACTTGCGCCGGGATGTCGCGCCACGAGACGACCTGCACTTCAGCCAAGGCTCATCAACTCCACCAACCGGGTCTCGAGTGCGCCCAGTCCCACCCGCCGGATCTCGAGCGGCAACCGCAGCTGCTCCGCCGCCCAGCGGGCCCGCTCGACCAGGGCCGGGTCGTCGCGCTGGGCCAGGTAGACGACACGAGTGTAGTTGCCGAAGTAGTCCTCGCGTAGCTCGGGGTAGCGGTCGAGTCCCAGGTTCTCCAGCACCAGATGGTCGAACGAACCTACCAGGTAGTCGGTCAGGAAGAACGTGCCGGGAGCCTCGGCCATGATGGCGTCGAACGAATCGGCGGCGTAGATCTCGTAGCAGTGTGGCCCGGCGATCCGCTCCACGCCTTCCTCCGCCAGGGCGCGGTCGAGCCCGCCGGACGTTCCACAATCGCCGTAGACCACCACGACGCGGTCGAAGGCGGACCGGGCCTGGCGGATGCGGCGGCGCACCGCCGGCGGGATGCGCCCCGGCGTGTTGTGCAGCAGCACCGGCACGCCGATGACTTCCGCCGGCCAGCCGTACTTATCGCGCAGAGACAGGACTTCGCGCGCCAGCGCGCCGCAGGCGATGATCGCTGTCCGGCCCTCGCGCTTCCCCGTTTCCGATGCCACGTCTACCTCGATCGACTCGCTTCGCGCAGCGCGGCGTACAGGAGGCGCGGGTCCGGGAAGTCCTCGCAGTAGTTGTAACGGTAGGCCAGAACGACGTTCCCGCCCGCATCGACGACGAACTCGCCGGGCAGCAGCCACGGATTGTCCACCGGCGGTCGGCCCTGGGCGCGGCGGTCGCGGGCGAATGCGAGCCCGGTCTCGGCGTCGTGGTCGAGCCACGACTCGGGCGCGTCGTAGAGCAGCTGCGACGGCCGTCCTTCGAGCAGGCCGTACGCCTGGTAGACGCGGCCGTCCTCGTCGGCCAGGATCGGGACGTCGGGCAGCGCGTACGTCTCGGCGTAGGCGCGGGCGCGCTCCGGCCCGCCCTGGCCGACGATCGCCACCGAGGCGCCGCGGGCGACGTACTCCGGGAACTCGTCGGACAGTCGCTTCGCCCGGTCCAGCCCGCAGCCACAGCCATACTGGCGCCAGAACAGAATCAGCGCTGGCCCGTCCGACCACAAAGACGACAGCGCCACCATCCGGCCGTGCTGGTCGGCGAGGTCGAAGGACGGGGCCGGATCCCCCACCTGCAGCGGAATGGTCGTCCAGCGCGTCCGCCTCGGGCCGTTCTTCCAGCCCTCGAGCCAGCGTGCTTCGGCCTGCTGCACCTGTTGTTCCAGCGTTGACCCCATGCCGACCTCCTAGGCGATCGTCACCGGCTGCAGTCGATCCCCGAGCGATTCGGCCATGGCGCGCAGGTGCTCGGGCGTCGATCCGCAGCAGGCGCCGATCAGCCACGCGCCGCGCTCGGCGACGGCGGCGGCGTACGCCGCCATGTCCTCCGGGCTGGCACCGTACACCGCCCGGCCGCCCTTCCACGCCGGCACGCCAGCGTTGGCCTTGGCCACCAGCCGGACGTGCGGGGCGCGCTGATGCATCTTCTCCATCACCGCCAGGATCTCGTCGGGCCCGTTGCCGCAGTTGCCTCCGACGGCGGCGGCGCCCCAGCCGTGCAGCGCCTCGACGGCCTGCTCGGGCGAGACGCCCATCATCGTATGGCCGCGCGTGTCGAAGGTCATCGTCGTCAGGATCGGGATGGTCGGCGAGACGCGGCGCACGCCCTCGATGGCGGCGCGCATCTCCTCCAGGTCCGACATCGTCTCGATCCAGATCAGGTCGACCTCGCCGTCGATCAGGGCGCGCGCCTGCTCGGCGAAGCCGCCGACGGCGGCGTCGAAGGCCAGGTCGCCGAGGGGCTCGAGGATGCCGCCGCTCGGTCCGATGTCGCCGGCGATGACGGCCCCCGCGCCATGGGACCGCGCGACGTCGCGCGCCAGGCGCGCCCCGGCCCGGTTGAGCTCGGCGACGCGACCTTCCAGGCCATGCAGCGCCAGGCGGAAGCGGTTGCCGCCGAACGTGTTGGTCAGCAGGACGTCGGCGCCGGCCTCGAGGTAGCCGCGGTGGACGGCAGCCACGACCTCGGGACGCTCGAGGTTCCACAGTTCTGGCGAACCGCCACTTTCCAGTCCCTGGCCGAACAGCATCGTCCCCATGGCGCCGTCGGCCAGCGCGTTGCCGCGGCGATCGAGGAGCGCCTGCCAGCGGTCCATGGTCACGCCTCCTGCCCGCGGCGGATCGCCACAAGCTTCTTGGCCGTCTCGACGGCCACCGCCGCGTCGCGGCAGTAGCCGTCGGCTTCGATCTCTTCGGCGAAGGCGGCGTTGAGCGGCGCGCCGCCGACCAGCACGATCAGATCCTGTCGCACGCCCTCGGCCTTGAGGGCCTTGATGACGACGTCCATGTAGGGCATGGTCGTGGTCAGCAGGGCGCTCATACCCAGGATGTCGGGCTTGTGCTCGCGTACCGCCGCCAGGAACTTCTCGGCGTCGGTGTTGATCCCCAGGTTGACGACCTTGAATCCGGCGCCTTCCATCATCATCGCCACCAGGTTCTTGCCGATGTCGTGGATGTCGCCCTTGACCGTGCCGATGACCATCGTGCCGACCTGGGGGGCGCCGGTCTCGGCCAGCAGCGGCCGCAGGATCTCCATGCCGGCCTTCATCGCCTTAGCCGCCATCAGCACCTCCGGGACGAACAGGATGCCGTCGCGGAAGTCGGCCCCGACGACGTCCATCCCGCCGACGAGCGCCTTGGTCAAGACGTCGTACGGCATCAGGCCGCGCCCGAGCAGGATGCGCACGCCGCCGACGACTTCGTCGGCCAGGCCGTCGTACAGGTCGTCCTGGATCTGCTGGATCAACTCCGGTGTGTCGAGTGCGTTCAGGTCGAGCGGTTCGGTCATGGTCTCCTCGGTCAGCGCCGACGCCGGCCGCGCGGTTCGGCGGCGACCGGCTCGGGAAGCAGGCCCTCCAGATGCGGGAACGGATCGCTGGCGTGCGGCAGCGCCATGGCGGCGACGAACGTCTCCTGGAAGGCCGGATCGGTGGCGATCTGCACGTGCTCGACCCACCCCGCCAGCCACTCCGCCTCACGCCGCGCGCCGCGATTGAGCAGGGCGATGCGCGCCCCATCCCCGGCGGCATTGCCGACCGCCGTCACGCGCTCGAGCTCGCAGTCCGGGATCAGCCCGAGCACCATGGCGTGCTGCGGGCTGAGGTACGAGCCGAACGCACCCGCCAGCAGGACACGGTCGACCCGCTCGACTCCCAGGCGGTCCATCAGCAGGCGCGCTCCGGCGTAGAGCGCCGCCTTGGCGAGCTGGATCGCCCGAACGTCGTTCTGGGTGATGACGATCTCGGCGCCGGAAGCCGTGGCGGACGGATCGACCAGGATGTACTCGTACGTCCGGCCGCGGCGGCGAAGCCGGGGGGACGGACGGGACCCGTCGAACAGGCCGTCGGGCCTCAGCAGGCCGGCCAGGCGCAGCTCGGCAACGGCCTCGATGATACCGCTGCCACAGATCCCGCTGGCAAGCGCCGTCGACGGGAGATCGGTCGCCCCGGACTCCAACCACGCCTCGTGCCCGATGACCTTCCAGCGCGGCTCGAGCGTCGCCGGGTCGACGCGCACGCGTTCGATCGCCCCCGGCGCGGCGCGCTGGCCGTGCGTGATCTGGGCCCCCTCGAAGGCCGGCCCGGTGGGGCTCGAGGCGCACACGATGCGGCGGCGGTTGCCGACCGAGATCTCGGCGTTCGTGCCGACATCGACGACGAGCGCCACCTCGTCCGACTCGTGGGGCGCCTCGGCCAGCAGCACGGCGACATGGTCGGCCCCCACGTGCCCGGCGACGGCCGGCAACACGTGCAACCGCGCCGACGAATGCAGCCGCAGGCCGATCTCGCCGGCGTAGGCATCGACCGGGCCGCTGATCGTCAGCGCGAACGGCGCCGCGCCGAGGCCTGCCGGGTCGATCCCCAGCGCCAGGTGGACCATGATCGGATTGCCGACGACCACCGCGTCGAGGACGTCGTCGAGCCGCACACCGGCGCGCCGGCAGGCGTTCTCCGCCAGCTCGTTCAGCGTCCGGACGACGGCGCGGTGCATCCGCTCCGTGCCTTGCGCCTCGGTCATGGCGTACGAGACCCGGCTCATCAGGTCCTCGCCGTAGCGCACCTGCGGATTCATGTCGGCCTCGGTGGCCAGGACGACGCCGGTGCGCAGGTCGCACAGGTGCGCCACGACCGACGTCGAGCCGATGTCGATCGCCAATCCGTAGGTCGCTTCGTGGTAGCCGGCCTGGATGCGCGACACCTCGACGCCTTGCCAGACGTGGGCCGTCATCCGGCCGCGGCCATCGCGTTCGGCGCGGGTCAGGTCGGCAAGCACGCCGGGAGCCGGCCGCTCGACGGCCAGGTCCCAGTCGTCGCCGAGGGCCCGTTGCAGGCGCTCCCATGCGCCGGCCCGCGCGTCCATCGAGGCCGGTTCGAGCTCGACGTAGTAGGGCCGCACCGCCGGATCGATCTCGATGACCCGCTCGGTGGCCGCCTTGGCGATGAACTGCTTGCGCGCCTGGCTCTCCTCGGGAACGACGATCAGCACGTCGCCCAGCACCTGCGCGGCGCACGCCAGGCGCCGGCCGACGATGGCGTGCTCGCGACAGTAGGCCTCCTCGACCGGTCCGACCGGCGAGAGGTGCTGCTCCGAGGAGGTGATGCCGTGCTTGGCGAAGGCGCCTTCCTCGACGATGACCTGGCACTTGCCGCACGTCTGCCGCCCGCCGCAGATCGACTCGATCTCGACTCCCAGCGAGCGCGCCGCGGCCAGCAGGTCCAGGCCGCGCGGCACCTCGCCCTGCCGGCCGGAGGGCATGAGGATGAGCCTGTGGGTGCGCGGCGACTGGGTCACGCCCCCACGCCTTTCCCCCTCTCCGCACGTTCGAAGATCGCCGATGCGGATCCGGCACGTCGGCCGTGGGGGGCGCCAGCCGAGGCCGTCATCCCAGCCACCCGATCATCACCGCCCCGAGGGCCACGAAGCCGGCGCCCAGGATTCGCATCGCGCCGCCCTGCTCCTTGAGCACCAGCACCCCGTAGGCGGCTCCCAACACGACGCTGACTTCGCGCAGCGTCCCGGCGTAGGCCGCCGGCATGCTGCCCGCCATCGCCAGGAGGACCAGGCCGTAGGCGCCGAGGGTCGTGAATCCCGCCAGCACCGACCGACCGCGCGACGAGCGGATCTCCTGCGCCAGCCCCGCCCGCCCGACAAACCGCAGCGTCCATGGGGTCAGCAGCGCCAGGCTGAGCCACAGCGCCAGGTAGGTGTAGAGCAACGGCGGGACATACCCGATCCCGACCTTGTCGATGGCGGTGTAGGCCGAGGTGCACGCGCCGGCCGCCAGCGCCCAGCGCGGCCCCGAACGGCGCAGGGCGCGCAGTGGCTCCCGCCACGCGCCGGGTTGCGGCAGGTTGACGACGTACAACCCGCCGGTGATCAGCAGGATGCCGAGGACGCCGCCGCTGGTCAGCGGCTCGTCGAGGAAGAGCAGCGACCACGCCAGGAGCAGCACCGGCGCCGTCCCGCGCGCCAGCGGATAGACAACCGACAGGTCGGCACCGCGGTAAGCCAGGGCGATGAAGGCGAAGTAGCCGGCCTCGAACACCGCGCTGAAGGCCATCCACCCCCATCCGGCGGACGGGATCGCCGTCCAGCCGAGAAGCGGGATGGGCAGAAACAGGACCCCCGCCCAGAGGAGCATCCACCACACGAACGAGGCCCGGTCGCGGCTGGCCTTGAGCGCGACGTGCGTCACGACATGCAGTCCGGCCGAGAGCAGGACGAGCGAAGTGTTGAAGAGGTTCATGGGGCCCGTAGGTCATGGACGGCGAGGGAGTCGAGGCGTTGCACTCATGAGCGATGGGGTGGCTATGGACGACGGCGTCACGCGCTGCGCCTCCGGCGCCGCTCGGCGCGTTCCGGGCCGGCAGCCTCCTCCGGTCGGGTCCAGCCGGGCGGCGGCTTCAGCTCGGCCATCAGCAGTCCGGCGAAGCGCTGGCGGATCTGCTCGTCGAGTTCGGGCGTGAATCCGGCGTTGTTCGGGCGGGTGAGGAGGTCGCGCACACGGCGCATGGCGCGGCCGTGCGCGTCGAGCCCGCCTCGCTCCAACCAGAGCTGGCGCGGGTCGCGGTCGGCGATGTCCGGCAGCAAGGCGGTCGACTTCATGCGCTGCACCGTGTGCAGATTGTCGGCGAACATCCCGCCCGGGCCGACCTCGGCGACCACGTCCAGGGCGAGGTTCTCCTCGCTGAATTCGATCCCGCGCGCCGTCTGCTTCAGCATGCGGGCGATCTCGTCGTCGATGACGGCTTTGGCGAAGTCGAAGGCCATCAGCGCGTCGAGCAGCCCGGCCAGGTTGAACATGTGCACGCCGCCGAGCAGGCCGGCGATGGCCGACATGCCGGTCTCGTAGCCGGACTGGGCGTCGTTGACCTTGGCGTTGGTCAGTCCGATATAGCCGCCGCACGGCACGTTGTAGCGCCGCGCCAGCTGCGCCGTCCCGACGAACAGGATGCCGGTCTCGATGGCGCCCGGCGCGTAGGCGCCGGAGCGCATGTCGGCGACGGTCGGCAGGCTGGCATAGATCGTCGGCTTCCCGGGGCGCACCATCTGTTCGAGGACCGCCGCCGCCAGGAACTCGGCGTTGCCCTGGGTCAGCGTGCCGAGCAGCGTCAGCGGCGCGGTCAGGCCGGCGTTGGGGACGATCGTCGGGTAACACGGCAGGCCCTGCTCGGTGAAGAACAACAGCATGGCCGTCGAATCGAAATCCATCGTCAGCGGGGAGACGACCGGGCAATAGTGATGCGTGACGAAGGGATGGGCGCGGTAGGCGCTCTCCCCCCCGGCCACGAGGTAGGCGAAATCGAGGATCTTCTGGGCGTCCTCCGGCGGCCCGCTGGCGCGCACCGGCTTGCGGCAGTACTTGAGCGACGGATAGAGCCGGGTCAGCGTGAAATAGCCCGGCGGAGCGTCCTCGGCCAGCGTCGAGATCGAGAACACGTCGTAACCGGGGAGCTGATCGACCAGGTGGGCGACGCGGGCGATATCTTCGGCGCGCGCCCGCCGCTCGTGACCGGTGTCGGGGTCGATCAGGTTGGGCGCCGACGAGCCGGTGACGATGACCGGCGAGTCGTCCGGCAGCGTCCGATCGAAGGCCGGATCGCGTGCCCCGAAGGTGAAGGTCGGCGGGATCGAGGCCAGGTGCTCCTCGACGACCGCCGGCGGAAAGCGCACGACGAGGGAGTCCGAGTCGACCCGGCAGCCGTGACGGGCAAAGACGAGGCGCGCCTGTTCGTTGCGCACGAGCAGGCCGACGCTGTCGAGGATTTCGAGCGACGCCTCGTGGACGCGTTGCACCTGTTCCGGGGAGAGGAGCGTGACGGGCTGAGCGATCATCGGACCTCCCGGGCGGCCGGCCGGTCGTCTTCCCACGGCGCCGTCTCGGTGACGAAGCGGAAGCGATCGCCGCGATACAGATCGCGTCCGTGTTCGACGGGGCGATCGTCGGCGTCGAAGGACAACCGCCGCTCGAGCATGAGCGGCGCGCCGATCGGGACGCCCAGGATCCCCGCTTCGTACTCGGTGGCGGCGACCGGCTCCAGGCTCTGGCGCGCACGGCGGATCTCGACGCCGTAGGCCTGGCGCAGGACAGCGTAGATCGATTGCGACTGGAGGGCGTGCCGGTCGAGGCCGGGGAAGCGCTCGACCGGCAGCGTGTACTGTTCGATGAGGACCGGCTCGCGGTTGAGCGTGCGCAGGCGGTGAACGACGCAGACCGGCGCGCCGGTGGCGATCTGGAGCACGGCCGCTTGCGCGGCGTGCGCCGGCCGGAGTTCGACCGAGAGCAGGCGCGTCCCCGGCGCGTAGCCGCGCTGCTGCATGCCACGGGTAAAGGAGACGAGACGCGACGCCTGGCGCTCGATCTTGGGCGCGGCGACGTGCGTGCCGCGGCCGGGGACGCGCGTAATCAGGCCCTGGCCTTCGAGGGCACGCAGCGCGCGGCGCAACGTGAGGCGGTTGACGCCCAGCGCCTCGCTCAGTTCGCGTTCGGACGGCAGGCGGTCGCCGGCCGCCAGCTCGCCGGATTCGATGCGGGCGATGAGAGATTCGGCGATCTGGACGTAGAGGGGGATCCCCGCCGTCAAGCGGTCGCGGGGCGGGGCGAGTACGAAAGGCGCGGGGCCGGTTTGCGCCACGGTCGCGGTTGGATTACCAATGGTTTATTGGTGTATACCAACCTACGCCATGGTAGCACGACAATGCCGGCCAGGTCAATCTCCCGCTGAGCCCGTCCAGGCGCCCCGTTCTCGCCCCTCGCCGGCGTCCTTCGACAGGCTCGCGACGCCCGAAGCTGCGCTGATCGAAGAGATCCGCATTCCCAGGGGATAGCACTGGGGGCAAGGCATGCCGTGCCCCCAGTGCTGGGGACAACGGGCCCGAATACCCGGGGCCTCGCTCTTAGGCCTCTGCGACGGGCGCCGTGGGAGCGACGCGGCGTACCGCCTCGATCCCGTTCTCCCTCGCCGCTTCGCTGGCGTACATCTCGCTTGTACCGATGATCTCGCGGTTGGCTGCCTTCAGAACGAAGTACGGCTTGCCGTCGGCGGCCGCCCGCCGCTCATAGTGTTCCTTCACCACGGCGTTGGTGCGCACCGATTCGATGCCCTTGTGCGCCGCCTGACGGCTGGCGTACATCTCGCTCGTCAAGACGATCTCGTTGTTCTCGGCCGTCAGGTTGAAGTAGTGCTTCCCGTCGGCGGAGGTTCGCAAGCGGAACGCGGCTGGCATGCGGACTCCCTCCCGGCCTCGCCTCTCAGACGAGCGGCTTGGCCTTCATGGTCTCCGGGATCAGGATCTCGAGCAGCCGGCACACGGTCGGGGCGATCGCCAGCTGCGGGACCTGCGAGCGGGTGTCGCCGCGCCCCTTGCCGTCCGGCGGAATGAGGTACAGCGGCACGTGGCGTACGTCGGGGAGCGTGCCGCCGTGCAGGTGGTCGTTGTTGATGCCGTGGTCGGCCGTCACCAGTACGTGGTAGCCGCGCTCGAGCCATCCCGGGATCAGGTTGGCCAGGGACATGTCCTGGAAAATGGCGTTGTTGCGGTACTGCGACGAATCGGCGCCGTGCGTTTCGCCCAGGTAGTCCATGCCCATCGGGTGGACCAGCACGTAGTCCGGCTGGAACTTGTGCACCAGCGTCGCCGCCGCGGCGAAGACCTCCCGGTCGGGCATGTTGTCTTCGACGTAGAACCGTCCGTGCTGGATGGCCAGCGTCGAGTCGTCGACCTCCCGGTCGGCGATCGGATCGAAGGGGACCCGGTTGTACAGCTCCGAGAACCACCAGTAGGCCGAGGCGCCTGTCGTGCGGCCGTGCCGCACGGCGTGCTCGAAGACGTTGGGCATCGTCGATCGGCGGACGACCTTGTTGTTGGTCACACCGTGGACGCTGACCGGCACCCCTGTGTGCAGCGTCTCGTACAGCGGCCGCGACATCGTCGGCAGCTCGGCGACGACGGTGTAGCGCGTGGCCCGCTCCGCCTCCACTAGGTGCTGGAGATACCCCATCTGCTGGGCGGCGGTGTCGTCGCGCAGCGCATCGGAGACGACCAGGATCACCCGGCCCATGATCTTCCTCCCTGACGACCTAGCGGCGCGGGCGCGCCGCCGGCCTTGTCGTCCGCGCGCCAGCTCCGGCTCGCTTCTTCCCCGCTGCCCGCCGCACGGGCGGCGGCCGGCGTGAGCGTTGCCCCACCGCCGCGGCGTGGCGCGGCCTCACCACCCCGCCCTGCGCCTGATGCCCGTGCCCGATGACGAGAAAAGCCGCGGGGTCTCCTTCGGTGACCGCGGCGCGCAACGGATCGACGTCGGGCCGGCTGACGGTGCAGAACAAGACGGTATGCGGCGCGTCGGTGAACTTGCCCTGCGCCGGCCAGGCCGTCACGCCGATGTTCAGCCGCCGCATCACGGCCTCCGCCACCGCGTCCGGGCGGTCGGTGACGATGAACGCCATGCGGACGACGCTCGGCCCCTCGAGGACGTAGTCCGTCGCCAGCCCCCAGACGAACAGCGACAGCAGGGAATACAGCCCGTTCTCCCAACCAAGCACGAGCCCCGCGGCCAGGATGACGGCGCCGTCGGTCAGCAGGAACACCTGGCTGATCGGCATCCCGGTCCGCAGCTGCACGATGCGTCCCAGGATCCCTGTCCCGGCGACCGACGCCTGGCCGCGGTAGATCATCCCCGACCCGATCCCGCCCAGCACCCCGCCGTAGAGCGAGTTGAGCAGCGCGCTGTCGGTGATCGGCGCGACCCGCAACACGTCGCTGAAGACCTGCGCCCCGACGCTGTAGAGCGCGGCGACGTAGGCGGTGCGCACGAGGAAGGAAAAGCGGCCGAGGTAGCGGAAGCCGAGAGCCAGGAGCGGGAGGTTGAGCGCCAGCATGACCCAACCGATCGGCAGCCCGAAGGTCCGGTTCAGAATCACAGCCGTGCCGGAAACTCCCCCGGGGGCGACGGCCGACGGCGCCAGGAACATCGTCAGCGAGACGACCATCAGCAGCGAGCCGATGGTCATCCACAGCAGCGACGTCAAAGCCTCCCTCCCCTTGGGACGCAGCATGCACGGCCTCCTCGCCTTGGCTCACGACGGCGCCGGCCCTGCGATGCCGCTCAGGGCCGGCGCCTCGCCGTCTCCGGGTCGAACGCGCTTCACTCCTCGCTCATCACCCACACCGCGTGCGGCGGGAAGGAGAAGGTCAGTTCGTCCCCGACCCTGGGCAGATGAAGCCGCCGCTCGTTGAGGGCGTCGAGCGTCACCCGCCCCGAGCCGAACGCCAGCTGGATGCGCACCAGCGCTCCCAGGAACGTCACCGACTCGACTCGCCCGTGGAGCTGGTTCTCGCCCTCGGCGGTGCCGAAATGCAGTTCCTCCGGTCGCAGCATCGCCAGGACCGTGCTGCCATTGGCGGCCGCCACCGGCCCGCTGGTGCGGAACGTCTGGCCGTCGAAGCCGAGCTGCCCTTCGCCGGCGTCGATCACGACCGCCCGCAGCTGGTTGAGCGTCCCGACGAAGCCGGCGACGAACGTCGTCTGCGGGAAATTGTAGATCTCGAACGGCGTGCCGACCTGCTCCATCCGGCCACGGTTCATCACCACCACCCGGTCGGAGATCGACAGCGCCTCCTCCTGGTCGTGCGTGACGTAGATCGTGGTGATCCCCAGCTGCTGTTGGATGCGGCGAATCTCGGTCCGCAGCTCGACGCGGATCTTGGCGTCGAGCGCCGAGAGCGGCTCGTCGAGCAGCAGCACCTGGGGCTGGATCGCCAGCGCCCGCGCCAGTGCCACCCGCTGCTGCTGCCCGCCCGAGAGCTGGTAGGGGTAGCGCCCACTGAGCTCCGTCATCTTGATCAGGGCCAGCATCTCGCGCACCCGGGTGTCGATTTCGTCGGTCGGCTGGCGGCGCACGCGCAGCCCAAAGCCGACGTTGCGGGCGACGGTCATGTTGGGGAACAGCGCGTAGGCCTGGAACACCATCCCGACGTTGCGTTGATTCGGCGGGACGCGGGTGATGTCGCGCCCGTCGAGACGGATCGAGCCGGTCGTCGGCGTCTCGAACCCGGCGATCATGCGCAGCGTCGTCGTCTTGCCGCAGCCGCTCGGCCCGAGAAAGGAGACGAACTCACCGCGCTCCACCGAAAGCTGGAAGTCGGCGACGGCCGTCGTCCCGCCGAAGGATTTCGAAATCCCATGCAGTTCGAGGTACGTCATGGTCCGCCCGAAACGCCTCCGCTCAGTGTCCGCCACCGATCTGCCCCTGCTGGCCGCGAGTCATCCAGTAGATCGTCCCCATAGCGGCCCAGGTCATGGCGAGGCTCAGGATCGACAGCGCCGCCGGCTCGAAGGCTCGGTCTTGCCCGATCTGCGCCAGGAAGGGGCCGAAGGCCGGCCGGGAAAGGTAGCGCGCCAGCGTCAGCTCGCCGATGACGATCGCCACCGTCAGCAGCGCCCCGGTCAACACGGCGGTGCGCAGGTTGGGCAGGATGACCCGCAACAGGATCGTGCCCCAGCCCGCCCCCAGACTCTGGGCCGCCTCGGTCAGGTGGCGCACGTCCATGGCGCGCAGCCCGACGTCGACCGAGCGGTACAGGTAGGGCAGCGAGACCACGAGGTAGCCTGCCACCAGAAGCACATCGGTCGATGCAGGCGTCGTCGTCATCAGCAGCGGCGGCCGGCTGTAGGTCCGAATCAGGCCAAACACCAGGACGATGACCGGGATGACAAACGGCAGCAGCGTCAGCAGCTCGATCAGCGGCCGCAGCCGAGGCAGGCGCAGGTGGACCCAGTATGCGGTGGGCACAATGAGCACCACCCCCGCCAGGATCGTCAGCAGCGCCATCCGCAACGAGAAAAGAAAGGACGAGATGAATTCCCGGTTCTGCAGGACCTTCTCGTAGGCGAGCAGCGACAGGGTGCCCTTCTGCATCCGCAGCGAGAATTCGGCCGTGGCCAGGAGGGGGACGAAGAAATACACCGCCCCCAGCCCCAGCCAGACCCACGGCCAGAGGCTGCCACGCCTCACCGCAGCCACCTCTCGCTGCGTCGCTGCAGCCAGGAGTAGACCCCGATGCTAAAGGCCATGATCACCACCATGCCGACCGCCAGCGCGTAGCCCAGCCCCGGGTCGTAGAGCACGTTGCCCCGGATCTGGGTGCCGATCATCAAGGTCACGAGGTCGAGGGTTCCGCCGGTCAGCGCGTAGGCGGTGGCGTAGGCGCCGAAGGCGTTGCCGAACAGCAGGACCATCGTCCCGAGGATCGACGGCAGCAGGATCGGCATGGCGACGTGGCGCCAGTACTGCAGGCCGGAGGCGCCGAGGTTCTCGGACGCCTCGCGCCATTCGCGCTTCAGCCCGTCGAGCGCCGGGGCCATGATCAGGATCATCAACGGGAACTGGAAGTACAGGTAGGTCAGACTGAGGCCGGCGAAGGTATACAGGTCGAAGCCCATCCGGTACAGGTCGAGTCCGGCGGACTTGAACAGCCCGGTGATGATCCCGGTCCGTCCCAGGGTCGAGATGAAGGCGAAGGCCAGCGGAACGCCGGCGAAGTTCGAGGCGACGCCGGCGAAGGTGATCACCATGCCGCGCACGAACGGCGGAACGCCTCCGAGCGTGATGGCGTAGGCCAGCAGGAAGCCGAACAGCGCGCCGACGACGGCCGTCACCACGCTGACCTGGATGCTGTTGCGGTAGGCCTCCAGGATGAAGCGCTGCCGAAGGTCGAGGATGTGCTGCAGGGTGAACCCGCCCTGGCTGTCCTGAAAGGCGCCGACGACGAGCGTGCTGGCCGGCAGAATCATGAAGAAGAAGGCGAAGGCTAGGAACGGGACCAAGCCGAGCAGGTCCCAGCTGAGGAAAGGCGAGCCGGGACGCGCCGTGCGCGCGTCCCGGCCCTTGCCTTTCGTCCACGGAAGTCGAAGCGACGCGATGGCCGTTACCCTGTGCCGTGCGCCGCCGGGTCGACGGCGATCACTCGACCTTCTGCACGTCGACGCCGACGACCGTGTCCCACTGCGTTGTGATGATCTCGCGCGCCGCCGACAGCTGCTCGACGGTCGGGAAGATCGCCTGCGCGTACAGGTCGGCCGGCGGCAGCGCCGCCGCCAGGTCCTCGGGGATCACGCCGCGCTCCGCCAGGTCGGTGTACCGGATCGGGTGGCAGTAGCCCTTGAGGAACAGCAGCTGGCCCTCGTCGGAGTACAGATGCTCCATCCACAGTTTGGCGGCGTTGGGATGCGGCGCGTAGGCGCTGATGCCCTGGATGTAGACGCCGCCCCACACCACGCTGGGCGGGACGTTGATGACCGTCTCCGGGTTGCCGGCGAAGGCGTCGCGGTCGGCCAGCGCCAGGTAGTCCCACTGGACGGTGATCGGCGTCTCGCCGCGGGCGAACGTGCCGTCGGTCGAGATGACCGGCACGAAGTTGCCCTCGGCGACGACGTCGGCCCAGAAGTCGAGGCCGGGCGCGGCATTGTCGAGCGAACCGCCTCGGATCAGGGCCGTGGCGAAGACCGACTGGATGGCCTGGTTCGAGGAGCGCGGATCGCCGGCCAACGCCACCTGGCCCTCGTACTCCGGCTTGAGCAGGTCGGCCCAGTCGGTCGGCGGGTTGGCGACGACGTCGGTGTTGGTCTGGAGCGCCAGCACGCCGTAGTAGTCGCCGTACCAGTACCCGTCGGGGTGCTTGACGGTGTCGGGGATGGTGTCCCAGGTGGAGACCTTGTAGGGCTGGACGATCCCCTCTTCGACGATTTGCGGGCCGAAACCGAAGCCGACGTCGATCACGTCCGGCGCCTGCGGTCCTGGGTTGTCCTTGTTGGCCTTGACGGCCTCGATCTCGTCGCCCGATCCGGCGTTCGGATCGAGTTCATTGACTTCCAGGCCGTACTTGTCCTTGAACGTCTGGATGACCTCGCCGTAGTTGCACCAGTCATGGGGCAGGGCGATGGTCGTCAGCATGCCCTCTGCCTGGGCCGCCGCCACGAGCGCCTGCATCTCGGGCGACATCTCCTCGCCGCCGGGCTCGACCGGGGCGGGGGCCTCGGTCGGGGCCGGGGTGGCGCAGGCCGCCGCGATCATCGAGCCGGCGATCAGGGCGGGCAGCACCTTCGTCCATCGGATTCTCATCTTATCCTCCTCAGAATGGGGACGGCGCGCAGCGCCTTCCCGCAGACGGATCACGTGCGACGAGACTTCGGGTGGGCTGCCGGTTCACCTCCCTCGGTCGTGCGACTTCGCCCGCACGACCGGACAGAGCCTCGCCAGATGCACGCGGGGGATCCGATCGAAGTCGCCGGTCGACCAAGCGACAGAAGACTATAGCACGTCCCCCGCGCCAGTCAATCGACGCCGCGCGCCTGCCCTTCCCCGGTCGCCCGGGGGAGGGCAGGCCGACGGGCGCGGGCGTCACTCGACCGGGATTTCCTTGTAGACCTTGCCGACATCGATCCCCTGGCGCTTGCGGTACCAGGTGAAACCGAAGAAGATGGCCGCCGCCAACCCGTACATGATCAGCATGAAGAGCATCGAAGTGCTGTTCTGCCAGCCGATGCCGTACAGGTAGCCCGGATCCCAGAACCACTCGACCAGCAGCCAGTCGAGGAAGGCGAAGAAGACGAGCCCGGTCACGGTCACCAGGGGGAACGTCTCTCGGGCCAGCAACTTCCGGATCCCGAAGAGCGCCAGCCACACCAACACGACGACATTCACCAGGCTCAGGACGGCCACGACCACCACCATGGCCTGGGTCGTGGCGTCGGCGCCGGCCATCTGGGTGAAGACGGCGTCGTAGAACGTCCCGTCGATCGTCCTTCCGACGAACGCGCTCAGATAGGTGATCCAGATGAGATACAGCGCGGCGGCGCTGTAGGCGATCGCCACCAGCCAGCTGGCCCACGAGGGGGCCCGGTACTTGGCGATCGGCGAGCCCTCGAAGATGCTCTTCTGCTTCCACGGCAAGAGGATGCCGGCCAGCGCCGTCCCTAGGAAAGTGACGGCGATGACCAGCGTGGCGTCGAGCACGATCGTCTGAAACTCGAGGACGTTGTAGGCGTACAGGTAAGAGATGATGAGCGACGGGATGACCATCAGCAGCAGGGCGTTGATCGGCGTGCGGGTGCGCGGTTCGACCTTCGACACCCACTCCGGCAGCATCCGATCGAGCGCCGCGGCGAAGATCACCCGCGTCGACGACAGGAAGACCGTCCCCGACCAGCCGAACCACCACATCCCGACCAGGAACACGACCAGGATCTGCAGCGCCCGGCTCGAGGTCAGGAAGGTGGCAAACTGCACCGGATACGGCCAGACCGGGATCGGAACCTCGGTGCCGTAGAAGACGTTGCTCCAGAAGGCGCCGTTGGCGTTGACATAGAACTCCCAGCCCATCGTCTTGTCGATCAGAGCGAAGAACACCAGCGCCAGCAGCGCCGTGACGATCACCGCCGAGGCCATGCCCCAGAAGTTGCGCTTGTAGTCCGAGGCGCCGCGCACTTCGCCGTACAGGGTCGAGCCCCAGTTCGGCCACAGGTTGAAGAAGACGATCATCGGGATCAGATAGAAGGAGGCGCCGAGCACGGCCCCGCTGACGCCGAAGGCCGGGCCAAAGGCCACGCCGGCGGCCGTTCCGGCTTCGATCGTCGCGCCGTAGTAGTCGCCGGGCGGCACGCCGTACAACGCCGGCAGGTTGGCGTTCAGGCCGGCGATGAAGGATTCGCGAGTGCCCGTCAGCAGCAGCAGGAACACCAGGCCCAGGCCGACCATGCCCAGGTAGAAGCACAGCTTCTGGAACCGGGCGTACCACTTCATGCCAACGGCGATGTAGACGAAAACGATGGCGCATACCAGCACCATCGCCGTCAGCAGACCTTCGCTCGTGCTGGTGAACCACAGCGCCGTGTCGGGCGCGCCGAGCAGGGCCGCCATCGGGGTCAGGAATTCGTACGACAGCATCTGGCCGTAGAGCGGCACCCACAGCCACAGGATGAACCACCAGCCGGTGACGCTGAGCAGGAACCCGGCGCCGCGCCCGAGGATCCGGCTCTGCCAGACGTAGTCGCCGCCGGCGCGCGGCATGGCCGAGATCAGGCTGGCGTAGACGATGACCTCGAAGATGGTGAACGCGCCGCCGATGACGACCGACGTCCCCAGGCTGCCGGTGAAGTACCAGCAGTAGGAGAAGATAAACAGCCCGAGGGTGATCAGGTTGATCGAGAAGGTGGCATAGATGAAGGCGTCAAAGCCCGACCACGAGCGCACCAGACCGCTGGCTTTGCGCACGAAGAGCGTGGCTTCGCTCATCGGGAGACTCCTGTCCGAAGGATCACTGCTGTCCGGGGCCACCCGCACGCTGGCGGGCCGAGAACCGGCCGCCGGCTGCGCGCCGGGAACGGGGGCGCGCTTCCCGTCGACCTTCGGCGTCGCACGGCGTTCGCTCGATAGGAACCTCCTTCCCTCGGACGACTCCGCTCAACCCGTCGTCAGCACATAATTGCCGACCTTGCCCGGCTTCAGCTCCACCACGGCGCCGTGCAGCACGCCCTGCTCGTACATAGAGCCGGGGTTCAGGCACAGCGTACGACCCAGCTTGCGCGAGCCCTTGCCTTCGTGGATGTGCCCGTGCAACCCGAGCAGCGGCCTGTAGGTCTCGATCGCCTTGAGCACCGCCTTGCTGCCGACCGGCACCAACGAGCGGCCGGCGTACGTCGGCCGCAGGTCCTTCGTCAGCTCCGGAGCCTCGTCGAGGCCGCTGCCGTAGGGCGGCACATGGAAGGCAAACACGGCGTTGGCGGCGTCCTTGAGCTGCGCGACGACGCCCTCGATTCTCCGTTCGAGGGCGTCCTCGGGTTCCTCGCGGCGGGTGCTCCACGGCGTCGGGTTCGACCATCCGGTGCTCGCCATTTCGTGATGCTCGTCGAGGGCGACGACCTGCCCCTCCACCGAGCGCACCGTGCGCGAGGCGGCGATCGCCGGATCGATTTCGAACATGTCGTCGTTGCCGGGGCAGACGTAGCAGCGCACGCCGCTGCCGTCGAGGCGTTCGTCGGCGTAGCCCATCCAGCGCTCGACCGTGGCGACGGCCTGCTCGACAAACAGCGACTCCGCCCGTGCCGGGTCGCCGCTAATCTCGCCGACTTCATCGGGCGTCGTCACGTACGGGTAGTAGCCCCGGTTGCGGATCGTCTCGACCATGCGCCGAACATCGTCGGCGGACTCGAGGATCGTCTCCTGTTCGAGCAGCGTCACCTTGTGCCGCCCGCCGCCCTGGTCGATGATCGGGATGATCGCCTTGCCGGTCATGTCGCCGCCGAGGATCAGCAGGTCGGCCTCGTAGAACCGGGCGGCGGCGATGAACTTCTTCCAGCACACTTCCGAGCCGTGGACGTCGGTGGCGAAGAACAGACGGGTCAAAGCGGCCTCACCCGGAGATCATGCCGCGGCGGCGGTGGCTCTCGGCGGACGTGGCGACTGGGGCATACCGCGCGGCGGTCGGCGTGGGTCCAGCGACTCTCCGGCAGGCGGGATCGCCTCGCGAGGCGCGAGGCGTCGCCCGGGGGCTGCCTGGCTGAACGTAGTATAGCAGTGTTCGGCGCGCGGTCAACGCGCGGCGGCCTCCATGCGTCCCGGGCGTCTCACCATTCGAGACTTGATCAGACAACCCTGGCCTGCCCCATGCCGATGCGATGGGCGCTCCCACATCGACAAACCCCCTTGGCTAGGCAAAGCGGGTTTGTGCCGCCCGAGGCACCCGTAGGTATAATCCGCGCGTGAAGCGCCTCTCTCGCCGAGCGCTCGCCATCCACCGACGGCTCCTCGAGGTCTACGGCGATCCGGTCTGGCGGCGGCCCCTCCCCCCGCTCGACGAGCTCGTCTCGACGGTCCTGTCGCAGAACACCAGCGACGTCAATCGCGACCGCGCCTTCGACGCCTTGCGCCGCCGCTTCCCCACCTGGGAGGCGGTGCGCGACGCGCCCCGCCGCTCGATCATCGCCGCCATCCGCCCGGCCGGGCTGGCCAACCTCAAGGGCCCACGGATCCAGGTCATCCTGCGCCGGATCACCGCCGAGCGCGGCGACCTCGATCTAGATTTCCTTCGCGCCCTGCCCTCCGACGAGATTCGCTCGTGGCTGCTCCGATTCCAAGGCGTCGGCCGGAAGACGGCGGCCATCGTCATGCTGTTTGCGCTCGACCGGCCGGCTTTTCCGGTCGACACCCACGTCCACCGGGTCACCGGACGCCTCGGCCTGCGCCCGCCTCGGGCCACGGCCGACCAGGCGCACGACCTGCTCGGCGAGTTGTTTCCTCCCGAGACCTACCGCGCGGCGCACCTCAACTTGATCCGGCTCGGCCGCCACGTCTGCCACGCCCGCCGACCGGCCTGCGAGCGCTGCCCGGTGAGGAAGCACTGCGACTACTTCCGGACGGTCGTCCGCCGCCAGGGGCGGGCAGCGCGCCGCCGGTAGGGGCAGCCCTGACGACCGAGCGCTGGCCACCGCCCACGGCCCTTCCCTGGCACCGCCTGGCGGCGCTGAACGGGCTGGCTTTCGCTCTCGGTATCGTCAGCAACACGCTTGAGCCGGCAGTGCTCGGTCATCGGACGATCGAGCTGGCGCCGGAGGCGCGCAACACGGTATTCGGGCTGCTGACGTTCGCCGGCCTGGTCGTCGCCGTCCTGTGGCAGCCGATCATCGGCGCCGTCTCCGACCGCACGCGCTCTCGCTGGGGCCGCCGGCTGCCGTTCTTCCTCGTCGGGGGCCTGGCGGCCATCGCCGCTCTCTTCCTGATCGCGCTGGCAGGCAGCGTCTCGTCGCTTCTGGCCCTGCTTCTGTTGCTCCAGGTCTCGACGAACACCATCCAATCCCCGTCGCAGGCCCTCATTCCCGATCATGTCCCTTCGGGCCAGCGCGGCGCCGCGGCCGGCTGGAAAGCGGCGCTCGAGATCGTGGCCTTCGTCGTCGGCCGCCAGACGTCCGGGAGGTTGGTGGCCGCCGGCGAGGTGTTGGCGGCGGTCGGCGTGGCCGCCGCGGCGGTGTTGGCGGCGGTGGCCGTCATCGGCCTGACGACCCGCGGCACCACCTCCGCTTCGCCGCCCTTGCCGCGGCCGACCCTGCGCTCGACCTTCGGCATCGACCGCCGCGCCCATCCGGCGTTCGGACCGTGGTTCGTCAACCGCGTGATGGTGTGGGGCGGCTTCATCGCTCTCAACACGTTCCTGCTGTTCTTCGTGATCGACGTGCTGGGGATGGCGGAGGCACGGGCACAGCGATTCGTCGGCGACCTGTCGGCGCTGATGGGGATCGGGTTGCTCCTGGTGGCGCTGCCCGCCGGCTCGCTGTCGGATCGCCTCGGGCGCCGTCGCCTGGTGGCGGCGGCGGGCGCGACCGCCTCCGCCGGGACGGTGCTGCTTCTGGCCGTCCCTTCGACGACGACGGCTCTGATCGCCGGCGGCATCCTGGCACTTTCGGTGGGGGTCTTCCTCACCACCAGTTGGGCCCTGGCGACTCACATCGTCCCCCGGTCCGAGCCGGCGCGCATGCTGGGTCTGGCCAACATCGCCACCGCCGTCGGCAGCGCATTGGCGCGGCTGAGCGGAGGACTGCTGATCGACCCGGTCAACCGGATCTCCGGCGGGGTAGGAGGGTATTACTTGCTGTACGGCATCGCGGGACTGGCCTTCCTGGTGGGGACCGCCGCGATTCTTCGGATGCCAGACGACGCTCCGGGTTAGGAGACGAGTAGCCTGCCGAGGAACGCGCTCTTGGCCTCAGCGCCTTTCCCTCTCTCCGCGCAGAGCAAGCGTGTGCGCGAAGAAACGTGGCGAACAGGGGCAGGAAGATCTCTGGCCCCTGACGCCCTATCCCCCCTGAATGTCGTGGTTTCTCCGATGGTGTCGAACGAGGCCCGCCCGCGAAGGGACTGTCCGCTGGCACGGACGAGGCCGGACCTGCGTTGCCAATTGTTGGACTCGGTTTCCGCGGCCGACGGCT
>Ga0209172_10001635_pt1 | contig 45641 bp, 37 predicted proteins | sample LarsenN4metaG_FD_184113 | JGI IMG/M metagenome (GOLD analysis project Ga0209172, IMG submission 184113) | Hot spring sediment bacterial and archeal communities from British Columbia, Canada, to study Microbial Dark Matter (Phase II) - Larsen... ... | reverse complement strand
ATTCGAACTGATCAGTGTCCCGCCGGATGCCAGCGGTACGATTGCGGTCGATGGTCCGCCGGTAACCGCCACGACGACCTCGCCAGTACAAAATGCCAGGCTCACCTTCAGTGGTAGTAGCGGACAACGTGTGTTGCTGCAAGCGACCAGTACCCTCTACCCAGGGTGGATTGCGATGTTCATCTATAAGCCGGCAGCAGATGGGACGGCCAGCACCAGCAATGGAGCGCTCTATCAATGGTGCTGCTGGGGGGGCAATACCAGCTCTGGCGTCCAGACACTTCCTACTGCGGGGATCTACACCATCTTGCTGAATCCGCCTGAGATGGTGACGGGCAGCATGGTATTGAACCTGTTGAGCCAGTGATTCACACAGCACAGAGATAATCAAAGGGCGTCTTGTGTGCTTACTCGCCACGAGAGGAGACAGAACATGAACACCTGTACTCATTGCTGTTCTGATAATTCACTCATTTGGCGGCACTTTCCGCTCAAGCTGATGGCTATCCTTCTTCTAGTAGGGCAGCTACTGATGATCGGACTGGCCCAAGCCGGTGCTTACCCATCAGAGGAGTTTGTTGGGCAGACACGTACGGCCCCCCAAACGGCCCCCGGCCAAAGCGCTACCTTGCTACCCGATGGTCGTTGGCTGCTGGTCGGAGGGGAAGGAGAACTCGCCTCGCAAGCCCAGCTGTTGGATAGCCAATCCGGGGAGAGAACCGTTCTGGCTGCTCACCTGAATACTCCTCGTACGTCTCACAGTGCCACGCTGTTACCCGATGGCAGCGTACTGATCCTGGGGGGCGTGGATACCAGAGGGAGTCTGGCGGTGAATGCCGAACGCTTTCTGCCGATGTCTCAGTCGTTTGAGAATCTGCTGGACATCGGATTGATGCCGCGTGCTCGGCATAGTGCGACCGTGTTGACCGATGGCCGAGTGTTGATCGCTGGTGGTATCGACGTACATGGTCAAGCCATTGCTCAGGCCGAGCTGTGGCACCCGCGAACACAAAGCAGTGAGGCCTTCCATGCCGACCTCCTCTCCCCACGGTCGGGTCATCGAGCGGCACTACTGCCCAAAGATCCCGTCCTGATTTGGGGGGGCATGAATAGTGCCGGCCAAAAGGTGTTGGGCAGCGAACTCTATGATCCCTCGACTCAGCGGTTTGTCTCGACAGAGCAAGCGGCTGCCGGCGTTCTGCCCGATGCCCCCTTGTCTTCCGCTACCCCTGCCGTCATAGCAAGTCTGCCGACGGATGGTGCTTACGATGTCGCGGTAGATAGCCAGATTGCCGTGCGCTTCTCCAAGCCACTGGCCGTCACCACGCTCACGGCCGCCACGGTGACGTTGCTGGGGCCTGCCGGATTGGCTGCGGTCAAGGTTGTTCCTGTGGAAGGGGGAATGCTGTTGTTTGTCACCCCGACCATATCGCTTCAGCCCGCTGCCCACTACACCTTGTTCATTCGCGGCGCCAAGGACGATCACGGGGCAGCATTACCTTTGAGTACTATCAGTTTCACAACCGCAGCGGTGACCCCTTCTGCTTCAAGTAGCAGCACGACGAATAGTGGGAGCAGCAGTAGTGCAACAACGATCCCGCAGGCAGGAGGCGCAACTTCTTCGTCCGCCACTGCCAAGTCCACGCCATCGACTGAAACCAAGGTAGCGCCAACCCCATCGACATCGTCCTCCTCGGAGAGTGAGTCGGACTCAACCAATAGCGATACCGCCAATGACCAAGAGGACTGGATTCCCGGACCAGAAGCTCTGCGGGGTGATTGGCGTGCCAAGCGCTCGGCATCCCCACTTCAAGCGCTGCCGCCGCTGCAGGCTTCTCCAGGGGAGACGGCGCTCGCCGGTCAAGTGCTGCTGCTAAATGGCAAAGCGGCGGTCAATGTAACCTTGCGTCTCGGTAATCAGGTGGCGCAAACCGATGCAACGGGGCGTTTCCTGCTCACCGGCGTGACGACTGGCTGGTATACCTTACTCATCGACGGCTTCAGTGCCAGCACCTCAAACAGGCGTTATGGCCAGTACGAGACTCGAGTACACATTACCGACACGGGTAAAACCACCGTATTACCTTATACCTCTTGGCTGCCTCGGACGGATACCGAGCACACCTTCAACCTGTCGTCTCCGACAAGTGCGGAAACCGTTGTGACCTCTCCTTATATCCCAGGTCTGGAACTGCATATCCCGAAGGACACGGTGATACGCGATCGTGCTGGGCAGGTGGTCACTCAGGTAAGTATCACTCCTATCCCGGTGGACCGACCCCCATTCCCACTTCCAACTGGCTATGTGCCGGTCTATTTTACCATCCAGCCGGGGGGCGCCTATCTGCAGGGCATTGATCCCTCTTCAGCCAAGGGGGCTCAGCTCGTCTATCCAAATTACCGCCACGAAGCGCCAGGGGCGCGGCTTGATTTTTGGAATTACGACCCCGTGGACAAGGGTTGGTACGTCTATGGGCAGGGTACGGTCAGCAGCGATGGTCAACACGTCGTTCCTGATGCCGGCGTGGCGATCTACGAGTTCACGGGGGCCATGATCAGCACGGGGGGAAACCCGCCAGCGACATTCCCTGCACCGGGCGGTTTTTGTCCTGAGGGAGACCCCGTCGACTGTGGCACGGGGTTGTTCCTGGTGGAGCGTACCGATCTCTTCCTGGCCGATACCCTGCCCATCGTGCTGAGCCGTACCTACCGGCCAGGCGACTCGGCGTCCCGCCCGTTTGGCATCGGAACAAACCATCCCTACGAGATGCTGCTACGGTCCGATAACAACTACCAGAGCACGGACCTGATTCTGCCCGATGGCGGGCGCATTCACTATGTCCGTATTTCTGCCGGAACCGGCTTTGCCGATGCCGTCTACGAGCACACCGCGACCCCAACGCGCTTCTACAAGTCACGCATGGTTTGGAACCCTGGTGAGTGGGCCTGGAACCTGACCTTGAAAGATGGCACGGTCTACACCTTTCCACCGGATATCACGTTCCTGACTTCGATCCGCGATCGCTATGGCAATAAAGTTTCTATTGCACGTGCCGATGGTACTACTGGCAATATCACCCGCATCACATCCCCCAATGAGCGTTACATTGACTTTACCTACGATGCCAGTAACCGCATCATCCAGACAAAAGACAGCCTCGGACGCACTGTCAGCTACACCTATAACGCCTCCGGTCGGCTTGCAACAGTCACCGATCCCAATCTGAAGGTCGAGCAATACAACTACGATGCCACCAGCGGCAACATGATTTCGGTGATTAAGCCGCAAGGCAACCAGATGATGACCAACATCTACGATGCCAACGGTCGGGTGACCCAGCAAACACTCGCCGATGGAGGGATCTACCAGTTTGCCTACACCCTGGGGGCAGGAGGTCGGGTCACTCAAACCGATGTGACTGATCCTCGTGGCAATGTGCGCCGCCGACAATTCAATAGTAATGGCTACCTGACCAGTCTCACTCTGGCGCTTGGCAAGCCCGAGCAGCAGGTGTTCAGCTACGAACGCGATTCGACCAGCAACCAACTGCTGTCGATGACCGACCCACTGGGACGTAAGACGCGCTATGGTTACGACGCCATGGGCAATCTAACCAGCGTGATCCGGCTCGCCGACACGGCCCAGGCCGTGACGGATACCTACACCTACGAACCCCAGTTCAATCAGGTGGCCAGCCATACCGACCCGCTCGGCCACACCACCGGGTACGACTATGACGCACAGGGTAACTTGACCACCATCACTGATCCGCTCAGCCAAGTCACCCGCTTCACCTATAACCTGTCAGGTCAGCTGCTCAGTACTGCCGATCCACTCAATCACACCACCGCCTTCAATTACGAAGGTGGCGACTTGGTGAGCATCGTGGACCCGCTGGGGCGCATCAGCACACGCTTTATCGACAGCGCCGGCCGTTTGAGCACCATCACCGATCCACTGGGGCGGCGCACCCGCTACGACCGCGACAGCCTTGATCGGGTGACAGACGTCACTGATTCACTCGGTGGCGTCACCCACATGGTCTACGACAACAACGGCAACTTGCTGTCGCTGACCGACACCAAGGGCGGTATCACCAGCTACAGCTACGATAACAAGGACCGGCTCACCAGTCGCACCGACCCACTGGGCAAAGTGGAAAGCTTTATCTACGACAAGCACGACAATCTGACGCAGTTCACCGACCGTAAAGGCAAGATCGCCACTTTCAGCTATGACGCGCTTAACCGGCGTACCCAGGCTAGCTACGGGCGAACGGTCAAAGGCCAGAATCTCACCGCCCCGGATGCCACCGTCACCTACACCTACGACGCCGGCGACCGGCTCACCCAGGTTGTCGACAGCCAGGGCGGGACGGTGACCCGCAGCTACGACGGTCTCGACCGCCTCAGCCAGGAAACGACGGCGCAAGGGACGGTGACCTACGGCTACGACAACGCCAGCCGGCGCAGCAGCATGACCGTGGCCGGGCAGCCGACGGTGAGCTACAGCTACGACAACGCTGATCGTCTGGCCGGCATCAACAAGGGAGCGGACAGCGTCGGCCTCAGCTACGACATGGCTGGCCGCCCAGCCACACTGACCCTGCCCAACGGCATTGTGGCCACCTACAGCTACGACACCGCCAACCAGCTGACCGGGCTCAGCTATGCACAGGGTGCCACGGTGGTGGGCGATCTCAGCTACGGCTACGATGCGGCCGGCCAGCGGGTGCAGATCGGCGGCAGCCTGGCGCGGATGACGCTACCGGCGGCGGTAAGCAGTGCCAGCTACAACACGTTGAACCAGCTCAGCAACTGGGGCGGCACGGTACACAGCTACGACGCCAACGGCAATCTGAGCAGTGACGGTAGCAACACCTACACTTGGGACAGCCGCAACCGGTTGACCGGCATCAGTGGAGGCACGACGGCGAGCTTCGTTTACGACGGCTTCAACCGCCGCCGCGGCAAGACCGTGGCAGGCACCTCCACCGCCTTCCTCTATGACGGCCTCAACCCGGTGCAGGAGCTTTCCGGCAGCACCCCGACCGCCAACTTGCTGGGCGGCCTCGGGCTCGATCAGTGGTTCGCGCGCAACGACGCGAGCGGGACCAAGAGCTTCCTCACCGACGCGCTCGGCAGCACGCTGGCGCTGACCGATGCCAGCGGCACGGTGCAAACCCAGTACGCCTATGAGCCGTACGGTAAGACGACACAGAGCGGCGCGGCGAGCAGCAATGCCTTCCAGTACACAGGGAGGGAGAACGACAACACCGGACTGGCGTACTACCGGGCGCGTTACTATGCTCCGGGCAAGGGGCGGTTCATCGCGGAGGATCCAATTGGGTTTGGGGGTGGGGAAAACCTCTATGCCTATGTTGGGGGAAATCCAGTTTCGCGAATTGATCCTCTGGGACTTGAATGGCAATTCACGATAGGAGTTGGCGGATCAATTGGAGGAAGCTCTGTACCTGGCATCCCCGGATTTTTTGGAGGAGGAGGGTTAAGCGTTGGCTTTACCTCTAGCGGGCAAATTATTGTTCAAGGTCAAGCTACTGGCTCACTTGGGCTTGGGGTTTATGGAGGTGTTGGAGCCCAAGGACAGGTGTCCAAGACCAAATGCCCAACGAAGCCAGGTGTTAGTGTCGGACAATCATTACAGGGGGACTTCAACTTTGGAGCTGGCCCGTCGGTTGGTGGCTCTGTCCAATATGATAGCAACGGTGGTGGTGGGGTATCGACGGGTATTGGCAAACTTGGTATTGGGTATGGCCTTCAGGTTTCTGGTGGCGTTACACAAGTAGTTACGATAGCCACACCTGCGTTGTTCCCGAGCAATGCCGCGTGTGGATGCCAGTAGGTGACGAAAATGGCTCAACGTAAAGGTCTAATAATCGCTCTTGTCGGCTTTGCGATTGCCATGTTGGGTGCTATAGCTGGTTTTGCTGGATTTCAAATTGAAGAACAGTGGCTGTCTATTTCTGGTTTCGCAATTACGGTGATGGGTGTTGCGATTGGGTTCATCGGCATTGTGTATGGCTGGATTACAGGGGGGGAACATGCGATTACTGGTAGTGGAGAAGCAGCTCGCGAGCTGAGAAATAAAATCGGCCGTCTCTGGAAATGACTCCAATATGTGCTTTCTCATGGAAAGGTAGCACTGAGCTTCTTCGTGCTGGCTCACAAAATTCGCAGGCGGTCATAAGCCCTACAATGCCCCTACAACTTGAGCGTGAATAGAAAAACGACTTACGGAGTTAACCGTAAGTCGTTGATTTTCTTGGTGGGCCCTGCGGGGCTCGAACCCGCGACCAAAGGATTATGAGTCCTCTGCTCTAACCAACTGAGCTAAAGGCCCAAACGGCCGCCATTATAGCAGGATATTGGCTTACTGGTTGCCCGGCTCGTTGTCGAGGAAGCTGCGCAGGCGCTCGGAACGGGTCGGGTGGCGCAGCTTGCGCAGCGCCTTGGCTTCGATCTGGCGAATCCGCTCGCGCGTCACGTCAAACTGCTTGCCGACTTCTTCCAGCGTGTGGTCGGTATTCATGTCGATACCGAAACGCATGCGCAGGACCTTGGCTTCACGCGGGGTCAGCGAGTCCAGCACTTCCTTGGTCGCATCGCGCAGGCTGGAGTACATCGCCGCTTCCGCCGGTGCCACGGTGACCGAATCCTCGATGAAGTCGCCCAGATGGGAGTCGTCATCGTCACCAATCGGGGTTTCCATCGAGATCGGCTCTTTGGAAATCTTCATGATCTTGCGGATCTTGTCTTCCGGCATTTCCATCTTCTCTGCCAGTTCGGCCGGGTCGGGTTCGCGACCGGTTTCCTGCAGGATCTGACGGCTGATACGATTCATCTTGTTGATGGTTTCGATCATGTGTACCGGAATGCGGATGGTACGTGCCTGGTCGGCGATGGAGCGGGTAATTGCCTGACGGATCCACCAGGTGGCGTAGGTCGAGAACTTGTAGCCGCGACGGTATTCGAACTTGTCCACCGCCTTCATCAGGCCGATGTTGCCTTCCTGGATCAGGTCGAGGAACTGCAGGCCGCGGTTGGTGTACTTCTTGGCGATGGAGATCACCAGACGCAGGTTGGCCTCGATCATTTCGCGCTTGGCGAGGCGAGCTTTGGTCTCGCCGGACGACATCTGGCGATTGATTTCCTTCAGCTCGTTGATGGTCAGCATCGACAGCGTCTGCAGCTCGGCGATCTTGCTCTGCTTCTCGATGATCGCGTACTTGAAGCGCGACAGCACGTCGGACCAGGGCTTGCCGGCCGCAATTTCGCGCTCGACCCAGTCCAGGTTGCACTCGTTGCCCGGGAACTGGCTGACGAAGTGCTTGCGGTCCATGCGCACACGGCTGACACAGATGTCTAGGATTTCGCGTTCCAGCTTGCGGATGTCGTTGACGCTGCTGCGCAGGCTCTCGCACAGGCTCTCGATCTGGCGGGTGGAGAAGCGCACCAGCATGAACTGCGCGGAAATCGCGTCCTGCACCTCGTTGTACTGTTTGCTGCCAAAGCCGTGCTTGGCCAGCGTTTTCAGCAGCTGGTCGTAGAGGGTGCGGACTTCGGCGAAGTGGGCCAGTGCCTGCTGCTTCAACTCTTCCAGATTGGCTTCGTTGATGCGTGCCTGGTTGGCCTCTTCGTCCTCTTCGCTTTCTTCCTCTTCATCCTCGTCCAGTTCCTCGTCGGAGGCCGGCTCGGCGAACGGGACTTCTTCGGTGGCTTCTTCGGCGTTCGGGTCGATGATGCCTTCGATGATCTCGTCGATGCGCATCTCGCCAGCTTCAACCTTGGCGATCAGGCCGAGTACCTGCGCCACGGAGCCCGGGCATGCCGAGATGGCCTGAATCATGTTCTTCAGGCCTTCTTCGATACGCTTGGCGATGACGATTTCGCCCTCGCGCGTCAGCAGCTCGACCGAACCCATTTCGCGCATGTACATGCGCACCGGGTCGGTGGTACGGCCGAATTCGGCGTCCACGGACGACAGCGCGGCTTCCGCTTCTTCCACCGCGTCTTCATCGGCCACCGCCGGTGTCGAGTCGGACATCAGCAGGGTTTCTGCGTCCGGTGCCTCGTCATAGACCTGGATGCCCAGGCCGCCAATCATGGTGACGATGTTCTCGATCTGCTCGGTGTCGGAGACGTCCTCGGGCAGGTGGTCGTTGATCTCGGCGTAGGTGAGATAGCCACGCTCTTTGCCCAAGGCAATGAGCATACGAAGCCGCTTGCGCTGTTCTTCGATGCTCATTGGCTCGGTTGCCGGTTCGTTATTCTGTTTCTTGATGTCGGGAGAAGCCGCCATTTGGTTTCCTGCTCAAAAAAAGCCGAAAAAAACAATTGATTATATCACAACCCGGTATCACCCGTTGCGGGGGGCCGCGCCGGAGGGCGCCAGCTTTCTTGCAAGCAGGGTACGCAGCAGTTGTAACTCCTCGCTGCTCAGGTGTTCGTAGCCTTTGGCCGACAGGCCGGAGATCAGGTCGTCGTCGTAACGGTCGGTCAGGCGGATAAAGCCCAGCCGGAAGTTTTCGCGGTCGTTCTGATCCGGGTTGGAGAATTCTTCCGGTTCGCGCATGGTGTCCAACAGGACGGAGTCGATCGTGAGCTCGTGTGGGCTGTGCCGGAAAAATTCTGCCAGTCGTGCTGTCGTCAGTTCGCTGTCACTGGCCTGTATTGCTTCCACGATGGCCACCAGGGTGGCCATCTCGTTTTCGTAGGGCCGATTGTCACTTACTAGGACATCGTGCGCCCACGCGGGGTTCATCAATAGCCACTTGATCTGCTTGCGCACCATCGAGCTGCTGCCGGGGCGGTTCGACTGTTCAGGTAGCTGGTAATCGCGTCGCCCCTTGCGCTCCGGACGGCTGTGTCCGGTGAGCATGTCAAATTCGTCGACATCCATGCCGGCCAGTTCGGCCAGCCTTTTTTTAATGATATAGCCCAAGGTGGGGGCGGCAATCTGTTCCAACAGGGGCTTGGCCTGACGCACCAGGTCGGCACGCCCTTCCGGGGTGCTCATGTCGACGCGGGAGGTCAGCTCCTGGGTGAAATACGCCGACAGCGGCACGCTTTGCTCTTTCAGCGCGGCTTCGAAGGCCTCGCGGCCGAACTCGCGGATGTAGCTGTCGGGGTCGTGCTCTTGCGGCAGGAACAGGAAGTGCAGCGCCTTGCCGTCGACCAGCTGCGGCAGGCTGTTTTCCAGCGCCCGCCACGCCGCCTTCTGCCCGGCCTTGTCGCCGTCAAAGCAGAAGTAGACGTGGTCGGCGTGGCGCAGCAGCTTGCGCACGTGCTCGCCGGTGGTGGCGGTGCCGAGGGTGGCCACCGCGTACGCCACGCCGTACTGTGCCAGCGCCACCACGTCCATATAGCCTTCCACCACCAGCACGGCATTCGCGTCGCGGATCGCCTGGCGCGCTTCGTACAGGCCGTACAGCTCGCGTCCCTTTTCGAACAGCGGCGTTTCCGGCGAGTTCAGGTACTTCGGTGCATTGGGGGCCTTGTCTTTCGACAGGATGCGGCCACCGAAACCGATGATGCCGCCGCGCTGGTTGCGGATCGGGAACATCACCCGTTCGCGGAAGCGGTCATAGCGGCGGCCACCGTCCTCGGCATCGATGACCAGCCCGCACTCGGCCAGTACCGGGCTCAGGTATTCGGGAAACACGCTGGCCAGGTTCTGCCGGTTGTCCGGGGCGTAGCCCAGGGCAAAGCGGGCGGCGACTTCGCCGGTCAGGCCGCGGCCCTTCAGGTAGTCGATGGCGACCGGCGCCTGTTTCAGCTGCTGCTTGTAGTAGCGGGCGGCCTGTTCCAGCGCGTCTTCCAGCGACAGCTTCTTCTCGCGCGCCGCGCGACTGGCCTCGGGGTTGGTCGCACGCTCTTCCGGCACCGGCAGGCCGATGCCTTCGGCCAGCATCTTCACCGCGTCGACAAACGGCAGCCCCTGGTACTCCATCACGAAGCCGATGGCGGAGCCGTGCGCGCCGCAGCCGAAGCAGTGGTAGAACTGCTTGCTGGGGCTGACGGTGAAGGACGGCGATTTTTCCTTGTGGAACGGGCAGCAGGCCATGTAGTTCTGGCCGGCCTTTTTCAGCGGGACGTAACGATCCACCACGTCGACGATGTCGACGCGGGACAGCAACTGGTCTATGAAATCCTGCGGGATCATCCGGCGGGGGTCAGCCTGCCAGCTTTGCCTTGATGCGGGCGGAGACGGCGGCCATGTCGGCACGGCCGGCCATGTGCGGCTTCAGCAGCGCCATCACCTTGCCCATGTCCTGCATGCCGGCGGCACCGCTGCTGAGGATGGCGCCTTCGATCATGGTGTCGATCTCGGCCTCGCTCAGCTGCTGCGGCAGGTAGGCCATCAGCACCGCCATTTCCGCCTTTTCCTTGTCGGCCAGGTCCTGGCGCTGGGCGGCTTCGTACTGGCTGATCGAGTCACGGCGCTGTTTCAGCATCTTGTCGACCACAGCGGTGATGGCGGCGTCGTCCAGCTCGATACGCTCGTCGACTTCCTTTTGCTTGATCGCGGCCATCAGCAGGCGGATGGCGGCCAGGCGTTCGGTTTCGCGGGCTTTCATCGCCGATTTCATGTCGTCTTGGATGCGTGCTTTCAGGCTCATGATCGTGTCCGTACTTGAGGGGGAAACGTTGGCCGCATGCGGCCAACGTATAAATGGCAAAACCGCAGGACAGGCCTGCGGTCTTCATGCGTACAACCGGGAAGCTTAGTACAGCTTCGGTGGCAGCATCTGGCTGCGGATGCGCTTGTAGTGGCGCTTAACGGCAGCCGCTTTCTTGCGCTTGCGTTCTGCAGTTGGCTTTTCGTAGAACTCACGAGCACGCAGTTCGGTCAGCAGACCGGTTTTTTCGATCGCGCGCTTGAAGCGACGCATGGCAACTTCGAACGGCTCGTTCTCTTTAACGCGAATATTCGGCATTTAGCGAAGGTCCTTAAAATCTTGGCTTGAGGCGTAAAACCGCCCCGAGGAAAATGAGTATTGTAAACAACGTCGTAGCTTTTGTAAAAGCCTGATGCAGGGCAAAGGGTATTTGTGTGCCTGAATGCATCATCCCTTGCGGGAAGAAATCACCCCCTCGAGTGGCGAAGACGGAGTCGCCGAATAAAAGCGTCGAGGCATGCGGCCCGCCAGATGGGCTTCGCGGCCTGCTTCGACAGCAAGTTTCATTGCCCGTGCCATACGCACGGGGTCTTGTGCTGCGGCGATGGCGGTGTTCATCAACACACCGTCACAGCCTAATTCCATACCGATGGCGGCATCGGATGCGGTACCGACGCCGGCATCGACCAGAACGGGCACCGAGGCCTGTTCGATGATCAGTTGCAGGTTCCACGGATTGAGGATGCCCATGCCGGAACCGATCAGGCTGGCCAGCGGCATGATCGCGCAGCAGCCGATCTGTTCCAGCTCGCGTGCGGCAATCGGATCATCCGAGGTGTACACCATGACATCGAAACCTTCCTTCACCAGCGTTTCCGCGGCTTTCAGGGTTTCGCGCATATTGGGATACAGATTGTTCGGGTCGCCCAGCACTTCCAGCTTCACCAGACGGTGGTCGTCCAGCAGTTCGCGCGCCAGGCGCAGCGTGCGCACTGCATCGTCTGCCGAGTAGCAGCCCGCCGTGTTGGGCAGCAGTGTATACCGGTTTTTCGGCAGAAAGTCCAGCAGGTTCGGTTCGCCGGCAGTCTGTCCCAGGTTGACGCGGCGGATGGCGACGGTGACGATTTCGCAGCCGGAGGCATCCAGAGCGTCGGCGGTCTGCTGGAAATCCCGGTATTTGCCGGTGCCTACCAGCAGTCGCGATTGATAGGATTTTCCTGCGATGGTCAGAGCGTCCTGCACGGTATCTTTCTCCTTGGGGGTAGGTTAGCCGCCGCCAACGGCAACGACGACTTCCAGCGTGTCGCCATCGCTCAGCCGGGTGTGCGCATGCTGGCTGCGCGGCACGATTTCGCCATTGTGTTCGATGGCGATGCGCTTGCCGCGCAGGGCGAGGGTGTCGATCAGCGCGTCCAGCGTGCCGATCTCGTCAAACTGGCGCGTCTCGCCATTGATGATGAGCGTGGTCATGGTTATTGGCGTCGTTCGGCCTGCTGCACGACATTGACCTGCTGGATCGCGGTCAGCACGTTTTCCAGATGGATCAGGTTGTCGACCTGCAGGCGGAAGTGGATGTGGATGAAGCCGTCGCCACCATGGTTTTCCTGGGTGTCGACCGTTTCGATGTTGGCCGAGGCCTGCGAGATGGCGGCGGCGATTTCGGCCAGCGCACCGCGCTGGTTGTGCGCCAGCACGCTGATGTTGACGCCGAACATGCGATCCTTCTGCGGCTCCCAGTTCACTTCCAGCAGCTTTTCCGGGTCGATGCGCGCGGCATTGCCGCAGCCCTTGCGGTGTACCAGCAGTCCCTGGCCCTTGCTGATCGCGCCGATGATGGCGTCGCCGGGGATCGGGTTGCAGCAGCTGGACAGTTGCACCGCGCCGCCCTCGTTGCCGCGGATGGTGACCGGGCCGACGTCCGGGGTCTGCCCCAGCTGTTCGCCGGACAGCTCGAACAGCTTGCGCGCGATCACGATCGCCAGCTGTTTGCCGGTGCCGATATCGGCCAGCAGGTCGTTGAAGCTACGCTGGCGTTCGCCCAGCGCGTGCAGCAGGCTGTCTTCCAGCTTCGGCGAGATGTCCAGCGGCGTCGGCGACAGCGCGCTGGCCGCCTGGCGCAGCAGCTTTTCACCCAGCTGCACCGCGTCCTTCTGCTGCAGCGTTTTCAGGTAGTTGCGGATGCCGGAGCGGGCGCGGCCGCTCTGCACAAAGTTGAGCCACGACGGGTTGGGCTTGGCCTGGGTCGAGGTGATGATCTCGACGGTGTCGCCGTTGCGCAGCACGGTGCGCAACGGTACCAAGTTGAAGTTGACGCGGCCGGCGATGCAGCGGTGGCCGATGTCGGTGTGTACCGCGTAGGCAAAGTCGACCGGGGTGGAGCCTTGCGGCAGCACCATGATCTTGCCCTTCGGGGTGAAGACGTAGACTTCGTCCGGGAACAGGTCGATCTTGATGTGTTCCAGGAATTCGATCGCGTCTTCGCTTTCTTCCTGCATGTCGAGGATGCTCTGCAGCCACTGGTGGGTGCGCTGCTTGGCGGCATCGATGCTGGCGTCGCCGGACTTGTACATCCAGTGCGAGGCGACGCCGGCCTCGGCGACGGCGTTCATCTCCTGAGTACGGATCTGCATTTCCACCGGCGTGCCGTAGGGGCCGAACAGGGTGGTGTGCAGGCTCTGGTAGCCGTTGCCCTTGGGGATGGCGATGTAGTCCTTGAACTTGCCGGGGATGGGCTTGTACAGGCTGTGCAGCGCGCCCAGGGTCAGGTAGCAGCTGGCGTTGTCCTTGACCACGATGCGGAAGCCGTAGATGTCGAGCACCTCGGAAAACGACAGGTGCTTTTCCTGCATCTTCTTGTAGATGCTGTACAGGTTCTTCTCGCGGCCCTTGATGGTGGCCTCGATATTGGCCTCGCCCAGTTTCTGGGTGACGGCCTGCAGGATCTTGTTGACCACTTCGCGGCGGTTGCCGCGCGCGGCGCGTACCGCCTTGGACAGCACGCTGTAGCGGTGCGGGTGCAGGTGCTTGAACGCCAGGTCCTGAAGTTCGCGATAGACCTTGTTTAGGCCGATGCGGTTGGCGATCGGCGCGTAGATTTCCAGCGTTTCCAGCGCGATGCGCTGGCGCTTGTCCTCGCGCATCGCGTCGAGGGTGCGCATATTGTGCAGCCGGTCGGCCAGCTTGACGATGATGACGCGGATGTCGCGTGCCATCGCCAGCACCATCTTGCGGAAGTTTTCCGCCTGCGCCGATTCCTTGGTCTGGTATTCCAGCCGTTCCAGCTTGGACAGGCCGTCGACCAGGTCGGCGATGGTGCGGCCGAACTTCTCGCTCAGCGTCGGCTTGCTGACACCGGTGTCTTCCAGCACGTCGTGCATCAGCGCGGCTGCCAAGCCCTGTGCATCCAGGCGCCAGTCGGTGAGCATCGCTGCCACCGCCAGCGGGTGGGTGATGTAGGGCTCGCCGCTCTTGCGGGTCTGGCCCTCGTGCGCCTCGCGCGCGGTGGCGAACGCCTGCCGCAGCAGCTGCACGTCTTCCGGGCGCAGGTACTGGTTGGCCGCGTCGAACAGGGCCGCCGCCTCGGCGTCAACGAGGGCGTTGTAGTCGATGTGTTCGGCGGCGCTGTCCTGGCTCATGTTGCGGCTTACGACTTGTTGCGGGTCAGGATCTCGCGGCCGATGTGGCCGGCGGCGATTTCGCGCAGCGCGACCACGGTCGGCTTGTTGCGGCCCTGTTCCACGAAGGTGGTGGCGCCGGAGGCAACCTGGCGGGCGCGGTAGGATGCGGCCAGGGTCAGGTCAAAGCGGTTCTGGATACGGTCCAGGCAGTCGTCAACAGTAATGCGGGCCATGAATGGGTGTCTCCCTGGTGAGGTGGTGCAAAAAATAATGGGGTTGTGGCAGCGGATCTGCAAGTATCAGGCCGGCGTCTGCATCGCGGCAATCGCTGCCTGATGGTGACGGCATTGCCGCTCGCCGCGCAAGCGCTGGCTGCGGATGACGCTGATCAGATCCAGGCGCGCCTGTTCGAAATCGTCGTTGACGATCAGGTAGTCGTACTCGGCGACCTGGTCGATCTCGGCACGCGCTTCGGACAGGCGGCGGGCGATGACCTCCTCGCTGTCGGTGGCGCGGCCGCGCAGGCGGGCTTCCAGTACCGCGATCGACGGCGGCAGGATGAACACCGATACCGCGTCCGGGAACACCTCTCGCACCTGGCGCGCGCCCTGCCAGTCGATCTCCAGCAGGATGTCGCGGCCTGCGGCCAACCTTTCGCGCAGCCAGCGCTTGCTGGTGCCGTAGTAGTTGCCGTAGACCTCGGCGTACTCGAGGAAATCACCGGTGGCGATCATGTTTTCGAACGTGGCGCGATCGCTAAAGTGGTAGTGCTTGCCGTTTTCTTCACCCTGGCGCGGGGCGCGGGTGGTATAGGACACGGAGAGTTCGACGCTGGGTTCAGCTTGCAGCAGCGCGCTGACCAGCGAGGTTTTGCCGGCTCCGGACGGGGCGACCACGATGAAAATCGTGCCGTTTGTTTGCGACATGAGGCTTCCTGCCAACGATCGGAAATAATATTTCAGGATACCACAAGGGGCATTGTTGGTTAAGTGCCGCGCAGCCGTGTATCTCGCCGAGCGTGAAACAACCGTTTCAGTTAAAATCGCGCGTTTTGTCAGAAACTTATCTGCGTAATTTGAGGGAGAACAAGATGCTGCTGGAAAGCTTTTTCAAGCTGAAAGAGCACGGCACCGACGTGAGAACGGAGGTCATCGCCGGCTTTACCACCTTCCTGACCATGGCCTACATCGTCATCGTCAACCCGGCGATTTTGTCGCTCACCGGCATGGATTTCAATGCCGTCTTCGTGGCCACCTGCCTTGCGGCGGCGCTGGGCACCGGCATCATGGCGCTGGTCGCCAACTACCCGATCGCGCTGGCGCCGGGCATGGGCCTGAATGCCTACTTCACCTTCACCGTGGTGCAGGGCATGGGCGTGCCGTGGCAGGCGGCGCTGGGCGCGGTGTTCATCTCCGGCATCGTGTTCCTGGCGGTGAGCCTGTTCAAGGTGCGTGAGGCGATCGTCAACGCCATTCCGCAGTCGCTGAAGTTCGCCATCTCCGCCGGGGTCGGCCTGTTCCTCGCCATCATTGCGCTGAAGAATGCCGGCGTGGTGGCCGATCATCCGGCCACGCTGGTGACGCTGGGCAACCTGCACGACCCGAAGGTGCTGCTTGCCATCCTCGGCTTCTTCATTATCGTGGCGCTGGAATACCGCCGCGTGCCAGGCTCCATCATCATCGGCATCCTGGCGGTGACGGTGCTGTCGGTGACACTGGGGCTGTCCAATTTCGAAGGCCTGTTCGCGCCAGTGCCGAGCATGGCGCCGACCTTTATGCAGATGGATCTGGAGGGGGCGTTGTCCGCCGGCCTGCTGGGCGTGATCTTCGTGTTCTTCTTTGTCGACCTGTTCGACACCACCGGCACCCTGGTCGGCGTGTCGCACCGTGCCGGTCTGCTGGACAAGGATGGCAAGCTGCCGCGGCTGAAGCGCGCGCTGATGGCCGACTCGATCGCCATTACCGCCGGCGCGGCGATGGGCACCTCGTCGACCACCGCCTATATTGAATCTGCAGCCGGCACCGCCGTCGGTGGCCGTACCGGCCTCACCGCGCTGGTGGTGGCGATCCTGTTCCTCGCCTGCCTGTGGATCTCGCCACTGGCCAAGACGGTGCCGGCCTACGCCACCGCGCCGGCGCTGTGCTACGTCGCGGTATTGATGACGCGCGGCCTGGCCGAGATCGACTGGGACGACCTGACCGAATCGGCGCCGGCGGTGATGACCGCGGTGGCGATGCCGTTCACCTTCTCCATTGCCGACGGCATCGCCTTCGGCTTCATCAGCTACGCCGTGATCAAGATCCTGGCCGGTCGCTTTGCCGACCTGAAGCCGGCGGTGCTGGTGATTGCCGGACTGTGGGTCGTGAAACTGGCATTCTTCCACTAAGGCATTGAATTGATGGAAAACCTGAGCAACCTGGATTACTCCCGCTACCTGAAGGGCTGGATCCGCACCGTACCGAACTGGCCGAGCGAAGGCGTGATGTTCCGCGACATCACGCCGCTGCTGCAGAACCCGAAAACCTTCCGCATGCTGATCGACATCTTCGTGCACCGCTACATGGGCGAGCGCATCGACATGGTGGCCGGGCTGGACGCGCGCGGCTTCATCATCGGCTCGGTGCTGGCCTACGAGCTGAATGTCGGCTTCGTGCCGATCCGCAAGAAGGGCAAGCTGCCGTTCACCACGGTGGCCGAGGAGTACGAGCTGGAGTACGGCAACGCCACCGTGGAGATGCATACCGACGCAGTGAAGCCGGGAGACCGCGTGGTGCTGATCGACGACCTGATCGCCACCGGCGGCACCATGATGGCCGGCTACAAGCTGCTGCAGCGCCTCGGCGCGGAAGTGGTCGAGACCGCCGGCATCATCGAGCTGCCGGAGCTGGGCGGCGGCGAGCTGATGCGCGAGCTGAACATCCCGCTGTTCACGGTGTGCTCGTTCGACGGCCACTGAGCGCCGTTGCGACCTGGGCCGACAACCGGTAGTCCCTCGCGGGGGACTGCCGGTTTTTTTATGCCCAAGGTTGGCCGCAACGGCTTGCGGCCAACCTTGGCGTGTGATTACAGCTTGAAGCGCTCGATGCGCTGCTGCAGCTCGTCCGCCAGCTGGCGCAGCTGCCCGGTGGCGCGGGTGGCGTGCAGCACCGACTGGTCGGTGCCGTCGATCATGTCGTGGATCTGCGCCACATTGCGCGCGATGTCGTGGCTGGCGCTGGACTGCTGGGCGGTGGCGCTGGCGATGCCGGCCACGGTGCGCATCACCTGCTGATTGTGGTGGTGGATGCCGGAGATGGCGGCGGCGGCGCGTTCCGCCTGCTGCACCCCGGTTTCCACCTGGCGGATGGCGGCGTTCATGCTGTCGTTGGCGTTGCGGGTCTCGTCCTGCACCTGGCGGATGCTGGCGGCGATTTCCACGGTGGCGCCGGCGCTGCGCTCGGCCAGCTTGCGCACCTCGTCGGCGACCACGGCAAAGCCGCGCCCCTGTTCGCCGGCGCGGGCGGCCTCGATCGCCGCATTCAGCGCCAGCAGGTTGGTCTGCTCGGCGATGTCCCTGATCACCTGCACCACGTGGCTGATCTGGCCGGAGCGCTGTTCCAGCCCGGCCAGCACACCGCTGAGCTGGCGGATGGTGTCGGCGATGCGCGAGATCCCGCTGGCGGTGGCGTGCACGCTGTCGGCGACCTGTTCCGCCTCCTGGCCGGCCTCGCGCACGCTGCCTTCGGCGACGCGGGCGGAGTCGGCGATGTGGCTGATGCTGACCGACAGCTGCTCGATGGCGGCGGCGGTGGCGGTGGCGGCCACCGCCTGCTGCTGCGAGCGGGTGCTGATGTCGCCGGTTTCGCCGGCCAGTGCCTGGGTGGCGTGGTGCACGGCGCCGACCCGTTCGCGCACTTCGAGCAGCATCTGCCGCAGCGACTGGCTGAAGCGGTTGAAGGCGCCGGCGGAGGCGCCGATCTCGTCGCGGCCGCGGATCGCCAGCTCGCGGGTGAGGTCACCGTCGCCGGTGGCCAGCGCGCTCAGCGCCTGTTGCAGCCGCGTCAGCGGGGTGGTCAGCCGCCGCAGCAGCGCGCCGAGCACCAGCAGGATCAGCAGCAGCGCGCCGAGGCTGAACAGGATGGTGTCGCGGGTGGCGGCGCGGCTGTCGGCCAGCGCACGCTCCAGCGGAATCGAGATGCGCACCGCCCACGCGTTGCGGATGTTGCCGACGCGCATCGGCTCGATGTAGTGCAGTACCTGCGCGTCGTCGACGTACTGCAGGCTGGCGCCGCTGCGGATCGCGCGCCGCGCCGCCGCCGGCAGCCCCGGGTCCGCCTTGCCGACCAGCGCCTTGTCGCCAGCGCCGAGCACCATGCCCTTGCTGGAGTAGATGGTCATGAAGCCGCTGCCGTAGGGCCTGATCGCGGCGGCGACCGCCTGCAGCTGTGCCAGGCCGAAGTCGATGCCGGCGACGCCGAGAAAGCGGCCGTTATCGAGGATGGGGTAGGACAGCGTCGCCATCAGCACCTTGATGTCGTGGTCCTCGTACGGCTCGGTCAATACCGGCTGCAGGCTGTGCTTCGGGCCGTCGTAGTACTCGCTGCCGTCGGTGTCCTCCGAGCCCCACACCACGTCCTCCTGACCGCCCTTGCGGAACCAGTAGCTGCCGGCGCGGCCGCTGGCACCGTTCTGCGGCTGGCTGGCCAGCTCGCTGTCGCGGCCGTCCAGCGCGTTCGGCTCCCAGCCGAGGAACACGCCGATGGCCTGCGGGTTGGTCTGCATCAGCAGGCGGGTGTGGGCGCCGGCAAGGGCGCGGGCGTTGGCCGGCGCGCCGCGCTTGAGCACCAGTGCGTAGGCGGCAAGGTCCTTGGCGGTAGTGTAGGCGGCTTCCAGGCGCTGGTTGAGCTTGGCGGCCTCGTTGGCGGCCAGCAGCCGGGTGGCGGCCAGCACGTGCTGTTCCGCCTGTTGCGCGGAGAGGTGGGCGTTGACGCCGATGATCAGGCTGAAGCCGCCGAGAACGAGCAGGCCGGTGCCGACCAGCAGCTTGGCCTTGATGGTGTCGAACATGATCTTCCTTGTCGCTGCAGCGTGGTTGTGGTGGTGCGGGTCGGCTGATGATAGGCGGCGGCAGGGCGGAAGATAAAGCGACGGGTGTTTAATATTTTAAATTAATGCATGGTAAATGACGTTTGTGCAACAGTTTTGTTAAACATTGATGGCCATAAAAAACCGCCGTGGCTGCGGTTGCAGTCACGGCGGTGGTGTGGTTGTTTAAGATTTAACTCGCGACGCGGGTGATGTTGGCACCGACGGCATTGAGCTTGGCTTCGATGTGCTCGTAGCCGCGATCCAGGTGGTAGATGCGGTCGACGATGGTCTCGCCCTCGGCGGCGAGGCCGGCGATCACCAGGCTGGCGGAGGCGCGCAGGTCGGTGGCCATCACCGTGGCGCCGGACAGTTTTTCCACGCCCTTGACGATGGCGGTATTGCCTTCCACTTCGATGTTGGCGCCCATGCGGTTCAGCTCCGGCACGTGCATGAAGCGGTTTTCGAAGATGGTCTCGGTCATCACCGCCGCACCGTCGGCGATGGTGTTCAGCGTCATCATCTGTGCCTGCATGTCGGTCGGGAACGCCGGATGCGGCAGGGTACGCACGTTGACCGCTTTCGGACGGCGCTTCATGTCCAGCGAGATCCAGTCGTCGCCGCACTCGATCACGGCGCCGGTTTCGGTCAGCTTGTCGAGGATCACGTCCATGCTGCGCGGTGCGGCATTGCGCAGCACCACGTGGCCCTGGGTCATGGCACCGGCGACGAGGAAGGTGCCGGCCTCGATGCGGTCCGGCATGATCGCGTGTTCGGCGCCATGCAGGCGCTCGACGCCCTCGATGACCAGCTTGTCGCTGCCGATGCCCTGGATCTTGGCGCCCATCGCCACCAGGCAGTGGGCGAGGTCGACCACTTCCGGCTCGCGCGCGGCGTTTTCCAGGATGGTGGTGCCTTCGGCCAGCACCGCCGCCATCATCAGGTTTTCGGTGCCGCCGACGGTGACCATGTCCATCACGATGTGGGCGCCGCGCAGTTTCTTGGCGCGCGCCTTGACGTAGCCGTGCTCGATGGAGATCTCGGCGCCCATGGCAACCATGCCCTTGATGTGCTGTTCCACCGGGCGCGAGCCGATGGCGCAGCCGCCTGGCAGCGACACGGTGGCCTCGCCGAAGCGGGCCAGCGTCGGGCCCAGCACCAGGATGGACGCACGCATGGTTTTCACCAGGTCGTACGGTGCCACCAGGGTGTCGAGGCTGGCGGCGGTGATCTCGAACTCGTGCACGTTGTCGGTCATCACGCGTACGCCCATGCCCTGCAGCAGCTTTTGCGTGGTGGCCACGTCGCGCAGCATCGGCACATTGGTGAGCTTCAGCGTGTCGGCGGTCAACAGGCCGGCGCACAGGATAGGCAGGGCGGCGTTCTTGGCGCCGGAAACACGGATTTCACCGTTGAGCGGGCCGTTGCCGCCTTGAATGACCAGTTTTTCCATTTTCGTGATTTAGCCTTGTTGCTGCGCCCATTCTTCCGGGCTGAGTGTCTTCATTCCCAATGCATGAATCTCGGCGCGCATGCGGTCGCCGAGGGCCTGGTACACCAACTGGTGGCGCTGGACGCGATTGCGGCCGGAGAATTCCGCGCTGACGATCACGGCGTTGAAGTGGGTGCCGTCATCGCCCTGCACGTCAATGTAGTCACAGGGAAGTCCGGCGAGAATGACTTCCTTGATATAGTCTGCACTTACCATCATGGTTCCTGTCTTTTGTTGTAATGGCGCGGCACGCAAGGTGCCGCTGCTCAATGGCGAAGCTTGTAGCCGCTGGCGATCAGCCGCATCACCCACAGCGACAGCGCGACGAAGCAGCCGCCGACCACCGCCAGCGACAGCCACGGCGAGACGTCGGCCTGGCCGAAGAAACCGTAGCGGAAGCCGTCGATCATGTAGAACACCGGGTTGAGGTGGGAGACGCTGCGCCATAGCGGCGGCAGGCTGTTGATAGAGTAGAACACGCCGGACAAGAACGTCAGCGGCATGATCAGGAAGTTCTGGAACGCGGCCAGCTGGTCGAACTTGTCGGCCCAGATGCCGGCCATGATGCCCAGCGCGCCGAGCACGCCGCAGCCGAGCACGGCAAAGGCCAGCAGCCAAAGCGGCTGCGCCGGCAGGCTGAGGCCGAACCAGGCGGTGACCAGCAGCACACCGCAGCCGACCACCAGCCCGCGCACGACAGACGCCAGCAGGTAGGCACCGAAGAACGCCGGCGCGCTGATCGGCGGCAGCAGCAGGAACACGATGTTGCCGGTGATCTTGGACTGGATCAGGCTGGACGAGCTGTTGGCGAACGCGTTCTGCGCCATCGACATCATCGCGAGGCCAGGGATCAGGAACGCGGTGTAGCTGACGCCGGGATAGGCCTCGACGTGCTGCGACAGCACGTGCGAGAAGATCATCTGGTACAGCAGCGCGGTCAGCACCGGCGCCATCACCGTCTGGAAACCGACCTTCCAGAAGCGCAGGATTTCCTTCTTGAACAGGGTCAGAAAGCCGTACATCAGAGTTGTCCTCCGTGCATCAGCTTGACGAAGACCTGCTCCAGATCGGTTTCGTGCACCGACAATTCGCGTACTTCCACTGCGGCCAACCTCAGTTCGCTCAATACCTGCTCCAGTTTGGCAATATCCGGCAGCGCCAGGATGTGGCGGCCGTCCTGCTGGCGCAGGCTCAGCGGCTGCAGGCTGGCCGGCAACGGCCCAGACAGCTGCAGCGACACTTCGCGCGCCGCGCTGCGCGACAGCAGGGTGTCCTTGTTCTCCAGCGCGATCAGCCGGCCTTTTTTCATCATCGCGATGCGGCTGCACAGCGCTTCGGCTTCTTCCAGATAGTGGGTGGTCAGCACGATGGTGTGGCCGGCGGCGTTGAGTTCCTTCACGAACGCCCACAAGCTCTGGCGCAGTTCGACGTCGACGCCGGCGGTGGGTTCATCCAGCACGATCACCGGCGGGCGGTGTACCAGCGCCTGCGCCACCATCACCCGCCGTTTCATGCCGCCGGACAGCGCGCGCATGTTGACGTTGGCCTTGTCGGTCAGCCCCAGCTTGTGCAGCAGTTCGTCGATCCAGGCATCGTTGTGGCGGATGCCGAAATAGCCGGACTGGAAGGTCAGCGTCTCCCGCACGGTGAAGAACGGATCGAACACCAGTTCCTGCGGCACCACGCCCAGTTTCATGCGTGCGGCGCGCGACTCGGCAACCACGTCGTGGCCCATGATGCGGATCTGGCCGCTGTCGGCGCGCGACAGGCCGGCCATGGCGGAAATCAGCGTGGTCTTGCCGGCGCCATTGGGGCCGAGCAGGGCGAAGAACTCGCCGTGTTCTACAGTGAAGCTGATGTGATCCAGTGCCTGCAGCGACGCAAAGCGTTTGCTGACAGCATCGATGCTGATGGCGTGAGTCATGACAGAAGGGCGGAAGGCGTAAAGACGCGGAGTATAACGCTATTCAGCAGCGCATGGCAGGGGTTGCAGCCAGCAGCGCTCCTTGAAAATGCCTTCAAAATAAGGGCTTAACAGCGCGGATAGATTATTGTGAATGGTGCGGTCGTCCTGTGCCAGCAACCAGCTGTGGATCAGGCCGCCGTACAGGCTGTGCAGGCCGATGGCGGCCAGCTTGGGATCGACATCGGCACGCAGCAATTGCTGCTCCTGCGCACAGTGCAGCACCTGCTGCAGCTTGGCCTGTTTTTCCTGGGTCCAGCTGATCTGCTCCAGCAGCAACGGCGCCATTTCGCCGACCTGCTCGCAGCCCAGATGGTGGATGCCGCAGATGCGGCGGATACGCGGATTGTCGTGCAGCAGGGCGAACATGGAATGACCGTGCAGCCACAGCCGCGTCGCCGGGTTGATGTTGCTGTCGAGCAGGCGCGCGTCGAGGATTTCCAGCTCCGGAATGATGCGGTCGCACAGCGCGTTGAACAGGTCGAGCTTGTTGGAAAAGTGCCAGTAGATCGCGCCGCGGGTCAGCCCGGCGGCGGCGGCGATGTCGGCAAGCGAGGTCGCGGCGACACCTTTTTCCCAGAACACCTGTTCGGCGGTATCCAGCAGCAGGTGACGGGTTTGCTCGGCTTCTTCTCTAGTCTTGCGTGCCATGTTCTCGAAAGGGTTATTCAACGCGGCGTAAGGATAGCGTTAAAGCCACCGCTGCGCTGGTTGATTTGTTTACATACATACACGAATGTATGTATTATGGCGCAAATTTGCCGCATTGTCTGTACCGGAATTCAGAAACGCGTCCTGGCACGCGGCTGTCCAGCACGATTGCATGCTATATAGCCGGTTGGCATTTTTTGACCGGCGAGCAGCGCGCAGACAGCTGTTGCCAATGTACGACGCACACATCAAGGAGATCTCTGGTGAGTTCTTTCAATAATCATAAATGGACGCTGGCGCTGTTGCCGCTGGCAGTGATGCTGACCGCTTGCGGGCAGCAGGGCGAGCAGGCTGCCGGTCACGGGGCGATGCCGCCGATGCCGGTCAGCGTGGTGAAGATGGCCGCCTCCGATGTGCCGGTGGTCACCGAGTACGTCGGCCAGGCGGTCGGTTCGCGCGAGGTGGAAGTGCGCGCCCGCGTCTCCGGCATCCTGCAGAAGCGTGCCTACACCGAGGGTGCCAGCGTGCGCGCCGGTGACGTGCTGTTCCAGCTCGACGCCGCCCCGTACCAGGCGGCACTGGAGCAGGCGGAGGCGACGCTGAAGCTGGAAGAGGCCAAGCTGATCCGCGCGCAGCAGGACCACGACCGCGTGCTGCCGCTGTTCAAGGAAAACGCCGTCAGCCAGAAGGACCGCGACGACGCGGTGGCCGCGCTGGCCAGCGCCAAGGCCTCGGTCGCCGCCGCCCGCGCCGCGATGAAGTCGGCACAGATCAACCTCGGCTACACCCGCGTCACCGCGCCGATTTCCGGCGTGACCAGTGCCGAGGCGCGCTCCGAGGGCAGCCTGGTGCAGCCGGGCGATGCCGGGCTGCTGACCAAGATCTCGCAGCTGGACCCGATCTACGTCAAGTTCTCGCTGTCCGACAACGACGTGCTGAAGAACCAGCAACTGGCGGCCAGCGGCAAGCTGCGCCAGCCGGAAGGCGGCCGCTACATCGTGTCGCTGAAACTGCCGGACGGCAGCACCTACGGCCGTGAAGGCCGCATCAACTTTGCCGACCGCGTCATCGACCCGACCACCGGCACCTCGGCGGCGCGCGCCAGCTTCGTCAATCCGGAAGGCACCGTGCGTGCCGGCCAGTTCGTGCGTGTCGAGCTGAAGGGCGCGGTGCGCCTCAATGCGCTGGTGGTGCCGCAGAAGGCGGTGCTGACCTCGCAGCAGGGCAAGATGGTGTGGGTGGTCGGCAAGGACAATACCGTCGAGGCCCGTCCGCTGCAGATCAGCGACAGCGCCAATAACGGCTTCATCGTCGAGAGCGGGCTGAAGGCCGGCGACCTGGTGATTACCGACAACCTGATCAAGCTGCGTCCGGGTGCCAAGGTGGTGCCGCAGGCGGCTGCGGCCAACGTTGCCGCCCCGGCAGCGGCCCAAGGCTAAGGCGAGGAATAACACATGTTTTCATCCTTCTTCATCCGCCGGCCGATCTTTGCCAGCGTGCTGTCGATCGTGATCGTGCTGGCCGGTTTCTTCGGCATGCGCGCGCTGCCGATCGAACAGTACCCGCAGATCGTGCCGCCGTCGGTGGCGGTGACCACCGCCTATCCCGGCGCCTCCGCCGAGGTGATCGCCGATACCGTGGCCTCGCCGCTGGAACAGGCGATCAACGGCGTCGACGACATGCTGTACATGCAGTCCAGCAGTGCCAGTAACGGCCGGCTGACCATCAACGTCACCTTCAAGATCGGCACCAATCCGGACCAGGCGTCGATCAACGTCAACAACCGCGTGCAGTCGGTGCTGTCGTCGCTGCCGGAAGAGGTGCGCCGCCAGAGCGTCAACGTGCGCAAGCAGGCCGCCACCTTCCTGCAGGTGATCTCGCTGTACTCGCCGGACAAGCGCTACGACACGCTGTTCATGAGCAACTACGCGCTGCTCAACGTGGTTGACGAGATCAAGCGCATCCCCGGCGTCGGCCAGGTCACCAACTTCGCCGGCAAGGACTACGCGATGCGGGTGTGGCTGCGGCCGGACCGTCTGGCGCAGCTGAAGCTGACCCCAAGCGACGTGGCACAGGCCATCCGCGAGCAGAACGCGCAGTTCGCCGCCGGCAAGATCAGCGCCGAGCCGAACGCCGGCAAGCCGGACTTCACCTACACCATCACCACCAAGGGCCGTCTGACCGAGGCCAGCGAGTTCGAGAACATCATCGTGCGCGCGGCTGCCGATGGCGCCAAGGTGCGGCTGAAGGACGTGGCACGGGTGGAGCTGGGCGCGCTGGGCTATGACTTCTACGGCAAGCACAACGGCCGTCCGAGCATCCCGATCGGTATCAACCTGGCACCGGGCGCCAACCAGCTGGACACCGCCAAGGCGGTACAGGCGAAGATGGACGAGCTGGCGGCGAAATTCCCGGCCGGCCTGTCCTACTCCATTCCCTACGACACCACCCGCTTCGTCGAGGTGTCGATCCAGGAGGTGATCACCACGCTGATGGAAGCGATGGTGCTGGTGTTCGCCGTGGTGTACCTGTTCCTGCAGAACTGGCGCGCGACGCTGATTCCGGGGCTGGCGGTGCCGGTGTCCATCGTCGGTACCTTTGCCGGCATGTACATGTTCGGCTACTCCATCAACACGCTGACGCTGTTCGGCATGGTGCTGGCGATCGGTATCGTGGTCGACGACGCCATCGTGGTGCTGGAGAACGTCGAACGCATCATGATGAAAGAGGGCAAGCCGCCGCGCGAAGCCACCATCCAGGCGATGAAGGAAGTCAGCGGCCCGGTGGTCGCCATCGTGCTGGTGTTGTGCTCGGTGTTCATCCCGGTGGCGTTCATGGGCGGTATTGCTGGCCAGATGTACAAGCAGTTCGCCATCACCATCGCGATGTCGGTGACCATCTCCGGCATCGTGGCGCTGACGCTGACCCCGGCCTTGTGCGCGGCGATGCTGAAGTCCGAGCATCAGCACAGCAACGCCTTCTTCGACGGCTTCAACCGCCTGTTTGACCGCATCACCCAGCGCTACAGCAGCGGCGTGGCCTTCCTGATCAAGCGTTCCGTGCTGGCACTGGTGCTGTTCGGGCTGCTGATCGGCGCCTCGGCATGGCTGTTCAAGCTGATTCCGTCGTCGCTGGCGCCGGAAGAAGACCAGGGCTACGTGATCTCCGCCACCATCCTGCCCGACGGCGCGGCGATCAACCGCACCGTGGACGCGATGGACAAGCTGGACGTGGAAATCGCCAAGAACCCGGCGGTGAAGGACGTAATGAGCTTTGCCGGCTTTGACATCCTGTCCGGCTCCAACCGCACCAACACCGGTGTCACCTTCATCACCCTGAAGCCGTGGGACGAGCGCAAGGCGCCGGGCATGTCGGCGCAGGCGGTGGTCGGCGACGTGTTCATGAAGGGGGCCGGCATCAAGGAAGGGCTGGTCCTGGCCTTCAACCCGCCACCGATCTCCGGCATGTCCTCCACCGGCGGCTTCGAAGCCTACGTGCAGAACCGTGCCGGTGCCTCGGCGGCCGAGCTGGCGGCCCAGGCGCAGGCGTTGATGATGGCGGCGGCGAAACGGCCGGAACTGGCCGGCGTGCAGAGCACCTTCTCCGCCAACGTGCCACAGGTCAACGTGCAGCTGGACCGTGAAAAGGCCAAGGCGCTGGGCGTACCGATCGATGACGTGTTCGACACCATGCAGAGCACCTTCGGCGCGCTGTACGTCAACGACTTCAACAAGTTCGGCCGCATCTTCACCGTGCAGCTGCAGTCGGAGGCCGAGTTCCGCAAGAGCGTCGACAACCTGCGTACCGTGTTCGTGCGGGCGCAGAACGGGCAGATGATTCCGCTGTCCAGCCTGGTGACGGTGGAGCAGGCCACCGGCCCTGAAATCGTCGAGCGCTACAACGCCTTCCCGTCGGCCAAGCTGGTCGGCGGCCCGGCTCCAGGCTACAGCTCCGGCGAAGCGCTGGCGGTGATGGAACAGCTGGCGAAGGAAACCCTGCCGGACGGCTACACCCTGGCGTGGACCGGTTCCGCCTTCCAGGAGCAATCCACCGGCGGTGCCTCGTCGACGGTGTTCGTGATCGCGCTGGTGATGGTGTTCCTGATCCTGGCGGCACAGTACGAGCGCTGGACGCTGCCTATCGCGGTGCTGACCGCGGTGCCGTTCGCGGTATTCGGCGCGCTGGTGGCCAACTGGCTGCGCGGGCTGGAGAACGACATCTACTTCCAGGTGGCGCTGGTGACGCTGATCGGCCTCGCGGCCAAGAACGCGATCCTGATCGTCGAGTTCGCGGTGCTGAAGATGGAAGAAGGGCGTTCGCTGACCGAGGCGGCGGTGGAGGCGGCCAAGCTGCGCTTCCGCCCTATCGTGATGACCTCGCTGGCCTTCATCCTCGGTTGCGTGCCGCTGGCGATTTCCAGCGGCGCCGGCTCCGCCAGCCGTCACTCGATCGGTACCGGCGTGATCGGGGGCATGTTGGCCGCAACCTTCATCGCGGCGCTGTTCATCCCCCTGTTTTTCAAACTGATTATGCAGTGGAGCCAGCGCAAGCCGGCGCCACAAGGAGAACAGCATGATGCTTAAGCAAGCGCTGTTGCCAATCATGGTCGCCGCCGCGCTGTCGGCGTGCGCGGTCGGCCCCGACTACCAGCGTCCGCAGCTGGACATGCCGCAGGCGGCGGCCAACGTGGCGCCGGTCGCCAGCGACTGGTGGCGCAGTTTCGAGGATCCGGTGCTGGACGCGATGATCGACGAGTCGCTGCGCTACAACCGTGATCTGGTGCAGGCCGCGGCGCGGGTGGAAGAAGCCGCCGCCGCCGCCGGTGTGGCGCGAGCCGGCCTGCTGCCGCAGGTCAGCGCCAGCGCCGGCAGCGGCCGCAGCCAGACCTCGGCCTACAGCAGTGGTGGCGGAGCGCTGCTTGACAGCCGCCAGGCCGGGCTGACCGCCAGCTGGGAGCTGGACCTGTGGGGCAAGCTGCGCCGCGAACGCGAAGCGGCGCTGGCCGACGTCAGCGCCAGCGAGCGCTCGCTGGCCGCGTTGCGACTGTCGCTGGGCAGCCAGGTGGCCAAGAGCTACTTCCAGCTCGCCAGCTACGACGCCCAGCTCGCCAGCGCCCGCGCCACGCTGCAAAGCCGCGAGCAATCGCTGCAGCTGCGCCAGAAACGCTTCAACGGCGGCATGACCTCCGAGCTGGAGCTGCGCCAGGCCGAGGCCGAGGCCGCCAGCGCGCGCGCCACCGTGCCGCAGCTGGCACAGGCGGTGACGCAGACCGAACACGCGCTGGCGGTGCTGCTGGGCCGTTCGCCGCGTGACATTGCGGCCAACCTTGGCCGCGGCAAGGCCTTGTCGGCGCTGGCCGAGCCGGAGCAGATCCCGTCCGGCCTACCGTCTGACCTGCTGCTGCGCCGTGCCGACGTGGCGGCGGCGGAAGCCAGCCTGATCGCGGCCAACGCCCGCATCGGCGTCGCCCGCGCCGCCTACTTCCCGAGCATCAGCCTGTCGGCCGGCATCGGCAGCGCCAGCACCGCGCTGACCGACTTGTTCAGCGGCCCGGCGCAGACCTGGAACTTCGCGGCCAACCTGACCGCGCCGATCTTCAACGCCGGCCGTATCGCCGCCGGTGTCGATGCCGCCAACGCGCGCCAGAAACAGGCGCTGGCGGTGTACGAGAAGACGGTGCAGCAGGCGTTTGCCGACACCCTGGACGCGATGTCGGCGGTCAGCACCACGCGCGCCACCGAACAGGCGCAGCTGCAGCAGCTGGCATCGCTGCGCGAGGCGCTGCGCCTGGCGCGGCTGCGCTACGACAACGGCTACTCCAGCTATCTGGACGTGCTGGATGCCGAGCGCGGCGTGTTCCAGGTGGAGCAGGCGCTGTCCAGCGCCCGTCTCGCGCGGCTGTCGGCGGTGGTGTCGCTGTACGCGGCACTGGGCGGTGGCTGGCAAGCCGGCTGAGCCCGCAACGCACGATGCAAAAAGCCCGGATCGGTCGATCCGGGCTTTTTTGTTGGTAGCGCGCCGGCGGGCGGCGTGATGGGATGGGCTTAGCCGGCGCTGTTGGCCTGCGAGCAGCCGGCCACCAGGGCCTTCAGCTCTTCCGGGCGGACCAGCTGGATGTGCTTGTGATCGACCAGGATCCAGCCCTGCTGCTGGAATTTCGACAGCGTGCGGCTGACGGTTTCCAGTTTCAGGCCGAGGAAGCTGCCGATTTCCTCGCGGCTCATGCGCAGGATGAAGTCATTGGCGGCAAAGCCGCGGCTGGCCAGGCGCTGCGACAGGTTGAGCAGGAAGGCGGCGAGGCGTTCTTCCGCCTTCATATTGCCCAGCAGCAGCATCACCGACTGGTCGCGCACGATCTCGCGGCTCATCAGGCGGAAGAAGTGGTGTTGCAGGCTGGGGATGTCGCGTCCCAGGCTTTCCATGCGGCTGAACGGCAGCTCGCACACCTCGCTATCCTCCAGCGCAATGGCGTCGCAACCGTGGGTGTTGGAGGAAATGCCGTCCAGCCCCATCAGCTCGCCGGACATGTGGAAACCGGTGACCTGTTCGCGGCCGTCCTGGCTGGAAACGCAGGTCTTGAAATAGCCGGTGCGCACCGCGTATAAAGAACGGAAACCTTCTCCGCTGCGGAACAGGTACTCACCGCGCTTGAAACGGCGGCTCTGACGGATAACGGCATCCAGCTGGGCCATCTCGTCACGGTTTAGCCCCACCGGCAGGCACAATTCACGCAGGCTGCAGTTGGAACAAGTGACTTTCAGCGAATGCAGGGGGGAGGACAGATCGTTCATACCGAGAGTCGATTTCCAGGGACAGATGAGCTTGCTTGATGAGCGTCAATGCAGATCAAGGCGTAATTGCGCAAATTTACCAGTCCCCCACCAGATTTCCAATCAAAATATATGATGGCTGCTCATTCTGCATTTATCCCGACCCAATGTGTTTTCGACCGGACCCTGATCGAAACACTGGAAGGGTCCGGTCCGCGTTACACCTCCTATCCGACCGCCGACCGTTTTCACGCCGGTTTCGGGGTGAATGATTATGAACATTGCCTGGCGCAGCGCGCCATTGGGGCAAACCATCGCGGCATTTCGCTGTACGTGCACATCCCGTTCTGCAACACCATCTGCTACTACTGCGGCTGCAACAAGATCATCACCAAGGACAAGAGCCGCGCCGACGCCTACCTCGACTACCTGGAAAAGGAAATCGCGCTGGTGGCGGAAAAACTCGGCTGTCGCGAGAAGGTGATCCAGCTGCATTTCGGCGGCGGCACACCGACCTTCCTCTCCGATGCGCAGCTGGACCGGGTGATGGGCGTCATCAACCGCTACTTCGAACTGCTGCCGGAGGGCGAGTTCTCCATCGAGATCGACCCGCGCAAGGTTGGCCGCGACACCGTGCTGCACCTGGGCCGTCTCGGTTTCAACCGCATGAGCGTCGGTATCCAGGATTTCGATCCGGCGGTACAGCAGGCGGTGAACCGCATCCAGAGCGAGGCGGAAACCCGGCTGGTGATCGACGCCGCGCGCGAGGCCGGCTTCAAGTCGGTGAGCGTGGACCTGATCTACGGCCTGCCGCTGCAGAGCGCGCACTCGCTGGAAAGCACCGTCAACAAGGTGATCGCGATGTCGCCGGACCGCATCGCGCTGTACAACTACGCGCACCTGCCGACCGTGTTCAAGCCGCAGCGCCGCATCAACGAGGCCGATCTGCCGTCCAGCGCCACCAAGCTCGACATCCTGCAGAACTCGGTACAGCAGCTGAGCGACGCCGGTTACGTGTTCATCGGCATGGACCACTTCGCCAAGCCCGGTGACGAGCTGACGCGCGCGCTGGAGCAGGGCCGCCTGCAGCGCAACTTCCAGGGCTACTCCACCCATGCCGATTGCGACATGATCGGCTTCGGCGTGTCGTCGATCGGCAAGGTCGGCCCCTGTTACAGCCAGAACGAAAAGGACATCGACGCCTACTACGCTGCGCTGGACGCCGGCCACCTGCCGGTGATGCGCGGCATGACGCTGACCCAGGACGACATCCTGCGCCGTAGCGTGATCCAGGCGCTGATGTGCCGCTTCTCGCTGTCGGTGGAGGCGATCGAGCAGACCTTCGCCATCAATTTTGCCGACTACTTCGCCGACGAGCTGCCGAAGATCCGCGAATTCCAGCAGATGGGCCTGCTGCACTTCGACGGCGACTTCCTGATGGTGGAGCCGAAGGGGCGCTTCCTGATCCGCAATATCGCGATGGCGTTCGACCGCCACCTGCGCGAGCGCGAAACGCACGCGCGCTATTCGAAGACCATCTGACGCGCGCCGCCCCGGCGGCGTGATGGCAATACACAAGGTTGGCCGCAGCGATGCGGCCAATTTTATTTTCATATAAACGGCTGCACCGACTCCGTTCCGCTCTGTCGCTCACCGGGGCGGGTGGGAGCGAGGCAGTACGCTGGATTTGTCTCCGAAGCGTCGGCGGGGCGTTAATCAGGGGGGGCTTTGGGCTGTCTGGTTGGCGGTCACGAAGGTCAACGTTCCAATGCCCGATGCTGAGAACGAGAGTAGCGCCTTGCTGCCAAGGGGAATCTGCCAGGCATTGGGTGGCGTGGGCGTCACCGGACTACCTATCGGCATTGCCATATCCAGGCGAAACACCTCATAGGCGCTGGCTTCCAGCAACACGCTGCTATTGGGGGCCACCGTTACACTACAGCCCCAGTCTATTTCTTCCAACCCCATCCCCAAGCCAATACAGACGCGATATTCTTTATTGTCATAGGGCGGTATTCGCCAGCCACTCTCGTCGTGTGTCAGGGTAATTTCATTATTAAACCGCATCGAGAATTGATCTGCATTGGCGCTGAATGGATAAGCAAGCTGATTCGGGCTGATTTCTCCCGCGGCCAGCACCGAGGCAACCCAGGATAGTGGCAATTGATTGCTAAAATCGATAATTACCTTGGTATGTACAGACTGAATTCCAGCGAGAATATAATCGGCCGTCGGAGAGCTGGTGGCATAAAAAGTCAAACCAAGTTTTATATTAAGGTCACTAACGGAAGTAATCGTGATGGCTGTATCTGGCGTAGACGTCAGTAATACCCCCGCACTTTTTATGGGAGGAAAGAGAATTGTATTGTCAGCGGATTCCATGCGGGATATTGCTTTCAATAACAGGACACAAACGTTTAACCGGTAAACGCTTGTGTCCCGAGTCAAGTAATGAACGGATTACTTGTGGAATTCCAGTGGTGCGCCGGGCTGGAACAAGTCCTGCACGGCCTTGGCGGAGCGATCGCCGGCGTAATCAAATTCGCACTGGAAGGATCCCTGCTGCGTCGAGCCCTTGATGTTGAAGCGCACGCCGCTAAGCAGGAAGAAGGTGAACCCGGCCATCAGCGCGCTGCCCACCGACAGCCGGCCCTTGAGGAAGGTATTGGCCATGTCGGATCGCACCACGCCGCCCACGGCATTGTCTTGCCACACCACGCTGGATACGGAGTCGAGGAAGGTTGGATCGCCTTCCAGCTGCAGCTGCTGCAGTGGTGCGGATTGCGTCAGGGCAAGCAGGTTCTCGTGTGCCTTGCAGAGCGACTGGTGGCTGTTCACCAGTGCATGCACCACGTCGTCAGCCACGCTGACGGCGGGCTTGCCGGGAGTCACGGTCCAGTCGCCGGTTTCGGTCAGCGTCACGGTGCAGTTGAACTGGCTGAATTTGTCCAGGGTGATTTCGGCCGCCTTGGTCGACACATCGGTCCATTGTGCCAGGGTGTTGTAGTCGAAATCGCCGGTGCTTACGTAGAACGAGAACTTGGGCTGGATGTGGCGGGTAACGCCCGGGTCCGGGGACCAGGTCATGCCGATATAGCCGGCTGCGGTCTGGATGCCGAAACTCTGGTTGGCAAACCAGCCATGATCTTCATTGCTGGGTTTGTTGAAGTTGTTGGTGACGATGTCGACGAGGCCGCTGGAGCCGGCACCCACTTCCTTGAGCTGTGGTCCCTGGCGCGGCGGGCAGGTGACATAGTCCGCCTCGTACTGCTTGCCCAGAGTGGCAAGCATCGGCACGTTGGAAGTAATGGCTACGTCGAGACCAACGGCCTCGTTGCTGGCGCCTGCCGCAACCGAATATTGCACCGGCACGGTGAACAGGTTGTAACCCTGGGCATTGTTGATAATGCTCAGGCATGCGCTCGAATTCGCGAAAACGCCGGGGTCGGCTTTCATCTGCTCGGGCGGCTGCAGGAACAGCCAGAAGTTACGGGTGCTGCCCGATTTGTTGACCAGGTAGATATTGTACTTTTCAGCCATTTCCAATTCTCCAATCAGTTAGATGTGATGTTGCTGACGAATCAGCCAACTCACTATAACCATTGCATAAAAAGAAAAATGGGTCTGTTGCGGGTCAAGTTGGTATCAATTGGGCATCAGAATGATGCGTGAAAATACTGTAAAAATTTAGATAATGATTGTCTGGTATTTGCCGAATAGATCATTCGGAGAATAATAGATTGACCTCGACCCCCAGGGCCTGCGCCAGGTTTTTTGCCGTCCGGTAACGTACCGGCGTGCCCAGTTCGGCCCTTTTGATCGAGGCGGTCGAAACAGGACAGCGATTGATTCTGGCGTGTTCCGCCAGATCGTCCTGGCTAAAACACTTGTCACGTCTCAACTTCTTGAGCTTGGCAGGATCAAGCATGACTCGTCCATCGGCTACGGTTTGTTCAGACATATTTCTCGGCCCTCAACATGGCATAAGAAATCATACATTAGTCATTATCCGGCCTCTATCAGCAAAACTACCTATGGTCGCCACCTGCCTTTCCTGTGCCATGGCGACATTGGCCGCGGTGCGTCATCGCCTCCGGCGAGGACCGACACCTAGGATGGATGGTGCTGGCGGTGGGGCAAGGGCAGACTTGGCCTTGGTGGCGTTGCCATCCTGCGCCGCGCCCGCGCGCAAAAAAGCCCGCCGGTGGCGGGCTTGCTCGGGACAGGGTTGGCCGCAAGGCTTACCACACGTCCTTGTGGATTTTGGCTTCGATTTCCGGGTACTTCTTCACGTCGAACACCGGCTGCTTCACGCCGACCTTCAGCTGTTGCTGGTAGTCCTTCAGCAGCACGAACACGTACTTGGACAGCATCACGATGGCGAACAGGTTGATCAGTGCCATCACCCCCATCGCCAGGTCGGCCATGTCCCAGACCAGCATCGAGCTGCCCAGGCAGCCGAATACCACCATGCCCAGCACGGCCAGACGGAACAGGAAGATCACGGTCTTGTTGTTCTTGATGAACTCGACGTTGCCCTCGGCGTAGGCATAGTTGCCGATAATGGTGCTGAAGCAGAACAGGAACATGATCACCGCCAGCAGCGTGCCGCCCCAGCTGCCCAGCGTGGCGCTCATCGCGGCCTGGGTCAGTTGTACGCCTTTCAGCTCGGCGCCGGGCACGAAGGCGCCGGACAGCAGCACGATCAGCGCGGTGCAGGTGCACACGATCATGGTGTCGATGAACACGCCGAACATCTGGATCAGGCCCTGCGATGCCGGATGACGGGTGGTGGCGGCGGCGGCCGCGTTTGGTGCCGAGCCCATGCCGGCCTCGTTGGAGAACAGGCCGCGCTTGATACCCAGCATCATCGCCTGGCTCAGTGCGTAGCCGGCAAAGCCGCCGGCAGCCTGCTGCATGCCGAAGGCGCTCTTCACGATCAGCGCCAGCACGCCCGGTACTTCACTGGCGTGGGTGATGATCACGTACACGGTCATGCCCAGATACAGCGCGGCCATCACCGGCACCATCCATTCCGCCACCTGGCCGACCTTGCGCATGCCGCCGAAGATGATCGGCGCGGTCAGCAGCACCAGGCCGATGGCGACCAGGTTCTTGTCCCAGCCCAGCGCGCCTTCGGTCGCGGCGACGATGGAGTTGGCCTGTACCGCGTTGAACACCAGGCCGAAGGCGACGATCAGCGAGATCGAGAACGCCATGCCCAGCCAGCGCATGTTCAGGCCCTTCTGGATGTAGTAGGCCGGACCGCCGCGGAAGGTGTTGTCGTGGTGGTTGACCTTGAACAGCTGTGCCAGGCTGGATTCGGCGAAGGCGCTGGCCATGCCCAGCAGCGCGGTCATCCACATCCAGAACACGGCGCCGGGGCCACCCAGTGCGATGGCGGTGGCGACACCGGCAACGTTGCCGGTACCGACGCGGCTGGCGAGGCCGGTGGCGAAGGCCTGGAACGAGGAGATGTCGTTACTGCCGGCGACGTGGTTGCGGCCACCCAGCATTTCCTTCACGCCGCGCGGCAGCAGGCGGATCTGCATGAAACCCATGCGCAGGGTGAAGAACAGGCCGATGCCCAGTAACAGGTAGATCAGTAGCTGACCCCAGATCAGGTCATTGCCGGCATTGATCCAGCCGTGAAGTAATTCCATATGTGCTCCTAATGCGTGTCGAGCGCAACGCCGCCGGCAGCACTTTTGGCGGTGCCGGCAACATCAACGGGCTCAGGGTGTTGTTATGGTCAATTGCCGCTTCAGCGGTCTTGTGGTGCCAGGTTTTCAGCGGTGATCGCCGCTGAAGGGGCGGCATGATAGCGTAAATTGCGACGGGGGTGTGTTCGTTTGTGGTGATTCCTGGCGGGGAAAACCCTATTTTCTGGTGGGTTTCCGGTTGTTTCGATTCGATTTGATTGAAAGTGAACCGAAACGAACGGCGGCCGGGCGGCCGCCGGGTGGCAACGCTGTCAGGGGCCGACGTAGCGCAGCAGCAGGCGGCGCAGGCGCGGCGCCCCGATCAGCACCAGCGGGAAGGCGCAGCTCCACGCCAGCAGCCAGGCGCGCAGCCAGCGGCCGATGAAACCCGCGTCGAGGCCGGTATTGACCGCGGTGAGGATGGCCGACATCAGGAAGGCCATGTAGCAGGACATCAGCAGCGCGAATAGCAGGGTGTGTTTGCGGGAAGGAGGGGACATGGTGGTCTCGCTACGGTGGTGGGTAGCGCATTTTATATAATGTAAAGCGACTTGACCAATGTCCGGGGTGCGGCACGCGCCCGCAAGTGGTGCAAGGCTCACGTGCGCTCATGCGCGACAGAATGACAACGACGGCGGAAGCGGCGTTGACACGGGGTAAAGACGCAGGCCGGGCGCGTGCTTAAGGCCGTCGCGCCGCATGGCGAGCCGTCGCCGCAGACCTTGAGGCGCTGCTCAGGACAGTGCGCGTGGCGACATGCGGTGCAGGATGGCGATCGCCTGGCTGGTCGGCGTGCGTACCGCATCGGCCAGCGTGTAGCGGTCCAGCGCGCTGAAAAAGGCCTGCAGCGCCTCGTCCAGCATCCCTTTCAGCTGGCAGCTGCCGCGCAGCTGGCATGGCGGCTCGGCGCAGTCGATCAGCTCGGTGATGCCTTCCAGCTGGCGGATCACCTGCCCCAGTGGGTAAAGGTTGGCCGCACGCGCCAGCGCCAGGCCGCCGCCCTTGCCGCGGGTGGTGACCAGCCAGCCCTGCTGCGACATGAAGTGCACCACCTTGACCAGATGGTTGCGCGACACGGCAAAGCGCTCGGCGATCTCGCCGATGGTGACCGGCGTCGCGCGCGGCTCGTCGGTGAGGTACATCAGGACGCGCAGGCCAAGGTCGGTGAAGTGGGTCAGTTGCATGCAGGCAGTATCCGGGTAAAAGCGGGCCGCCGCTGCGGCCCGCTGTGCGCGATTATAGCGCGGTGCCACCGGTGCCGAAGGCCTCGGCGTGAATGCGCGCGGCATCGACACCCAGCGCCAGCAGCGCCTGCTGCTGCGCCTGCATGAACGGCAGCGGGCCGCACAGGTAGTAGTCGGCATCGGCGACGATCATCTCCGCCGTCAGCGTGATGCGGCCGGCGTGATGGTAGTGCACGCCCGGCTGGTCCTCGGCGCGCGGCGCTTCATAGTAGATGGCGCTGTGCAGCTGCGGATACTCGGCCGCCAGATTGGCGACGTGCTGGCGGAAGGCGTGCACGCTGCCGTCGCGGCAGGCGTGCAGGAAGCGGATCTGGCGCGGGCTGTCCTGTTGCAGCAGCTGTTCCTGCATCGCCAGCAGCGGGGTGATGCCGACGCCGCCGCTGATCAGCACCACCGGCGTGCTGCGTTCCTGGTGCAGGAAGAAGTCGCCCATCGGAGGCGCCAGGTCCAGCAGCGCGCCGACCTCGATCGCGTCATGCAGCACGTTGGATACCATGCCGGCCGGGGTGCTGGCGCTGCCGCCCTCACGCTTCACCGAGATGCGCAGCGCCGTGCCGCCGGGTGCCGCCGACAGGCTGTACTGCCGCGGCTGCATCATGCCCAGCGCCGGCACCGCCAGCCGCACCGACACGTACTGCCCCGGCAGGTAGTCCGGCAGCGCGCCGCCGTCGGCCGGCTGCAGATAGAAGGAGGTGATTTCCGCACTCTCCGCCACCTTGCGGCCAACCTTGAACGCGCGCCAGCCGCTCCAGCCACCGTTCTGGGTGGCCGCCTGCTGGTACAGCTTGCTTTCCTCGGCGATCAGGATGTCGGCCAGCTGGCCGTAAGCGGCGGTCCAGGCGGCGATCAGTTCGTCGCTGGCGGCGTCGCCCAGCACTTCGCGGATCGAGGCCAGCAGGTGGCCGCCGACAATTGGATAGTGCTCGGCGCGGATGCCGAGGCTGGCGTGCTTGTTGGCCACCAGCGTCAGCACCGGTGCCAGTACCGACGGATCGTCGATGTGCTCGGCGTAGGCGGCCACCGCCATCGCCAGCGCCTGTTGCTGGCTGCCGGCCTGCTGGTGGCCCTGGTTGAAGATCTGCTTCAGTTCCGGATTGTGCTGGAACATGCGCGCGTAGAAATGGCGGGTGAGGGTGACGCCGTGTTGTTTCAGGATCGGGGCGGTGGCCTTGACCAGTTGACGGGTGTGCTGATCCAGCATCGTGCTTTCCTTTTGTTGTGTAAAAAATACATGTTTTTGTGCGCCAGCGGCGATACGCGGCCAACGTTCGGGCCGGGGATGGACGGTGGCGAACGCGGCGGGACAGGCTGACTTAAAACATGTACAAATAATACATGTTTAATTTCCTCGTGTCAGCCCCGGAGCCACTCATGTCGCACACCATCGAAACCACCGCCCGCCGCGCCGCCGTCACCGCCCTGTTGCTGTTCGGTGCCTGCCTGTATCTGGCCTACCAGGAAAGCGTGCCGCTGGCGCTGGGCTGGGTCATCGCCGCCCACCTGCTGCTGACGCTGTCGGCCGGGGTATTCAAGCTGTCGGTGGTGGTGGTGATGGCCTGCCGTCACGGCCGCCGCCATGCAATGTGATTTTTCACACTCTGCCGGATTTAAGCCGCGACACCGTGCTGCCGTCTTGTACTGGTGATGGCGCAACAAGCGCTGTTCCAAACTTCCTCAATACGGAGCGATAGATCATGCTGAGCCTTCACACCAACGCCGCATCCCTGTTCACCAAAAGCAACCTGAATACCAGCCAGAACTCGCTGACGACCTCGATGACCCGTCTGGGTACCGGTTATCGCATCAACTCGTCGCAGGACGATGCCGCCGGCCTGCAGATCGCGACCCGTCTGGAAGCGCAAAGCCGTGGCATGACCGTGGCGATGAAGAACGCGCAGAACGGTATCAGCCTGTTGCAGACTGCCGACGGCGCGCTGTCCGAAGTGTCCAACATCATGCTGCGTATGAAAGACCTGGCCACCGAAGCGTCTACCGCTACCGCCACCGCTGCCGACAAGACCGCAATGAAGGCTGAATTCGATGCGCTGGGCGCCGAAATCACCAACATCATGACCAACACCAAGTTCGGTGGCGAAGCGCTGCTGACTGGCGGCAAGCTGGCCGCGGCGATGAAGTTCCAGGTGGGTGCCACTGCGGCCGAAGCCTACACCTTCAACGCCTCCGCCGACCTGACCGCCATCGGTACCGCCAACACCGCGCTGATCGCCGGCGACCTGTCGATTGCCGACCCAAGTGCCGTGATCGCACTGGCTGACACCGCCGTTGCCGCCGTTGGCACCCTGCGTTCGTCCATCGGTGCCGGCGCCAACCGCCTGAACCACATCAGCAACAACCTGGCCAACGTCAACAACAACACCCAGATCGCCAAGTCGCGCATCATGGACACCGACTACGCCAACGAAACCGCCAACATGACTTCGCGCCAGATGCTGATGCAGGCCGGCACCTCGATGCTGAAGCAGTCCGGTTCCATCGGTCAGCTGGCCATGTCGCTGATGCAGTAATCGTTTTACCCGTTGTACCTTTAATCAGTCTGCAGCCGCCGCGAGGCGGCTGTTGTCATTGGTGCCGCGCTGGCGCCGGGGGAGGGCAGGATGGCGGAAGCGATACGGGCGGTCGGTGCGCCCGGCGTGGTGCAGCCGGTGGCGACGGCGACGTCGCAGCACAGGCTGCAAGCGGGCGACATCCTCAACCTGCGCGTGGCGGCGCTGCTGGCCGATGGCAGCGTGCAGCTGGAAGGCGACGCGCTGCACTGGCTGCTGCGGCAATGGCCGGCGAGCCTTCCGCCACCGCTGCCGGGCAGCGTGCTGCCGTTCCGGGTGCTGGCCGCCGGGCCGCCGCCGCAGCTGACACCGCTGCTGCCGTCCGCCGCGCCGCCGGATACGGCACCAGCGGACGACGGCCCGCCGCTGGCGGCGACGCTGCCGGCGCCGGCATTCCGCCAGGCGGTGTTGCCGCCAGCGCAGCTGGCCAGCGCCTGGCGCGAAGCGCTGGTGGGAACGTTGGCCGCGGCGGCGGCGCAGTTTCACCGCGAGGCCGGCAGCCACCTGCCCGGCGCGCTGCTCGGCGCCTTGCCCGATCTCGCCTTGGCGTCGCTGCGCGGGCAGAGCGCGTTGCCGCTGCCCTTGTGGTTGCCGATGTGGCTGTGGGGCGGGCCGCCGCTGGGCTGGCAGGTGGAAGACCAGCCGGAGGCGGAGGACGCCGACGCGCCACCGGCGGCGCTGGACCTGCTGCTGGAGTGCGCGCTGCCGCAGGGACGGCTGCGCTTGCGGCTGCGGCTGGACGGCGCGGGGCTGCGGCTGTGTTTTCACGGCGAGGACGCGCTGTGCGACTGGCTGCAGACGCGGCGCGGCAGCCTGCTGGCGGCGCTGCACGGCGCCGGTTTCGAGGTCGCGGCCTGCCACATCGGCAGCCGGCCGGCGTTGTCCGGCCTGGCGCTGGGGCGGCACGGCATCAGCCTGTTCGAAGCATCGCGGCTGCCGGCTTCGCTGTTTGTCGCCGCGGCGCTGATCCTGGAAGTGCTGTTGCCGGCTAGCCCAGCGTCCCCACCAGGCTGACCTCGCGGTTTTCCGGTACCTCGTTGTAGGACAGGATGTGCAGGCCGGGCGCGAACAGGCGGCCGTAGCGCGCCAGCAGCGGACGCAGCTGCGGCATCACCAGCAGCAGCGGCGGCGTCGCCATCTGCTTCATCTGGTCGCGGATGATGGGCATGTTCTGCTGTAGCTGCTGCAGCACGTTGGGGTCGATCGGGAAGCTGTCCAGCGCCGCCTTGCCGCTCTGCTGCGCCTGACCCAGCGCGCCCAGCAGCAGGTTTTCCAGATCGGCGCCGAGGTTGAACGCCTTCATCTCGCCGCGCGGGCCGAGGATGGCCTGCACGATCTGCCGCTTCAGTGCGGCGCGCACCTCCGCCGCCAGCATGATCGGCTCCTTGCTGTTGTCGGCGGCTTCCACCAGCGTGGTGGCGATCGCCTCCACCGGCTTCAGCGACACGCCGTCGGCCAGCAGCGCGCGGTACACCTTCAGCTGCTGGTTGGCGGTGAGCGCCTGTGCCAGCGCCTGCGCGAGCTTGGGCGCCTGTGCGGCCAACCTTTCGCCCAGCGCGGCGACGTCGTCGTGGCGGAACAGCTCGGCGAGATAGTCGCGCATCACCTTGTTGACGTGGGTGGCGATCACGCTGGCGCAATCGACCACCTGGTAGCCCAGCCCCAGCGCGCGCGCCTTGTCCTGCATCTCGATCCAGGTCACCGGCATCGCGAACGCCGGGTCGACGCCGGGGATGCCGTCCAGCGTGCCGTACACCTGCGGCGACGGGATCGCCATCAGGCGGTCGGCGTGCACCTCGGCCTCGGCGATGGTGCTGCCGGCCAGCAGGATCGCGTACTGCGCCGGCTTCAGTTTCAGGTCGTCGCGCACCGCCACCGCCGGCAGCAGCAGGCCCATGTTTTCGCTCAGCGTCTGGCGCACCCCTTTCAGGCGCTTGCTCAGCGGCGCACCCTGCGCCTTGTCGATCAGCGTCACCAGCTTGTAGCCCAGCGACAGCGTCAGCGTCTCGCTGTACGGCAGGCTGTGCCAGTCCAGCTCCGGCTCGCCGTCACCCTGCAGCACCTGCTGCAGCGCGCCGTGATCCAGCGGCGCGCCGGGTTTGGCCGGTGCCTGCTGCAGCCGCCAGCCGACAAAGGCCAGCAGCGCGGCAAAGCCGATGAAGGTCGGCCACGGCATGCCGGGGATGATGGCGAGCATGAACATCATGCCGGCGGCGGAGTACAGCACCACCGGCGACGCCAGCATCTGGCTGCTGACCTGCTCCTGCATGTCGCCGGAATCGCTGACACGGGTGACGATGATGGCGGCGGCGGAGGACAGCAGCAGCGCCGGGATCTGCGCCACCAGGCCGTCGCCGATGGTCATCAGCGCGTACTGGCGGAAGGCGTCGCCCAGTGCCATGTCGTGCATCAGCGTGCCGATGGCGACACCGCCGATCAGGTTGATCAGCAGGATCAGGATGCCGGCAATGGCGTCGCCGCGCACGAACTTGGAGGCGCCGTCCATCGCGCCGTAGAAGTCGGCCTCGGTGCTGATGTCGCGGCGGCGCTGCTGCGCCGCCTCCTGGGTGATCACCCCGGCGTTCAGGTCGGCGTCGATCGCCATCTGCTTGCCCGGCAGCGCGTCCAGCGTGAAGCGCGCCGATACCTCGGAGATGCGCTCGGCGCCCTTGGTCACCACCATGAAGTTGATGATCATCAGGATCACGAACACCACCAGCCCGACCACGAAGTTGCCGCCGATCACCACGTGGCCGAAGGCCTCGATCACGCGGCCGGCGGCGTCGGTGCCCTGGTGGCCGTCGAGCAGCACCACCCGCGTCGACGCTACGTTCAGCGTCAGCCGCAACAGCGTGGCGCCGAGGATGATGGTGGGGAAGATGGAGAAGTCCAGCGGCCGCCGCGCCGACACGCTGACCAGGATGATGATGATCGCCAGCACGATGTTGAAGGTGAACAGCAGGTCCAGCACCAAGGGCGGCAGCGGCAGGATCACCATCGCAAGGATGGCGAGCAGGTACAGCGGGGTGGCGACCTTGTGGCGCGCCATGAGGGCAAGCAGGCGGTTGAGGGCGGTCATGTTGTCGTTTTCGGATTGGCGAGATGGGCTGGCACCGGCAAATCATCCGGCAAGGTTGGCCGCACGCGGCGCTGGCCGCTGCGGAAGGCTTTCAGCTGCAAGACATAGGTCAGCACCTGCGCCACGGCGCGGTACAGCGGCGCCGGGATCTGCTGGTTGACCTGGGTGGTGTGGTACACCGCCCGCGCCAGCGGCGGGATGGTGAGCACGGCAATATCGTGTTCGGCGGCGATGCGCCCGATGCACAGCGCCATCTCGTCGACGCCCTTGGCGATGATGAACGGCGCCTCGGCGCGGTCCTCGTCGTACTTCAGCGCCACCGCGTAGTGGGTCGGGTTGACGATGATCACGTCGGCGGTCGGCACCGACTTGCGCAGCCCGCGCTGCGCCAGCTGCTGCTGCACCTGGCGGATGCGCTGCTTGATCTGCGGGCTGCCCTCGGTCTTCTTGTACTCGTCCTTCAGGTCCTGCTTGCTCATGCGCTGCTCGCGCTGGAACAGCAGCCACTGCAGCGGCAGGTCGATCAGCGCGAACAGCACGAACACCGCCGCCAGCGCCAAGAGCGCCTGCAGCAGCCGCGCGCCGGCGGCGGCCAGCGCCTCGTCCAGCGGCAGGTCCTGTAGCGCGAAGAAATCCTGCATCGCGGAGCGCGCCACGCCGTACAGCACGCCGCCGAGCAGCAGCGCCTTGAGGATGGACTTGCCGACCTCGCTGGCGTGCTTGGCCGACACCACCCGTCCCAGGTGGCTCAGCGGGTTGAGCCGCTTCAGCTGCGGGAAGAAGTGCTGGCCGACGAAGATCCAGCCGCCGGGCAGCAGCGAGAACACCACGATCAGCAGCGGGATCACCAACAGCGGCAGCAGCATCTTCACCAGCAGGGTCAGGCTGCCGGCGAACAGCATCGACCACACGTTCTCCAGCGTGCCGCGTCCGCCGAGCGAGGCGAAGGCCAGCGCGAACAGGCGGCGGAAATCGGCCAGCCAGTCCGGCATCTGCCAGAAGCTGAGCCACACCGCCACCACGATGCCGACCGCGGTGGCGACATCCTTCGAGCGCGGCACCTGGCCCTGCTTGCGCGCCTCGCGCAGCTTGTGCGGCGAGGCTTTTTCCGTCTTGTCGCCGTTGTGCGCCTCAGCCACCGCGCGCTCCCATCATGCCCTGCAACAGGTTGAGCATCTGGCCGCTCAGGCGCAGGTAGTGCTGCGGCAGGTAGTGCAGCACCAGCCCCAGCGTCAGCAGCCCGAACAGGGTCACCACCGGAAAGCCGAGCGAGAACAGGTTCAGCGCCGGCGCCACGCGGTTGATCAGGCCGAAGCCGACCTGCACCACGAAGGTGGCGAACACCGCCGGCAGCGCCAGCACGATGGCGGCGGCAAACACCCAGCCCAGGCTTGCGGCCAACCTTGCCAGCGACTGCGGCAGCAGGCCGCCGCCGACCGGCCACACCTTGAAACTGTCGAACACCACCTGGGTCAGCACCAGATGGCCGTCCATGGCGAAGAACAGCAGCGCCGCCAGCAGGTACAAGAGGTTGGAGATCACGTCGGAAGAGCTGCCGTTGCCGGGGTCGTTCATCACCGCCATCGACAGCCCCATCTGCGACGACACCAGAAAGCCCAGCAGCGACAGGATGGTCATCACCAGCTGGAAGGCGAGGCCGAACAAGAGGCCGATGACGGCCTGCTCGATGGCGGTGACCACGCCGTAGAGCGAGAACGGGTCGATGGTCGGCACGCCGCGCATCGCCGGCAGCGTCGCCACCGCCAGCGCCAGCGCGAGGCCGAGGCGGGCGCGCACCGGCACCACGCTTTCGCCGAGGAAGGGCGCGATGCTGATCGCCGCGGCGTAGCGGCAGAACGGCCACCACAGCGCCGGCAGCAGCACCAGCAGTTCGGCGAGTACGGCGTTCATGTCGTTCAGCCGACCAGCGTGGCGGCGCGCTGGAAGATGTCGATGCAGAAATCCATCAGCATGCCGGTGATCCAGTGTCCGGCCAGCGCGATGGTGGCCAGCGTCACCAGCAGGCGCGGCAGGAAGGACAGTGTCTGTTCGTTGATCTGCGTCGCAGCCTGCACCAGGCTGACGATGACGCCGACGATCAGGCTGGGCAGCACCAGCAGCACCACCAGCACGATCACCACGTGCAGGCTGTCGTTGACGAGGTCGACGGCAATATCGGGAGTCAGCATCAGTAGGCCTGTATCGAGGTAACCAGGGTGTTGACGGTCAGCGACCAGCCGTCCACCAGCACGAACAGCAACAGCTTCAGCGGCAGCGAAATCACCAGCGGCGACAGCATCATCATGCCCATCGCCATCAGTACGCTGGATACCACCAGGTCAATTACCAGGAAGGGGATGAACAGCATGCAGCCGATCTGGAACGCGGTTTTCAGCTCCGACAGCACGAAGGCGGCCAGTTTCACCGCAAACGCGTGCTGGCGCGGGTCGCGGATGTGGCTCTCGCCGGACAGCTTGGCGATCTGCGCCAGCGCGCTCTTGCCGGTCTGCGCCAGCATGAAGCGCGACAGCGGCGCCTCGGCGCGCAGCAGCGCCTCCGGCATGCTGATCTGGTCCTGGTCGTAGGGCAGCATCGCCTTGTTCCACACCTCGACGCCGACCGGGCGCATCACCAGCAGCGTCAGGATCAGCGCCACGCCGGTGACGATGCGGTTGGGCAGGCCCTGCTGCAGGCCCAGCGCCTGGCGCAGCAGCGACAGCACGATCACGAAGCGGGTGAAGCTGGTCATCATCAGCACCAGCACCGGCAGCAGACCGAGCAGGGTCATCAGCACCAGGATCTGGGTCTTGACGGTGAAGTCCACCGCGCCGCCCTGGCCGCTGGCGGACAGCAGC
>Ga0209172_10001634_pt1 | contig 45658 bp, 23 predicted proteins | sample LarsenN4metaG_FD_184113 | JGI IMG/M metagenome (GOLD analysis project Ga0209172, IMG submission 184113) | Hot spring sediment bacterial and archeal communities from British Columbia, Canada, to study Microbial Dark Matter (Phase II) - Larsen... ... | reverse complement strand
CCTGACACCTACTGTTTTCTGAGGAGTCTTTCAGACGACTCGTGCGACGCGAGAGAAATAAATGAGAACAGCGCAGTTGGAAGAAGGAGCACCTGCCCGCCTGCCTTCTGCCTACTGCCTTCTGTTCTCTGAGGAGGCGAGGATGATTATCTGCAAGTATCGCTATCTTGCGCTTTGGGCGATCAGCTTTTACTTGCTCATCCCCTTTGCCCTTACCCTGTCGGCAAACAACAATCTTTCTCATCAAGACGATGATGATCTTTCTCGTCAAGCCTACGCCATTCTCAGGCGCAATTGCTTCGCCTGTCACGGCGCGGGCAAGATGTCAGGGCTTGATCTTCGCACCGCTGATTCGGTGCGCGCCGGGGGCGATCACGGCCCGGTTATTGTGCCTTCCGACGCCGATGCCAGCCGGCTCTACCAGTATGTCTCTCACAAAGAGAAGCCGACGATGCCTCCGGGGAAGAAGCTGTCGGATGCCGATATTGAGACGCTGCGGCGCTGGATCGAAGCAGGGGCCCCATTCGATGGATTTGAGAGTCAGACGAGCGGCGCACCGGGCGAGAAACAGAATGATGAATTGGCCAAAATCCCGGAGCGCCCAATCACTCCTGAAGAACGCAGCTTCTGGGCCTTTCGGCCTCCACATCGCACCAATCCCCCGCGCCTGTCCGATCCGGCATGGAACAAGAACCCCATCGATGCCTTTCTTCTGGCAGCCATGAAAGACAGAGGACTCAAGCCTTCACCTAAAGCAGATCGCCGTGTGCTGATCCGGCGCGCTTATCTTGATCTGCTGGGCTTGCCGCCCAGCCCGGAAGAGGTTGAAGCATTTGTGAAGGACTCGGCCCCCGATGCCTGGGAGCGATTGATTGATAAACTGCTCGCCTCGCCTCATTACGGTGAGCGGTGGGCGCGTCACTGGCTCGACCTGGTGCGCTATGCCGATTCCGGCGGGTTCGAGTTCGATGTGGATCGGCCTGATGCCTGGCGCTACCGCGACTATGTTATCAAATCATTCAATGAAGATAAGCCATACGATCAATTCATCCGCGAGCAGCTGGCCGGAGATGAGTACGCTCCTGATACTCAAGATGCGATGATCGCCACCGGATTTCTCCGGCTCGGTCCGGAAGGCGGCGGCGGAGGTGAACGCGGGCGACAGGATGCGCTGGAAGATTTAATTGCCACTACCTCGCTCACCTTTATGGGGCTGACGGTCGCATGCGCCCGCTGCCACGATCACAAATTCGATCCTATTCCGCAGAAGGATTACTATCGCATGCAAGCCATCTTTTCCTCGACCAGGCCGGCGCAATTTCCTCTGGTCGGACCCGATATAGTCGCTGCGCACAGAGCCGAGACGCAGAGGATTGATGGATTGCAGCGGCCGCTGAAAAAAGCCAAAGCGGAGCTGGAGGCCCCTTACTTGAAGCGTCTGGTTGAAGAAGCAATAAGCCGCCTGCCGGAATGCCTCCAAGTTGCCTGGCGGACGCCCCCCGATAAGCGCACTCCGGGGCAGCGGCTCAACGTCCGCCAGATAGAGAAGACTCTTCAGGATGATCCGCTATCGGCCAGGATCGCCGAGAAAGACATTCTTGCGATCATGTCTGAGGATGACAGGCGCAAGCACAAAGAGCTGACCGACCGGATAGAGGCGCTGGAGAAGCAGAAGCCCGAACCTTATCCTACGGCGAGGGCAATCGGAGAAGGGGGCCCCAACGCTCGCCCGACCTATTTTCTCCATCGCGGCAGCGTGGATGCTAAGGGCCCCGAAGTGAAGCCCGGCGTGCTTTCGGTAATCAGCGAAACTGACTACGAGTTTCCCGCTCCGCCGGCAGGCGCGAAATCGAGCTGGCGGCGCCGCGGGCTGGCCGAATGGCTGGTCTCGCGCCAGCACCCGCTCACCGCGCGGGTGATGGTCAATCGACTGTGGCAGCACCATTTCGGCGAGGGCATCGTGCGCACGCCGAGCAACTTCGGCAGACTGGGGGAACTCCCATCGCACCCTGAGCTGCTGGATTGGCTGGCCGTGGAGTTCATCGAGCGCAGGTGGAGTATCAAGCAGATGCATCGGTTGATGATGACCTCTCAAGCCTATCAGATGCGAAGCGATGACATCCCGGCAAATATGGCAATCGATCTGGAGAACCGCTTCTTCTGGCGCATGCCGCGCATGCGCCTGGAGGCGGAAATCATCAGGGATCAGATCCTGGCAGTCGCTGGCAATCTCGATCGGACGCTAGGGGGCCCATGCGTGTTCCCTTACATCGATCCCAAACTGTTCCAATCGAGCACCAAACGCACGTGGCCGGGAAAGCCTGATACCGATCCTTCAACCTGGAGGCGGAGCATCTATGTCTATTCAAAGCGCAGCATCCGCTACCCGTTATTTGAGACTTTCGATCAGCCTAACCTGATCAACTCTTGCGAGCGCAGGAACCGGTCAACCATCGCTCCGCAGGCGCTGCTGCTGATGAATAACAACTTCATCATTATGGAGGCCAACTTCTTTGCCGAGCGATTGCGGCGCGAGGTCGGCGAGGATGTCAAAGCGCAAGTGGAGCGCGCTTATCGTCTGGCTCTGAGCCGCGCGCCCAGTGAGTTTGAGCGGGCGAAGGCGATGGAATTTATTCTAACCGGTCAGAATGGGCTGGCTGAGTTTTGTCAGCTCTTATTCAATCTCAATGAGTTTGTGTACCGGCAATAGAGTCATTGCTGTGATGGCGACACCGATCTTCGCTGAGATAGAACAACCTGGCGCAGGTCGTCAAAGCGTTTCTCCATCTGCGCGAAGCGGTCGTTTAGATGGCGCTCGGTCTGCTCGATCTGGCCCTTGAGCTGACTGCGTGTCTGCTCAATCTGCCGTTGAAGCAGACGGTTCTCTTCTCGCAATGAAGTCGAGATCCAGGCGAGCGTCCCGAAGAGCGTGCCGGCCATCACCAAAGTGAAGCTGATGAGTTGCCAGATGGTCAAACGGTTGCTTTGTGCGATAGCCTGATTGTTCTGAGCGAGTTGGCCCCTGAGTTCGGCCACCGCTTTTTCCGGGTCGCTGACTCCGGCTCTGAGTGTGAGTTCATTGTCTGCCATTGGATTTCTCTGTTGCGATTGCCAATGTTATCACGGCTGAGGAATTGATATGAATCAATACTTCTGTTCACGAAGAGAGCTTCTTCAAAAACTGGGCGGCGGGATAGCCGGCCTCGCCTTTGCCGATATTCTCAATCGCCAGGGGCTACTGGCCCGGACGAAATCGCCTCTGGCCCCCAAACCGCCTCACTTTCCCGCCAAAGCAAAGGCGGTGATCTCAATCTTCTGCTACGGCGGCGTGAGCCAGGTAGATACCTTCGATCCCAAGCCTGAGCTGCTCAAGCGGCAAGGGGAGGCGATGACCGGCGTGGGCGAAGTGAGGCCGACGATGGGGACCCCTGGGGGCCTTATGCCGTCGCCCTGGACATTCCGCAAATACGGGCAGTGCGGCATGGATATTTCAGAGCTTTTCCCGCACCTCTCTGAGCATGCCGACGATATTGCTCTAATCCGTTCAATGTATGCGCAGAGCCCCGCGCATGGGCCGGCGCTGTTCCAGATGAATACAGGCAGCGTCCTTGCCGGCCATCCCAGTGTAGGGAGCTGGGTCACCTACGGGTTAGGGACCGAGAATGAGAATCTGCCCGGCTTCATCGTCTTCACCGATTATCGCGGTGGGCCGATCAACGGCGCGCCCAACTGGGGCAACGGCTTTATGCCAGCGGCCTATCAGGGCACCCCTTTCCGCGACAGCGGCGATCCGATTGTCGATCTGCATCCTTCCAAAGGCCGCGACCCGGAGCAGCAGAAGAAGTGGCTCAGACTGCTGCGCCAGCTTAATGAAAAGCATCTGGAGCGGAACCCCGACGACAGCGAGCTTTCTGCCCGCATCTATTCTTACGAGCTGGCCTTCCGCATGCAGATGTACGCTGGCGACGCCATTGACATCAGCAAAGAATCTGCGGCTACGCAAAAGCTATATGGCGTGGGCGAGAAGCCTACGGACTATTTCGGGCGACAGGTTTTGATGGCGCGGCGACTTGTTGAGCGGGGCGTGCGGTTTGTGCAGATATTTTCCGGCGGCGGCAACTTCGAGCCGAGCTGGGATGCGCACTGGGATCTGAAAGGCAATCACGGTCTGCATTGCGCCGAAACTGACAAACCGATTGCCGGTTTGATCAAGGACCTTAAGAGTCGCGGCCTGTTCGAGTCTACTTTGATCATCTGGCACAGCGAATTCGGGCGTCTGCCGATCTCGGAGCGTATGGACGGGCGCGACCACAATGCTAATGGCTTTAGCCTCTGGCTGGCAGGCGGCGGAGTTCGTGGGGGGACCATCGTCGGCGCAACGGACCAGTACGGCTACCGCGCTGTTGAGAACAAGAAGTCTATTTATGAGCTGCATGCGACCATTCTGCATCTGCTCGGACTCGACCACGAGAAGCTGACCTATCGCTTCAATGGGCGGGATATGCGATTGACCGATGTCCACGGGCGGGTGATTAAAGAGATTCTGGCGTAGCTATACGTCCGACGTCTGTACGTCCTACGTCCGACGTCAGAAACAAAACCGACGTCGGACATCGGACGTGGGCAGTTCGGACGTTCCTTACGTCGGACGATTATAGATCCGTTTCAGGAGCGAAGGAAATTCCTTAATCAGGGTCGGATTGAGCAGTACATCGCGGTAATTGTCTGAGTACCGGCGTTCGCCGCAAACCACGACCAGGTCAGGATAAGAGAAGAACCCTTCGATGGAGTGCAGTGATCTGGGTTCCGTGCCGCGCACCTTCATGTCTTTGGTGAAGGTTTGACATGGCTTGCCCCGCAACTGATTATAAAGCTGTCCGCTCAAGTTGTGGCAGATAATTCCATGTTCTTCACTCTCGACGGCCATCAGAAATATCTGGCCGTCCAGGTACTCATGGCGTTCGTCAGATTCTCTTTCTAGAGCCAGGTACTCGGCGATGGTGTAAATCGGCTGCGACTGCGGAAGGCTCATGATTTTGCTTCTTGATGTGATGTCAACAACTTCGCGCTGACGGGAAATATTATGCCAGAAAGCCGTTTTACCGCCACTATGCCATATAGCTTTTAAGAGAAATGCTTTTTTCCCTTCGGGCGCCAAGCGCCCTCAAAACAGATTAAGTTTGAAATTGTCTCAAAACAGATTAAGTTTGAAATTGTTTTGAGCTACCGGAGCCCAGATGCATGCAAGCAATCCAATGACCTCAAAACAGATTAAGTTTGAAATTGTCTCAAAACAGATTAAGTTTGAAATTGTTTTGAGCGCCGCTGAGCGCCAGAGCAAGGTGGGCGAGTGTTCCTCAAAAGTAGGCAGTAAGCTGTGGCCCGAGTAGAGCGTAGAACATTAAGCAATGGCAGTGATCTTTAATCTGCAATCCGAATTTCGCCTGACTACATTCTACGTTCGACGTTCAATCTTCAACGTAGAACATAGAACGTGAAAGGTAAAACGGTTCCCCAATCCGCAATTATAAGTTACCATGGAGTTCTATGAAACGATTCCGGCCTGTGCTTTATCTGATTCTATTCGTTGCGACCCTCCTTCAGATGGGCGCCGACGGACTGAGCCAGGGTGTGGCAGTTCCCAAACGTCCGGCTCGATCTCAGCCCGAAGCTAAGGTCGATGCCCCATTGCCCAGAGTGCAGTTTGAAGATATCGCAGCCAGGGCCGGTCTGACAGCGCGGCATGTGACCGGCACAGATGTGGAAAAGAATTACATTATCGAAACCACCGGCAGCGGCGTCGTCCTGCTCGATTACGATAATGATGGCTGGCTCGATATCTTCCTGGTCAATGGAACAACTCTTGAGGGCCCCTCCAGAGGCTCAAGCAGAAAGGATGCTCCGACCAATCACCTCTACCGCAATAATCAGAATGGCACATTCACTGATGTCACCGAAAAGGCAAATCTCGCGCGCACCGGCTGGGGACAGGGTGCATGTGTGGGCGACTTCGATAATGATGGCTATACCGACTTATTCGTGACCTACTGGGGACAGAATGTACTCTATAAAAACAATGGGAAAGGCCGGTTCACCGACATCACCGAAACGGCAGGATTGTTGCACAAGTCGCCGCGCTGGAGCACCGGATGCTCCTTCCTGGACTATGACAGAGATGGCGACCTGGACCTGTTCGTCGCCAATTACGTGGACTTCGATCTAAAGAGCGCTCCGGCCAAAGGAAGCAGTCAGTTCTGTTTCTGGAAAGGTCTGCCGGTGATGTGCGGGCCGCGCGGGCTTCCGGCCGGAACCAATATTCTCTATCAGAATAACGGCAATGGAACATTCACCGACGTTTCTGAACAGAGCGGCATTGCCAGGCCGCGCGGTCGTTACAGTTTCACTTCGCTGGTCTCTGACTATGACAATGATGGCTGGCCGGATATTTATGTCGCATGCGATTCCACGCCCAATATCCTTTATCAAAACAAAGGCGATGGCACATTTACCGATATTGGACTAATCTCCGGCGCCGCTCTCAATGAAGATGGGCAGGAACAGGCCGGAATGGGGGTCTCGGCGGCTGATTACGATCTGGATGGGTTCTTCGATCTGGTAAAGACGAATTTCGCCGATGATACTCCGACGCTCTATCACAACAATGGAGATGGGACCTTCAATGACGTGACCTATCCATCGCGGCTCGGCGTCAATACACAGTTTTTGGGTTGGGGGACCGGTTTCTTTGACTTTGATCATGATGGCTGGAAAGATATTTTCATGGTAAATGGGCATGTCTATCCGGAAGTGGGGGCCCACAGCAGTAGCCCTTACAAACAGGAGCGATTGCTCTTCTGGAATTTGCGCAACGGGACGTTCCTAGACATTTCAGCCCAAGCCGGTTCGGGGATACTGGCACGGCGCTGCTCTCGCGGAGCAGCCGTTGGCGACCTTGACAATGATGGCAGTCTGGAAATCGTTGTCAACAACATGAATGACACGCCTAGCTTGTTGAAGAACTTTGGAGAGAGAAAGAATTGGATCTTGATCAGAACCGTTGGGAGCAAGTCTAATCGGAACGGAATCGGGGCCAGAGTCATCGTGGTAGCCGGAGGATTGAAGCAGATGGACGAAGTTCGCAGCGGCGCGAGTTATCTTTCCCAGAATGACCTGCGCTTACATTTCGGGATCGGCGATGCTACGAAAGTCGATCGCGTCGAGGTTCTCTGGCCCGGCGGGCAGAAAGATGTCTTTGAGAACTTGAAGGCTAATCAGATAATTGTTCTGGAGGAAGGGAAGAGGGCCCCCAGGCCGGATGTCCGTTAAAATTGCCGATTGCAGATTGAAGAAAGATGCTTTCAAGAATGTGCATACGCTTGTCGATTGTGTTGCTCTTCGCCTGGATGGCTGCGTTTGAACTGCTGCCTTCAGGCAAGGCTCTTGCTGAGATCAAACCTCGTCTGAGAGCAGCAGTTCAAGCAGACTACCAGACGGCGATGACCCTTGTGCAGCAGGGGCAGTTTGATCAGGCTCTTTCTATCCTGAGACAGATCCTGGAGCGGGCCCCCGACGACCTCAAAGCGCGTAATCTGATGGGAATCGCTCTTTCTGCTGCTGGGCGGAGAGAAGAAGCAAATGAGCAGTTCAAGAAAGTCCTTGCCCTGGATCCTAAGTTTGTCCCGGCATTGAAGAATCTGGCGGTCAACGAGCTGGCGCTGGGCCGAATCCAGGATGCCCGTCCGCACTTTGAAGAGGCGTTGAAATTAGCGCCGCAGGATCAAACCTGCCATTGGGGGTTGGCCGAGATTGCATTTGCCGCCGGCGATTTTGAGCGCGCAGTGGCCCATTATGAGCAGAGCGGCAACCTGGCTTTTGGGGACCCTCGCGCGACGATCAGATTTGCGAGTAGTTGTGTCGAAGCAAAACAATTTGCCAGAGCCGCCGCGTTGGTGGAAAAGATCCCCTGGAATGCGGACGCGAACCTCCATTTTCAAGCAGGGATCATTCTGGCGAAATTGGGGAAGTTCGAGGCTGCTGCTCGCCGTTTCGAGCTGGCGCGCAACGGATTTCCAGACGGTTATCAGGTCGGGTACAACCTGATGCTGGTTTTGATCAAGAACCAGGACTATACGGCCGCAATTCGATCCGGCGAGGAGATGCTGGCCTCCGGCCATCGCAAGGCGGAAATTTACAATCTGCTTGCGCAGGCCTATGAGAAGGCGGGAAAGGTGAAAGAAGCTTACGACGCGCTGCGAATGGCCGCCGAGCTTGAGCCGCAAGATGAAACCAACTATCTCGACCTGATGCGGCTGTGCGCGGAGCACAGGAACTATGAGCTTGGCCTGGAGATCGCCGACATAGGGTTGCGGCGGGTCCCTTCATCCCATCGCTTGCACTTGCAACGAGGGGTAATCCTCGCCATGAAAGGCCAATTCGAGGAGGCGGAGAAGGAGTTTCACGCCGCTGCGCAGCTTTCACCCGAATCAGGGCTCTCTCAGGTAGCTCTGAGCCTGGCGCTCATGCAGAGGGAGAGAGTATCTGAGGCCATCGACGTGTTGCGGCGCCAGAATCAGAGGGGCCCCAATGACGCTTATGTGCTGTGGTTCCTGGGCGAAGCGTTAAACCGTTTCGGCGCTCGGCCGGGAAGCGAAGAGGAGAAAGAGGCAATCGATGCACTGGAAAAGTCCATTCAATTGGATCCGCGTATACCGCAAGCGCACGCGCTGTTAGGGAAACTTCTGCTGCGTCGCGGGGAAGTCAGTCGAGCGGCTGAAGAGCTGGAGAAGGCGCTGGAGCTGGATCCAGAAGATATGGCCGCTGCCTACCAGCTAGCGCAAGCGCTTCAGAGAATGGGACAGACCGCGCGCGCCAGGCAGCTCTTCGACAAGATTGAGAAAGCCAAGACCGAAGAACCGCAGCCCACACAGCGCAACCTGCTGCGCATTATCAAAGCCGGATCGACAAGTGACAAATGATAAGTGATACCGTGTAAGTGACGTCCAATCGTCAGACGTCGGACGGACGACGTCTGACGATTGGACGCTCAGTTTAAAAGTCAATTCTCATGCTCAACTGCACCGTGCGCGGGTAGAACACTCCAGTGGCGCGGCTGAAGTTCCCTGACTGCAAGTTGGCGACGACGCTGCGGGAGTCCAGATTGACTCGATTGAACAGATTATAGAACTCAGCGCGCAACTGGAAGCTAGCATCTTCTTTGCCGATGAACCAGGGGAAGCGGAAGCTCCTCCCCAGGCTGAGGTCAATATTAGCCAGTCCGGGGCCCCTGAAGGTGTTGCGTCCGAGATCGCCTCCACTGATCCAGCCGACACAAGCGCCTGCTGCATTGCGCCGCGTGCAGGCCGGCAATGGGAAGTCCGCCGCCGTCATAAAGCCGGTGAGGAAACCAGATCGGTCGGTATGCTTGGAGTTCCCAAATGCCGGCGTGAACGGCACGTCAAAATTGACTCCATCTCCATTGAGGTCTAAACCGGCGACTACCCAGAATGGGTATCCATCCTGGAAAGTGCCGATGGCGCCTATTTGCCAGCTCCCCAAAATGGCGCTTGCAAGCCGGTTCCCAAAGAGGTTCCTGGGAGTGTCATACACGAATGTGAATGAAAGCCGCTTGGCTATATCAAACGCCGCCTGGCCACGTTGAGCATTGAGGTTGTAGGCATCGACAATTGGCGATAGGTGACTATCGCGTCCCACGCCGGTAGCGTCCTGGACGCCGAGCGTTTTGCCGAAGGTAAACGACGTCAAGAAGGTGTACCCCTGGCTGAACCGCTTGCGGAGCGAGACTGTGCCGCCATTGTAGTGAGCCCAGGCGCTGTTGTCTGTGTAGCTGATGCCAAAAAAGAATGGATTGAGCCGGTCAAGCGTCGCATCGAAACTCAGATCGCCGGCGAACCGGTTCCTATCGGTGTTGGAATAAAGATGTACGGCCTGGGAACCCAGATAATCTGCCTCCAGAATCCAGTTTGAGGTGAAAGCGTACTGAATGCCGACGAAGCGGTTGATCGTATAGGAATAATGGAGATCAGGCGCGGTTCCTCCGATGCCCGCCCTGGCTCCGATGGGGCCCCCGCGCTCGTTCACACCGACTACCAGTCCGGTGGGGAACGGACAGTTGAACGGGGATTTGTCGAGCTGGCACAGTCCGTACCTGGGCTGTGGGCCGGCGGGATTCTGGGTGCTGGCGGTGATACTGGCCTGGAACGGAGGATTGCCGCGAATGCGATCACTCCAGGCGATGTTGGGCCATCGATTCATGAAGACCCCCATGCCGCCTCGGATGCTCAGGCGATTGTCAAAGCGAGTCGGCGCCCAGGCGAAACTCAAGCGCGGCGCGAAGTAGCCGATGCGATGTTTCTCAAACAGGCGCGGAACAATGCCCACCGATGCGTTCCGTATGCGCTCCTGAAAAGTTGATCCGGAACCCAGTATGATCGTGCTCATCCGGCCATTCTTCTCATTGGGATTAGAGGAGAAGTCCCAGCGCAATCCCAAATTGAGCGAGAAATTCTTCTTCACCTTCCAGTTATCCTGAGCGAAGAACCCATAGGTGGTCACCCGATACTGAACATCCTGGAACGATGGCCCGCCGGTGCGCAGATCATAGTTGACGCCGGTTTGACTCAGCACAGTATCAGAAGCAAAATCAAAGATGTTCAGGAAGTTGTAGCTTGGGCGTTGCTGCGGCCCGCTGAACAGGTCGTTCTCTTGATCGCGGAAGATTTCCAAGCCCGCCTTCAATGCATGCTTGCCGCGATTGATCGAGAGGACATCGCGCCAGGTCCAATCATTCTGTATGAAGACCGCAGGCGCAAAGCCATTGCCGAACCCTTCTGACAATCCGGGCGCGCCTATAGGCGGCACCTGGCAATGAGAGCAGTCCTGGCCCCCCTGGAACCGGGTAAAACCGATGGCAGCCTCGTTGACCATTGTTGGACCGAATGTATGCGTCCAGTTGACCAGGGAGTAGTAGGTGATGGGATTGGCTGCAAATGCGTTTCTGAACGCTGTCCTGAGTTGAGTCCCTTCAACATCCGCTGTTCTTCTCTGGTAGTTAACATGCACCCGGTCTTTAGAGTCGTTGAGATACCTATCTACCCGCACATTCCACTGAAGCCCGTTGCGCGTTGGCGCGAAGCTACGAATGGCCGAGCCTCGCAAAGGCATATTGCAAGGCATTCCCAGGGGCCCCGCGCCAGTGCAGGCCCCAAAACCGGATACAGCCATGACTTGCGCAACCGTCTCGGTGGATTCAAACGGGCCAACATCGCCGACAGGAAAACTGGTCAGGAGGAAAGTCGAGATGTTCCTGGGGAAATTCGTCCTCATGAAGTTGACGAATTCCGGAGTTTCAATGACAACACGGTTGGTGACATTAACCGCTGAGCGAAGCGCATCAACGCTGCCGAAGAAGAACATCCTGTCCTTCTGAATGGGGCCACCCAGCGTGAACCCGAATTCGTTTCGCCGCGATGCCGGAAGGATGCGACCGGTGATCGGGTTCCTCGTGTTCTGAAATACATTGCGCGCCGTCAGTTTGTTGTTCCGGTGATATTCGAAGAGGGAACCATGAAAGGCGTTGCTGCCCGACTTGGAGATGGCATTGACGACGATTGAACCGGTCCGACCGTATTCTGCCGAGTAGTCGTTCAAGGCCACGCTGAACTCGGCAACCGAATCGGGGTTGAGAGTGATATAGACGGTGCCGGGATCGGGATTGCTGTTGGCAGAGAGGCCGTCTACATAATAGCTATTGCCGTCGCCCCGTTGGCCGTTGGCATTCACACTGGGATTGCCGACTAAGCTGAAGATGTCGGAGCTGCCAGCCTGGCTGCTGAAATTGCCGATTCCGGTGACGCCGGGGGTTAGCGCGACCAGATCGAGGATGTTTCGCCCGGCCATAGGCAAGTTGCGGATCTCCACAGTAGAGATATTCGCCGTGACCTTTCCTTCAGATAACTGCACCGGCGGCGGCTCGCCGGTGACTGTGACCACTTCAGTAATGTCCCCTACCTTCAACACCAGTGCTATCGTCCGCACTTCAGCGCCGCCAACTATGATATTCTCCTGCGCTACAGACATAAAGCCTTTGGCAGAGGCTTTGACTGTATATTTGCCTGGCGGCAGAGAGGGGAAATGGTAGTACCCTTCAGAATTGGTCTGGGTCGTCTGACTAACGCCGGTCTCAGCATTGGTCAGTACAACCTGAGCCCCTGAGACGACCGCTCCCGATGGATCGGTAACAGTGCCTTCAAGGGTGCTACGGAACTGAGCCCAGACCGTGCCGGTAAAAACTAATGTGAGAGTCAAGCAAACGGCAACTCTCAGGAAATATTTAAATCTCATAATTTGCTCCTCCCTCTATGTCTTACGTAAAATCGTATGTGTTTAGCGTGGGCAGAAGCAGCCGTCTAGCCGCTAAGGAATATAAAAAGCAAATTCCCGGAGAGTCAGAGACTCTCCGCACATCAAATCGGCAAAGCCGCATTACTTGCAACCTAGCCAGGGCAAAGCTCGACTGCCCATTCAATCCCACAGCACATCAAATCGGCAAAGCCGCATTACTTGCAACCACGCTAAACAAGTGCGCGTAATCCATAATGTGTAAATAAAGCTGCTCAGTGGTTAATGTTTACTGCCTACTCTCTTCTTAACAGATCACGGATTACGCTTTAATTACTGATGTTACGCAATAGGAATCAAAGAAAAGGGCTTGACTCTGTTCTTGCCCCGTCAGGGGCAGTTGAGAATAGCCCAGCGATTGATCGCTGGGGGCCGAATGGGTCAATCCCCCAGTCCCGCAGGGACGGCTGAAATGGCTGCGTTAGTGATCTTTCAGCCATCCCTTGGGCACTGATTGATATTTGTGCCGCTGTTCAGAAGCGATCAATCGCTCGCGCTTTATCGCATGTCCCTACGGGACGAAAAGAGTGTCTAGCTTCTTACCCCCACTGCGTAACATCAGTTAATTACCTAGAAATTGATCGAAGCGCGCATCTGCATAGATCGCGCGCTATTGATCGGGCCCGTCGTCTGTCCGAATGTAGTGCTCTGTATGCTGAGCGACTGGAGGAACCCTCCAGGCCCCCACACCGGATGATTAAGGACATTGAATGCCCCAACCCAGATAGTGAAATTAGTCTGCTCTGTGAGTCGCACTCGCTTGACCAGCGAAGCGTCAAGGTTGAAGCTGTTCTTCCCGTACAGGAAGATGATCCCGCCAAGCTGTCCGGGCTCGGTGGGAACCTGAAGAAACTGGGTATTGGCGCGACCGTCCGGGCCAATCAGCCTGGGATCGAAGAAATATCGGTTGAAGCCGGGGCCGGGGCTGACCGTTATCATCTGCTGAAGATCGTTTCTGGTCAAGCCGCCAGCGAGGAGCACTCCTGAGTCTAGCGCATTGAAAGTGGCGCGGCCACTGGCCAAACGGAACACATTTCCCGATTGCGCCGTCAGTATCCCTCCCAGCGTCCAGCCGCCGATCACCGCGTCCAGGAACCGATTGCTGATCTGCAAGAGTCGCCCCTTGCCTAACGGCAGATCGTAAGTCCAGTAAGCCTGGAAGACATGCCGCAGATCATGAGGCGAGGGCCCCTTGTCCCGCTTCGGGTCGCGCAAGGTGAAGAAATCGGCGCTTTGAGTCGCATTGTTCGCCCAGGTGTTGGCGATCGCTTTGCTGTAGGTGTAGTTCACCGTCAAGCTCAACCCTGACAAATGTCGGCGGCGCAACTGCACTTGCAGACCGTGGTAGTTCGAGTAGCCGACATCATCAACGAAATTGAGGCGGGAGCCAGCCAGGTAAGGATTGGCCTGAAAGAAATTGATCGGATAGGGGCCGGGCGCGTTAAACGCCAGAGCGCCGCTGTTGCACGGGCCCAGACGATTGCCCACCATCCGACATAGATAGGTTGAATTGCCTGCCAGACTCGCTGCCAGGGCCCCAGCAGTGCCCTGCTGCAAGTTGGTGATGAAAGCGCCGTTGGAAAAGCCCTGATTTGCCGGAAGAGCCGGTTGCGATCCGCGGGGGCCGAAGGCAGCTTCAAAGATCGGCAGAGGGACCTGTCCCGGCAACCCGCGATTGGCGAAGCTGTTGACGCCAGCAGCCTGATTGATCTGAAGGTTCCTCTGCGCGTTCTTGAATTCCTCCAGAAATCCGTTCTCGATGATGTTCACTTCGTGCAGATTGAAAGTGCGCCAGCCGCGGACAGAACGATTGCCTACATAGCTTGCCTCAATGACTGTGTTCTTCATTATCTCGCGCTGAATGCCGAAATTCCATTGCTGAACATAAGGCGCCCGCAAGTTCGCATCCATCGTGGCAATAGTATTGCCGCTGAAAGTGAGGTCCGACATGTTGAATGTATCCGTATAGGCGGGCGGGAACACCTGGAATGGAGGAAGCGGGCTCTGTAAGGTCAGTGAGCCAAGCGGAAAGTTCGTGCCTGCCCGCAAATCCAGGCTCTGAATCAGTCCCGGATTGCTCCCCGGATTTGAAGCGAACATGTTTGTCCCTTCATCATAAACTTGAATGGCGAAACTGCCGCGCAGAACCATCTTATGATCCTTGCCGAATATCTTGCCGAGGAGGCCGCCATCGAATTTCGGGTTCCAGGCGAAGCCGAAATTGGGAGCGGGATTGACCAGGTCGGCTGTGTAGGCATACTTGCCGCGCTTCATGACTGGGTTGGCTACTCCATCGAGTGCGCCGGGCCGAAACAGAGCCAATGAGGGCCCCAACAGATTTGCTAAATCGGGGAAGACGGCAATGCCGTTGTTGTTGTACTGAGCGCCCTGGAACTCCCAGCGAAGACCGTAGTTGAGCGTCAGATTCGGTTTGACTCGCCATTGATCCTGAGCATAGACCCCGGCCATCTTCGAGGTGGTCCAGGTATGGCGCAAGGTGTTATCGCTATATTGGAGCGTATCTACATCGACTACTCTGTCTGACCGAACCCTCGATACCCTGCCTGTCAGAAACGAGTAGAGCTGATTGACGCCGTTCAAATCGGCGCTCTGAATGCCGGGGAGCGTGGTGGCGTTGAAGATAGATGAAACGGGGTCCCCGGTGGCGGGGCTGAGGTTGTATTGCGGCACCGTGAGGATTCCTGAAATCCCGTTGAACGACGTGTCATGCCAATCCGTGAACCGCACTGCCGCGCCGATCTTTATTGAGTGATTCCCGCGAATGAGCGTTGCCGTGTCGTAGATCGTTGTGATGTAATGGCGGCCGGTGACCGGGCTTTGAGGTTGCACCATGTCCTGGAGGCCGAACGGCAAGCCGGTGAGCCGAAATAGCTTTCCGTTGATCGTCCCATTAGCCGAGTAGACGATGGGGTCCGAATTGGGAATAGTATCGCCGCTGTGCTGGATGCCGTAGCGGAACTCATTGAAGGTATTGGTGCTGATCGTCCAGTTGAGGCCGGTGGAAGTGATCCACCAGGAGGCTCTGAATTTATTTTGCACCGGTTGATCGGGGAGCGGCCATAGCCGCCGACCTTGATTGTCCTGGTGGTACAGGTTCCAGGCCCCCATCCAGGAGAGCCTGGGCGTGATGTGATAATCCAGGCGGACCGTCGGGTAAGCATTGATCTGCTTGCTCGGTTCCACCCAGTTGAGGATTTGAGTGCGCAAATCATTGTTGCTGACCTGGCCATTCGCCAGAGCGGCATTCTGCTTACTCAGTATGTTGGCGATGGCGGGGTCAAGCGTGGATGGGAACCCATTTTGCGCGGCGATCTGAAGAATGTTGGTCGTGCGCTGCTCGCCGGTCACCGTCTGGTAGCGGAAGATCCCTTGCTGCGCTTCTTGAGTCAAGACCGTGCGGCTCTGATTAGTCGTTCCCGGAATGTGCTCTGCTTCAAAGTTGATGAAGAAGAATAGCTTCTCCTTCAACTTCCAGAACGGGAGCGGGAACGGGCCGCCGAAATTGCCGCCGAATTCGTTGCGCCGCACTTTGGGTTTAGGGAGCCCACGCGCATTATTGAAGAAGCTGTTAGCATTGAACGCCTCGTTCCTGATCTGCTCGAAGGCGCTGCCATGATACTGGTTAGAGCCGCGCCTGGTAATGAACTTCAGGTTTACTGCGCCCTGCGCGCCTGAGTCGGCCCCCATGCCCCCGGTCTCAACCGTGACCTCTTCAACTGCGCCGAGGCGCGGCGGGACGGTGCCGAAGAAGCTTGTGCCGCCGCTCTTGAAGCCGTTCGACGCATTGTTGATGCCGTCTGTGGTGGCGTTGATAGTGCCCCCAGGCAATCCGTTGTAATGGGTATCGCCGGTGCCCACCGGCGTCGCCGATCCGGGTGAGAGCCGCGCATAGACAAAGGCGCTGCGCCCGTTGAGCGGCAGTTCCTGAATCTCTTTGTTGTTTATCGTCCCGGAGATGAGATTCGATGTGATCTCAAGCGTCGGCGCCGCTCCATCCACCTGGATAATTGCATCTACCGCGCCTACCTGAAGCGTAATGACCAGATCGGTAGTCCGCGATGATTCCACAACCACTTTCTGATAAACTGCCGTCTGGAATCCGGGAGCACTGACGGTCACTTGATAGGAGCCGAATGTTAGATCCGGAAACAAGAACGTCCCTGCATTGTTGGTCACCGTCTCTTTTTGAATGCCGGTCAGCTCGTCCTTTAATTGAACCTTAGCATTTGCCACCACCGCGCCGGAACTGTCCGATACCGTTCCGGCAATTGCGCCGACAGTTCGCACTTGCGCCCATACTGCCGATGAACCTGAAAACAACAGGGCCAGGATGATAAGCGTTTTTACTGCCGACCGGTTTGCGCTTCGATCCTTTACATAATGTTGTCTCATAATCGATTCTCCATTCATTCGGTTAAAGATCAAACAAACGGTAAATGCCCCCCCCCACCAGGGAGCGGGGCGAGCGATAAAGAACGACCCGTTACTCTGCTTGCCTCTGCCTGCTCAAAAGAACCTGCTCTGTTTGCCTTCTATCAGACGACTTCTGTTGTCGCTGAGCGGCTGCCAACTTGCAGCGCCGCTCGCCTGCCTGCCTCCAATGCCAGCTGGCACAATCTCTCAATTGTATTTAAATCCCGATTTTGAATAATAATTCTGCGCGTTTCCTGCTGAAATGGACACCGATCTTACTAAATCACGAAATGGAGAGATGTGTCTTGATTAATTTTAGGGTGATTGGAATCCGTTTAGGGGAGGGTATGAGATAGGTCTGGCGAATGATCAAGGAGAGCTAATACCGTCTATGGGGGAAGCGGTCCCGGGCGCCATAACTTGGACTGGGAGCAAAATGAGTTCGTAACCCAACTCCGAACGGCATAAGAAAAATCTTTCTTAAGCTCGGGGCAGCAGTGCGCCCAAACCTGCTGTAATCTTTTTAAGGTCTACCGTAATTGCTAGTTTGATCTAAATCGAACCAACATAGATAGGGACAGATAAGATCCACCGCCACCTCACATAGAGAGGAGCAAACTCAAGACGGTTTCTCTGTACTACGGCGGCGGTAAAATTCTTCGTTCCATTCTTGTGCGCTCCAATTTAGAAAGGTTTTTAATCTCTATTCTACAAATAGGTCGCTCCTACCGCAGCTAGCAAGGTTTTTAATCTCTATTCTATAAATAGATCGCTCCTACCGCAGCTATAGACCTTAAGAGAAAGATCAGAGTCAGTTCGGGCGGCGGGCGCCCTCAAAACAGTTTAAATGGAACAGATTAAATGGAACTGTTTTGAGGGCGCCCGACGCCCGAAGTTCTTGCGCCCTCAAAACAGATTAAATTTAAAACTGTTTTGAGGGCGCCTGCCGCCCGAACTTAAATGGAACTGTTTTGAGGGCGCCTGCCGCCCGAACCGAGAAATCTTTTTCTTAAAAGCTATAGAAAGGCTTTTAATCTCAATTCTAAATAGGCTTTTCATCTCAATTCTATAAATAGGTCGCTCCTACCGCAGCTAGAAAGGCTTTAATCTCTATTCTAATAGATTGCTCCTACCAGAGCTAAATCGAACCAACATAGATAGGGACAGACAAGATCCACCACCGCCACCTCACACAGGGAGGAGCAAACTCTAGACGGTCTCTCTATGCTCTGCGGCGGCGGTGAAATTCTTCGTCCCATTCTTGTGTGTTCCAATTTAGCAATCACGGTATGGTCTATATATTCGATATTGAACGTAGAACATTCACTTGACTTTCCATTCCTGAATCCCTGCCGACCAGTTCTGCTGCATTGTGACTTCCAGGCGCAGCCCGGTCGTTGTAACGGGTTTGAAGGTGACCTTATTAAAGCGGTCCCTTTCAACGCCGTAGGGCTCGTTATTTTCAACCGGCTTCCACGAGTCGCCATCCCGGTAGAGAATGCGCCAGGACACAGGCACGCGACACTCGCCTCGACCGGTGTCATCGTACCAGTAAAGCTCGGTTTCAGAGACTGTGGCAGGCTTTGCGAAGGTGTATTCGACCCATTCTGTAGTCCCCTTCCTGGGCCACCAGTGGAAGTAAATATCAGAATTGTCTCTCGACGAACGAGGTTCGGATTGATCATTAACGGCGATTGGGTTATTGCCGCCCTCTGAGGTGCGAACCTTGCTTGTGGAAGCGATAGTCGGAGGCGGCGGCAGATAGACGCTCGATTCGTTGTTAGGGATCCAGACGATCATCTCGCCGGGGCCCCGGTTAGCCCAGGCGTAGTAAGGGATTGCTGTGAGTTCCTGCTCCTTCTTCATTACCTTACCGGTTTCGTCCGTAACTGAGGCCAATGCTTTTCCCTTAATGACTGTCACACCGTTGAGCAGATTCGGCTTGAATTCTGCTGTCAGGGGCGCATTGTCAGAGAGCATGAGATTGCGCACACGGCCGTCAGGGTTATCGGGCCACTCGGCGCAATAGACGAGTGGCCCGCGCTGCAACGCCACCCGCCCGCGGTCTGCTGCGACTTGTTCGTGGGCTACGACGCGACGGACCGGCATCGGCAGCGTCAACTCAATTCGGTCCCCCTGCTTCCATACGCGATCCAGATTCACATAGCCTTTCTCAAGATTGAGAGCGACTCCTTTGCCGTTAACTTTGAGTGTTACCGGCTCGGCGCCCTGATCGAGGAAGCGGTAAAGATCGCTTGGCACTGCTTCATTGCGCGCCCAGCCGGGAATCCTCACTTTGATTGTGAACCTGCTGCTTTTATCAGGATTTACTGTTATGTGCACGGCGCCATCCCAGGGGTAGCGCGTCTGTTGCTCGATCTTCACCGTCCGCCCGTTGTCTAACTTGATCTCAGCCGCGCCGCCGACAAAGAGGTTGACATAGAGCGCATTACCCTGTTGGGCATAAACATAGCCGGGCACCGAGGCCATGAAGCGCGTGATATTGCCCGGACAGCAAGCAACGCCGAACCAGGGGCTGCGTTTGTGCTGGCCTTTGGATTCGAGCGGATTGGGATAGAAGAACGATTTGCCGTCGAGCGATACTCCGGAGATCAATCCGTTATAGAGCGTCCGCTCCATCACGTCGATGTATTTAGCGTCTCCGTGAAGCAAGAAGAGGCGATGGTTCCAGTAGCTATTGCCGATGGCAGCGCAGGTCTCGCAGTAGGCGCTCATATTAGGCAGTTCATAATCGCGGCCAAATGCTTCGCCCGAACCGGTGGCCCCAATGCCGCCTGTGATATAGAGTTTTTTGCTGACGATATTCTCCCATATTTTATCAATGGCGTTGAGATAGGCGGTGTCGCTCGTCAGGGCTGCGACATCGGCCATGCCGGAATACATATAAGTGGCGCGCACTGCATGCCCGACGGCCTCGGTCTGTTCCACTACTCTCTTGTGCGACTGGTTGTATGTTCGACCGGCCCCCCTATCACCATCCGGCCCGCGCGCATCGAGCATAAACTTAGCCAGTTCAAGATAACGCTCATCGCCGGTGACGCGATAGAGTTTGACCAGCCCCATCTCGGTGATCTGGTGGCCCGGCCAGATCGACTGCTTGCCCGGACCGAAGGTTCGAGTTAGCAGATCGGCTGTCTTCAGCGCGATCTCCAGCAGGCTGCGCTTGCCGGTGGCTTGATAGTGGGCCACAGCCGCTTCATAGAGGTGCCCCAGGTTATAAAGCTCGTGGCTATCCACCTTCTCCATCTCCCACCGCTTGCTGCCGGCCCAGCGATGAGGGTTCACCGGATCGATTGTGCGAGTGGTATAGAGGTAACCGTCCGGCTCCTGGGCCGCGCCGATCTTCTCAATGAGGCTGTCCAGGTAGGCTTCCAGCTTGGGGTCCGGGTGAATGCAGAGCGTGTAGGCGGCCCCTTCGAGCACCTTGTACACGTCGGTATCGTCGAAGGGATAACCGGGCGGCCTCTTGTCTTTGAGTTCTTCGCCTCTGAGCGCAGCGGCGGCGCGCTCGAAATGGTAGACGCGCTTCGTCTCCTCGCACTTCTGGAAGGCGAAGGGGATCGTCACCGTCCGGTTAATCTCAATGCGGGGGGCCCAGAAGATGTCGTTGAAATGGACCGAGGTGAACGGCACCGGCTTGACCGGGTAATCCCGCAGTGGCTTCGCTGCTTCAGCCTGTGTGGCCTTCTTTTGCTCAGCGTTTAATTGGATACATAGGCAGAAAAGCGTGAGTGCCGCGCATAAGGCAAGAAGTTTTCCCAGAACTTTCATAACCACTCCTTTCCAACCTCAACTTTGCTCATTCTAACATCCTCAAAAAGATCTAGAATAATTGTTTTGAGATTTCCGGTTTAGAGGGTAATCCCGCGAGTTCGTATATGAACATCCTCAAAGAGATCTAGAATAATCGTTTTGAGGGCGTTGTACGCCCGAACCAACAGGCGGGTTATTTACGCCATACAGCGCCAGGCAGAACAAGCTACCTGGCGCTGCGTAACATCTCAGCGTCCTCTGAAGGTAAATTCCCTTTCGCTAAAACGCAAGCCAGACTCGAAGCGCCCATCTTACCACGATATGTGCGCGCGAATCTGGATATTACGCGGCCCGACCAGTGTCCCGGAGGTCTGGCCGAAGGTAGTTGAGTCGATGCTGAGCCCGCCGCCGAGGCCCCCAACGTTCAACACCGGGTGGTTGAAAGCATTGATTGCCTCGATCTGCAAGTTAAATCTGATCCGCTCGGTTATGGGGACCTCTTTGAGCAGCGCCAGATCGTTCACGACCAGCGGCGTCCCGTAGAGGAAGATGAACTGGCCCAACTGGCCGGGCGTCGTTGGCGCCTCGAAGAACTGCGGATTGGCGCGCCCATCGGGGCCCACCAGAGCCGGGTCTACGTGATAAGCGTTGAGGTTGGGACCGGGACTGAACTGCCGGATCTTTTTCTGAAGCTCCTCCACCGTCAGGCCCTTCAGAATGATCCCGGACTCAAACTGGTTGAATGTGTTGCGACCGCTGGTCAGCCGGAAGAGCCGGCCGGAATTGAGCCTGGTAATGCCGGAGATCGTCCAGCCGCCGACGATTCGATTCACAACCCCGTTCGCGCCGGAGAGAAACGCGCGGCCACGCCCGAAGGGAAGCTGATAGCTCCAGTAGGCAGTGAACGTATGGCGCAGATCGAACGGAGAAGGAGTTTTATCAATAGTTCGGTTGCGCAGTGTTGTGTAGTTCTCCGAGTTATCTGAGTCCGGGACGCCGAAGTAATCGCCCAATGCCTTGCTCCAGACATAATTGGCGTTGAGAGTCAAGCCATGGCGGAAGGAGCGGCGCAACTCGATCTGGAGCCCGTGATAGTTGGACCATTGATTGTCGTCCAACAAGATCATGTCGGTAGCGAACGGATTGGCGCGGAAGAAATTGATCGGATAGGGGCCGGGCGCGTTGAATCCGAGATTGGCGCAGGGGGCGAAATTGCTGCCTACCATCCGACACAGATAGATATTGCTCGTTGCCATTGTGTTAGCCATCGTCCCCGCCGTCCCGCGTTCCAGGTTGGTGATGAAGGTGCCGCTCCCGAAGCCGGAACCGAGCGCCAGCGCCGGTTGGGAACCCCGCGCGCCGAACGCTGCCTCGAAGAGCGGCAACGGCGCCTGGCCTGGGAGCCCCTGATTGTCAAACCTGTTCCCCCGGCCTTGCGCCCGACTGATGGCCAGATTGTTCTGAGCATTGATGAACTCTCTCAAGAAGCCGTTCTCGAAGATGTTGGTTTCACCCAGAGAGTATGTTCGCCAGATGTGAGTGGACTTGTTGCCGACGTATCGCACCTCTATTGCCGTGCCCGCCGCCACCTCGCGCTGAATGCTGAACGTCCAGTTCTGCACATAAGGAGTGTGCATCGTCGGTCTGATGGAGCGTACACTGCTGATAAAAGTGAAATTGGATTGGGCCATAGGGAATGAGAACGAAGCCGGGTTCACAATCAAAGGCGGCAGCGTCGAGCTGAGGCTCAGCCCGCCGGGCGCAAATCCCGGATGCCCCGGTTGCAGATTGATCGATTGCGTAAGACCGGGATTGCCTCCAATGCCGAACTGAAGCGTATTCATCCCCTCGTCGTAATAGTTGATCCCGTAAGCCCCTCGGATCACCGTCTTGCGGTCGGCGCCGAACAGCTTGCTCAGGAAGCCCTTCTCATAAGCGGGATTCCAGGCGAATCCGAAGTTGGGCGCGGGATTGATCTTGTCTGATTTGTAGGACGTCTTCGGCTGGAAGAGCTGCGGATCGCGCACTCCATCCAGCACGCCCGGTTGGAACAACTGACGAGAGGGCCCCATCAGATGCTCCAGTCCCGGATCAGTGTAGATGCCGTTGGTGTTGCGATGCGTGCCTGAGATCTCCCACCGGAACCCGTAGTTGAGCGTGAGGCTGGGGGTCGCTCGATAGGAATCCTGGAAATAGACTCCGCCGGTGGAGAACGACTGGCGGCGAATAACCGGAGTGAAATCCTGGTACTGCTTGCTATTCTCATCCACATTGCGGCTGCCGGTTATGCTGCTGATGCGGCCCGTCAGCAGCGCGTACAGCGACCAGGCAGTGTTGATGTCGGAGCTGCGAACTCTGGGCAGGTTCGACCCGCTCAGAACAGCGGTGACCGGATCGGCGGCGACGACACCCAGGTTAATTGTCGGAATGCCGGCCGAGCCGTAGGCCGTCTCGTACATGCTGGTGTAGAGATGCGACATGCCGAAATTGAACGTGTGTTTGTCTCGCACCCAGCTCAAATTGTCAGAGATGCTGTAGACGGGATTGTTGCGCGGGAAGGGCAGCCCGCCGGGAATAGGGTTCGTCATTAAAGGTAAACCGAGCCGCGGAATGCCAAAATCTCTCCACATGAAGACATGAGCATGCTGATTGAAATTTTCCAGATTGGACTGCACGCCGAATGTGAAGTTGTTAAGCATATTGGGTCTGATGGTCCAATCCAGCACGTTGGAAGCAATGTATGTAGTAACTTTGGATTCATTGGCCCAGAGCACGCGGTTCTGTTTGTCGGCCAGGCCGGGATAGGCAGGCTCGCCGTCAAACTGGTTATATCTCAAATTCCAGGCTCCGTGCCAGGCCAGCCTGGGTGTGATCTGAAAGTCCAGTCGCGCCGTCGGGTAGAAGGCCCCCGTGTAGTCCTCCTGTCTCCACTGCAAGGTCGTGCGATTCAAATCGGTTGTGCTGACAAGTTCTGTGCCCTGGGAGCGCGTTGCATTGGTCAGGTTGAAAATGCGCTGGATCGTCGGATCGACCTGGCCGGGAAAGCCGTTGGCCGCGGCTATTTGCAGCAGATTCACCGAGTAGATCTGATTATCGGTGCCGATGTACTTGAAGATTCCCCGCTGCGCGTCCAGCGTCAATACAGTGGCTGTGGATGTCCCAACCGAAGGCTGAGGATTAGCTTCGATATTCACAAAGAAGTATAGCCTCTTGCTGGTGAACGGAAGCGGCAGCCAGCCTCCCAGATTGCCGCCGAAATCGTTGTTGCGGACTTTGGTCTTCGGCAGCCCTCGCGCGTTGTTGAAGAACGAATTGGCATTGAACGCATCGTTGGCAATTTGGTAGAAGACTTTGCCGTGAAACTCATTGCCGCCGCGTCTGGTGGTGAAACGCATTGTCATCGCGCCCCCGGCGGCGGCATCGGCGCCGCTGCCGGTCGTAGCGACCGTTACTTCTTCCATAGCATCCAATCGCGTCGGCGCGAAGGCGAAGAAGCTGGTCCCACCACTCTTCCATCGCTGCGAGTTGTTGTTCATGCCATCGAGGCTGATATTCATCGAGGCATTGGGCAGGCCGTTGAACGTGCTGTCGCGGGTGTTAGTGCTGGGGGTCTGGGCGCCCGCCATCAATACTGCAAAGGGAAGGGCAAACCGGCCTGCCAGCGGCAAATTCTGGATGAAGTCGCTGCGCACGGTCGTGCTGACCGTATTCGAGGTTGTTTCCAGGACCGCAGCGCCTGTAGCGGTGATCTCTACGGTTTCTGACACCGCTCCTACTGTGAGGCGCACGTCCACATCTGTAGTGCGCGCCGTCTCAACTATAACGCGAGGGATAACCGAGGTCTGAAATCCTGCCATGCTGGCCGCCAGCTCATAGGCCCCCGGTTGGAGATTGAGTATGACGAATGTTCCGATCTCGTCAGATGTGGTCGTTTGCGTCTTGCCGGTAGCCAGGTCCTTGACCTGAATGGTTGCTCCGGGAACCACGGCGGAATTGGGATCGAAGACTCTCCCGCGAATATCTCCTGTCGTGCGAACCTGGGCGGCGGCCGGTGAAGCTGGGGCCGGCAGCCACGTAGTTGCTTCAATATTCGTTGCTGTTAGAAGAAAGAGGCTCAAAACCAGAGCCGTTTTCCAGAGAAAGTGTCGGTGTTTCATAATAGGTCTCCTGTGAGAATGTGCAGCAAGATGGTCAGCTTGCCGCTGACTACGCCATCGGCAACCTGACCGCCTTGCCGGGTATCGCGGCGCGCTTTCGTTATTTCAAGGCGACGCGCCGGTATCATTTATAATCCCTTCGATTGATCCTTAAGGTGATCCTACTACCTCGATAGTGCCCTGAGATCATCTCAGGACGGTTACAGAAGTTATCAATAAAACACAGATTGAGAGAAGTTGTCTTGAATGATCTAAGTACATCTTGAATGTAGTTAGGGCAGGCGTTCGACTCGATCTCTTGCTTAAATTTTCTCGGCATTACCAGGTCAATCTGAGCAGAGATACGCCCTGGCGCGGAAGACTGAATCTCAAGGTGGCGCGGCCATCGGCTGCGCCTAGCCACTCCGGCGAACTCAGCAGTTGCAATTGCCCCGCCTTTTCAAGCTGTCTGTACTGCTCTACTGACGGCTGTTGCGGCGAGCCCATCTTCTTCCAGGCCTCATACGAATTGCTGTGCTCTGCGTCAATGCGGTAGTGGTGCAGCAAGATTCGCCTGGCCGTGAGACCATCCACAACTACTTCAACATCGCTTGGCGGCGCGGGAAGATCATCATCATGATAGTTCCATACCAGAACAGAGACTGCCCCGTCCTGACGGCTTGCCAGCGCATTCACGTCAGGGGCCCCTCTCACGCCGGCGTCCCTGATAGCCTCTAGAGAGAGCGCGCCCGTGCTCTCCACTGCCACCCGCTCTCCACCCATTAAGCCGAGCATGCGGAAGACGTTGAGCACGGGCTTGTCTATTCCATTTGTGGCCAGGTCGCGGAACCCATCGAAGTATGGCTGATCCTCGAACTCGAACGCCCAGGTGACCGATCCTAACAGATTGACGCCATTAGGATCGGCCAGCTCGTAAGTGCGCGCAATCTGGGCAGCAGTGTAGCTTGAGTACATCGCGCCATTGCGATAGGCGTTCTGAGGGTGCATCCGCGCCGAGCAAGCGGCGCAGCCTTCCGGGTCGGATTCGCCGATGATGATCGGCGTGTTGCGAAGTTCAGGGTAGGAGGCCACGATCTGAAAACCGTTCGAGATAGCTCTGAGATGATTGCTGATGCCCATCCGGACGCGCCCCTCGACCACTCGCGGCGCCCCCTTGGCGTGAAAGCCCACATAGTCGAGCGGCGCGCCGGTCCTGCCGGTAGCATAGTTCTTTCCCCGCAGGCAGTGCTCCAGGAAGTCGCGCAAGAACTGCTGGGTTCTTGCCCCTAACGGGCCGGTGACATGGGGCCCCCCGATCCTGGCCGCAGGAAGCGCGCGCTTGACGGCCGTCGAGGTAAAATCATAGAGCTTGAAGTACTCCTCCGGCGTGCCCTGCCAGTAGCCGATGTCCGGCTCGTTCCAGAGTTCCCAGTACCAGCTCTCCACCTCGGCGCGGCCATACCTTTCTACCGAGTGGCGCACCCACTGATAGACCAGCTCGGCCCACTTCCCGTAATCGCGCGGAGGATAGGCCCAGCCGGTGAAGATAGTGTTATAAGGTTTGTCAATTCCCCAGTCGTGCCGGTAAGGCTGAGGTTTTATGGACAGCGCTTCGGGCATAAAACCGATCTCGACCAGTGGCTTCATCCCTCGTTCAATATAGGTATCGAAGATTCGATCTATAATCGTCCAGTCATAGCGCGGGCGCCCGGCCGCGTCCTCAGTATAAGCGTTAGTCGAACCCCATTTGAGCGCCGCCGTTCCATCGCCGGAGGTGAGTAAATTATGAGTGCGCAGGTAGACCGGCACAGGGCTCAAAGCCGCAAGCTCTGACAGGAGTTTCTTGCCGTCTTTCATGTAGGTGTAATTCGGCTCGTCGTAGCCGAAGAAACTCCAGATAGGCTTCATTGGCCCCTTGTTCTTGGTTGTGTCCACGCGAATGGAGACGCGACCGGGCTGGCTATTGGCCGGGCCGATCAGCAGAGCAACCAACAGAGAGAAGATAATAATTTTGGCCCATCGCGTTGTATAGAGATTAACAAAGAGACTTTCCTTATAGAGCCCGCGAAGCTTCTCGCCCCGAGAGTAGCCCGGGGCGCCAGCCCCGGGTAGGTGTGGCGTTAAATCTCCAGGCCATGAAAGGGCGACAGAAAACAGGGCACTAACTGGGAAGAGCTTTTTAGATAATGTTCGCCGCATCTTTTATCTTCCTTCAGTCTTGTTCTCTTCTGCCTTATTCTTGTTCCAATCGGGCGGCTCGACGCCTAGCAGATGATGGACGAAGAAATCATTTCTCTTTCTCTCGCCGTAGGCCCCTCCCGGCCCATGTCCCGCTCCGGGAATGACCAGCAGATCGAATGTCTTGTTAGCTTTGATCAGCGCGTTGACTACCTGCATTGTCGAAGCGGGATCAACGTTCGTATCCAGCTCTCCTACCACCAGCAGCACTTTGCCTTGCAGCCGATGAGCATTGTCAACATTGGAAGCGGCAGCATAGTGGGGCCCCAGCGGCCAGCCCATCCACTGCTCGTTCCACCAGATCTTGTCCATCCGGTTATCGTGACAGCCGACCGCCGAAAAAGCTACTTTATAAAACTCCGGATGAAATAGCAGGCCCCCAAGCGCGTTCTGCCCTCCGGCCGAGGTCCCGTAGATGCCGACCCGGCTGATGTCGTAGTAATTGTACTTGGCCGCTACTGCCTTGTGCCACAGGATGCGGTCGGGAAATCCGGCATCGCCCAGGTTCTTCCAGGCTATATCGTGGAATGCTTTGGAGCGGTTATTGGTTCCCATGCCATCGATCTGGACGACGATGAATCCCAGTTCAGCTAGGGATTGCATACCAATCTGTGTGCTGAATGATTTGGGGACGAATGACCCCTGCGGCCCGGCATAGATGTTTTCGATCACGGGATATTTCTTGGATGGATCGAAGTTAGTCGGGCGGATGATGATGCCCCAGATGTCGGTCTTCCCATCTCGCGCCAGCGATGTGAATACTTCAGGCGGTCGCCAGCCGATCTTGAGCAGCTCTGAAATATCGCCCCGCTCCAGCTCCATGAGAATCTGTTTATCTTCTGTGCGGCGAAGCTCGGAGACGGGCGGCAGATCGACGCGCGACCAGGTGTCAACGTAGTACTTCATATCGGGCGAGAAGACCACCGTATGAGTAGCATCGGCTTCGGTAAAGGCGGTAAGTCCACTGCCATCGAAATTGATGCGATAGTAGTGAGTGAAATAGGGGTCCTTGCCGGGATACATGCCGCTGGCCTGGAACCATATCTGGCGGTTCACCTCATCGACCTTATCGACGGCGCGCACAACCCAGTTGCCCTTAGTTATCTGATTCTTCACTTTGCCGGTCATTCCATCGTACAGGTAGAGGTGACGCCAGCCGTCTCGTTCTGACATCCATATAATCTCTTTCCCATCGTTCAGGTCATAGCGGTATCTGCTGCCCGACTCTCTGAGGTTTCCTGACAGCGGGCGATAGGAGAAGAATGTTTGAGGCTCCTCAGAGATGATAGCCCGAGCCTTTCCTGTGGCCACATCTACTTCGATCACGCGGTAGACCTGGTGGCCCCTCTGGTTGTATTCAAAAGTGAAGGCGCGGCTGTCCTTCCACCAGACAGGGTTCGACAGGCTGTAAGGATTAGGGAATAGAGCATTGTCGATGACGAATTGCTTCTTTGCCTCGACATCGAAGAGCACCGGCTGCGCTATATCGAGCGTATCTCCCGGTTTGGCATATTCCCGCGAGGAGTACTTCGGTTGAAGCTGATCGGTTGGCGACGATTCGATGTAATGGACCAAGCGGCGATAACCAGGACGCACGCGGTAAGCGACCAGCCTCTTTGAATCCGGCGACCAGGTGATAGACGCAAGCGTGTAGTAATTTCCTTCCGAGCCGTCAAAGCTCAGTGGAGTTGCATCCTGTTTGCCCCTGGGTCGGATGAAGACGTTGTAATTCTGGATCAGCGCTTCCCATTTTCCATCGGGAGAGGCTTTCGGCCCGGGAGTCTGGGCCTGAGCTTGTTGAGTCTGTCCCTGAAATCCGGCGCGACCCCGTTGTTGAGCCTGGGGCGATAGCTCCACCATTCCATCATAGACATCATTATCATATTCCTGGGGGTACTCGTCTTCCTGGGGATGCTCGTTGGGGTCCTCTCCCGGCCTGCGGCCAAACCCGAACGGGGGGCCTTGTGGCGCAGGGCCGAGCTTCTTGCAGGAATAATCCGAAAGATCGCACTTCCATCGGGAATCGCGGGCGACAAATTCGATTGCTCGTTCGTTATCGACAAACGTGATGGTGGAGAAAGGCAGCGTCACCGCCGTGTACTTCTCGCCTGTTGCTTCTGATAGCGAAGCGGCCAACCTTTCATGATCGAAGGCCGGTCTCTTGACGAGCGTTTCTGCATCAACCAGCACGAACTCATCGCCGCTGCGGACCGACTTCCGGTACCAGAACCGGCTTGTCTTTTCAATCCAGTTAGCTCGCTCAGGGATGTTAATAGCAAGCCCCTGAAGCTTGTCGCGAAGTTTGTTGGCCCGTTCATAATCGGCCAGGGTTCCTTGAGCATAAATGATTGTCGGTAGAAGAAGGAAGCTACAAAGCAGAGCTATTTTCCAGAACAGAAATCGGTGTTTCATTGGATGTCTCCTTTCGCTCTGAGAGCGCGTGCGATCGCTATCTACATTAAGCCACTATGGTCTAGCTGTGTTAGGAGCACAATGTTTATATAAATCTTAAGAAAAAGATTGCAGTCAGCTCGGGCGCGAGAGCGCCCTCAAAGCAAGTTAAAATAAACTGTTTTGAGGGCGCTCTCGCGCCCGAACCAGCAAATGTCGTTCTTAAAAAAGCTATAGTTGAACAGTAAATCTCATCTCGGGTAACGCAGCCATCTCCCTTTGCCACGGTTCGCCCAGGCGATGTATCTCACTGTCGCCTTCGCGCCGGCCGGATGTTCTTTCCATGATAGACATCCATCGGGATGCGATGATCCTCATAGACGCGGCTGAGCAGCTCGTAGAGCTTCGGATCATATCGTTGCAAATCTTCAGGCGTCTGGACGCGCGTGGCGCCGTCCATATATTCATAATTCGACCAGAACCAGGTCTGTGTGCCTTCGGCCCAGTATTCATTGGCGTTGGTCGAGGCGTAGTGGTTCTTCCACAGCCCCTTTGCCATAGCCTCTTTGTACGCTGCCTGGATCTCGGCAAACAGGGCAGGGTCGGCCGTCCTGATGGCGACGCCCATGATAGCATGGGCGAATTCATGAACCAGGATATTCTCTCCGTAGTAGCGGGCCCCCGGATAACCCAGCAGGTTCTCTTCAGCGCACGTTGTAGGGTTGCCGCCCAACCCGCGAGCGCGGCGGTCCCAGTACTCTTTGTCGGTCATCCTGGCAATGGTATTGTCGTAGTTGGCCCTCTCTGCCGGAGTCAGGCGCGGATCATCGCGGGCCGGTTTCTTTCTGTCTCTATGTTCGGGAATGTCGGTCGTTGATTCCGACTGCGCCATCACGCCGACGCGCATTCTCTTCTTAATCATCTCCTGGCGCAGATCAGGCCGCTTGGCCAGCATGTGGATCACAATATCGCGCGCGACCAGCAGCGCTGCGTCCGGCGCCTTCTCGGAGCTGACAATCGCAATTCCCAGCGCATCCGTGTACTTCTTGTAAAAGGGATCGAACCCCAGCGCAGGAGGCGGAGCACTGATTGCCGCGCGGACATAATCCTGTATCAGCGGCTTCTCCTGAGTTTGTCCGTCTAGAGTCCTCACATTCTGGGGCCCCACTGCAATTGTCCCGATTAGGAGGACTGCCGCTGCAATCATGAAAGATTGTACCGGTCTTCCTGCTAGCTTCATGACGTTTCCTCCATTAATGGCTAAATTACGGCCACAGACAAGGCACAGAGTAACTGCGTCCAAATGTCAATCCGTCCGACGTCGGACACAGGACGGATGACGTATCTGTTTTCTTTACCACCTGTGCAGTTGCGGTGGCTGCTTTTTAGGCACACTCTTAGAATTGAACCTCAACCGGGCGACCCTCAAAAACGACCGCGCGAGTTGTTTTTTCAGGTGCGATGCGCACTTCGAGACGGCGCCGCATCGGCCATAGCCTCCGCAATCCATTGACCGGATGCAATGTCAGCAGACGCCGCCTATCATTCCACGCCAGCCTTATCTTCATCCATTCTCCTCTGCGGTAGTTAAGCGTGATACCATCATCTTCATAGAGGGTGAATGCAGCATCAGCGCCGGGATAGACAATCAGCGTCAGCGGGCCGTCTACTTTCTCGCTCGTGTACCGCTTGACTGGTCCTAGAGGAATGATGCTGGCGGCGCGCACGTACAGCGGCATCGTTGCCAGGTCCACCGGTCTGTTGATCTCGCGCCCGCCTTCGATCTTCTCTTCTGTCCAGAAGTCGTACCAGACGCCGCGAGGGAGATAGAGCCGGCGCGATGTGGCCCCCTTTTCAGTGACCGGCGCTACCAGGATGTCGCGGCCCCACAGATATTCATCCCCACGCGTTACCGCCGCCGGATCATCGGGATAGTGCAGCCAGAGCGCCCGCATGACGGGCAGGCCCGTCTCGTGGCCCTCACGGATTGCCGAATAGAGATAAGGCATCAGTCGGTAGCGCAGTTCCAGATACTTGCGGCAGATCGGCTCGACATCCGCATTGCGCAACTCGCTTTCATCGGGATTGGCAGCGCCGCCGGTATAATTTGCTATCTCGTTTGGCCCCAGCTTGCCGGTGTTCCAGCCCCAGGGCAGCCGCAGATGCCACGTCCGCCCATGCGCGCGGAACAGGGTACAGAATGCGCCGAACTGGAACCAGCGCACATGTAACTCTCCGGTGTATTCCTTCGTTGGCACGAACCCGCCGATGTCGGTGCCCCAGTAGGGGATGCAGCTCAACCCCGTGTTGATTGCGACCGGCACATGTGTCTGTAGCGTCTCCCAGGTTGAATAGACATCACCTGACCAGAGGAACGCGGCGTAACGCTGCATTCCGGCGTGCCCGTTTCTATGCAGCGCAAACGGCCTCTCGTTAGGGCGCCATTGCAGCGAGCCTTCCCAGTACATGCGATTGCGGGCAAGGCGAGATGGGGCGTCGAGGCCGTCGCCTTGATCAGGCCACCACCCGTCGATGCCGATGTCATAGAGCGGTTTGTGGAATGGCCAGTAGCAACTAACCTGTCGATCATCCGGCCAGCGATTATCACTGCTGCGCCCGCTCGGCAGCGGCGCAGCAGTGCACGGATCTTTCACCGTGCCCGTAAGTCGCCGACCCTCCAGGACAGTATGGAGCACTACCTTGAAGTTCATGGCATGCAATTCGTCAATCAACTTCCTGGGATCGGGGAAGTTGGCCGGGTTCCAGGTGAACTCTCCGTTGTAGGTATTCCAGCCGGAGGGTGTAAAACCGGTTCCCAGATAGATCAGCGCATCGCAGGGCAACTTCTTCTGGCGGAACGTGCGCGCTACCCACAGGATTTCATCCGGCCCGCTTAGCGTGCGGTGCGATTGCAAATAGCCGAGCGACCACAACGGCGGCATCTCCGGGCGACCGGTCAGCCGCGCATACTCTGCCATCACCTGCGTCGGCTCGCGGGTCCCCACAACGAAGAGGTCGAGCGGGCAGCCGGCGGCGGAATTGAACGGATCGAATCGGCCTTCCGTGCCGGTGAAATCGAAGCTGCCCAGCGGTTGATGGATGAACATAGCCCAGCCGCCGGTCCCAATCAGCCATTGAATCGGCACCCGCCCGCCGTGCGTCCGCAGCCGGTAGCCGCCCTGCCCGCTTCGCATGCGGTCAATCGAGCCGCGCCGATCAAACTGTGGGCCCCCTTGACCGAGGCCGAGCAACGGGCTGTCGCCCAAGAGAAACGACATTGAGCCGGTTTGCTGATCGATGCGGAGTTGCTGTACCAATCGTCCATCGCTGGCCTCAATACGAATGGTCAGCGGTTCAGCAGTTAGCTTCACTACCGATTCTCCGCATCGAATGCTTTCGCCGCGCGCGCGCCGCCAGCGGGCAGCCGGCGGCGCCCAGCTCTCTTGAACCAGCGATCCATCGTAAGGGATAGACTTGACTCGCCCGTTCTCAACAGGAGCAAGGCTGATGCGCACAGTATGCGCGCTGACGGCAGATACTGCGATCTCGATCGGCTTCCCTGCAACTCGAAGCTCTGCGCTCTGCGCCGTCACTAAACGTTCATCCAGTATCGCGGAGGCGCTTACGGTTCCCAGACCTTTTAATACATCTCTGCGAGAGATTAATTTGCTCATCTTTTAGCTCCTCAAATCTACCATACAGTATCATCTCAGCGGTGGAGCTATAGCTTTTAAGAAAAATAGTTTCTCGATTCGGACGCCCGTGCGCCCTCAAAACGATTCAAAAATAAACTTGTTTTGAGGACGCAAGAACTTCGGGCGGTTTTGAGGGCGTTGCACACCCGAAGTATTTGGGCCCTCAAAATCGCCCGAACCAGCCGCAATCTTTTTTTAATGCCTATAGCAGGTAGCCGAGCATTTCAAATGAAGGCCACCAGCGGCTCAGTCGCTTGATGTTCGCGCCATCGGCATTCATAACGTAAATGGCTTTGGGGCCCCCCGGTTGCACCCCGCGCGGCACGTGAACAAAAACGATTCTCAGCCCGTCGGGTGACCAGCGCGGGTCGATCACATCGCCGACCGGAGTATGCGTCAATCGTCGCTGATTGGATCCATCGGCGTCCATACAGAAGATTTCGCTTGTCCCTGTGCGCCACGACATGAAGGCGATCTGTCGGCCATCGGGCGACCACGAAGGGTACATGCCGTTATCGGGATCGCCGGTGAGTCGCGCCTGGTTCGATTCCTTCATATTGAGCACATGAATATCGCGCCCGACATGATAGGCGAGCCGTGATCCATCAGGCGACCAGCAGGGGAACCAGTTGGAGCCAGAGTCGGTCACCTGCGCGGGGTTCGAGCCGTCTGCGTCCATGACCCAGATCCGGAATTCGCCCCTGCGGTCGGACATAAATGCGATCTTCTTGCCGTCAGGCGACCATGAGGCCGAGACGTCGCGCGCGGTATTATGTGTCAAACGAGTCGGGTTCGAGCCGTCGGCGTTCATAACATAGATTTCAAAGTTGCCATCACGATCAGTATCGAATGAAATCTTTTTTCCATCCGGGGAGAAGTTAGGATAGCCTTCGCTGGCCGCCGTGTACGTCAGGCGTGTGGGATTGGAGCCATCGGCCCCCATAACGTAGATTTCGGAATTGCCGTCGCGCTCGGAGTAGAAGACGATCTTCGTTCCATCGGGCGACCAGGAAGGGCTGCCATCGGATGGAGGGCTGAAGGGCGCGAAATAGAACGCTGCGCCGATGGGCAAGACGAGCGCGGCGGCGAGGAGAACCTTACGGCGTCGCGCCTCATGGCCGCGCGCACCCCGCTTGCCTGATTTGATCGCATCGCGTCGTGCTGTTTGCTTCCGACCCACGTTAATTTCCTCTGTTCTGGGAGCGCATGCGTGCCGGTGCTCCTGTGATTGACTTTTCAGCGGAGGCAGTAGTTAGCTCTGTAGGAGCGACCTGTAAACCAAATGATCCAATAGGCCGCTCCTACGGAGCTGAGGAAGATTTCACTCACCTGCCTGCTATAAATAGGTCGCCCCTCTGGGGCTGAGCAGTTACAACCGAATAATGCCCTAGTCTCCCATGGTGATTAATTCCCACTGCCGAGCATCGGATCGGGCCGAACGGTGATCGATCCGAAGTATGCCTTGCCGTTAACTGTCATCTTCACCCGATAAGCGCCGGGCTCCACAGCGGGAACGCCACCAAATCCCCCGCCGAAATCGCCGCCAAAGCCGCCGCCCGGGCCAAACCGTCGGCCCTGGGGCCCCTGCCCGCCGCCTGTGCCCGGACCGCCTGGGGCCCCCTGCCGCCTGCCCTGGCCCTGGGCTGCCTGCCCGCCGCCGTCCGATCCATCATCGGCAGCGCCGAAACGCAGATTCCATTCCAGTTTTCCGATGCCGGGCGCAGCATTGAACGTGTAACGGCGAGTGCGCTGCCCCCTGGCGTCGGAGATTTCAATAGCCACTTCGCCACGGGCCGATGGGCCGAGATAGTAGTTGATCACAGCATTCTTTGTCGGATTCTCGCCGACGAAGGCGTAAGCTCCGCCATCGTACATCGGTTCAATCGAGAGCCATCGGGTTGCAACCTTATTATGAAATAGATGAGCTTCAGCATCTATAACCTCAGGCGTCAGTTGCTGAAGAGCTGAGATGTCGTCCATGATCCAGATTCCGCGCCCATGAGTCCCGATAATGATGTCCGGCTCGCGCGGATGGACGAGGATGTCATGGACGGCGACAGTCGGCAGGTTCTTATTGAACTTCGTCCAGTGCTCGCCGCCTGTGATCGAATAATAGATGCCGAATTCGGTCCCGACAAACAGAAGGTTAGGGTTCACCCGGTCCTGCTCGATGACATAGACCGGCTCCCCATCAGGCAGATTGCCGGTAATGTTCTTCCAGGTAGCGCCGTAGTCAGTAGTCTTGAAGACCCAGGGCTGGAAGTTGGCGCTTCTGTGCCCATCAATGGTGACGAAGCAGGTCCCTGCCTCGAACTTCGACGGTCGGACTCGGCTTATGTAGAACTCCTGAGACGGCAGGCTGGAGATATTAGGCGCGACGTTCGTCCAGGTCTTCCCGCCGTTCTGCGTGATCTGCACGTTGCCATCGTCGGTTCCTACCCAGATTACTCCCGGTCGAGCCGGAGATTCGCCTATTGTCACAATCGTGCCGTAATACTCTGCGCCGCCGCCCGGCACTTCGTCAGGCGTCAGGCCCCCAGATTCCTTCCTGGTCTTTTCAGGATGATTCTTCGACAGGTCCGGGCTGATGATCATCCAGGTGTCGCCGCGATCCACCGATTTGAACAGATGGTTGGCCCCCACGTAGAGGATGCGAGGCGAGCCGTAGGGCGACAGGACAATCGGAGTTGACCAGTTCCAGCGGAAAGCGCCGCTGCCGGCAGTCCGGTAGTTGAACGGCTCGTCGTGGTTCGGCAGTGGCCCCCAGCCCTTTGCCAGTTGCATGGCCTCGATTTCAGGAGTGATGTATTCATCGTAGTTGAGGATGTTCTTACCTTTATGCGGGCGGACATCGAGGCGCTGGCGAATCTCGACGTTGGAGCGGCTGACCTCGGTCCCAACGCCGCGCGGGTCCTGGCCTGAGTAAACCGTCCGCCAATCGCCCGGATCGGGTTGTATATGGTAGCCATCGCCGCCCTGGACGCTATACCACTCATTCAGATATATGCCCCTTGATCTGGTCATAGATGGGCCGCCGGAAGTCCCGGCGTCTTGCAGGCCGCCGTAAATGTAGTAAGGATCGCGCATATCGGCGCCTACCATGTAGTACTGGGTAGCATTGATGTTCTTAAATGTGATCCAGTTCTGCCCGCCGTCGTGCGTGAGCGTGACGCCGCCATCGCTGCCAGTGTAGAAACGATTCTTGTTATGCGGGTCGAGCCACATGGCGTGCCAGCAGTGGCCCCCACCGACATTCCGGAATGGCTGGAGCGTCCGACCGCCATCGGTGGAAAATTGGAGGTTCTGGTTGTAGTGATATGTCAATCGGTCATTGAGCGGGCTAATAGCTACGTGATTGTAGTAGAACGGTCGGCTGAAATAGCGGTTCATGTACTGCCAGGTCTCGCCGCCATCCTCAGAGCGATAGATGCCCGATCCCAGTTTGGTCATATCGTTGTAAGCGGGATCATTGCGAGCGGGCTGAAAGCCGTGTTCATAATGCGCCATCAAGACTCTGGGATTGCTGCGCGAGATTGCCAGGCCGATCTTTCCTGATGGGCCTTCGGGTAAACCTTTGGTCAGCTTGCGAAACGTCTTGCCGCCATCGGTGGTCTTGAAGATTCCGCCGTGGGGGCCCCCGCTGTTGAGCCGGTATGGGGTGCGGTCGCGGCCCCAGAACGAGACGTAGATCGTGTTGGGATCGCTCGGATGCATAACGGCGTAGAGCGCGCCCGTCCGGCCATAATCGTCAGGCAATCCCGCAGTCAGCTTGGTCCACGTCTGGCCGCCATCGGTGGTCTTGAAGAATCCTCGGTCGCCGACGGGGCCCCAGATGTTGCCCAGCGCGGCTACATAGACGATATTGGGATCGGTTGGATGCGTGAGCACGGCGCCGATGGTGTAGGTGTTCTTCAATCCCCTGTGCTTGAATGTCTTGCCGCCGTCGATTGACTTATAGACGCCATCGCCCCAGGTAGCCGAGTTTCTGCCGCATTCCTCGCCCGTGCCAACCCATATAATATTGGGATCGGGTTGGAAGATGCGCACATCGCCGATTGACGAGGCGCCGTAGTTGTCGAAGATAGGGGTCCACGTCGTGCCCCCATTGGTTGATTTGAACACGCCGCCTGAAGCCGTGCCGACGACTACCTGCGTCCAATCATTGTCCAGCGCGTCGATGGCCGAGATGCGGCCCCTTTGATTGGCATTGCCGATATTGCGCCAGCGCAAATCTTTGATCAAACTCTCTTCAAGCTGCTGGGCCGATTCTACGCTGACCAGTCCGATGAGGCACACTACCGCGACCGTCAGCCACACAGCATAAGTCAATCTACTCGAACCACTCATCGTTCTTCCTCCTTGGAGCGCAGGCATCCTTGCCTGCTTATGTTGCGCTAGAATGCAAGCAAGCGGGCAATAATGCCTGCTCCCTCCAGAATTCTCATTTCATCGTCCTTCCTCCTTGGAGCGCAGGCATCCTTGCCTGCTTCTGTTACGCTAGAATGCAAGCAAGCGGGCAATAATGCCTGCTCCCTCCAGAATTCTCATTTCATCGTCCTTCCTCCTTGGAGCGCAGGCATCCTTGCCTGCTTCTGTTACGCTAGAATGCAAGCAAGCGGGCAATAATGCCTGCTCCCTCCAGAATTCTCATTTCATCGTCCTTCCTCCTTGGAGCGCAGGCATCCTTGCCTGCTTATGTTGCGCTAGAATGCAAGCAAGCGGGCAATAATGCCTGCTCCCTCCAGAATTCTCATTATTTCTGGGCGTCGCACCATCTACATGAAAAACTCCTCAAAGGTATACAGCCGTCGTGGTCAGATTGCTGATGGCGCGCGCTATCAGCAACCTGACAGGTTGCTGTACATCGTATCCCAGGCTAATCAGCCCCCGACGGGAGAACACGCGCCTTCTGCGAGTATTTCCTGTCGCCCACCTGAAGCGTCACCAGGTATTCTCCCGGCAATACCTCTCGCCTGTTGGAATCGTTAAAGTTTCGCCTGATCGGTCCGCCCGATTCCAGCGCAACGCGATTGATTCCCGCTTTAGACGTTCCCTCCAGAGTGCGCACCGTTGCGCCTTGTGCATCGGCGACTGTGATCGTGACCTTATCTTTTGTCTGCTCTTTCAAGTAATAGACGAAAATCGGACCGTTGGGGTCGTTCGGGGTCACCAGGTGGCGGTCGCCGTACAGGCGATAGTTGCCCAGGGCCCCTTCGTTCCTCCTGGCCTTCGGCTGTATGGCGAAGAAGTAGACATCGGAGTTCAGAACCTCTTCGCTGATTTCGCGCAGCGGCGCGATGTTGGTGACCCAGATCCCCCGACCGTAAGTGCCGACGACGAGATCGCCTTCGCGCGGGTGAATAACCAGATCGTGAACTGCCACAAGCGGCATGTTGCCTTTCAACGCTGCCCACCTCTTCCCGCAGTCGATTGACACATAGACCCCCATATCATTGCCCACGAACAGGAGATCAGGGTCTTTGTAATCCTCGAAGACGACATTAATCGGCCGCGCGGGCAGGTTGCCGGCGATAGGCGTCCAGGTAGCGCCGAAGTCGGTGCTCCTGTAGAGAAACGGGCGGAAGTCATCCTGGCGATGCCTTGATTTAGCCACATAAGCCGTCCCTGCATTGAAATTTGAAGCGAAGACGCGAGTCACCCAGGCATCTTCGGGGCCCCCGGCCCGGGCAATCGCTGCGGTGACATCAGTCCAACTGCCTCCGGCATCTCTGGTCAGTTGAACTTTGCCATCATCGCTGCCGACCCAGATTACGCCCGGCGTGACGGGAGATTCTGAGATGGTGGTAATAGTGCAGAATTGAATACCGGCTCCGGGCTCGCTGATCTTTTCCGGGTCGTTAGTTGTCAGATCGGGACTGATCTCTTCCCAATGATCGCCGCGGTCGCGCGACCGGAACAGCGCCTGAGCGCCAGCGTAGATTGTTTTCGGATCGTGAGGCGAGAGGCGGAGCGGGGCCACCCAGTTGAACCGCAATCTCGGCTGGCCCTGCGGCCTGGTTGGCGCAATTATTTTTCTCTCCCGCGTCTTCTGATCCAGTCGGGCGTGGCGTCCGAACTCTTGAGTGTTATAAAGCCAGCGGCTATCTGTCGGGTCCACTTGATTGTACATGCCATCGCCCACTCCCACAGTTATCCAGTTCTCCATCCCCACACTGCCCGACCACCCTTGACTCGGCCCTTTCCAGGATTCATGATCCTGAAGACCGGCGTAAATGTTGTAAGGGTCGTCCATATCGACGGTCAGCGCGTAGACCTCGCCTAGCGGCAGATTGGCCAGATAATCGCAGGTCTTGCCGCCATCATAGGAGATGAAGACGCCTCCATCGGAGCCGGCAATCATTCGATCAGAGTTCTGGTGATCGATCCAGAAAGTGCGGAAGTCCCCGAACGCTCTGCGGAACAGGCGATTGCCCTGGGGCCCGCCCAGCCCAGCCCAGCTCCTTCCGCCATCCTCAGAGCTGGCCAGAGATGCGCCGGTGATGAAGATCCGGTCGGGATTATTAGGATCGATTCTGACCTGATTGAAGGCATAGCCCGACTTCCTGCTGAGATCATCTCTGGCCGAATTCATTTTGCGCCAGGTGGCCCCGCCATCATCGGTTCGGTACATTTCGCCGCCTATCAATCTTTCGCCCAGCGCACCCGTTTGCTCGCCGCTCCTCTCTTCGGTCGAGGAGGAACGATTGCGGTTGTCGATAATAGCGTACAAAATGTCAGGGTTCTTCTGGTAAATGTCGAGTCCGATGCGGCCGATAGCGCCGCCGGGGAGCCCGCCTGCTAGCTTCTGCCAGCTGGCTCCGCCATCGGTCGTTTTATAGATGCCGCTCCCCGGCCCCCCATCATAGAGCCGCCAGGGGCGACGCAAACACTCATAGGTAGCAGCGTAAAGCGTGCTTGGATCGCGCCGATTTAGGACAAGATCAACCGCTCCGGTCCTGTCATTGACATAGAGGACCTTCTTCCACGTCTTGCCGCCGTCGGTTGTCTTGAAGACCCCTCTCTCTTCGTTGGTCGAGAACAGATGGCCCATAGCCGCTACATAGACGATATCCGGATTGGCGGGATGAATCACAATGCGGGCGATGTGGTGCGTATCTGTGAGCCCCATGTGCTGCCAGCTCCTTGCGCCGTCTGTTGATTTATAAACTCCATCGCCCCAGTATGCGCTCCTGGCGCAGGAAGCGTCGCCCGTCCCGACCCAGACAATCTGCTCATTAGATGGAGCCACTGCCAGGGCCCCAATCGAGATTACATTCTGATTGTCGAAGACCGGCTCGAATGTCGTCCCATTGTTCGTCGTCTTCCAGACACCGCCGCTGCGCGCCGCCATATAGAAGGTGTATAGATGGGCTTTCGGAGGCGTTTCGGGAACGGCCAGGTCGGAGATCCAGGCGCCGGCGCGAAATGGACCGAGATTGCGATAGTGGAATCCATCGCGCAGCACTTCGTCCAATCGTTGTTGATAACCGGCTTTCAAAGGCAGGCCGGTGAGTAGAAGGGCCCAGACAAGAACTAGCAGAATGCGCATACTCAACATAACCTCTGTTAAATCGCCGCCATCAAAAATTTATTTGGAATCGGCAGGTGAAGATGCGTCCCGCTTACTGCTACAACTTCAGACAAGATCGCGCTAAAACGTGAGACGGCTGGCGGCCTCATGCAGTGATTTTGACAGGTAAAGAGGCGCATGTAATCTTCAAGAAGAACAGACACTGAAGATTGCTACCTGTCAAAATCATTGCGTTTGGCCGCTAGCAGCCGAGACACATTTTAGTATGTCACCGGAAGAAATGATGTGTCTTGTATAACTATAAGATGGTTTGGATCTGCTTAGGGAGCCATAAGTCGTAAGACGCGATTTTCCCAAGCCTGCCAGTCATAATCGGAAGAAGCCAAGACCTTGCCCGCAGCCTTTTCTTAGAGCGTGTCCAAAAAGAGCCGAGATCGGACGTCGGACGGATTATCTCTGTATCTCTGTAGCTGCGGGAACAGGGCGGAATATTCTTTTCATCAGGTGATGTGCGCCGTAGATGAACAGGCCGAGTATTGCTGCTACAGCTACAATTCCCGCTTCGCTCCAGGCGCTGCTTGACAGCAACCAGCCGCACAGCGCCAGTGCGGCAATCGAGATAGCTGTTCCCGCAGGGGCCGAAAACATCGCCGGCTGCGCGCCGCTACGGCGTCGCATTACCGGCAGAGCAATACAGGTAGCGGCATAAGTAATCAGCCTTATGATTGTGCTTATGGTGAGCGCATAAATGAATGTGCCGGAAAGCGTGAGCCAGAGCATTATTGCTGCCGAAACCAGCACTGCAACGTAGGGCGTGTGAAAGCGCCGGTGTGTTCTGGAAAGGGCGCGCGGGAGCTGCCCTTGCTCCGCCATTGCAAACAACACTCGTGGCCCGGTTAACATGATCGCGTTCAACGTGCCGGTGATAGAGATCAATGCTCCGGCTGAGATAATTGAAGCGCCGACAGCGCCCATGACGCGGCTGCTGGCATCGGCCAGTGGTCTCTCAGAGCTAGCTAACTCCGGCAGCGTCCCGATGCAGACCACCTGAATTGAAATGTAGATCAGCGCCACTACACTAATTCCTGTGAGCAGGGCAAATGGTATATGGCGTCTCGGATCGAGAGCTTCGCCAGCCGGTATCACCACCATCTCGAATCCACTGAACGCGAATACCAGTAGTAGAACTGCTGTTGAGAAGGAGCTGTAGTTCAGTTGTGGCCCCGAAGAGAACCGCTGGAAATCGACAAAGAACGATCCGGCTATGATAAAGAACAGCAGAGGTATCAGCTTGCCGACGGTGAATATATTACTAACCAGCGCCGCTTCGCGGACACCGACTACATTAACCAGAGTGAGCGAGGCAACAATCACAGTGATGATAATAGCGCGCCAGAGGGCGGAACTTGCCGGGGGCCAGAAGTAACTGAGATAGCCGATGAACAGATTGCAGAGGGCAGCGAAAGCAGTCAGCCGCGCCAGCCACATCAACCAGCCAACCTCGAATCCGACGGCGGGACCGAACGCCTCACGCGCATAGAGATATGGGCCCCCGGTCTCGGTAAATCGGCTGCTGATCTCGGCAAAGCAAAGAATGATTAAAACGACCAGCAGCGCGCAGACCAGGTAGGCAAGGAGACTGTAGCCGCCGGCAAGCTGGTAAATTCTTGATGGGAGGCCGAAGATGCCAGCGCCTATTATGACGTTGATGACAAGGGCGACTGTGTCCCATTTGCGAATAGCTCTAACTAAGCCTGAACTGGATATTTGTTTCATGTTCTAATCTCGACTTTGCCCATATCCTTCTCAACTACGGCAGCTCACGGATTCGAATGTTCTTGAACTCGACTGGGGAACCTTCCGACTCCAGACAGAGGTAGCCAGTTCGCGGCTCGCAGTCCTGTCCGCCTGATACTTCCTCGCCATTGACCCACAGCCGCACTTCGCCGTTAATGCACCGGATATAATAGTGGTTCCACTGGCCTACGCCTTTACTGAGTTGCTTTCGGGGGAAGCTGCGCGAGCCATTGGGAGATGTCGGAGGAAATGGCTTCATCTTCGATTTGCCTACTGCAAAGACATCGCCGTGAGTGGTGAAAAAATCAGCCTTTTTTCCTGTCCGCTTCTCATATTGCTCAGCATAACCATGGTCGAGCGCCTGAACTTCTATGCCACTGGGCAGGGCATTGGGTTTCAAATCTTTGAGTGACTCTTCCGGCACCCATACAAAGACGCCCGAATTGCCTCCCGAACGCAGGTGTCGCCACTCGACTACCATTTCAAAGTTGGTGAATGTTTGCTGGGTGCGCAGAACTCCAATCGGCTGGCCTGTGCAGATAAGGAGATCATCTTTCCAGGTCCAGGTATCCTGTTGGCAATTGACATTGGTGAAGTCCTTTTCCCCTAGGGCCCTCCAGCCTGGCCCCGTATCATCCACGAACGCTCTGGGCGGATTTTGCGGCCCCTCAGTGAGGCCGACTCGAAAGGGGGTCGCTGATATCAAGAAAATCCCAATTAAACTCAAGATTAGTGCGAAAGATACTCGGTTCATACTTAACTCCTTGCTTACATAAACTTGATAGCGAAGATTGGGCGTTCTTCCAATATGGCGTTAAAAGCAGTCTGCGTCAAGCGGCACTGTCAGTTTTGTGCCCTTTACGATAATTCCCCCTCGATCTCCGGGCACAACGGACCCAAATCGCTCGGCATAAACTTCTGGCAAAGGCCGAGCATTGGGCGGTGCTATCCACAGTCGCAGCAGATGACGCTTGCGCTCCGGTTCCGGCCAATCCTCAAACGCTGTTCGATCATGCAGCACAGTATGGTTATGCACGAGCTGGATGTCCCCTGGCTGAAGCTCCATACCTAGATGCAGCGCCGGATCGTTGGCCAGCGCGTCGAATAGATCGAGCGCCTCGATCTGTAGCGGGGTCAACGGTGGAACATCGGGAAAGCGGCGGGCCGATTCGATATATTGTCTCTGATAGATTGTCGATAACAGCCCGGCATGCCAGTTGAAAATCGGGATACGGAAATAGGGCTTCTGCCCTTCGGGGACCTCTCCGCGCCGGTCCGTCTCGATAGGCTCAAATAGTACTTTGAGCAGATCAGGCCGGCAGCGACTCATCTCGTTGCAGATCGTTACCGAGCTGACAAGGCTTGACAATCCACCGGATCTGGCAGGATGCAGACATAACAGGCCAACCACATCACAGGAATCGGTATGATAGGTCTGGCGCTCGCGGGTCTGGTAGATCCGCACATCAGGATCGCTGCCAGAGCGCCCCAGATCCTTGACGTGGCCGAGCAGGTGCCCCTGAGCATTTTGCGAGCGCAGGCTGCCCAACTGAGCGCCGATGCCGAGAAAGGCAATTGCCGCCTCGCGTTTGCTCCACTGCTTGACCGGCAATGCTCTTATCAATACAAATCCTCGCCCGTTGATCACCTCATCAAGCAGACGCCGAAGGCGAGGGCCAAGGGTCGGGAGCGGGAAATCATTGCGGCTAATATTAGCGATGTCGCCGGAGGTCTTAGCCAGTCTCCTCATGGCAGCTTCGACTTCATTGATTTCAGATTCTGAGAGGCATTCGAGCCAATCGGCGCGTTGGGCCAGGTCCGGGCCATACCAGGCGGACGGGCCGTGTATCTCAGGCGGGAGATGGGTGGCGGCGCTGGTCATAAGGATATTTGAGCATAAGGATAACTGCGCAAACAGGCAAGAAATTTTATTCAGGATTCAATCTCCGTTGCGGAAAGGGTTGATAACTGATCCTTAATTCGGGCGGAAGCAATCGGCTTCAGCCGCATGGAGATTCAGCTGCAGCCTAATCAGCAGCTCGATCCTGAAGCAATCGGCTTTAGCCGCATGGAGATTCAGCTTCAGCCTAGTGGAATTTAGGCCCCGCGGAGGCAATCTAATGATATCTCCTAGCTATATGCAGTGCACACCAAGATACGGATCTGCCGGTGGATGTAGTAAGCTACAGAGGGAAGAGCGATTCACCGCCGCAGTCGCCACAGACACAGAGGTAACGCGGAGAGGCAAGCAGATTCTGCATCGCCTGCTTCCGCATCTTTGCGCCTGTGATGGTGAGTAACCTAGTATCTTGGTCTACTGCTATATAGGTGCTTTAGGTTGAAACTGAGACCCCATGCGGCTAAAGCCGATGGTATCTCCTGGTTGGGCGCTTTAGGTTGAAATTGAGACTCCATATAGCTCATGTTAGGCAAATCCCTTGGCCGCGCGAGCGGCGCCGCAGAAGCTAGAGAGGACGTGAAACGTCTGGAACAATCGAATAAGCCAACCGCGCGTCGCCGGAATGCGCACAGAAACGTAGGCCAGGCTAAGCTCTGGCCTGCTCTTCAATGCGCGACCGTTACACTCTTACCTACTCCAGACGTTTCACGTCTGACTACCATCTTATCTGCGTCTGCCGACGTAGCCAGAAGGATTTGCTTCTTCTTCATAACATCAGTTACCAATCTTTCCGCAACGGAGAGGATTCAATGGCAGGTGTTTCTTTTTAATTAGATCGTGTGTTATAATGTGCGCTACGCTTGCTGCGTGGCGCACTGCCTTAGCTGGCGCTCCGGCGGGCGGCTGAGCTTGGCTGTTATTTGCTTGCTCAATTGAACTGAACCGATTGCTTATGTCTCGTTCGTCTAGCCAGGCCTAGGACACCGCCCTTTCACGGCGGCAACACGGGTTCAAATCCCGTACGAGACGCCATCATTACTTTTAAGGCGCTTGCAGGCATTGGGCCTGTAAGCGCCTTTTCTTTGGTGACATCCTGATAACATAAATCACCAATTGGAGAACTCTGAGTGGCTTATAAAGAGAGCGTGTTGGCGAAGCCTTTGGAGTGCGGCGACTCGTCGCCGCTTTCCATCGACCTGCGCCTCGCCCCATCGCCGCTTATAGTTGCCGCCTACTAAAGCGCTGACAGGTCAGCGCACTTCTTCATCGACCTGCGCCTCGCTTCATTGCCGCTTATAGTCGCCGCCTACTAAAGCGCTGACAAGTCAGCGCACTTCTTCATCGA
>Ga0209172_10001632_pt1 | contig 45670 bp, 33 predicted proteins | sample LarsenN4metaG_FD_184113 | JGI IMG/M metagenome (GOLD analysis project Ga0209172, IMG submission 184113) | Hot spring sediment bacterial and archeal communities from British Columbia, Canada, to study Microbial Dark Matter (Phase II) - Larsen... ... | reverse complement strand
CGCCCCCTGAAATTTGAATTCAGCATTATATCGTTTACGTTTCTTGCTCAATTTACCCCTCCACAAGCTTGGTAGATTATACTTCAATCCACCTTAGCTCGTGGTCCAGTTTTTGGGGCCAATTATAGTCCGGGAAAGTAGCTGGGTCTTCATCTTCCACATCCAGACCGATAAGTTCTGCCGGGGTCAGTACCTCCACATGTACATTTTTAATGTATTCTCCCTGCAAGATATGTTGATTTTCAAACCAGCCAACCTGAACAACTCCCACCGGAATAGATAGATCTCGACTCGGCGTGATTTGCGAACCATCAGCCGCAATCGTAGTTACTCCTGTTAAGACTTCAGCTGCCCATTCACGAACTTGACGATGGTTTTGCCATTTATAGCTGAAAGGCACAACCAAGCTTGGATGACTATCATATTCAAGTGTAGGGCGAGCGCCAGCCCGACTACTAGGTAACTTGATCTCTATTTCAGCCGCACTTAATTTCGCCAATTGAATTAACGCCTGATTCAGAGCCTCCAAATCTTCTTTCGAGGTTGCTTCTGCTTCATTAAAACCATCTCGTTTAGCCTCAAGGGCCGCTAGCATCTTGCCTGCGTGAAACATCTTAAACCATTACCCGGCTGTAACCCTGCTCATCTTTGCCAATGTGAATAACGTGATGGGTATCTTGCTCAAAGGTGTCGTCGTGACTGATAACGACTAACTGAGAAAAGCCTTTGATACGGGCGATCTGTTCAGCCAGATTAGCCCGCCGTTCAGCATCGAGATTGGCAGTTGGCTCATCAAAGAAAGCTACCTTTACCCCTGACATCCCTTGTAACAGGGCCAATCGCACAGCTAACGCCGCTGCCATCGCCTCACCGCCAGAGAGTTGCTGAAAGTCACGCTCGTAACCATCTTTTTTAACGGTAATGGCATAGTTCTCATCCCAGACTAACTCCATTTGATGATCGTTCATGATATCACCAAAGATTTGGTCAGCTTTTAGTGAAATTGCTTTGACCAAACGCTTGGTAACTTCTGGGCCAGCGTCCCTGATCGTCCGCCGAATAAAAGTGGTCACTTCATTTAGACGATCTAAATGTTCAGCTTCTAGTTTCGATGCTTCCCACTCGGCCTCAATTTTCTCCAAGTTAAAAATTGTCTCTTGTAACTCCTGCTGTCTGGCGCGATGGGATTTCAGTTCAGTGATCAATTCTGCTTCTCGACGGCTCGTGTCATCCCGTTCTTTTTGCCTGGCTTGATGATAATCTTCACTATATCCTGCTGTCGCCTGATCACGTTCCTGCTGGACTTTAGCCATTTCTTTTTCAGCGGTATCAATTTCCCCTTGAATAACATTTATCCTGGACTGCCGCTCAGGTAAAGTTGCAGCAATTTTACGTTGTTCCAGATACGTTTCATGAGCTTCTTTATTAAGGGCCAGTGTATCTTGAACACGTTGAATAGAAATGTCCAGGTCAGTAAAAAGGTCCAGTTCCGCCTTGACATCGGCTTGAATTTGTTTTTGTGTCCCCATTTCTTGGTGTTTTTGAGCCAGGTTACTTTCAAGCGTAGACCGCTTATTGGCCTCAGTTTTTGCCGCTTGTTGCCGACCTCTTGGATCACCCAAACTTTGCAAGGCGCTTTCGATAGTTTGTAGTTGCACCGGTGATTGGCTTAATTCAGTAACTTTGGCCCGCCATTCGGCTAAAACTTTTTCTTGAGTTTCAATAACTACTCGCAATTCCTCAGCGCGAGTTGGCGAGGGCAGGTCATTCATTTCAGCTTGGAGCCGTTGCACTTCAGTTTCAAGCTTCGTGCGAGCTTCGTTAAGCTGCTTTTGTTTCTCCTGAATACCAAGCCACTGCGCTTCAAGGTCTTTCTCATTTTCTTCTAAGTGGGTCACTGTCTCTGGTGCATCGGCCAGGCTATTTGCTTGTTCACGCCAACGGTTCAAAACTTCTTGAGCTTGGTGAATTTCGGCCTGTACTCTATCAATATCCGCTGGTCTTGGTAAATTCCTGATCTCCGTCTGAATCTGATTCTGCCTTTCTTCATCAGCGGCATCGACTTTCTTGAGATTAATCTGCTCACTTCTTAATCGAGCCAATTCTATTTGAGTCTGCTCCAAAGTTTGCTGATAATGATCTACTTGCGCTGGCGCGCTAACCAGAGTAGATACTTGCTGCTCCAACACCACAACTTCTTGACGACAAGTAGTAACCCCCTCTTGTTGAGTCTCCAATTGGGATTGGGTAGGTAACTTATCTCTTTTAGCTTCAACCTTTTTGCCTTGATCGGCAAGAGTTTTGAGGGTAGCTTCACTCTGTTTAAGTTTTGTTTGAGCCTCCACCAAAGCCGTCTCTAATGTCTTCTGCTCAGCTTGATAATGCGCTCTCAACGAGGCTATCTCGTGGCTAGATAGCGGCTTCTGGCAAACAGGGCAAGGGCTATCCTGGTCAACTTTCAAAGAGCTCATCGCTTGGGTTATTGTTTCGAGCTGCGTATTATAACGATCCATTTTACTACGGATAGCGTCACGCTGCCCTCTTGCCTCAACTTGCTGCGTTTCAAGAACCTCAAACTGAGCGGATAACTCAAGTCGCTGCTCAAAACCTTTTTGAATTTCAGACAATCTCTTTTCAGCTTCGGTTAATCGTTTTTCCGCTGTGGATAAATTATCTTGATGATGTTTGAGCGCCTGTGCCTGCAATTTCCACTCATTTAATGTCGCTTGAATCCGCTGTTCTGCCGTTTCCTGATCACCTACTTGCCCCGCCAACGATAGCAATTCATTTTTGTATTTCTGCCGTGTCTCTTCAAGTGTTCCTAATTCCGTCTCCAAGTTACTGCGTTGGAGAAGCTCAGCTTGCATCTTGGCTAAGTCATCCCGCCGTCGAATTTGGACTTTTTCTTCTTCGGCTATTCTACCCTGAATACCCTGATACTCAGCCTTACGTTCGCGTGCTTGTTTCAGGCTTTGACGAGTATCAGCCAGTTGCGATCCCAAAGCCTTGAAACTTTCCTCCAAGGTGATCAACTCTTTTGACTGTTCACCCCGCTGCCGCTGTAACGCCTCGATTTCTTGGGTTAACAATTGGCGTCTGGTAAGTTGGGCCTCAACCTCAACGAGTTGTCCATTGAAATCGGTCAATCTTTTTTCTTCTTCCGTCACTCGCTCCTCAGCAGTTTTTAAGGCCGCCACCATTTTTTCAGTTTGCTGGCGATCTTGTTCCAGTTTATCTTGTTGCTCAACCAGAGGAGCTAGTTCAATCAATTGAACTTCGGCGGTTTTGGCCGTTTCAAGCTGTTGGGCCAAGCCTTCTATCGCCTGTTGAATTAAAGCTAACTTGCCTTCTATCTTTACTAAACGCTCTTGTATCTTGTCACGGGTTTGGCGCTTCTTTTCTAATTGGGGTTGTTCACGCTGGGCCTCTTCGTAAGCCTGATAACCTGCCTCACACTGTTCAAGAAGTTGACCAGCTTGAACTGCCTCTACTAGAGCGGTTTCTGCTTCACCCAGTTGCTTCTTCAAACCCCTAATCTGTTCAACGAGGGTTTGATAACGATTTGCAAGATCTGTGATAGACCTTTGTAGTTTCTGTAACGCTACTAAATCTTGGTCTAAATCAATCAGTTTTTGGGTAACTTGCGTCTGCTCCCTTTCCTTAGCCTGGATAATGTTTTCAAGTTCTTGAAGCTGGCTACGCTGCGTAGGCAAATCAATCAATTGTCCCTCATATCTGGCTTTCGCTTCACGATTATTAGCTTGCAACTCCTTAACGTGATTGACCACAGCCAGCAGGTTATCCCAAACTTTTTTGTAATCTTCTACCCCAAGTAGCGGGTCAAATACCTTTTTTCGATTGGTGGCAGTTTGCAAAAATGGAACTGTCAGCAATCCCTGCGGCACACCTATGGCATTTTCAAAAAGAGCCTCCAAGTTGGCTGCCGATTCCACCCCTATACACTCACATAACCATCGTTGTACCCCATCGGTCCCTTCGGCTAACTTACGTCTGGCTTTTGGATCAGTCTCAGGATCATAAACATAAGGCATACCACCTTTGATGGGGCGAACCACCTGGTAAAGTCGGTCATCTCGACTATCAATCAGGCTGATAACAATTTCCCCTTTCTTAGCTTTTTCATTGATGAACTGTTCCTGTTTATAAGCCGAATTGCCGAACAAAGCGTAGCCTATCGCTTCCAGGATAGTTGATTTACCAGCCCCATTTTGTCCACAAATGGCATTGACACCCTGGCGCAGCTCAATTTTGGTATGTTGCCCGTAACTTTTAATGGCCTCAAGTTCAACTTGGCTAATCCACATTTTTAGCCTCCAACTTGTCCTTTAATTCAGCCAATTTGCTCACCAGTTCGCTGTCCACCCCATTCTTTGTTTCGGCGTCCAACAGTGACATTCTTCTAGAAATAGCCTCAACGATAGCTTCTGGCGAGTTGTCAGCCAGGGACATAACTTTAACTTCACGCATCAACTTAGCCCAAGTTTCAGCTTGATCTCTATAGCGGCTATCACGAATAATCAGATCAGTGAATACATGTTGCTCTAATTCAGCCCGGTCTAAATACTCATCCGGAGCAATCTCAAATTCCGTAGCGCGAGTATTATTACGAACTCGTGCTTTGAGTGGATCAATTACCTCAATCAAAATCTGTTCAACATAACCTGTATCAAGATCGTGGCGGTCAAACGCTAGTATCCCATCTAACCAAATCTCTACAACTGGTTTCATAGGCTCCAAAGCAAGTGCTGGTCTATGGGCCTCTAACTCAATTCGAACTGCATCATAAAGCGCAGGAGGATCTTTAAACTTATCAACTTCTATCTTAATCCGATGCAAGGGACGGCGTTTACTTTTGATATGTTTGACCTCGTGTGTACCGGAGTTTGTATCCACTGTCACATGATACCAACCGCCCCGCCATTCTCGCTCGTCCATGCCGCAGGCTTCCAACGAGCCAGGATTATATACCCAACCGTCTCTTTCGATAGGTTTATGCACATGACCCAACGCCAAATAATTTACATGTTTTCTCAGGGGTGCAATAATATTATGACTGATGGCACCATTCAACCCAGGCACTTCACCCTCCAAACCAAAATGGCCCATTAGTACGGTAAATCCGATATTATCTTGGGGTAATTGTTGCAAAGCTGTAGGTAAATCCAATAAATGTGGTTCAGTAGAAGCGCCAATGTAGGGTAGCCCTATAATACGTATTCCTTTGATATCAATATAGCCACCCCGTGTTCCGTTTACTGGTGTCAATTCAAAGCCATTGGGTGAGAACGGGTCAAGCATGGTCAGGCACGAATCAGCTTCTAAATAGTGCAACCATGAAAATTGACTTCCATATCGAGCGCCATCATGGTTGCCTTTGATAGCAAAAGTCGGAATATTTGCTTGACGTAATTGATCGAGAGGGCGTTTGGCCTGTAAGAGAGTAATGGGGTTAATAGAGGCTTTATGAAAAAGGTCGCCGGCAATAAGAACAAAATCAACTTTTTTGGCAATAGCATCGTCAGTAGCCTGCCGGAAGGCTCTATGGAAATCTTTGAGGCGCTCTTCTGATTGATATTGCTGATACCCAAGGTGAACATCGGCCATATGCAAAAACGTAGTAGTCGGCATGCTTTGCCTCCTAATCAGAATCAAAGACGGTTTAATTCAATTTGCCTCTTTTATGGTAAAAGGAAATCTACTCTTTGTCAATGGTGTTAGCTTGATTCTAAATTTGGCGATAGTCCATAGCGCTTGTAACGAATGATAAACGAGGGTTGGACCGATAAAACGACGCCACAATCCAAACATCTGACCCGATAAATGACCACCCAGGATTGGCTGCCGTTAAAGTGTTTGGCCCAACGCCGATAGCTATCGTGATGGGTGAAGTGCAAGTGGCGCGGGCAGTCTACTTCGTGACCACTGGCTAGACAGCCCCAATCAAGACTATCCGCTATTTCGACCCGACGAATGAGGGCTGCCAGCCCTGTTTCGCTCAGATAAGTGCTTTCGTATTCGGCCAAAGTATTACCCAAATGTAAAGTGATCGTCCGATTTTGACGATTGGGCTTGGTTTCATCTATATTCACTTGAGGCGTTCTCCTTCAGTTGTTTTCGGATCTGGCAATCCAAATTATACTGAGGGAAACGCCTACTTCTCTAATCAAGCCAAGTACATAATTTATGGACTATGTCCAAATTTTTTAACAAAGCCATTTTGTAGTTCACTATTACAATTCACCCCTCAATCCTCTCCCCCCACGCCTCTGCATTCGCCGTAGGCTGGCCCAAATCGGTGTAAATCCCCAGGTGAAACAGGGTCGAAGCCAGGATGAACAACTGCGTCCCCGGCGAAATTCCCGCTTCGGCGGCGTAATCCACGGTCACGGCCCGCATGCCCAGCTTCAGCGCCGCTGTTTCCCAGGCGGCCTGGTCTACCGCCGGGGCGGTAAAATCCGCGATAGCCTGATTATACCTGGCTCGCTGGGGACCGAGCAGTTCCTTCATCAGGTGGCAGTTCCAGCGGGCCTGGGCCGGGGTGATACTTTTAACCTGCTGCCGCGTCTGTGGGCCGCAAACCTTGACGCAGCGCTGCGCCACCGTCAGCGCCTGGCGGAAGTTGCCCTGGGTGGTGGTTTTCCGGTCTCGATAAACCCCTTTGGGCCGGACAAAGCCGCGTTTATCAAAGACCAGCTCGCCGATTGCGCCGGAAATTCTGAGATTGAAGAGAGAACCAATCACTTTCGCCATGATTAACGCTCCTAAACATAGTAGACGGTAGACAGTATCCCGGAGATTGCTTCGGCCTCCGGCCTCGCAATGACACCAAAGGGGTGGTACTTCGTATCCCTATTATACGCTATAATTCTAATTCTGTAATATTTGTAATTCAAATATTTTATCTATAAATTATCTATGCATTTAGTATGCATTTTATATATATTATATATCTATTTTACTACCAATAAGGGTTAAGCTGTACCGGTCTACTTATGTGTCCTCACGGTTCTGCAAAATAGCCGGATTATGCTAAACTAATATCTCGGTTCACTTCTTGAGGGGAGTTGTGGCTGCTTTGCACTCCAGTTGGTCTATTTCTTAGGAGGCACCCTGATGGCGCTTACCTGCAAACAGTGTGGTACAAACATTCCTGCCCCATCGGAGGATCAGTCTTGGGCCAGGTGTCCTAACTGCCAGACGGTAATGAACCTGAGCGAGGCTGAGAGCTTCAGCGATTTGAGCCAGGTCGGGGCCTTTTTACCTCCGGGCATGAAGCTGCGGCGTTTGTCCGACGGGCTGCAACTTACCTACAACTGGTTCAACCCATCCTATCTTGGGCTAGCTTTTATGGCTTTGGTATGGACTGGCGCTATCGTGGGGGGCTTCAATGACTTTGGCTGGTGGCTGCTAGTGGTCCCCCACTTCTGGGTTGGCGTGGGCATGGGAGCGGTGGCCCTGATTAACCTGATTAACCGAACCCGGATCACCATAACGCCCGATAAACTTAGCATCGTTCATTTCCCCATCCCCTTCCCGTTCTACCGCCGCTTTGACCCCATCCTCTTGAAGCAGTTGTACGTGAGAGAGGTCAAACACCAGCACAAATCCTCTGTTTCTTATACCTATGATCTCTACGTGACCACCTGGAGCGGGCGGAGCCACAAGCTGGTGAGCAAAATCAAAGCGACGCATCTGGCCCTGGCTCTGGAAAAAGAGATTGAGCGTTTTTTGGGGATTAAAGACCAATCCATGCCGGGTGAGTTTCGCTGGCTGTCCGAGCGGGAGAACCGCCAACTGTGGCAGACCTGGCAGGGGTTGGCAAAAGCCCTATCCCTCAAATTCGATCCCGGCCCATTTCTTGAAAAAAGCATGGTCGCCGGGGTTTATCGCGGCTATAATCTGCAAGTGGCTGCCTTTTACAGCAGCCAGCACCGGCGCGCCTGCACCCGGATACAGCTTGCGCCGGCCTCACCTCCGCTTGAGGCTTCTCCCCGCTTCACCCCTGAAGACCTGCCCGACCTGCCCTTATCATCACAACAAATCCTGTCGCTGTTGACCTCCGGCGACATCCCCCGTGAAAAGGGCGCGCAGATAAAGGTCAGCGCCGACGCCCAAAAAATCTATTATGAACACTCTCAGATCATCGCCGATGTCCAGCAGCTGCGCCAGATGTGTGATTGGGTGGTGAATCTGGCCGAGGGGTACGCCAAATTACGAGCCATCGGCGCTGAAGCTGTTCCGGCCCTGGAAACCCTGGCCGCCAAGCCTGAGCACGTCTTAAATGCGGCGGCCCGGCAGTTAATACAGGATATTGCCGCCGATACCACCACACGTCTGGGCCATCAGCCGGACAGCTTTTACTGCCGGCGCTGTCTAACTCGCTGCGCCGCCCATACCGGCCAGGTCACTCTGATCAAAACAGTTACTTATTATGGCTGCCGTACCTGCCGCCAAAGCCGCGCTCTGTTGGAATGGATCGGGCCGGTTGTGGCTGTGTTAGACAGCCGCATGACCGAGAAATGGGTCGAGCAAGCCGGAGCGGTGCGGGTCAATTGGCTGCTCCAGCGTGTCCTGTTTGATTTTGAAGCCGTGGAAATTGTCCAGGCCAGCGACGAGGATATCGAGCGCTTTGCCGTGCAGGTGGGCAACGATACCGACCCGCTGCGCCAGCCTTACTATAAAGAAATGTCCTGCCGTATTGGCCTGAGCTGCCACCTGTCTGACAACAGCCTGCGAGTGCTGCGCAGCATCTTCGGCTCGGTCGAGCGCGGCCCGCTGCTGGCCGATGTGTCCGAAACAGCCACAGATGACCGGCGAGAGATCGAGGATCAGGAGCAGTCGGTTAGTGGTTCAATCGCGGCATCTTGAGTATGTCATTCCGACCGCAGGGAGGAATCTTCGTTACCACAGCAAAAATATTATGGTAAGCAAAGAGACGCCTACGCGTCGCTGGCTCGAAATGACATACCGGGAATTTTAAGCATAGCTCCCAAGTCCATCTTCATCTTTTGTCCCCCTGGCGTTGGCAAAGCGACGCCTGATTGACCGATCTCCTTGCGCGGCGCATGGTATAATTTCAGAGTTGTTTGTTTGGAGCGCAAAAGCTTAGCTTTTGCGCTCCGATAAAATTTCTCAAAGGAAATTATGATGTCTTACTTAAAAAAATGGTTATTTAGCGCTATTTCCTACATAGCGTGGCTAAGCTCGGCCTGGATTGACAAATCCAGGCCCAAAACCGTCGGATTTGTCAATCCAACGGGAGCAATCCACGTCAAGTGGAAAATACTCTTATTTAGCTTAATTTTAACACTTATCCTTGGCAGCGCCGGGTTTAATTTGTTCATCCACAGCCAGATGGCCATTGCCGCCACCTCTACACCCGCCCCTGCGGATGAGATCAGCTTCACACCCTCACCGGATGGGCACTGGACGGCGGTGGTCAACAGCACAGCGGGCAGCCTCGACCTGCAAGGACCGGACGGCCAGACGGTCGCCGTTTTCCCCGCGGGCAGCACGGTCAATACCATCACCTGGTCGCCTGACAGCCGGTATTTGCTGGTGGCGCAAACGCATTGGAACTTTAATGAGCCGGAGGGCACAGGGGTAGCCGTCACTGGCCCTATTGAAATCTGGCAGGTAGAACTGAAAGATAGCGGACCAGACCAACCGGCGCGGCTGTACCAATCGCCAACACCACTAGAGGACGGCCCGCAGCAGATTGTCTTCGGCCACTGGTCGCCCGACAGCCGCTATGTGCTGTTTTGGGAAGGTATTTTAAGCGCCTCCATCCTGTCCGATGGGCTGCCGCTGTCGGTGATCGAGGTGAACAACGGCCAGGTATCGCCTGTAGCTGAGATTGCACTGACCAACCCGCGCTACCAGAGCTGGTCGCCCGACGGTTCTCGACTGGCGGTGACGGCTGGAGGGTATCGTTCGGCCCAGGTGGACAAGTGGCTGGTGATATGGGATGCAGCTACCGGGAAAAGCACTACGGTCATCAGCCGGACGGAGCAGATTCCGGGCATTGTGGCCTGGTCGCCTACGGGCGATACTATTGCCTACGCCGCCGTGCCGGCCACTGAAACCGGCCCGGAATGGGCCGATTTGATGACCTTTGACAATCCGGCTATCGCCGGGCGGCGCATCTATTTGCTCGATCCGGCTACCGGCGAGTCACGGCGGCTGAACGAGGCCGCCGCCTTCCAGGACGGGCCGCTGTGGAGCAACGATGGGACGATCCTATACTACGGTCAGCACGAGGATGACCAATTGGTTTTAATGGCGACTGACCCGGCCACTGGTCAAACCGAGGCTGTACCCAACGCCGCCATCCCCTTGCCGGAGTTTATTGGTTACTATGGGCAGTGGGAGCAGGATTTTCTGCTGGAATATCGCTTCCAGGAGTGGAAGCCGGGCTGCCCCTGATTGATTCCAGCCCTTGATTTTGAAATTCAAACCTTATCAGCTTCCCAGGCATTAGCCCAAATGCGCCAGCGGCCGCGGGTGGGCAAAGTGAGGCCGGGTAATCAGGCCGGCTTTGATAATAACCGGCTGCTCGCAAAGCTGGCAGATCTGGTCATCACGCTTAAGGTGCAGGCGAGGATTTTCGATTTTAGTGATGTCAATTCGCTCCCCCGTCTGCCGGTTGATGGCAATAAAAGGCACTATCTGACCTTGTTTTTACCGTGACCTACAAAACAGATAACGCACTACCTGACCCTACTTTACCAAACAGTTTCAAGATTGGTCAGTTGAATTTGGCGATCTCGGCTAATGAGAGGCAAACCTAAATGGAGAGCTGTAGCGCTAATAACTCGGTCAGGCATATCACGAACAAGGTCTCGCGGAATATTGGCAACTGCCTTAGCAACCTCAGCAGTCAAATCAACCAATACCAAGCCACTCTCCCCGGCTTGTAACTCTGCATCAAGTTGAGCCTTTAAATGAGTCGGGATACGCCCTTTTTCCTGCAAGTATATGATCTCTATCAAACAAATAGTTGGAACATAAATTACTATCTCACCACGATCACAGGCATCAAAAAGCTGACTGGCTGTGAGACCTAAACGAATGTTGTCTTCCAGATACCAGATTAAACCGTGTGTGTCGGTAACATAATTGGACATTAAATATCCTCTCTGGGGAAATTGCGCCCCATGTCACGTCGTGCTTCAGCAATGTCTTCTTCAGAGATGTCAACCCCTCGCCATAATCCACGCAGAGATTTACGAGGTTTGGGCTGTTCGATTGAAAGTTCTTGTTCAATCTGGGGCGCGACTCGTTCAATAAGGCGCACCTTATCTACCAAAGAAAGCCGTGTTACCAATTCTAAGATTTCCGTCAAGGTAACTGTTTTTTCCATAACTGCCTCCACCCATTTACCAACTAACCCAGATTTAATCGTATGCTTCAACCATCTTTTTGTCAATAGAAAATCGGCTCAATTTACTCTTTGCTACTTGAAACTGGCTCCATGTCCAGCCAGTTACCCCCCGTTTCGACCTCGACGCCCAATGGCACTTTTAGCTCATCAAAGGCGTGGCCCATCACCTCGCGGGTCAGTTCGACCGCCTGAGCGATCTCATCCTCCGGCGCTTCCAACACCAACTCGTCGTGAACCTGGAGCAGCATGCGGCTGCGTAGATTCTGCTCGATCAGCGCCCGGTGCAGCCGGATCATAGCAATTTTCATAATGTCGGCGGCGGTACCCTGGATGGGCATATTGATGGCTTCGCGCTCGAGGGCGGAACGCTGCGCCCCGGTAGCGGTAGCCAGGTTAGAAAAGTCGCGTCGGCGGCCCAGAAGGGTGGTCAAATAGCCCTGCTGAAGGGCCATTTGCTTGGTGGTGTCAATGTAACGTTTGAGGCCCGGATATTTCTCAAAATAGGTAGCGATAAAGTCGCGGGCCTCGGCCTGGCTGATGCCGGCGCTCTGGGCCAGCCCAAACGCCGATTGGCCGTAAGCCAGGCCGTAATTGACCGTTTTGGCAATGCGCCGTTGGTCTTTGGTCACTTCCTCTCTGGGAATCCCTAACACGGTCGCTGCTGTTACGGCGTGAACATCCTCATCGTTGGCAAAAGCTTCCAGCAGGCCGGGGTCTTCGGCTACGTGGGCCAGGATACGCAGCTCAATTTGAGAGTAGTCGGCGGAAATAAGGCGACAGCCTGCTTCGGCCACAAAGGCCCGCCGAATTTCCCGCCCCCTCTCGCTGCGGATGGGGATATTTTGCAGATTCGGCTCGCTGCTGGAGATACGACCAGTTGAGACGCCGATTTGGTTGTAATTGGTGTGGACGCGCCCGGTAGCCGGATTGACCATCTTGGGCAGGGCATCCACATATGTACTTTTAAGTTTGGTCAAGCCACGATATTCCAGGATCAGGTCAATGGCTTCGTGCTGGCCTTTGAAGTTTTCCAGCACCCCGGCGGCGGTGGAGTAATGGCCGCTTTTAGTTTTGCTCAGGCCGGCGGTGGGCAGGCCCAACTTGCCAAACAGTACATCGGAAAGCTGCTGGGTAGAACCCAGATTGAATTTATGGCCACAGATAGTATAAATTTTAGCCTCCAGTTCAGCCAGCCGCTGGCCCATCTCGATAGACATCTCCTGCAAGGCGGGAGCGTCAACTTTGATGCCGGCCAGTTCCATATCTTTGAGCACGTAAACCAGGGGCAGTTCCAAGTCGTAAAAAATTCGCGCTAATTCGGGGGTGTCGCGCAGCGGTTTTTCCACCAGTTCAACCAGGCGCAGGGTCATATCCACATCGGCGGCGGCGTAGGGCGTTACCTTTTCGACCGGAATCTGGTTCATGGTCAATTGGCCCTTGCCGCTGCCAATCAACTCTTTGATTTCGGTCATTTGAATGTGGAGCTTTTCGCGGGCCAAATCCTTCAAGCCGTGCCGGGCGTCGGAGGCGTTGTGGCCCAACCAGGAAGCAATCATGGTATCAAAAATCGGCGGCGCAACCGGCAGACCGTGCCGCTCCAACACCGTCAGATCAAATTTGGCGTTGTGCAGATACTTGGTTACGCCGGGGTCGGCCAGGATGGGGGCAAGCGCACTCTGGACGACAGCCATTTCAAGTTGAGGCGAAGAGGCGAGGAAAAGAGGAAGCGAGGGGGAACTATTCTTTTCAGTGGGTAAATCAAAAAGAGATGGCTGCGCCTCAGCCTTAGCCTCAGACTCGGCCTTTTCTCCATGCCCTATGGGGATATAATAGCCTTCTCCTACTGCCGGGGTAATAGCAATGCCGACAAGATTGGCCTGAACTTCGTCGGTGCTGTCAGTCTCCGTATCCAGGGCCAGGCGGGAACTTTGTTTCAGCTTGGCGGCCAGGTCGGCCAGTTTGGCCGGGGTATCAACGGTCATGTATTGGCCGTCGGGCGCAATGACCGGCGCTTTTTCTCTGGCTTTGACGGTGGCAAACTCTTTGGGCGATTTATCGGGCGGCGCGCCGGGAATGCGGTTGAAAATGGTGTTAAATTCAAGCTCGACAAACAAGTTGGCGATGTCGGTCAGATCAAAATCCATCGTTTTGCCGGCCTCAACATTTAATTCAATGCCGGGCACATTGGTGATGATGCGGCCCAGTTTTTGAGAGAGATAGGCGTTCTCCCGGTCGGCCTCAAATTTAGCCCGCTGCGCGGCCGGCAATTCGTCCAGGTGAGCGTAAATCCCATCGAGCGAGCCGTATTGCTGCAACAATTTGGCCGCCCCCTTGTCGCCAATGCCTTTGATACCGGGGATATTGTCGCTGGTATCACCGACCATCGCCTTTAAGTCAACCAATTGGCTGGGCGGCACCCCAAATCGAGCTTGAACTTCAGCTTCGTCGTAAAGTTTGCGGTCATTAAAGCGGTTTTGCCCGCCGGGATAAACCACCTTGATATGCGGCCCAACCAGTTGAAAAGCATCCCTGTCGCCGGTAACAATCAGCGTTTCAATACCTTGTGCAGCGGCCTGAGTCGCCAATGTACCCAACAAATCGTCGGCCTCATAGCCTTCTTTGATAAAGACCGGCATCTTGAACGCTTTGACCAACTGCTCGATGCGGGTGATCTGGCTGGCCAGGTCATCGGGCATTTTTTCGCGGGTGGCTTTGTAGTCGCCGTACAATTCGTGACGGAAGGTATCGCCGGCGTCGAAGGTGACGATGAAATAATCGGGGTTGTACTCTTTCCAGACGGCCAGCAGCATATTGGCAAAGCCATAAACGGCATGAGTCGGCTCACCGGCAGCGGTGCTAAAGGTAGCCGGCATGCCAAAATAGGCCCGGTAAGCCAGAGCATGGCCGTCAATAAGGATAAGGATAGGTTTTTTATCAGTCATAACTTTACTCTCCCAAACAACATGAAGCTTTAGTGTTCACTTTTTGAGGTTGAACTTACTACTGCCTCAACCCAGTCCAAATCTTCCTGTCCCAATGGAGGCAATGGCGGCTGACGATAATCCAGCAAATTTTGATAACCCACTAACTCAAAACAGGCATCAACGGCGGCTTGCAGCGACAAAGGTACATCTGGGTCAGGGGGCAAAAGGGGTACAGGCACAGTGGGCAGGCGCTCACGTAGGGCTATGGACCAAACTTCGGTGGTGGGGCGGCGGGTGAAGCGGCTGAGAAAAACGTAGTAGGGCGCAGGGGGTAAATCACCGCCGATGAGGGGGATGCGCTCCCCGGCGCGGAGCAGGTCAATTTCCAGTAAATGAGTTTTAGTTCTGAGCAGAGCGCCTCGTTTTTTCAAATACTTACGGAACCCTGGGCCACGTTTATTAACGGGCGATAAAATCTCGATGGCTGTAACCAGGCGACGGTTAGCGACATCACGAATATCGAGCCGAAGCACCGACATTTTTTGAGGGACAGGGCTAATCAATTCGACTGCCGCCGCAGTGATTGTTTCATACTCGGCGATGGCCTCTTTGATCCGGGCTACATTGACATCAGGATAAATTCCCCGTTTAACCGGCGCGCCGCCCACACCCAGGCCCAGTTCATCAACCACATAATACTTCTGCAACAAGGCCACATACTTGGGCTGGAGGCGCGGCATCAACTGCGCCCGGATTTGATGGATTAAGGTGTCGTGGAACTCCGGCCACATCTCGCCTTCAAGATAAGGGTCCATTCCTGGAAATGGAGATTTGTTCATTGTTAATCTTCCTCAGAAGGTCAACCCCACCGAAATAGATTGGGGATTATTCCCAGCACGCCGTTCCAGACGGCGTAATAGTAGACAACAATGCTGACAAACAACAAACTGTCAATCCGATCTAAAAAGCCGCCGTGGCCGGGGAAAAGGTTGGAAGAATCCTTCACGCCCACATCCCGCTTCATCATCGAGATGGAGACATCGCCGAACAGGTCAACAATCGGAATAATCAGGCCCAGAAACAGGCACGAAGCCCAACTCAGGTTGAACAAAACGGCCACGCCGACCGCCCCCAGCAGACTGCCAAACACACTGCCGGCCAGGCCCTCCCAGGACTTTTTGGGGCTGAGCCGGGGCCAGAGTTTGTGTCGCCCCCAGCGGCTGCCGACCAGATAAGCAAACGTATCAGCCCCCCAGGTACACAGCAGCACCAGCCACACCCAGCCCAACCCTGAGGCTAACTGACGCAGACCGGCCAGGTGGGCCATACCCCAGCCAATATACAACCCGCCAACAACAGTCAAAGCCCAATCTGCAGTTGGCGAGGCGCTCTTGGCCTGAAAAAGCTGCCAAGTTAGCGAGGCCAGGAGGATAACCGTCAGAATGCAGTTAAGGCTAAAATCAGAGCGATAACTGTTGAGCAATAATAACGCAATCAAAGCCAGGGTAAAAAAAGGCGTGGTGTTATAACCCCCGGCCTTCATCATTCGCCCATACTCCCAACCGGCCAGCAGCGCGACCAGCAACACTCCCCCCCAAAACCAGAGACCTCCGGCAAAAACACCGGCTACAACAATTGGAATAGCCACCAGAGCCGAAATAACACGTGTTTGTAGCATGCATACCCGAGTTGCTCATTGAGCTTTAAAATTAACCGCAAAGCTCCAGGGCTACCGCTTCTCAGGCGCTCCTGGCATCTTTGCGGTTTAGAGCCTATCCAAATAACCCCGTAAGTGACGCATAGGGATGCGTCACCGGCTGGCATAGGGATGCCAACCTACCCTTTTTGGGATAGGCTCTTAAGGTCTCTAATTGTGGGGCCAGTAGGCTGGTTTATTTAGTGACCATTGGTTGACGGCTTGGGTGTTGCTTCCAACACAGCTATCTGGGCAGGCAGCGGCGCTTCTGCCAAGTCTGCCTCCGCCGAGTCAACCTCTTTGGCTTTAGGGGCCAACACCGCCACCGAAGCCACCACGTCACCTTTTTTCAACGACATCACCCGCACCCCCTGGGTTGCCCGGCCCTGCTGCGAAATATGCTTGATGGCCGTCCGTAGCATGATGCCCTCACGCGAGATAAGCGTCAAATCACCATCATCCGATACCACCTGCGCCGCGATGACGCTGCCGGTCTTTTTCATATCCCGGGCCAGGGTGCGCACCCCACTGCCGTTACGTCCTTGCAGCGTATACTCGCTCAGCGGAGTCCGCTTGGCATACCCATTTTCGGTCACAACCAACAGGTCGGCCTGCGGGTCTACCACATCCATACCTCTAATTTCATCCTTCGCCCGCAGCCGCATCGCCCCGACCCCGGCGGCGGCGCGTCCCATAGCCCGTACATCCGTCTCGGCGAAGCGAATAGCCTGCCCGCTATGCGAAACAATAACGATTTCATTGTGACCGTGCGTCAATTTGACCCAGCCCAGTTCATCATCGCCGTCAAGGGTCAGGGCAATCAAACCGCTGGGGCGAACCGAGGCAAACTCGCTCAGGTCGGTGCGCTTGATCCGGCCTTTGCGGGTCAGCATAATCAGATATTCGGCTTGATCAAAGTTGGGCACGGCCAGCGCCGCCGTAATTTTTTCGCCGGGCGATAGGTTGATTAGGTTGGCCACCGAAACCCCTTTGGCGGTACGGTTAGCATCTGGTACCTGATAGGCTTTTTCGGAGTAAACCTTGCCTTTGTCGGTAAAATACAGGATGGTATCGTGGGTGCTGGCGGCAAAGAGAAATTCCACCACGTCCTCGTCGCGGGTGGTCATGCCGGTCACGCCGCGTCCACCACGCCCCTGGGTGCGATAGGTTTTGCTGGGGACTCGTTTGATGTAGCCGCGCTCGGTGATAGAAATCAGCACTTCTTCTTCTTTGACCAAATCGGCTTCACGCAGTTCCTCTTTTACATCTACCAAAATGCGGGTGCGGCGCTCGTCGCCATACTCGGCTTTGAGTTCGTTGAGGTCCTCTTTGATCACGCTCAAAATTTTGGCTGGGTTGGCCAGCAGGTCTTCCAGGTAGGCAATGGTCTGCATCACCTCCTGGTACTCGTCCTCAATTTTTTGCCGTTCCAGCGCGGCCAGCCGGCGCAGTTGCATGTCCAAAATAGCTTGGGCCTGGGCCTGGCTGAGGGCAAAGTTTTGCATCAACTGCTCACGGGCGGTTTCGGCGTCTTTACTCTGGCGGATGGTTTGGATGATTCTGTCCATATTGCCCAGGGCAATCCGCAGCCCTTCTAAAATGTGGGCGCGCTGGCGGGCCTTCTCCAGGTCGAACTCGGTGCGGCGGGTGATGACTTCGCGGCGATGCTCGATGTAGGCCAACAGCGCCCGCTTGAGCGGCAGCACCCGTGGCTCCCCGTCGAGCAGGGCCAGCATGTTGATGCCAAAAGTAGATTGCAAAGCCGTATATTTGTAAAGCTGGTTGAGCACTTTTTTGGGTTGCGCCCCCCGTTTCAACTCGATGACAATGGACAGGCCGCTGCGATCTGACTCGTCGCGCAGGTCGGAAATATCTTTGAGTTTTTCCTCGCGGGCCAGGTCGGCAATCCGCTCGATCAGGGCCGCTTTATTGACCTGATAGGGAATCTCGCTGACGACAATGCGGTGGCGGTTACCTTTCATCTCTTCAATTCGGGCGATGGCCCGCATCGTCACCCGCCCGCGGCCGGTGGCATAGGCGTTGACCAGTCCCTCCTGACCCATCAGGGCCGCACCGGTAGGGAAATCAGGACCTTTGATAAATTGCATCAAATCGTCTACGGTCACGTCATCGCTGGCCTCATAATGGTCAATCAGGTAAATAGTTGCGTCACAAACTTCGTTGAGGTTATGGGGGGGGATATTGGTCGCCATACCCACCGCAATCCCCGACGTGCCGTTGAGCAGTAAATTCGGCAGGCGGGCGGGCAGCACTTCCGGCTCCTGCAAACTGCCGTCAAAGTTGTCGGTCCAGTCAATGGTGTTCTTGTCAATATCGGCCAGCATTTCCTGGGCAATTTTAGCCAGACGGGCTTCGGTGTAGCGCATGGCCGCCGGGCTGTCGCCATCAACACTGCCAAAGTTGCCCTGGCCGTCAATCATGGGGTAGCGCATGGAAAAATCCTGGGCCATACGGACCATGGCATCGTACACGGCAGCATCACCGTGCGGGTGATATTTACCCAACACATCGCCGACCACGCGGGCGCTTTTACGGTAAGGGGTGTTATGGCGAATGCCCATATCATGCATGGCGTACAGAATACGCCGGTGAACGGGCTTCAAACCATCACGGGCATCCGGGAGGGCGCGGGCCACAATCACGCTCATGGCGTAATCCAGATAAGCCACTTTCATTTCATCTTCAATATCAACAGGTTTTACAATTCCAATTCCGTTTTCCATACCAAAGCTCCAGCTAAAGCAAAATTGGCAACAAAAAGCGGCTTCCGCCGAGGGATTGTCAAGCTTCTAATTCTTAAACGGAAGCCACTTTTTCTACTGCCAAGTCATTAAATTTAGTAAAATATACCTTACTATTATACCTCAAAAGTCCACTTTGGGCTATTTATGTCATTCTTGCCGGTCTCTCTGAGGCTCCAATTGGATTTAAAAACTGGCGAAAATTTGGGCTTGATTCTCTGGGCCACTTGTGCTAAACTACACGCTATTGTCAGGAGGCCACCAATAACCACCCATGATTCAAGAGATTGCCGACCGCATTTTTGTTGAATTAGATTATGAAGGCGCTAACGTTGGGGTTGTATTGACCGACGAAGGGGCGATTGTCATTGACACGCCCATCATCCCCGACGAAGCCCGGCATTGGGCCAATACGGTTGCTAAGTTGACCGACCGGGTGTTATACGTTTTCAACACCGACCATCACCGGGCGCATATTATGGGTAATCAATTTTTTGATGCCCCCGTGTTGGCGCACGAAGCCGCCTGGAAAGAAATGACCAATTACAAAGACACCTTTATCGAGCGGACCAAGAATTTGTTCAAGAAGCGGCCCGACGTTCAAAAGCAGTTGGACCAGGTAAAAATTATCCGGCCGGAACTTTGTTTTACCGGCAAACTGGTCATGCAAAAGGGTAAGCGCGAACTGCAATTTACCTACCTGGGCGGACATACTCCCGCCACCAGCGGCCTTTACTTGCCCAAAGAGCGAATCCTCTTTACCGGCGATCTGGTGGTGGTGGATGAACATCCGGCCCTGGGCCAGTGCAACAGCGAGGAATGGCTGAGCAAGCTGCGCTGGCTGCGCAAACAAAAATATGCCCAAATTGTGCCCGGCCACGGCCCGCTTTGCAACGTAGAAGCCAGCGAGCCTGTTTCAGAATATATCCGGGCCATGCGCTCGCGGGTACGCAGCCAGTTCAAAGGGGGTCGCAGCAAAGCCGAAGCAGCCGTGGTGATTAGCCAGATGCTCGATTTCTTTCCCTACCGCCAGGGCGAAAAGTCCATCATCGAGAAGCGCATCCGGGCCGGGGTGAGCCGGGTGTATGATGAGATGAAGATGCTATATGCCCAAGAGGGCAATAATAGAGAAGTCATCGGTTTGCCTAACCCCAATGTTTAAGGTCTGCCCGGTTTTGACAGCATTTTTGGCTTGTGCTATACTTTTCTAGTTGCAACCTGTCTTCACCAGCGTTGCCCAACCATAAGTCGCGGGATGTAGCGCAGCCCGGTAGCGCGCTTCGTTCGGGACGAAGAGGCCGGCAGTTCAAATCTGCCCATCCCGACTGAAATGAAAGATTGGAGATTAGAGATTAATAATTTTCAATCTCCAATTACCAATCTCTAAATATTCACGGGGCGTGGCGCAGTCCGGTAGCGTGCTTGAATGGGGTTCAAGAGGTCGACGGTTCAAATCCGTCCGCCCCGACAGAGTAAAAATAAGAAATGAGAATTTAGAAATAAGAATTTATCAAGTTTTGGTTTCTTATTTCTAATTTCTATTTTTTAATTCAATTCGCCCACGTAGCTCAGCCGGTAGAGCAACGCCTTGGTAAGGCGTAGGTCGGCGGTTCAAGTCCGCCCGTGGGCTTCAGCAGAAGTCTAAAATAAAAAACAGCCCTCTTGGTTGAGAGGGCTGTTTCTGTTAACGCGCATCTTCTTCCAAAACCCTCCCTTACCCCTCTCCTTGAGAGGAGAGGGAAATGAGGGGTGAGGGTAAAAATTACATCATCCCGCCCATATCACCCATGCCGCCGGGGCCGCCAGCGGGCATAGCCGATTTGGGTTCGGGCACATCGGTGATCAGGGCTTCGGTGGTCAGGATCATAGCGGCAATCGAAGCGGCGTTTTGCACGGCGCTGCGGGTTACTTTGGCCGGGTCAATGATGCCGGACTTGAGCATATCTTCGTACTGCTCGCTCAGCACATTGTAACCAAAGTGGTTTTCACCGGCGGCGCGGCGGCGGCGCACTTCTTCGATGATGATAGCCCCTTCTTTACCGGCGTTGCGGGCCAACTGGCGCATCGGCTCTTCCAGCGCGCGGCGGACAATGGTGATGCCGGTGTTGACATCGGAGTTGTCGTGCTTGAGGTCTTTGATGGCCTCAATGGCATTGATCAGGGCGACCCCGCCGCCCGGCACAACACCCTCTTCGACGGCGGCGCGGGTGGCGCTCAACGCATCTTCGACGCGATGCTTTTTCTCTTTGAGTTCAACCTCGGTGGCGGCACCCACACCGATGACGGCCACACCGCCGGCCAGTTTGGCCAAGCGCTCTTGCAGCTTCTCGCGGTCGTAGTCGCTGGTGCTGTTCTCGATTTCGGCCTTGATCTGGTTGATGCGGCCGGTGATGGCCTCTTCAGAGCCGGCGCCGCCGACGATGGTGGTTTCGTCTTTGGTCGAGCTGACTTTATCGGCCCGGCCCAGGTCTTTGACGGTGGCGCTGTCGAGCTTGCGGCCCATTTCTTCGGTGATGACGGTGCCGCCAGTGAGCACAGCAATATCTTGCAGCATGGCCTTGCGGCGGTCGCCAAAGCCGGGGGCCTTAACGGCGATAACATTGAAGGTGCCGCGCAGCTTGTTCAGCACCAGGGTAGCCAGCGCTTCGCCGTCCACATCTTCGGCAATGATCACCAAATCACGCTTGCCGGTTTGGACCAGCTTTTCGAGAATGGGCACAATATCTTGAGCCGAGGAGATTTTTTTGTCGTAAATGAGAATGTAGGGGTTGTTCAGCACCGCCTGCATGGTTTCGGCATCGGTGATGAAGTAGGGGCTGATGTAGCCGCGGTCAAACTGCATACCATCCACATACTCGGTCTCAAAAGCCAGGCCCTTGCTTTCCTCGACGGTGATGACGCCGTCTTTACCCACTTTGTCCATCACTTCGGCAATGAGGTTGCCGATTTCGGTATCGGCAGCGGAAATGCTGGCGACGTGGGCGATGTCTTCTTTACCTTTGACCTCAATGGAATTGCTGCGAATGGAGTTGGCCACATGCTCGGCGGCCAATTCGATGCCGCGTTTGAGCAGCATGGGGTTGGCTCCGGCGGCCACGTTCTTGAGACCTTCGTTGACAATGGCCTGGGCCAACACGGTAGCGGTGGTGGTGCCGTCGCCGGCCACGTCGTTGGTTTTGGTGGCGGCTTCTTTGAGCAGTTGCGCGCCCATATTTTCATACGGATCGGTCAATTCGATTTCTTTGGCCACAGTCACACCGTCGTGGGTGACGGTGGGCGCGCCCCACTTTTTATCCAGGGCAACGTTGCGGCCCTTGGGGCCGAGGGTGGTTTTAACCGCGTCGGCCAGCACGTCTACCCCTACTTTGAGGCGGCGACGCGCATCTTCGTTAAAGCTGATTTGTTTTGCCATTTGAATTATACTCCTAAGAATAGTAGACGGTAGACGGTAGACGGGGATACTTTTCTTTGCTACCTTGCTACCTTGTATTTTGATGTTTAAGTTCCGGCGATTACTGCACGATTGCCAGAACGTCGGTTTCTTTTAAGATAAGGTACTTTTTGCCATCAATTTTGACTTCGGTGCCGGCATACTTGGCGTAAAGAACGGTGTCACCGTTGCTCACATCCATAACGATGCGCGAGCCATCTTCTTTGCGCGCGCCGGGGCCGGTGGCCAGAACTTTACCTTGCATCGGCTTTTCTTTAGCCGTTTCGGGCAGCACGATGCCGCTGGCAGTCATTTCTTCTTGCTCGATAGGTTCAACAATTAACCTATCACCCAAGGGTTTGAGATTCATATGTTACCTCCATCTATGGAAAAATTAGATTAATTTAGCACTTAACCTGTGAGAGTGCTAGAAGCAGGCGAAATAATACCCCAATCGAGAGGGCTTGGCAAATTTAGAAGTCAATTTTTAGCACTCAGTTGTCAAGAGTGCTAATCGAATTAAAAATCAAGGGAGGGAACTGGATGGTTTTTTTCAACGTCCTATCAGATGAGGTTTAACTTAGAACTCACCCTCGGACATTTTTAATCACGAATAACGCGAATGGACGAATAACACGAAATATTTTGAAAATGTTGATAAAATATTCATGACATTCGCTTATTTGTGCCATTCGTGATTAAGATTTAGGCTTTTGTTAAAGGTAGGGTGGCATCCCTATGCCGCCCGCTGAGGCTTTTATTAAAAGTATTCCGCTCACAAGAACCTGGAAAGAGAGGGCTTAAAATGTGAAATATATTCTGCTGATTACATTTCTACTTGGCCTGGGCATAACCACTGGCTGTAGCGCCACCGGCACTGCTTCTGTGTCGCTTGAGCAAACAACCTGGCAATTGGACCAGTTGGGGACTCAACCCGCCCTCAAAGAACGCCCGGTAACACTGGTCTTCCAGGCCGATGATAGCACGGTTGGGGGTGGGGCCGGGTGTAACAGTTACGGGGGCAGGTACAGCTTGAACGACAACCAACTGACCATCAGTGATCTTGCCTCAACCCTGATGGCTTGTGAGGAATCGGAAATTATGGAACAGGAACAAAAATTTTTGACTAGCCTGGGACAAGCGGCTGGCTATAAGTTGGAAGGTAATCATCTGACCATTCTGGATGCTAATGGAATTAGCTTGTTAAGTTTTGTCGCCCGGTAACTTCACCTATGACAAATGTAAGCCTATTTTAGCCGCCTCCCCGCGAGCCGTCTCTTCCAGTGCGGCGGCTTTATCGGCTTGGCCCTGCTGGGCCAGGAATTGGGCGTAACTGAGTTGGGTTCGCAGCAAGCCGGGCCGGCTGCCGGCTTCTTCAAACAGAGTCATAGCCTTTTGGTACAAACTCTCTGCTCCGGGCAAATCGCCTTGAACGGCTTGAACCTGGGCCAGAACTGCCCGGCCCAGGGCTACAAACTCGCGGTTGCCCACCGCCTCAACCAGCTTGAGGCCGTTATCTGCGGCGGCTTTGGCCCGGTTGACTTTGCCCACAGCCAGACTGGCCTGGGCAATAAGCAGATAAATCCCGCTCAACAGATGGACGCTGCGCTGGCCCAATTCCATGGCCGGGGGCAAAGCTTTGTTCATCAGCGCCAGAGTTTCATCGGGGTGGTTCTGATACAAGGCCGCCCGGCCCAGGTAAGTGTAGACGGCCACCAGCCCGCTCTGCTGCTGCGTCTGTTCAAAAAACTGTCGAGCCAAATTCAAAAATGAGCGCCCCTGTTCAAACTCGCCTCGTTCCAGGGCAATTTTACCCAGTTCTTTCAAACAGTCGGCCTCGCCGGCCACATCTTGCAGCTTGCGGCGCAATTCCAACGCACGCCGGAGCACAATTGGGGCATCGGCCAGCTTGCCCTGAGAAGCATAAACCAAGCCCAGCCGGTAGTAGGCTTCGGCCAGCCGAGCTTCGTCGCCACATTTGAGAGCGGTTTGCACGGCTTTGTGGCCCCAGGTTTCGGCTTCGTTGAGGCGGCCCAGCAGCCACAAAATCACGGTCAGGTGAGTCTGAGTCGTGATTCGCTCTGGGTCGGGCAGTTGCGATAATTTTAACACCGAGGCCGCGTGTTGATAGGCCTCTTTGTAATAGTCGTACAGCCAAAAGGTGAAGACCAGCCCGTTCAAGATTTTGGCCCGTTCAGTTACATTATCATCCGGCTCAACCAGTTCCAGGGCGCGCTGAAACGCCTGAACCGATTCGACCCGCTTTCCGGCCTGCCGGTACAAATGGCCCAAAGCCTGGTAAGCCGAACTGGTCTCGATCAGGCCCACCGCCCGCTGAAAGTAGGTCAGGGCGGAGTCAAGCGCATTACCCGCTATAGCCGCAGTTCCGGCCATTTCCAGAGTGTGAGCGGCTTCGGCGGTCAAGCCGGCCTGCTGGTAATGATGACCGATCAACAGGGGTTCGGCCTGCTGCTGGCGCATGATGTCGGCAAGCTGGCGATGCAGTTCCCGGCGGCGAGGTTCCGGCAGGTTAGCGGCCAACGCTTTGTTAATATCTGTCGAGCGAAAAGCATAGCGCCCCTCACCGGCCTGGCGCAGCAGACGCTTTTTGGTGGCCTCGGCCAACACCTCGCGGGCCAAATTCCCCTGAGTTTCGCCGCCCAGCAGCGTCAGCCAAACGGCAAAATCAAATTGACCATCCGGCTCGATCAAGGCGGCCAGGGCCAGCGCCTCGCGGTGGTTCTCGCTCAGGCTCTCAATTTGCCGGGTGAAGGCGTCGAACACGGCTTTGGGCAGAAAAGCATCAGAAGGAGCTTTCAATTTTTTGGAGGCATAGCGCCATTCGCCGGCTTCCTGGTAAATTTCTTTAGACTCGACCAGATGATGGATCATCTCTTCCAGGTGGAACGGCTGGCCGTGGCTACGCTCGACCAATAGATTGGCCACTGCTTCCGTCACGCTTCCACCCAGGACATGAGCAACGTACTCTTTGATGGCCGGAGCCGGCAGGGGCGGCATGGTCAGGGTGACCAGTTCATCCGCCGAAAAGGAGTCGAGCCAGGCAACAGGCCGGTCATTCTCTCGACAGGCGGCCAGCAGCAACAGCGGCAGTTGTTCCTGGCGAATCAGAAAGCGGGTTAGAGCCAGGCTGGCCTCATCCAGGGCAGCGGCATCTTCCAGAAACAGCACGGTTGGGCCAAGTTCGGCCAGAATGGATAGAACCGTGCCAAAAAATTGCCATTGGTTCTGGGCGGGCAAGGTGGAGAAGGTGTCGGAAACACGAGTCGAGAGCGCCTGCCACAGCCCGGCGCGGCTGGGTTGAGCCGGGGCCGGCGCCGGCGCTTCTTTAGGCGGAGAGTCGTAGGGAATATTCAACAGCCGGGCCAGGCCGGGAATCTGGTCAATGAGCCGGTTGATTTGTTCACCGGTGGCGGATTTGACTAATTTCTTGTTCAGCGCCGTCGCCAAAATTTCGGCGTAGGGGGAGTAGGGCACCCCCGACTCGGCGCATTTGCCGGCGATGACCACAAAACCTTTGTCAACAACTGCCCGGCCCAAAAACTCCACAATCAGCCGGCTTTTGCCAATGCCGGCCGGCCCTTTGACCACTACCAAACGGGGCTGGGCCGACTGGTGAGTTTCAAGCCAGAGTGTCTCCAGCCGATTTAATTCGTTGGCCCGGCCCACAAAAAGCTTGCCCTCGGCCTCAAGCCAGTGGAGATGATCCTGGCTGTATTTTTGCCTGGCCTGGATGGATTTTATCACCTCCAAAAGCGCCGCCGCCGAAGGATAGCGCGCCTGCGGGTCTTTGGCCAACAGCCGGGTGATGACGTGTTCCAGCGCGGGCAGAGTGTGAGGGGCCACCTGGCGCAAGGGCGGCGGGTCCTCCTGCAAATGGGCCATGAAAACATCGGTTTCTTTGCTGTGCTCAAAGGGCAGCCGCCCACCGCTGACCAACTCAAACAGCATCACCCCCAGCGAGTACAGGTCGGCCCGGCCATCAATGCCAGCGCCGTCAATCTGCTCCGGCGACATGTAGGCCGGCGTGCCGACGATATAGTCACTGCCCTGGGCCAACAAGGAGATCAGCCCGGCCACACCAAAATCGGTCAGCTTGACCCCTTCCGGGGCCATGATCACGTTGGCCGGTTTGATGTCACGGTGGACCACGCCCTTACTATGAGCATAATGCAGCGCCTCCAACACGCCAACAGCCACATCGAGAATGATTTCCAGCGGCAGCGGGCCGGACCAATTGGCGATGAGATGATCGAGCGAGCGGCCCTCGACATACTCCATGACCAGATAGTAGCCGCTGCGCTGCTCGGCCAGCACGGCATCATAAATGAGGGTAATGTTGGGATGGTTCAGGCTGGCCAGGGTGCGCGCTTCTGAGAGAAAAAGGGTTTCATACAGGGGGTCCTGCGTCCCTTTGAGGTACTTGATGGCGACGGCGCGGTTCAGCAGGGTGTCGTGGGCCAGCCAAACTTCGCCCATTCCGCCGCCGCCGAGTCGTTTTTGGAGGTTGTACCGATCCTGTTGGGAGTTGGTCATGAGTAATCCTTGCAGCAGTGTGGACAATGAGGAAAGTAACAGGGGTATTTTAACACGCAGAAAGGGTGGATGCAAGCAAATGCACCCATTGGGGTGCGTTCAGATGTGGGAGCAAGTTTTTAAAATCGCGTCCTGAGTAGTCCTGAGTGAAACGAAGGGCGTATCGAAGGGTGCGATTGTCCCAAAAATTGAACACACCCCAACTATTCAAAGTTATAACAGTTGGATGGGGTTTTGTGGTATAATGTGGTGAGGTATCAATAGATGAAAACGATTAATCCTGACCTGCTCGAAGAAATTGTCCGGCGGCTGGTGGCCGAATTTCAGCCGGAGCAAATTATTCTGTTTGGCTCCCATGCCTGGGGCACGCCGGATGAAGACAGCGACCTGGATTTGTTGGTGATTGTTTCGCAGAGTGAACTGCGGCCTGTTCAGCGAGATGCGCAAGCGCATCTATGCTTAAGTGGCTTAGGCGTGCCAAAAGATATTTTGGTCAAGACTCGCGCCGAAGTGGAGCGATTTCGGCAGGTTTATGCCTCTTTAGAAGCCGAGATTCTGGAACGAGGAAAAGTGCTTTATGACCGAAGCGAAGCAAGCGTTGGTGCAGAACTGGCTCACTAAAGCGCAGCAGGATTTGGCGGTGGCTCACAAACTTTCAAGCGAGCCTGATCCCTATTTGGGAGCCGCTATTTTCTGTTGCCAGCAAGCCGCCGAAAAAGCGGTTAAAGGCTTTCTTGTTTTCCACAACCAAAGGTTTGAAAAGACCCACGACATCGAAGCGCTGATTGGGGTTGCTCTTCCTTTTGAGCCAAACTTTTTACCCTGGCGTGAAATCGGCGCCCGCCTGACCCCATACGTAGCCAAATTCCGCTACCCTGGCGAAACCATGCAGCCCGAGCCAGAGGAATTTCAGCAAGCCCTGGCCGATGCGGAGGGGATTTACAGGTTTGTGCTGTCTGTATTGCCGGCGGAGGTTCACCCTCCCGCCTAATCACTCTTTCCGCAGTTCTTCCAGCGTCGCCTCCCTCGGCTGAGTCTCGACCAACGATACATCCATTGTATCACGCGGCTCAAACGAGGGCAAGGCCGCGCGGCGATGAATTCGCCGCGCTAGTAAACAACGCCCCGTAAACGGGGCTAACCGGATTAATCCGGTGCTGTTTTATAGCCCGGAAAATTTATTTCCGGGCGATATAGTCTAAAAATCGCTCCCAAATTCAAACGGGATTCACCTATATTCGTAGTTGAGTCCCTCCCCAAACAATGCTATAATTGTTAAAACCTTAACCGAAGGCGGTCCCTCTTCATCCTTCCGCCTTCAGCCTTCATCCTTCCCAGGAGGCGGCCCATGCTCACCCCCCACCAGGCCCTACAACAATATTTCGGCTTGAGCGACTTCCGCGAAGGGCAGGCGGAAACCATCGAGCGAGTCCTGGCCGGACAGCATACCCTGCTGGTGATGCCGACCGGCTCCGGCAAATCGCTGACCTATCAACTGCCGGCCCTTCTACTGCCCGGCCTGACCCTGGTCATCTCGCCGCTGATTGCCCTGATGAAAGACCAGGTGGAAAGCCTGACCGAGGCCGGCCTGCCAGCCACCTACATCAATAGTTCGCTGCCGGCTCACGAAGCCAACCAGCGCACCAGGGCCGTGTTGGAGGGACACGTCAAGCTGCTTTACATTGCCCCGGAGCGACTGCGCAGCCGCGATTTTACCCGCGCCCTGGCCAAAACCAAAATCAGCCTGCTGGCGGTGGACGAAGCCCACTGTATCTCGCAATGGGGGCACGATTTTCGGCCCGACTACCTGCAAATCGGCCCCATCTGGCAGGCCATGGGCCAGCCGACCCTGCTGGCGACCACCGCCACCGCCACCCCAACCGTACAGCAGGACATCGTCAAACTGCTCGACCTGCCGACGGCGCAAACCCTGGTCACAGGCTTCAACCGGCCCAACCTGACCTTCCGGGTCAAATTTACCCCCGACGCCCGGACCAAGCTGCAAACCCTACCGGCCCTGTTGAGCAAAAGCCAGGGCAGCACCATCATCTACACGGCCACCCGCCGCAATGCCGACGAAGTAGCCGACTTTATCCGCAGCACGGTCCGGGTTCCGGCCCAGGCTTACCACGCCGGGCTGGACCGCTACCAGCGCGACACGGTCCAAAACGACTTTATGGCCGACCGGCTCAAAATCGTCGTCGCCACCAACGCTTTTGGCATGGGCGTGGACAAGGCCGATGTGCGGGCGGTCATCCATTACAACCTGCCGGCCACCGTCGAGGCCTATTATCAGGAGGCGGGCCGGGCCGGAAGAGATGGCTTACCCGCCGAATGTTTATTACTCTTTGCCCCCGATGACCAGGGTTTGCAAGAATGGTTGATCAACAGCGATACCCCGGCCTACGAAGACCTGCATCAGCTTTATACCCTGCTGACCCGCGCCGCCAACGACGGCGAGGTTTACGCCGCGTCGCACGAACTGGCCGCCAGCACCGGCCTGCACCCGGTCAAAATCCGGGTGACGCTAAGCGAGTTGGAACTGGCCGGCGCTCTCTTTCACCTGGGCGACCAGGGGGGCTACGGGCGCTGGAAACTTCTGCCCCTGGCCGAGCGCGCCCTGGAAAAACGGGCCGAAGCCATCGAAAAGCGGGCTAAAATTCGTCACCAACTGCTGAAGCAGATGGTCAATTATGCTCACTTGACCACCTGCCGCCGCAAGTTTCTACTTGACTACTTTGGCGACACAACGCCGCCCCAATCGCCGCGCTGCTGCGACAATCACACGGCGGAGCGCATTGAAGATTTGCCGCGGGCCGTGACCGCCCAGGAGTGGTTTCCATTGATTGTGCTGGAAACGGTTCGCAGCCTGCAAGAGCGACCGGTCGGGCGCAGCCGCCTGGCCCAACTGCTCAACGGCTCGCGGGCACAAGAGATCCAGCAGTTTGGCTACGACCGCCACAAATTTTATGGCAAGCTGAGCGGCCTGAGCCAGCGCCAGGTGGTTGAACTGGTTGACGCCTTGATCGAGGCCCGCTATCTGCGCCTCAGCGGGGGCGACCTGCCGGTGCTGAACCTGACCCCGCTGGGCCAGCGAGCCCTGGAAGCCCGCGCCGCCCTGCCGATCCGCCTGGCCAGCCTCAATAATGAAGCCGACTCGGTGGAACGCTGGCAGGCCAAAAGCGAACGGTCGGATACGGTCATCCAAACCTATGAGTTGTTCCAGCAGGGACTCACCCCCGCCCAAATCGCCGCCGAGCGCCAGTTGACCGAAATGACTATCTACACACATCTGGTCCGGCTCATTGCCGACGGCAAAATTGAACTGCGCCAGGTTGTCCCGCCGGAAGTTGAAACCGAGGTGCTTCAGGCTGTGGCTACGGTGGGCAGCGCCGCCGCGCTTTCGCCGCTCAAAGCCGTTCTGCCCGACAACATCAGCTTTGAGCAGATCAAATGCGTTCTGGCCGCCCACCCCGAACTGCCGCGAGCCGGGGTAACGTTGGAAAGCGCCCACAAAGTGGAGCAGCGGGTAGTGGCCCTGGGCGAAAGCGGCAGCCCGGAAGCCGTGCCCGAACTGGTCGAGGCGCTGCGGCACAGCGATGGCAATGTGCGCCGCCTGGCGGCTTCGGCCCTGGGCAAGATTGGCGACCCGCAAGCCGTCGAGCCTTTGCTGGCGCTGTTGGCGGCGGAAACCAAACCCCAGGTGCGCCAATACGCCATCAAAGCGTTGGGGCGGCTGCGCGATCTTCGAGCAACAACCATGCTTGAGCAAATAGCCAGTAATTCGGCGGAAGAGGATTACAACCTTAAAGCCGCCCAGGCGGCGCTGACCTACATCTCAAAGGCAATCTCACCCCAACCGTCCATCGCCCCCGCTCCCCCGCCCCCCCGCCCCCCCGCTGTCTCACCATCGCCCGATGCCATCATCCTCGAAGCGGTGGCGAAGCTGGGCGGCACGTTGGGCCGAACCGGGCTGGCCCAATTCCTCACCGGCTCGAAGGCAAGCTGGCTGGAAGCCTTTGCCCAACATTCCTATTATGGCAGCCTGGCCTCGTTCTCGCAGCAGGCGGTGTTCGATATTATTGACGCCCTCATCGCCGAGGGGTGGTTGATGACGACCGGGGGCAACCGGCCTAAGGTAGTGCTGGCGGGGGGAGAGGAGGCTAAGGCTGAGGCGAAGGAGGAACGAGGAGGCGAGGAGGCGAGGACACGGGAGGCGAGGGAAGAGAGAGGGGAGGGCGCTCCGGGGCGGGGGGAACCTGACCCGGAGCTGCTGGAAGCACTGCGCGATTGGCGGACGCAGCAGGCTAAGAGTCAAAGATTGCCGCCTTACATTGTCTTTGCCAACAGAATTTTGGAGGAAATTGCTACGCGGCGTCCGGCCACGCTGGCCGAGTTGGGAAAAATTTCGGGAGTGGGGCCGGCCAAACTGGAGCAGTACGGCCCGGCGGTGATTGCTTTGGTTAACCAATTTTCAGGGGGGAATGAAAGATCAAACACTGTGCCAGAGGAACAAGAACCATTTCAGCCCCTGGCAGAGTTCCCCGAACCTGCCGATTGGCCAGACGAATTTCAGCCCGATTTGGATGAGGTCATCAGGGATGAGCCAACAATCCAAAACCCCCTTGAGGCTATTCTCACTGTCGTGTCAGACCTTGACGCTTTATTATCTCCCGCCGGCCTGGCCGCCCTCCTCACCGCCGCCCCCGGCGACATCGTTCCTTTCAGCGACCACGAACTCTGTGGCATTTTCCACAACAAGCTCGCGCCTGAAGACATCGAAGCCCTCATCCAGGAAGCTATTCAAACCAAGCAGCTTGGCTTAACCCCCTATCAAAGGCTGAAGATTGTAGATAGAGGATAGTAGATAGAAGATAGCTCTATCTACTATCTTCCATCCTCTATCTTCTTCCCCCTCAATCCGCGCCAAACAAGCCGGAACCACCTTTGATGGCCTCTTTTTCTTCAAAGCCGTCGCGAGGGCAGCGCCAGAGGATATGCATAACAAAGGCGTTGGTTTTATCCCGTTCCGCGCCGGCCTCTTGTAGCGAGCCGTCACAGCGGGGGCAGCGGCGGCCAATCAGGGCACGGGCCGCGAAGATAGCGCCGTATAGCAGGGCAAAAATGTAAACAATTTGAAAGCTGAAAAAGAATACAAAAAAGCCGGCCACCAACAGCAGCGGCAGCAGCAGTTTGGGACTGCCTAACAACTCGCGCAAATCGTAAAAAATGTGGCCGGAGCGAAGCATAACTCAATCCTGCCTGACCTCGGTTAAAACCTCTTCTGAGATTAAAAAGAGTGGATCAGCCACCCCCTTGGTTGACTCCAGCAGTTTAGCCTGAAACTCCGCCTCAAAAAAGGAGCGGCGAAAAGTTTCCATATCAGGAAAATAGGCTTCGGTCATGTAACGGTAGGGCGTTTCCGGGTTGGGCCAACCCTCTTTAATTACATAAAAATCGCTTTTGAGCACACCAGGCATGGCCATATTTTCGGCTTGATGCTCGGTAGTACGCCAGCGCATAAAAGCTTCATGGTCCGCTCCCGGTAGCAAATTGTAAATCACAGTCAATTTAATCACCTTAATCCTCCCCACTTATTTTCCAGCAGCATCTGTAAGTGGCATAGTATACTCTTTTTAACCTCCCCTGAAAATTCCTCTATCAACAGCTTAAAGCTTTTTACGTTTCAGCAGGATTGAGTATAATGGCTTTTTATACTTGTCAGCGACGAGGTTATGATCTTGATACGCCATCAACTTGCCGAATTGATTGCCACTGCCATCCAAACCGCCCAGCAACAGGGCGACCTGCCCGCTTTTGACCTGCCCGAAATTGTGGTCGAGCGGCCCAAAGACCCGGCGCACGGCGACTTTGCGACTCCGGTAGCGATGGGCCTGGCTCGCCTGGCGCGAATGGCTCCGCTGCAAATTGCCCAGAAAATTATCGCCCATTTACCTCCTGCCGATTATCTGGGTGGCGTGGCCGTGGCCCCACCCGGCTTTATCAATCTGCGCCTGGCCGAAGCCTGGCTGGCCCAACAGGTCGAGGTTATCCTGGCCGAAGGCGATGCGTTTGGCCGGGTCAATTTGGGTAAACAGAAAAAAGTCCAGGTTGAATATATCAGCGCCAACCCGACCGGCCCGCTGGTGGTCGGCTCCGGGCGCAACGCCGTGCTGGGCGACACCCTGGCTAATGTGCTGGCGGCAGCCGGGTACACTGTCCAGCGGGAATATTACGTCAACGATGTCGGCACCCAGGTGGACAATTTGGGCAAGGCTATGTTTGCCCGCTACGCCCAGGCCCTCGGCCAGAACGAGCCGGACCCGGACGAGTATCAGGGCGAATATCTGGTCGAGATGGGCCGGGCGGCTGCCCAACAGTTTGGCGATAAATATTTGCATGTTGACCGGACCGAGGCGCTGGTTTTTATGCGCCAACACGCCCTCGACAGCATTTTAGCCAGCTTGAAAGAAGACACGGCCTTGATTGGCATCCAGTTTGACCGCTGGTTTTCGGAACAAAGCCTGTACGACAACGGCACCTATGAGTTGGCTTTTGCAAAGCTCAAAGCCAAAAATATGGTCACAGAGCGCGATGGGGCTGTCTGGTTGAAAAGCGAGGATGAGGAGGATAAGGAAAATGTGATTGTTCGCTCCGATGGCCGGCCGACTTATTTTGCCTCGGATATTGCCTATGTCTGGGACAAATTGGCCGGGCGCGGTTTTGAGTGGGCCATTTATGTCTGGGGGGCCGATCATCACGGCCATGTCAAGCGGGTCAAAAACGCAGCCAGGGCGCTGGGTCTCGACCCCGACAAGGTGACGATTATCCTGTACCAATTGGTCACGATCACCCGCGACGGGGTGCCGGTGCGCCAGGCTAAACGAACCGGCAATTTTACCACCGTGCGCGAAGTGGTCGAGGAAATTGGCCCGGATGCTTTCCGCTTTATGCTGCTGACTCGTTCCGCCGACAGCGCCATGGAGCTAGATTTGGCCCTGGCGGCCAAACAAAGCAACGAAAACCCGGTTTTTTATGTGCAGTACGGTCACGCCCGGATTGCCAGTATTTTCCGCAAGGCCCAGGAAGAAGGGGCGGCGATGGCCGGAGGGGATGTGTCGCTGTTGACCCACCCTTCTGAAATTACCCTGGTGCGGGAGATGCTGCGCCTGCGCGAGATTGTGGCCCACGCCGCCGAAAACCTGGCCCCGCACTACCTGACTTACTACGCCCAGGATTTGGCGACGGCTTTCCACGCCTTCTACCGCGACTGCCGGGTAGTCAGCGAGGATGCGGCCATGACTGCTGCCCGGTTGAAGCTGGTCAAAGCGGCGCAGATTACCCTGGCGAATACTCTGCGACTCATGGGCATGAGTGCGCCGGAGCGGATGTAGAACGCTCTTTTTCTGCCACGAATTGCACGAATTTCACAAATTGTTTTTATTTTTTCGTGCTAATTTGAAAGGTCAAAGCATGGCAAAAAGTTCCAGACAAAATATCGCCACCGGCACACCCTGGGAGCCGATTGTGGGCTACTCGCGGGCGGTGCGGGTGGGGAAGGTGGTGCATGTTTCCGGCACGACGGCGACAGACCCCAGCGGGCAAATTGTGGGCCGGGGCGATCCATACACCCAAACGGTGCAGGCGCTGCAAAACATCGAAGCGGCTTTAAAGCAGGCTGGGGCTGATTTAAGGGATGTGGTTCGCACCCGGATTTATGTGACCAATATTGACGATTGGCAGGAGATTGGCCGGGCGCACGGAGAATTTTTTGGCCAGATTCGTCCGGCCACCAGTATGGTTGAGGTCAGCCGGTTAATTTCGCCGGAGATGGTGGTGGAGATTGAGGCTGAAGCGATAATTGAATAGGAGTTTGAGGGAACTCGTAGGAACTTAGCGAGTTCCTATGAGTTCCCTCAAGTTCCCTTGAGTTCCTTTTTACTTGCTCGGCACGCCGGTTTTGACCCAGGGGTCAAGCGCATCGCGCAGGCCGTCGCCGATGAGGTAGATGGAGAGGGTGGTCAGGAAAATAAAGATGCCGGGGGCAATGACCAGCCAGGGCGCATCGGTGAAGTTGCCCAGCGACCCCTGCATCATATTACCCCAACTGGGATTGGGCGGCCCAATCCCAACCCCCAGAAAGCTGAGGCCGGCTTCGGCGATGATGGCCCCGGCAATATCAAACACCGCGATGACAATGATAATCGAAGAAACGTTGGGCAGAATGTGGCGGAACATCACTCGCCAGATAGAAGCGCCAATCCCCCGGCTGGCGACGACATATTCCCGTTCGCGAATCGAAAATATCTGGCCGCGCAGCAACCTCGACAACCCCATCCAGCCGAGCGCCCCTATCAACAACGATAATCCTTCGGGGGTGCGGAAAAAGGGAAAGGTGCCGGCCAGAATAATCAGCAGAAACAGTTGAGGGATGCTGCCGAGGGTTTGGATAATGGCATTGATAATATCATCAATAAAGGTGGCGGCGTAGTAGCCGCTAATCAGCCCCACGATAACCCCCAGAGTCATCGAAATACTCGCCACGTAAGCCCCAATACGCAGCGAAATCCGTCCCCCGTAAATACCTCGGGTTAGCACATCCCGGCCCGCTTCGTCCGTGCCCAGCCAATTACATTTGCCAAAGGGAGAAGAAAAACAGATTTGGCGTCCTTCGGCGGTGAGCCAAGTAGGAGGTTTGTTGCGGGTGCGCAGGTTGGTGTCAATGGGGTCAAAGCCCAGCAAGTTTTTCGCAATCCAGGGGGCGGCCAGGGTAATGGTAATCATAAAAAGCAGCAAAAATACGGCGGCCATGGTAATTTTGTCGCGCCATAGTTTGGCCCCAACGGCGCCCCAATACGTTTGCTCTCGCACTTGAGATGCAGTTTTGGCCGAACTTTTGGGAAGGCTTAAAGGATCCGCTTCGCGCAGAGAAGATCGCCCGGTGACGCCAGCATCCGAAGCAAAAAGAGGAAAAATCTGAACACCCGTTAATGTGTGTAGAGCCATAGCGTTACCGTTGAATGTTGGAATGTTGAACGTTTAACGTTTTTACCTGCTAACATCATACTTAACTCTGGGATCAACCACGCTGTAGAGAATGTCAACCACCAGCAGGCCAATAATCCCAAAAAAAGAGCCGATGACAAAGATGGCCATCATCACCGGGTAATCCCGGCTGTTGATGGCGGTGATAAAGAGGCGGCCCATGCCCGGCCAGGAAAAGACGGTTTCAAACAGCACCGACCCCGACAGGAACAAGACAAAGATACCGCCAAAGCCGGTGACAAAGGGCATCAAGGCATTACGGAGGACGTGACGGATCATCACCCACCGTTCGGCCAGCCCTTTGGCGCGGGCCGTCCGCACATAATCCTGGTTGAGCACTTCCAGCATTTCAAAACGCAAAATGCGGGAGTAGCCAATCCAGCCGCCGGTGGCCGCAACCAACGCCGGCAAAATCAGGTGATGCAGGCGGTCCAGCAGCGACCCATCGCCAATATCATACATTCCACTGAGCGGAACCAGGCCCAGATAGCCGCCCAGGAAGATCAGCAGCAGCAAACCCAACCACCAATCAGGCACGGTATTAATCAGCACCGTTGTCACCCGAATAAGGTGGTCGGGCATACGACCCCGGTTGAGGGCGGCTACGATACCCAGGGGAATGCCGATGACCATACCCAGAATAAGCGAGGCGACCGCCAGGGTCAGCGTCGCCGGGATACGTTCAAGAATGGGGTCAATGGCCGGCTGGCCCTTGTAGAAAAAAGAGCGGCCAAAATCCAAGCGTAAAATACCTCGGCCACAGCGGGACTCGTCGCTTAGGCAGCGACCGCTGCGCCAGGTTTCGTTTTTGGGCAGCCAATCTTCGCCGGTCAACCAGGCGATGTACTGCGCCGGCGGAAAAAGTTTAGGCCGGTCCAGGCCGTACAGGCGGGCCAGCCGGTTGCTGTCTTCGCTGGTGGCGCGGGGGTCATCATCCAAAAACTGGATGGGGCCGCCGGGGGCCAGTTGATAGACGGTGAAACTGATCAGCGTAGCCAGCCACAGCAGGAAAAAAGATTGAATACTGCGTCGAACAATGTAACGACCCATATTTATTTCCGATTTTGGATTTACGATTTTCGATTTACGATTTGGGGTTAATCGTAAATCATAAATCGTAAATCGTAAATTTAGTTACTGTTGCGCTTCCTCGATGTACCAATCTTCAGAGTTCCAGCCGATGCCCAGGATGGTAGGTTCGATGCCCTGAATTCGTTTATTCTGGCCGCTCCAGGCTTTTTGATAATAGAGAAAGATGTAGGGTGCATCCTGGGCCAAAATCTGCTGAATTTCGCCGTATTTCTGTTTGCGGACCTCGAGATCATAAGTGGCGGCGGCCTCTACGAAAAGCCGTTCTACATCTTTATTGATGTAGGCTACCGAATTTAAGTCGGGGATATTTTCCTCAGACCACCAGACTGAGCCGGTATGCGGTTCGGGGGTGCTGCCCCGGCCGCCGATAAAGATATCCCAGTCCGGTTCTTGCGCTTTGATAGCATCCAAAAAACTGGCCCATTCCAGGGCCTGAATTTCAACCTCAACCCCAATCTCCTTCAAAAAATCCTGCACCGTAACCGCAATCAGTTCACGGACTTTGCTGGTGTTGGGGCCATAAATCAGCTTGAGTTTGAGCGGCTGGCCGTCTTTATCCAGCATCTGGCCATCCTTAAAGGTGTAGCCAGCTTTGGCAAACGCCTCAATGGCTTTGTCTGTGCTGTATTCATAACACTCTACGTCAGGGTTGTAAGCCCAGGAGGTTTCGGCGTAAATGGAGCAGAGACGTTTGGCCTGGCCTAACATCACCTCATCGGTGAGCAATTCTTTGTCAATGGCATAACTGAGACCGTGACGGACATTGATATCGTGGCTGGGAAAGCCCTGGCGCATATTCAAACCCAGGTATTCCCACCTGGCGCCGACCGGCCACCACTCATAAATATTGACATTCTCAAGCTGGCGTGCTTCATCCAGTTGCTCCGGGGTAATGGGGGCAGTATCACTTTCGCCGGTTTTCATCTTTTGATAAGCTACATCTTGGTCGGGCACAATTTCGATGTTGTAACGGGTGATATTGGGCGCGCCGTGATACCAATAATTTTCATTGGCTTCAAAAACCGCGAATTGGTCACGCTCCCACTCGACCAGCTTGTACGAACCGGAGACAACACTGGGGCTGTTGATTTCAGAATTTTTTTCAGGATCGGTCCAGTCCAGCTTTTCCCAAATATGTTTGGGCAGAGGGGTAATCAAGCCCGACATCTGGCCGAGAGCCGGGGCGTAAACCTCTTTAATTTTAATTTCCAGGGTATGATCATCCAGAGCTTCGTAGGAGGTGATAAATTCAAGCTGATCCAGGTAAGGAAATTCATTCTCCGGCTTGATAACCTGATCGTAAGTCCACTTATAATCCTGAGCGGTCAACGGCTGGCCGTCGCTCCATTTCAACCCCTGGCGCAGTTTGAAGGTGAAAGTCAAGCCATCTTCAGAAATGGTGTAGCTTTCGGCCATATGAGGTACATATTCCAGCGTTTTTTCGTGCAGCCGCAGCAAAGCGCCGCTCCAAACCAGACCCTGGTAGGCAAAAGAAGCGCTGTCGCTGGTGGTGTAGGGGTGAAAGCTGACCGCATCAGAGGTGGAGACATCCCTGTACTCACCCCCTTTTTTGGTACGGGGTGCGCTTACGTCAGGCTCCTCGGTGACAACAGTGATGCCTTTCTCAAATTCTTTAGCCAGGCCGGAGTCGGCAACTGCCTCGGCAATATTTTCGTCGGCCGGCGCTTCGGTAGCGATGGCTTCGGGGGGCAGCTCAGATTCTGTTTCAGCCGATTGAGTTTCTTCTTGGGACGGAGCAGGATTCTCAAGCGCGGCCGGGGCTGTGCCGCATTGGGCAGCAGCCACAGCCAGTACGGTTATCATGAGTAACAATAACAGCCAACTTCGACGCCCGGTGCGCTTCATGCTCTCCTCCTTTGAAAATAGACTGCTGGAGTGTCGCAAGGCAAGCCTTGCACTCCATTTTCATTATCGGTGGCATGCGGGCCGCTCATGAACACTCCTCTAAATCCGCAGCATTCAGATGTCATTGCGAGCGAAGCAATCCCCAAGTTTGGGTGGGGATTGCTTCGGCCTACGGCCTCGCAATGACATAAGGAATGAGTAATTATCGTTATTCCAACTGATCTTCAATGTACCAATCTTCCTGGTTCCAGCCGATGCCTAACAAAGTTGGCTCGATGCCTTTGATGCGGTTATTCTGGCCGCTCCAGGCTTTTTGATACCACAGGAAGATATAAGGGGAGTCTTCGGCAATAATCTTTTGAATTTCCTGATACTTCTGCTTGCGGAAATCAAGATCACAGGTTCCGGCCTCACCGCCGGCTTCATTGAAAAGTTTTTCCACATCTTTATTGATATAGGCCGGCGCGTTCAGATCGGGAATACCTTCTTCGGACCAGATCAGGAACATGGCTTGCGGCTCGATGGTTGAGCGCCAAGCCCCCAGATACATATCCCACTCGCCTTTGTCCTGGGCTTCCAGAAAGCTGGCCCATTCCATGGCCTGAATTTCTACCTCGATGCCGATCTCAGCCAAGTAATCCTGCACCGACACTGCCAGCAGTTCCAGGGTTTTGCTGGTATTGGGACCATAAATCAGTTTGAGTTTCAACTGCTGGCCGTCTTTATCCAGCATTTTGCCATCCTGGAAGGTGTAGCCAGCTTTAGCAAACTCCTCTTTGGCTTTTTCAGGGTCGTAATCGTAGCAGGGCACATCCGGATTGTAAACCCATGAGGTCTCCGGGTAAGGACCGCACATGCGCTTGGCCTGGCCCAACATCACCTCATCGGTGAGCAAATCTTTGTCAATAGCGTAGCTTAGGCCGTGCCGCACATTGATGTCGTGGGTAGGGAAGCCTTCGCGCATGTTGAGGCCAATGAAACTCCAACGGGCCGCCGCAGGCCACCATTCATAAATAGTAACGTGCTCCAGTTGGCGGGCTTCTTCCAACTGCTCAGGGGTGATGGGAGCAGTATCGCTTTCACCGTTCTTGAATTTCTGATAAGCCACATCCTGGTCGGGCACAATTTCGATAGTTTGCTGAGTGATATTGGGTGGGCCGTGATACCAGTAATTTTCGTTAGCTTCAAAGCTGGCATATTGATCCCGTTTCCATTCCTTCAATTTGTAAGGGCCAGAGACTACGCTGGGGTTGTTGATTTCGGGGTTCTTTTCGGGGTCGCTCCAATCCAGTTCTTCCCAGATGTGTTTGGGCAGCGGGGTAATAAAATCAATCTGGCCCAGCGCGGGGCAGTACATTTTGTCAATTTTTAGCTCAAGCGTGTAATCGTCCAACGCCTTGTAGGAGGTGACGAAGTTGAACTGGTCAAGATAAGGAAAGCCGTTATCAGGATTGATGACCTGCTGGTAGGTCCACTCGTAGTCGCGGGCGGTCAAAGGCGCGCCATCGCTCCATTTCAAACCCTTCCGCAGTTTGAAGGTAAAGGTTAAACCATCTTCCGAGATGGTATAACTTTCAGCGGCATACGGCTCGTATTCCAGCGTTTTTTCATCCAGGGTGATCAAACTGCCACTATAGACGTAACCCTGATAGGCGCTGGAGCCGGTATCGGTGGTTTGATAGAGATGAAAACTGACCGCATCGGAGGTGGACACATCTCGATATTCGCCCCCATATTTATTGCGCGGCGTAGAAACATCAGGTTCATCGGTCACCGTCTCAGTCCCGGCTATATCCTTAGCTTGCGATATTTCTGACTCCTGGACAACTTTTTGCGCTTCCTCTTCCGCGGCTTTGGCTGCTTCCTCGGCCGGCTCAGCCGGGGCTTCGGTGGCCTCGGTGGCGGGTTTCTCTTCCACTGCTGGCGGCTCGGTGGGCGCTGCGCCGCATTGGGCGGCCAGTAGGGTGAGGGTTAAAATCAGTAAGACCAGCACCCATTGGGATGGGCGAGTAATAACTCTCATATCTCCTCCTTCAAAACAACTTGGTTCATGTCACTGCGAGCCGTAGGCGAAACACTCTTCTGGGCGGTGGGGGGATTGCTTCGGCCTACGGCCTCGCAATGACATTTTTCTTTAGCCTAATTCTACTCCTGAGGATGCCTATTCCCAATGATTGGAATGGCGAGTCGCTCGCAATGACATTTTTCTTTAGCCTAATTCTACTCCCCCTCGGGCGTCGGCTCGGCGGTGCCTTCGGGGGTAGGTTCCGCCGTACCTTCGGGCGATGGTTCAGCGGTACCTTCCGGCCCTGGCTCGGCGGCGCCCTCAGGCGTCGGCTCGGCGGGTTCAAACGGCTGGTAATCCCCTTCGTCGGGCAAAGGCAGCGGTTTGCGGGTAAACCATTCCATTATATTTTGAACCAGCAAAGTACGTTCCTCGACCGGCAGGACGTAGATGGGGAAGGCCAGGTAAGCAATTTTAGAGCGATCATCCTCATAGGCCACTAGCGAAGCCGCACCGGGCTGCTCACTCTCCGGCCCGCGTTGGAAGATAACCCGCGCGTTGGGGGTATTGTTGATAACATCCGGTTCCAGGGCCTCAGTTCCGGTTGTAGCCTCAGTAAAGGCAATCACCGTTGACTCCGGAAAGTCGGCGGCAATCGGATGGTCAGGCAGGGCCAGTTCCAAATCATTCTGTTCGGCAAAGGTCAGGTAATCGGCGTGGGCCACGTAGGTCAGAAAATCGGTGTGGTCCCAGTCGAAGCCAATGGACGCGCCCGCCAGAATCAAGTTGCCGCCCAGTTCGATATACTTGGAGAGCAGGGCCGCATCTTCTTCGCTGATGCTGTCATCCCAATAAGCGCCGGTAGACCAGACCACCGCATCATATTCGAGCAGTTCGTCCACATCCGGCGAACCTTGTTCTGAGATCAGCCAGCTATCTACCTGGTAGGTGCCGCTCAAGGCTTCGGTAAATTCTACCATGCCGGTTTGAGTAACATCCTCGTCACGGGGTCGCCCGGAATCGCCGCCAACCACCAGCACTTTGTCAATCCGTTTGCTGCGCAGGCTGGGCGGCAACTGTCCGTCGGGCTCCTGAGTCTGGCAAACAGCAATCGCCGCGCTGAGCCGGCACTCTGAAAGCCGGTTATCAAAAAGCATATCAAAGCCATCGGTGTTGGTTTGGGGTGTGTCTGATAGGATGATGAGGACATTACGCCCCTCGGACTGGTTCAGATAAAAGAGGGTTGCGCCGCCCCGCTCCAATTCGCCAACCCCGGCGATGCGAATCCGGCCGGTGATAAAACGGTCTTCTTCGCCGGGTGGAGTGTCCTCATCCAATGCAGCCCGCACCTCTGCCGAATCTATTTCGGGAGCAGGCTCATCACTATTCTCGTCCTGCTCATCAAGCCCCAGAATCGTGATCCCGCCTTCGGCCAAAATATCTTTGACCGGCTCCGCCTGGCTGAAACGGCCCACAAAAATCACATCGTTTTCCGCGCCGATTTTATCGGTAAAGGTAACGGTGCGTTCATTCCTTTCCAAAAACTCTTTGAGCTTGACCGAGTTATCAAACTGGCTGTTGAGCACCAGGCTGTTATCAAAAACCACGTCAACGGCGGAGTTGAGGTAAAAGGGGAAATCTTTGAGTTCAAACTCACGCTGGCCGCTGGCCAGAAAGTCGGCGATATTGTTGATGAGGGTCCCGTTGCTTTCGGCGGCGCTGTAGGGTTCCCCAAAGAAGGTCAAGTCGCCCAGGGCCAGCACCTTATCATCGCTGGTCAGGGCGGCGGCGGCCATGATCCGCCCGCCTTCGCTAATTGAGGAATGGGTGGTTTCGTCGCCCAGGATAATTTCGTGGCCGGGAGCATTGAGCGACCCCCCGCCGTAGAAGATCACTTTACTATCTTTATCCAAACCTTTGGTCAGCGGGCTTTCCTTAAAATTAGTGTAAACCACGTTGCGGTAGTTGTTATCGTTGCTGCTCAGGCTGTAAAGATAGTCGTTGGAGTAAATAACGCCAAAAACGCCGGCAATACTATTAAGCGCCTCGACCACCACGGTGCGGGTTGGGTCGCCGATGATGAGTACCCGCCCGCCTTTGTTGACAAAGTTTTTGATCTCGGCGATTTCTTCGGGGGTGTACTCGATGCGGGGCAGGGGCAGGATCAACGCTTTGGCATAGCGCAGTTTGTCGGCCAGGGGAGAAGCGCCTGCCCCTTCATCTGTCGCGCCCTCGGCGGACGCGCCCAGAATAATCTCGTAGCTAAAACCCCGATTGACCAGCTTGGAGAACAGCACATTAAGTTCTTCAATGTAGAGAGCGTTGCTGTGCGTATAATCAACCGCAATCACGCCTTTGCTCACGATCGGATTATCTACCGCTTCCAGGCGGGCAGACTTGGCAAATTCGGTAAAATTGGTTGGGGGTAACTCGGGCGACGGGGCGACATAAGAAGAGCTAAGGCCACCATAATACAAAAGGCGGCCGCCCACCACAGCCAAAATCGCCACCAGGGGAACAATCCAAAAAAGGTTACGCATCAATTACTCCAGCGGAATATACATTTGGTAAAAGGAGGGCCAGTCGGAGCTTTGGGCCGACAGGTCAATTTCGGGCTGGTTATCCAGTTCTTCATAAACCTTCATTGCGGTTGGATACTGCGGTGTCCCTTCCAGGGATGACAGGTACTCATCGCGCACATTGACCACCTCGTAATGGTTCAAACCGGCCAATTCCGCCGCGCGATCAATGGCGTCCAGCTTCGAGCCGAGTTCATCAATCAGGCCATGCTCTTTGGCTTCCAGACCCACCCAGAGTTCGCCGGTAGCAACGGCATCAGGATCAAGTTTGAGGGGGTTGGGGGCTGCCTTGCGCTCGGCCACCACGCTGTCTCTAAAATTGGCATACAGCAAATCCAATTTTTGCACAATGCCGGTGGAGCTAAAAGCGGTAGCTTTGAAAGGCCCGGTAGTGATAAACTGCTCGCTCAGCGTTTCGGGAGCGGGCAGACCTACAATCACTCCGATGTTGCCGATAAAAGAAGCCGGCTTGGCGTAAATCTCGGTGGCGCCGACGGCAATCTGGTAAGCAGCGCTGGCGGCCATCACATCCACACTGGCGACAATCGGTTTTTCGGCGCGTAGTTTACGCATCTGATAATAGATATCGTGCCCGGAAGAAGCGCCGCCACCGGGGCTGTTGACCATTAGCACGACCGCCTTGATGTCGCGGGCTTTGCGGGCGTAATTAATTTCCTGCGACATTGCTTCAACTGTAGGGCCCGCAACTTGGGTGTCCAGGTAGATAACCCCAATTTTAGGCGTCGGGATGAGCGCTATGGCCAGGTAATATCCTGCTACCAGGGCCAGGGCGACCAGGATGCCAAAAATAACCGTGCGCTGGACAATCCGCTCAACCGATTTTGTATTTTCTTCGTGCGTTTGACTCATAATACCTCCTCAAAACGCGTTATGAAGTTAAACCTTCAACGTTGAACGTTTAACTTTCAACCTATATATTGCGATATATTATACACGCGATAAGCTGGCTAACAAGTTGACTTAACGACGCACCATCCAAAACAAACCGTAATCTATCATGCCCAGCTGCAGCGCCCGGCGCGACCCCAGCACATGTTCGTACACGTGATCCAAATTGGCCCCGGTCCGCCAGCGGAGATAACGCCCGTACCAGCGATACAACCAGCGAAACCGGGACAACCACAAAAAGATGGCGCAGTCACGGTTGAGAATATCCAGATTATAACGAGTCACTATTTCGGCCCGGCGCAGCTCAAAACCGGCTTCGGTCAATGCCCTCTGGTAGCTGTCAAAGGACTCCAGATAGGGTACATCCCACACCCGCAAAAATTCGGCATAAATTTGGCGGTTTTCCGGTGAGGCCGTGGCCACCGGCTCGACCACCAACAAATCGGCCAGGGTGAAAGCGCTACCCGGTTTCAACACCCGCCCAACCTCTTTTAAAAAGGTGGGTTTATCGGCAAAATGGGCCGGCGATTCGATGGACCAGGCCAGGGCAAAGGAGGCGTCGGCCAGGGGCAGCCGATGGGCGTTGCCCATATTGAACCGTACCTGCGGCCAAACGCCTTTCTCATGGGCATTGGCATCGGCGCGGCGGGCGTTGTAGGGGGTAATATCCACCCCGACCACTTCCAGGCCATACCTGCGTCGGGCGTGAACGGCAGCTCCGCCGCGACCGGCGGCCACATCCAACAAACGGCGCTCGCTGGCATAGGGACCGGCGGCATGCAAGGCCAGCAGACCATCGGCCAGGCGGTTGATCAGGCGCAGGTGACTGCTGACGTGCAAATGGTATTGGCCCGGCCGGGAGTAGCCCACATTAAGGTACGACTCCATATCGGACCATTGGCTGAGATAGCGATATAGATCGGCGTGCGGGTTGCTGTAACTGTACTGGCCGTGAACATCGCTGACGGTCCAGGTAGCGTTTTTAAAGTCGCGGGCCGCGCTTGAGTTAAAGGTCATATTGCCTGATACAGTGGGTTGGGATAGAGTTATTATGCCGGATAAAGTTTAAAATAAGATGGGAACTTTCTTACAATCCCGAATTTTTCGGCAAAGGCTGCCGTTGTAGGGGGGACGGCTAGGGCGATTACCTATCTTTTGTGATAATCTTTGTCAAACCACATAGCAAAAAGCAAGAATTGTAGGCCGGAGGTAAACAGAAATACGGCAAACAGGGCGCTGGTAGCTTGAACCACACCCACAAATAAACGATATGTTACCAAGTAACTTGTCTTTCGACAAATTTTTGACCTTAAAAACCGAATTGAGTTAAACTTGTGCCACTATGGCAGAAGTAGACATCCAAACTGAACGGATCGATGACATACCCCTGTTGGTGGCTCAGCA